>Ga0335078_10017974_pt1 | contig 10513 bp, 11 predicted proteins | sample Lox_Sample_32_FD_206711 | JGI IMG/M metagenome (GOLD analysis project Ga0335078, IMG submission 206711) | Soil microbial communities from Loxahatchee National Wildlife Refuge, Florida, United States - Lox_Sample_3.2 | ecosystem: Environmental > Terrestrial > Soil > Wetlands | place: USA...
GGGCCCAATTGTCAACGTGACTTACTCGGATCGTGATGAATGCGGCCCTGATGCGGCTGCGAAATCTTCGGGTCCATGAATCCGCGTCCATCGACGAACTGATGAGTGACCAGGGCTCCAGGAGATTCTCCAAATTTTCGCTTGACGCCCGTCCCGATCCAGAGGAAGCCTATGCGCGAAGCGAGCAGCGCCGGAGCCTCAGCGAGCGCTCCAACATCTACTTTGAGCCTGTCTTATCGGCGTGCTTTGTCTCTTCACGACCTCCAGGACCTCAGCGCCGACGAAGCCGCCCACAAGTTAGGCCTGCCGGTGGGCACCATCCAATCCCAAATTCATCGCGCTCGACGGAAGCTTTCCGAACAGGTTCAGAGGATCGGGCGGGTCGGTGCCCCTTACTGAAGGTTCAGTTGAGGGGCGCGTAGTATCCGGCACGGCTATAGACTTGGAGACCTGGCAGGGTTTCTGGCGGATCCACTTCCAAGTTGATGTGCCGCCAGCGTCCATCCCGGACGAGGTTCGAGGGTTTGTAGCCGATCACATACTGGCTGCGCAACTCGAGAGAGATCTTCCGCGCGATCCCGGGCAGCTCGGAGGCGCTGCGCGCGGGAAACATGTTGCCGCCCGAAAGATTCGCCAACCGCGAGAGCAGTGCCGGGCCCGACTTTTCTCCTGGCATCCAACGGAACGCCGCGGGCCCAAGAATGCCAATCGCGTAAAGCTGCGTATCGGACTCGCGCAGAGCGTCGACGATCTCCCTTTCCGTATACCTGCTTTGATTATCGACTCCGTCCGAGATCACCACTAGGGCCTTGCGCCTGGAATGAGCCCCTTTCATTTCGTTGAGCCCCAAATAAATCGCATCCAGCATGGCCGTGTGACCGCGAGCTTCCAGCAAGGCCAAGCCTTCCTCGAGCGCCTCTGGCTTTGAGGTAAATCCCGAGAGAAGCTGAGGCCTGTTGTTGAATTCGATCAACATGAATTCATCATCCACATTGGAGGTCTTGAAAAACTCGAAAGCCGCTTCCTTCGAGCGTTCAACTTTATCGGCCATGGAAGCGCTGGAATCGAAGATCAGGCCAACGGAGGCTGGCACATCCTCAGAGGAAAAAGTGCTGATCTGCTGTGGCACTCTCTCATCGTAGATTTTAAAATTGCTCTTGTGCAGACCGCTGATCACTCGTCCGTCGCGGTCGGTGACGGTTACACCAACCACGACCAGGTGAACGTCCACCTGAATCGGGCGGGTTCGGAGCGTTGAGGACCGAAGGCGGACGTCAGCCGCCGTGGCCGGCAACATTTCCGCCTGTTGAGCCGCCTGGGAGTCGTCAAAGCCGCTCCCAGCGGCAATCAAAATGGAGGTGATCCCCACAAGACAACAGAGCAGACTCGCGGAAACCTTAAAAAACATCATCTTGCGCGCCGATTGGATTTCCATACCGGCATCCTCCCCGAAAGTCGTAAAATCTGTCGCATTCGGGAATCAGGCGAGTTAGTCTGATAAAAGGTCAGTTCAGTAAGAGCCTACGTTCGGAACTGCCATCAGATCTGGTTATAATACCCATCATTTCTCCAGATCGCCAGCTCCACCAGAACCACCGGGACACGCCGCGACCTTCCCCAGGAACACCCGTCGGCACAAAAACTCCACTGGGCGGCCCTGAACAATATCGCCAAGAGCGGAGGATGTCAACGTGGACGGCAACCCGCTCCTCCACGCTGTGTGTCGTCAAAATCGTGTCGGCGCGTAAGATCAATGCCTTGCGGTCAGGCAGCCTTCATATGAGCCGGTCACGCAAACTGACTCTATGACTCGGCTTGTCCTGGCGTTCCTTTCCTGGTTCGGGGCATTCTTCCGCTCTCGGAATGAGCTCGAACTTGAGCTTGCTGCCTTACGGCAGCAGCTCGCCGTTCTCAACCGCAAGAATCCTCGGCCAACGTTGAACAGGGGGGATCGCGTGTTCTGGCTGACCCTCCGGCGCCTGTGGTCAGGATGGGCGAGCGTGCTGATGATCATAAAGCCCGAGACGGTCCTATTCTAACGGGTGTTGAGAAACGTTTTTCCGAGGCTTCAATCGAGCTCACATTGGTACTGCACGAAACGGAGAATCAACAAGTCTTATGGACCTTGACACAAGCTATCAACCATGCCTCAAAACGTTTTTCAACAAACCGCTAGCTAGACTAGACTAGGCTAGTCTCCTGACCCAGAAATAAGTGGACTAACTAAGGGGGGCCGGTGTCTAAGGGGACAGGAGGATTGAGATGCGAACCGGACACCCCAAACGACCCTTGGTTTTGACAGCCGATGAACAGGAACGACTTCAGTCTTTGGCTCATCGCGCCCGCAGTCAGCCGGTGCTGGCGCGGCGCGCACGGGTGATCTTGGCTTCCGCCCAGGGCTTGGCTAATCACGTGGTGGCGAAGCAAGTGCGCTGCTCGCCGGGCATGGTGAACAAGTGGCGTTCTCGCTTTCTGAAGGAAAGGTTGGAAGGACTCTATGACGAGCCCCGACCCGGAGCGCTCCGCAAAGTCAGCGATGCCCAGGTGGAGCAGGTTGTGATTCAGACTTTGGAAAGCACGCCGCGCGGGCAAGACGCATTGGCACCCGCGGTCTGGCTCAAGCCAGCGGGCTCAGTCGCATGACCATCAGCCGGATTTGGCACGCCTTCGGCTTGCAGCCTCATCGCACCGAGACCTTCAAACTCTCGCCCGACCCCTTGCTCATCGACAAAGTGCGCGACATCGTAGGCCTGTATATGAACCCTGCGGATCACGCTCTAGTCTTCTGCGTCGACGAGAAGAGCCAGATTCAAGCGCCGAGCCGCACTCAACCGCTCTTGCCCATGCGGCGCGCCGTTGCCGACCGGTGGAAGCCTTGAGCAGGCGGATGGCGCCGCGTGGGTCGCCCTGTTCTCTCAGAACATGTTGGAGATCGCCATCGAGCTTGAAATCGTAACAAGCTGCTGCTGCCACCAGGCGCGAACGAAGCGGGGACTATTTTATCTCGGCGTACTCCGCCTTCGCCTGCTTCAGGATTGGAATATCGGGGTCGGCATCTTTCCAGAGCGAGAGGAAGTCCTGATAGGCCGCGCGGGCTTTGACCGTGTCTTTCTGCGCCGCGTAGACGCGGGCGAGGCCGAGGCGGGCCAGCGGGCTGGTGATGCAGCCCCCCATGAGGCCGCGGTGGTCCAAAATCTTCTGGAGTTCTGTGGCAGCGGCGGCACCGTCGCCACCAGCAAGGAAGGCTTGGGCACGAATATAAACTGGATAGAGGCAGGAATAGTTGAGCTGGCCGATGCTTAGGCCCAGCTCGAACGGGCTGGCGCCCTGAAGAAGCTCGACCGCAGCCGAGGGAGTCTTCCGGTTGATGGCGAGTTGGCCACGAATGGTGGGCAGCCAGACCGATTGAGTCATCGTATACAAAGGAAACTCCCTATTCAGCTCATCTAGGAGCGCCTGCGCGCGGGCGGCGTCGCCAGCCAGTGCGAGCGCCAGCGCGGCCTCGCTTTCAGCGTCACGGCTTCCTGGCGCGAGGCTCAAGGCTGCACCCGCCTGCTCCCGTGCTACCCCGTCATTGCCCAACAGGGCTTCCCGGACGGCCGCCTCGGCGGACCAGTTCGCGGCCTCTTCTTTGTTTTGCGCGTTCTCGGCGGACAGGACTGCTCGCCGCGTCAACTCGCGCGCTTTATCGAGTCGACCGAAATAGGCCTCGGTGGCGGATTCCAGTCCGAGGATTTCATTCTCCACCTCTGCTTTACCTTCAAACCAGGCGGCCTGTTGAGCCATCCCTCCGGAATCGCCCCGCAGGAAAGCAAGGATGTAGAGGTTTGTATGGAGCACCTCTTCGTCCAGCTTGCGCGCTAGCGCCTGGGTGGTGGCGTCCTGCGCTTCGGAAAACCGGTTCAGCGCGAGGTAGTATCCTCCGAGATTCTCGTAGGCGGTCACATTATCCGGATAGAGCCTCAGCGATTCGAGCGTTGCCTCCGCTGCCTTTTCGTAACGTCCGGCGTATGCATCAGCAACGCCCAGGTCGAGAAGGGGAACCCAGTCTCGCGGGTAGGATTGTGCCCACAACTGGTAGGTCTGGATGGCTTTCTCCAATTCGCCGGTGCCGAAAACGTAGTACGAGGAGGCGATGTGGAATTTATCTCGCTCAGTGGCATGCTCGCGCAGCTCGAAGGCCTTGGTCACATTCTCCGTCGCCTGCTCGGGCTGGCCGAGATTGTGGTACATCACTCCCAAGCGCGCGTAGGCCTCAGCGAAGTTTGGGTCCAGTTCGATCGCCCGCTCGTAGAAGGGGACGGCGGCCGCACTGTTTTGTTTTCTGCCAAGGCTAAAGGCCTTCAGGGCTTCGAGAGAAGGGGTGGTGGCCTGCTCGAGGGGCACATCGAATTTTTGCACTGAAGGCAGAGATTCACCCAACTCGCCGCGCAACTTTGCAGTGGAACTGCCCAGTGCGTCGAGGACCTTCTCTTTACCTGCGGCCTGAATCTCCTCCCGGGCCAGAGGGTCGCCGGTGGCGCAATTGATGGCGTTCAACCCGATGACATATTGATTCCCCAAGGCGGCAATAGAGCCGCTAATAAACGCCTTGCTCCCCGTCCGCTGGCACACTTCGCGTGCGACCTCGTCGCTGAGGTGTTCGCTCGGCGAGCGCGTCATCTGCTGTAAGGTCGCCTGAACCTTTCCATCCGACAGGATATTCAGGAAGGGCGATTGCCCCAGGTCCACCGCCAAGGCCTGCTTCAAGGTGTCATCGAAGACCGCATCGCCTGTGCGGTTAGTGAAATCGGCGAGCACGACGGTGTCCTTTACTGTCAGAGCGTGCGAGCGGCGGACAGAAAAGAAACCGCCAATAGCAAGCGCGAGCGCCACGGCCGTAGCGACGGCAATCCAAGTGTAGCGGCGGCCCATCGTCCGTCCAACGGCTGGCCCAGACGGCAGGGAAGCAGCAGCAACTTCGGATACAGCGCGCAGCGCGGCTGCGGAGTGCCCCTGGGCGTCGATGTCGGTGAGGATTTCAGCGGCGCTCTGATAGCGGTTCGCCGGATCGCGCTCGAGGCATTTCATGATGACGTTGTTCAACCAATCCGGAACATCACTAGAAACGCTTTTCGGAGCCGGCGGAACCTCGTGCGCGCGCTTGTACATCAAATGCAGCGTGGTCTCGGTCTTGAACGGGACCTGGCCCGTCACCATCTCGTAAAGGATTAACCCGAGCGCGTAGATGTCCGTGCGCGCGTCCACGCTCCTAGCCTCGACCTGTTCCGGGGCCATGTAAAGCGGCGTGCCTAAGATCGCGCCGGTTTGCGTTAACCCGCTCACCTCGTCCAGTGACTTCGCCATCCCGAAGTCGGAGACGAACACATGGTCGTCCTTGTCGAGCATGATGTTCTGGGGCTTCAGGTCGCGGTGGACTACGCCCTCAGCGTGAGCGGCATCCAGGGCGGCGCAGAGCTGACGCGCAATGTTCAGCATTCTCTCGTCCGGCAGCTTTCTCTCGCGGACGAGCAGATGGTGGAGGTCCTCGCCATCCACGTACGCCATGGAGATGAACTTCATCCCGCCGGCATCGCCGAGATCGTGGATTCGTAGGATGTTGCGGTGTGAAATCTTGCTGGCGAGCAGCAATTCCTGCCGGAAGCGAGCCATGGCATCGGCGTGCATCATGAATTCAGCCCGAACCAGCTTCAGCGCCACTTGGCGGCCCAGGTCCTGGTCGTAGGCCAGGTAAACCGCGCCCATACCACCTTGGCCGAGCAAGCGCTCCACACGATATCGGGGGCCGAAATCAACCCGACCGGAGGCCGGGCCGCGGGCATCATTCGACGTTGGAGTTGGCGTTGACTCAAAAGTGGGTGGGGGCGTCAGAACATCGGTTCCGACCTCAGGGGCTGGTCGCGAGGTAAAGTCGGCGGCGGTGACATCATCCGCCCTGACTGGCTTTGTTCGGACAGCGCCAGGCTTCACGCCTCCGGCCGCGGCGGTGTCCGTACCGTGCGCCTCCAAGACGGCATTGCAGGCAGGGCACTGACTCGCTTCCTCCGAAACTGTAGAGCCGCAGCTTGGGCATGTCATGTCAGAGACCGGCGGTCATCCCAATTCAGGTTCGAGTTCGCGGCAGGCGGGATGCGAGGAAATCCGTCACTGCTGTACCAGCCTCCAATTCGTATCGGGATTGAACTCGCTCATTGCTTTTGCTATTTCTGTTGTGGTCTTCCCTAAATCCTTCTGGAGCAGCACGCCATCCTGGTTGATGATGAATGTCATCACTCCCGAGTTGCCGTACTCAGCCGGATAGGCTACGAAAGCAAATCCGCCGGTCATCTTCCCATCCACCACGTAGTTCTTCGCGCCGCCTGGAGCGTTACTGCCTTGCCGATTCAGCATTCGGAAGTAGTAGCCGTGGAAAGGTAGATGCGAGTCCGGCTTAACGCTATAACCCTCGGTGGTCGCGAGTGCCACCGTGGGGCCGAGGGGGCTTTTAGGCTGACCCTCCGGTGACTCCCAGTACAGACCGTTCTGTTTGCCGGTGTCACTGGTGAACTTCGGAGCATACTGTTTCGTGCTCCCGTCAGCGTGACGCTGGGAGAAGTACTCGGCCTGAGCGTCGGCCAGCGCTCCACAAATGTCGATGACTGCCAGCTCATCCCGGCCAATGCGGCGCGCCAGAATCTCATCCTTACCCGCAGCCAGGTCGAAATACCATTGCCCCGCACCATTCTTCTTCAGTGGAATCGGAAAGGCAAAATTGTCAGCTCCGACCAGCAGGGTTTGGGCCCCATCCGCCATCCTGCGCCATCGGTGCATCACCCCATAGGATGCGACGAACGCGTCGACCACGTTCTTGTCTTGTACGGCGTCGCCCGAGAAAATAATCTCCTTTGAACCCGGACCGAAGATCGCCAGCACCGCGTTCTGATCCCCAGCCTTTGCCGCTTCCAGCAGAACATTACCCGCTTCCTCGGGTGAGGCGAACACTCTGTAGAGTGGTTTTTCGTGTTTGCTGCAAGCGGCAAGGGAAAGGAGAATGGCCATCGCCAGAAGTAGTAGCAACCAAGTCGTAGCAGCGATTCTGCGGTTTTTGAGCGACATGACGATCCTCCAAACCTCGGACTCGAAAACTCCTCACCAGCACGACTCGCCAGGACTCGGCGTCTTTTCCAGCTACACCGCTCGTTTCACCTGCGGCCGCCGCCGCGGCTTGCCCAGCCGCGAGAACTCGCCGACCTCTCTCCCCAGCCTCCGCTACTGGCTCCGCCGAAGGCGGATGACCCGGTCTTTTCCTGCCCTCCCCAACCATGGGAAGCGGCAGAATTGTAGCTGGAACTACTGGGTTTCTGGACACTCTTCCAGCCTGAGCCACTGTTCTTCTCCCAACCGCTCCCGGTGTTTTTGTAGGCATTGCCATTCGCCGCGGCATACTTGTTACCATTTGCGCTTTGACTCGCAGCCGCGCTGTTGTACTTACCCGTCCCGGCAACCGCCTTGCCCCCGTTCGACGTTTGTACTGATCCCACGGATCCGTTCGCGGTCGTTTGATGCTGCGAGTATGCGGTCTGGCCGTTCTTCGAATACATCGAGCTTCCCTAGCTCCCATAGGCGTTGGAAGCTTGATGGGTGGCGCCATCGGCCCCGGTGTTTGGGTTGTACGCCTGTCCGACCTTCTGGGTGCCATAGGCCGTGCTGGTTGACGCGCCGCGCGCGTAGGTGCCCGTCGACGGGTTGTAGCCTCGAGCGGCGCTTGCGCTGCCGTAAGGTCCATAGGCAGTGGCACTGGAACCATAGTAGCCGCCGTGCCAGGCGTTGTTGCCGTAGTAGGCGCCGCCGCGATACACCACTGCGGTGGTACCGTGCCAGCCACAGTTCCAACTGCTATACCCCCAGGCGTAATATCCACCGCTCATCGCCGCGCCCACCGCGACGCCAACCCCAAAGGCAAGCATGCCGGTCGCCACCACGGTCGCAGTGCTATATCCGGGCGTCACATAGGGAACGCCGTAAACCACTGTTGGGTTGTACGCAGGCACGTACACCACCTGCGGATTCGCTGGCTGAATCACGATAACCTGCGGGGACTGCTGCACTACCGTAATCTGTGAGCCTGATTTCAGATTGCCGGTAGCTTGTGCTTTCGCCCGCAGCACCTGGACGGCCGACATGACATCGGCGGCCTGGTTGACATAGGCCTCTCCCAACGCGGAAGTCCAATTGAGGTTCTTCGCCAGATCGTCGAGGACCGAAGGAAACTGTGTGAGCGCCTTCACGCTCGGGTCCCAGGACTGCGCATCAATCGCCTGCATTAAGGCCTGGCCCTTGAGATTCTGGTTCTGGTGAAGCCAGTTGTCGGCATACGCTACCTGGTCCGGAAAGGTCGCAGCTCCAAGAATCTGGGCTACCAAGGCATCCGGGTACAGGGCGATAGGCGCAGCCAGTGATTGCAGATCATCCGAAGACAACCACGCAGCTTGTCCCGGCGCCGATTGAGTTCCGGCCGCAAATGGCGTTGCGGCGATGACGAGCAGGAACGATAGCCCGATTGGCAAAGGCTGTTTTGTGAAAGGCCTGATCATTTTATTCTCTCTTTGGCCGCAGGCGCTTTCGGAGCCTTGGCCGGCGCGAGGCGACGGATCAGAAAACGGCAGGACACATCGTCCCAACGTTATGCTCGACGAGAGACTTGAGTCTGACTACTGTCACTCTTAACAGTGTCACGTAAGCTGAGAACCTGCCTTCCCAAATCCGGAAAGCGGGTTGGTTTAATCGTGCTCGTTAGTGCATGCACGACAAAAGAGCGCAGTGGGCGGGACTGGAACGTTGAACGCCGACGAGGCGTTGCCCAATCATCGCAGCGAGGTAGTCTCCCGGCATCGTCGAAAGGGCTTCATGCCCGCCTCACACTCACGGTTTCGGCGCCGCGGGCTTGGGCGGCGCCGGCTTCGGAATGCGGAAAGTGTACGAAAAGCCGAATGCGATGGTGCGGCCTTCGGGACGAGCCAGGGCACGGTACTCGTCATAGTACTTGAGGAAGGCCAACAGATTCTTCGCGGGGAGAATGAAATTGACCTGGACACCCACAGCATGCACTGAGTAGAACGGGATCAAGCTCTCAGGGATACCAGGCGTGCCTCCAACGGGTAAGGTTCCGCTGCTGTGGGAAACCTGCCATTGGTCATACCCAACGAAACCGATCTGTGCCAGTTGGCTCAAGTCCTTCTTCAGGGGAAGCACCTGACCGAATCCCCACTCATCCGTGAAGGTCTGCCCCGGCGTTATATCGGTGCCATGCTTTTCCCCGTGGATTTCCCAGGCGGTCGTCAAGTTGGCGGTGGTTGCCTGGTTCTTGGTGATATAGAGCGTGGTGCCGCTGGTTATAGCGTTGCCCCAATACCCGGAACCGACGTTGTTGCTCGCTCCCTGAGTGAATCGGCCCGTGGGAGCGAAGAAACCATATCCGGCGGTGAAGTCTACGCGTTTTCCAAAGTGCCAGCCCATGTTCAAGGGCTGGACGTAGGTATCGGCAAAACCCGATCCGCCTCCGCCTGTCGAGAGGTTCGTGCCCGTGATGTCAGCCACCAGGGAACCGGTCGCGTAGTTTAAGTCGATGTAAGGCATGTAATACCCGCCGAGGATCTTGTGTTCGGGGACGAAGTAGGCAATGTTCTCATCCACCCAGAATGAATAAGTCCCCGTGACACCTGGAACATTGAGGCTGTTTCCGTTGGGGCCATTTAATTGGCTGGCGGAGTAATTCAAGGCAAGGTTAGCATAGGTGACGCCGGGAGCGGGAATCGCGCCGGCATTCAGACCAAACTGTCCCGGCACCCATTGCCCTTTTTGTTGCGCCCACGCGCATGAGACGCCGGCCAGGAAGATGCAAGCAAAGACGCTGATCGCAAACTTGATCCTGAAGCTCATTTGTGGGTTCCTTCCGACTTAAAATTTGGAACTTCAGCGCCGTGTAAAGCGACTGAGATTCTACACGGCGGAGGAGATTGCTGGACTCCAGTACCCTCTGATCGCAATCTCCGATTTCGTAATTCACTTCCCATACCCAGTAAACTCCTCGCCCGGCTTGATGTTCGGGTACTGGGCGATGCTCTTCTGGTACTCGGCGATGTAGGGCAAGAGGAGTTCGAACATCCAGCCCATGTCCATCTTGGCGGCGAAGAGGTTGTTTCTCTCGCCGGGGTTCGCTGCCGAGGTCGAAGATCATCGGAACTTGCGGCGTGACGATGGGCTTGTCGAAGCCCTCGCTGTACCGAAGCCATAGCTTTATGTTGTGCCACTTGACCGACATCAGCGACCCGTCCGGCCCGAAGAACAGGAGGGAATCCCGGCCGGTGGTCGTGCTCTGCCCGAGCAAGAACTTGGAGGCGTCTATGCCGTCCATCGGGCGGTCGGTGGGCACCTTGTCCGAGGCCCCGGCGAGGGCGGCGAACGTCTTGTACCAGTCGTGGGCTGAGAGCATCTCCTCGGTGACTACGCCGGCCGGCACCTTGCCCGGCCAGCT
>Ga0335078_10017975_pt1 | contig 10513 bp, 9 predicted proteins | sample Lox_Sample_32_FD_206711 | JGI IMG/M metagenome (GOLD analysis project Ga0335078, IMG submission 206711) | Soil microbial communities from Loxahatchee National Wildlife Refuge, Florida, United States - Lox_Sample_3.2 | ecosystem: Environmental > Terrestrial > Soil > Wetlands | place: USA: Florida...
ACGTGGGCATCACCCGGACCGAGGCCGGCCTGGTCGGTGACGTGGCCCCGGACGTCCGCGAGGTGGCGGGCTACCTGGCCCCGATGCCGGGCGGCGTCGGCCCGATGACCAGGGCGATGCTGCTGGCGAATGTGACCGACGCGGCTGAGGCGGAGTAAGCTACTGTTAAGTAACATAAGGGTGGGAGGGTGCGCGGGCCGGCCAGGCCGGCGCACCGGCGCTGGCGGGCCGGTGGTAACCGACACCCCGGCCGGCCCGCCAGGGCACGCTGTTTGGCACCCTTGAGGTGCTCTGTGCCACCCCGGGGCAGCGAACCAGACAGGAGGTCGGCCGCCGGTCATGAACATCGTCGTCTGCATGAAGCAGGTGCCAGACACGTGGGCCGAACGCACCCTGCGGCCCGATGACTCACGCCTGGACCGGGCCTCGGTCGACGGGGTCATCAACGAACTCGACGAGTACGCGATCGAGGAAGGGCTGCGCCTGGCCGAGGCGAACGGCGGCGAGGTCACCATCTTGACCATGGGCCCGGACAAGGCCGGCGAGTCGATCCGCAAGGCCCTGTCGATGGGCGCGGACAAGGCCGTGCATCTCATCGATGACGGGCTGGCCGGCTCGGATGCGCTGCAGACTTCGGCCGCGCTGGCCAAAGTGCTCGGCCGGACCGGGTTCGACCTGGTCATCCTGGGCTCGGAATCGACCGACGCGCGGATGGGGGTGCTCGCGGCCATGCTGGCCGAGCGGCTCGGCGTGCCCCAGGTATCCCGGGCCAACAAGGTCGAGGTGGACGGGACCCAGCTGCGGGTGAACCGGGAGACCGAGGAAGGCTACGAGAAGATCGAGGCCAGCCTGCCCGCCGTGATCAGCGTGGTGGAGAAGATCAACGAGCCCCGGTACCCGTCGTTCAAGGGCATCATGGCGGCCAAGAAGAAGCCGGTCGACACGCTCAGCCTGGCCGACCTGGGCCTCGACCCCGGCGACGTCGGCCTGGCCAGTGCGGCCACCGAAGTGGTGAGCTTCGCCAAGCGCCCGCCCCGGCAGGCCGGCACGATTGTCAAGGACGACGGCGACGGCGGCAGCAAGGCGGCCGAGTTCCTCGCCGCGCAGAAGTTCATCTGAGGACGGAAGGCCACCGATGACGGAGATCCTGGTACTCGCCGAACACGATGGCGGGACGGTCCGGAAGGTCACCAGCGAGCTGCTCACCCTGGCCCGCCAGTTCGGCGAGCCGTCAGCGGTGTGGATCGGCGCCGGCGCCGAGGCCGGGCGGGAGCGGCTGGCCGAATTCGGCGCGGCCAAGGTGTACGTCGCTGAGGGCGGCGACGTCGAGGATTACGTGGTCGCGCCGATCGCCGAGGTGCTGGCCGGGCTGGTCGAACGGCTGGCCCCGGCGGCCGTGCTGATCGCCGCCAGCGGCGAGGGCAAGGAGGTGGCGGGCCGGCTCGCGGTCAAGACCGGCTCCGGCGTGATCACCGACGCGGTGGAGCTGACCGCCGGGGACGACGGCGGCCTGGTGGCCGAGCAGTCCATCTTCGGCGGTGCGATCATCGTCAAGTCCCGGGTGCGCACCGGCACGCCGGTCATCGCGGTCCGGCCCAACTCGGTGGAGGCCGTGCCCGCCCCGGCCGCGGCCGGGATCGAGCCGGCCGGGGTCGAGCTGACCGACGCGGCGAAGGCGGTCCGGATCACCGAGCGGGTGACCGCCGAGCAGAGCGAGCGGCCGGAGCTCACCGATGCGGGCATCGTGGTATCCGGCGGCCGCGGCGTGGGCAACGCCGAGAACTTCGCGCTGATCGAGAAGCTGGCCGACTCGCTCGGCGCGGCCGTGGGCGCGTCCCGGGCCGCCACCGACGCGGGCTGGTACCCGCACCAGTTCCAGGTCGGCCAGACCGGCAAGACCGTGTCCCCCCAGCTGTACCTGGCGGTGGGCATCTCCGGCGCGATCCAGCACCGGGCTGGCATGCAGACGGCCAAGACCATCATGGTGATCAACAAGGACCCCGAGGCGCCCATCTTCGAGCTGGCCGACTTCGGCGTGGTCGGTGATCTGTTCCAGGTCGTCCCGCAGCTCACCGACGAGATCGGGCGGCGCTCGGCGAACTAGGGCGCCCTGGCTCGGGGCGTATCCGGCAGTCCGGGCGCGCACTAGGCTGAGGCCGTCATGGGGTACATCGACAGGGCGGGCGTGCGCCCGGGCCAGGCACCGGGCTGCGCGGTGTACTTGGACCACGCGGCCACCACGCCACTGCTCCCGGAAGCGCTCAGTGCCATGACCGAGGAACTCGGCCAGCTGGGCAATCCTTCTTCTTTGCATAACGCAGGGCGCCGGGCGCGCCGTGTCGTCGAGGAATCCCGGGAGCAGATCGCCGAGGTATTTGGCGCCCGGCCCAGCGAGGTGATCTTCACCAGCGGGGGGACCGAGGCGGACAACCTGGCCGTCAAGGGGCTGTACTGGTCCCGGCGTGCGGCCGCGGCCAGGCCAGGCCAGGCCGCCGCGCGGCGGGCGGTCCCGCACCGGGTGCTGGCCACCTCGATCGAGCACCATGCGGTGCTGGACTCGGTGCACTGGCTGGCTGAGCACGAGCAGGCCGAAGAACACTGGCTGCCGGTCGACAGCGCCGGCCTGCTCCGCCCGGAGACGCTGGCGCAGGCCATCGCGGCCGACCCGGAGGGCGTCGCGCTGGTCACCGTGATGTGGGCCAACAACGAAGTCGGCGTGCTGCAGCAGATCCCCGAGCTGGCCGCGATCGCCCGCGAGCACGGCATCCCGTTCCACACCGACGCGGTGCAGGCGGCCGGCCAGCTGCCGGTCAGCTTCGCGGCCAGCGGCGTGGATGCGATGACGGTCACCGCGCACAAGTTCGGCGGCCCGGTGGGCGCCGGCGCCCTGCTGCTGGCCCGCGGCGTCCGGCCGGTCCCGGTGCTGCACGGCGGCGGCCAGGAGAGCGAGGTGCGCTCGGGCACCCTGGACGCACCGGCCATCCGGGCGTTCGCCGTCGCGGCCACGGTGATGGCCAGCCGCCGCGACGATGAGACGGCCCGGCTGGCCAAGCTCCGTGACGAACTGATCGCCCAGGTGCTGGCGGCGGTGCCCGACGCGATCCTGAACGGGCCCCCGCCCGGCCCGGGCCGGCTGCCGGGCAACGCGCACTTCTCCTTCCCCGGCTGTGAGGGTGACGCGCTGCTGATGCTGCTCGACGCGAAGGGCATCGCCTGCTCCACCGGGTCCGCCTGCACCGCAGGAGTGGCCCAGCCCAGCCATGTGCTGCTGGCCATGGGCGCGGACGAGGGGCGCTCCCGCGGGTCGCTGCGGTTCTCCCTGGGCCACACGTCCACCCCGGACGACGTGGCCGAGCTGGGCGCGGTGATCGGCGAAGTCGTGCAGCGCGCCCGCCGCGCCACCCGCTGAACCGGGTTGGCCGGGACGGCCCGCGGCAAAAGCACCGGCAGGCCGGCGGCCCGCGAAAGATTCCGGGCCATGCTGGCCATGTAGGGGGTGACGGCGCGGCCGACGTGAGGAGTTCAGTGTGCCTGCCCTGCACACCGCAGACCCCGGCCCCCCAGGCCCCGGCCCGGCCCCGGGCCAGGGGGACCGGGAGCGCCGGTTTCACGGTCTCTACCAGGCGTACTACCGCCCGATCCTGGCCTACGCGGTGCGCCGTCTGGGACCTGACGATGACGCCGCGGACGTCGTCGCGGACGTTTTCACGGTGGCCTGGCGGCGGATCGACCAGGTGCCCCCGGCCCCGGATGACCGGCTATGGCTCTACGGGGTGGCGCAGCGGGTCGTCGCCGGCCGGCGCCGGTCCGCCCGGCGGCTGCAGAACCTGACCGCCCGGCTGCGGGCCTCTCCCGGATTACCGCAGCCACGGTTGCCCGGTGCCCGGGACGCCACCAGTGACGTCGTGCTGGCAGCCCTGGACCGGCTCCCCCCGGCCGAACGGGAAGCGCTCCAGCTCGTCCTCTGGGACCAGCTGTCTCATGGCGAGGCGGCCCAGGTCCTCGGCTGCTCGGCCAACGCGGTAACCATCCGGGTGCACCGGGCCAAGGCCCGGCTGCGCGCGGAACTCCGCGGGCGCCCAGCCAGCCACGCCGCGGCCCCGGCCGACCGGTTCCCGCCCGCCCGACTGCACAGGAGCTGACCATGGATGTCGACACCCTGCTGATGGATGCTGACCCGGCACGCCGCACCGATCTGGGCGGACCGGGCACCCCCGAAGCGGCCCGCCTCTACCAGCAGATCCTGGCGCTCCCGCCGGGCGCAGACACCCGGCGGCCAGCCGCGGGCCGCCAGCTCCGGACCGTGATACCGGTCCCGGGCTGGCGGCCGGCAGGCCGGCCGAGCCGGATCCGGACGGCGATCATCGGCCTGGCCGCGGCCGGTGCGGCCGCGGCCGTCGCGGTGGCGCTGCTGCGGCCAGTGCCGCACCGGCCCGCACCGCCCCGTGCTTCGGTGGCGGCCGTCCTCGACGGGGCCGCGGTGACCGCCGCCCGCGGCGCTGACGCTGGCCGGCCCCCCGGCCCCGGGCAGTACCTGTACGTCAGGGAGGTCACAGCCAAGGGCCTCGACGACGCGACAGCAAATGCCTGCGCCGATGCCCCGGTAACCGAGCAGGCCTGGGTGTCCGCCGACGGCTCGGGACGGCAGATCGGCACGTTCCCGGCGCGCTGCGCCAGGCTCAGCTTCGATGTGACCTACCGGAAGGGGGAGCTGCCGTGGGATCTCTACGGCGCGGTGCACGCCAATGAGCTGCCCACCCATCCGGCCGCGCTGCAGCGCGCGATCGTCCGGCGCTTCGAGCACGGCCAGTCCCGGCCGAGCGCCACGTTCGTCTACGCCGCCACGTTCCTGAACGCAGGTTCCCCGCCGGCTTTGCGCGCGGCCCTCTACCAGGTCATCGAGGCACTGCCCGGGGTGCAGAACCTGGGCCCGATGCGGGACCGGCTGGGCCGCCTTGGCCAGGGCATCGGGCTGGTCACCAGCGGCAGTCGGAGCGAGCTGATCTTCGATCCGGCCAGCACGGCGGTCCTGGAGGAACGGATGGTGGCGGTCAGCCCGCCGCAGCCGGGGAACAACATGGACGCACCCGGCACGATCGAGCAGTACACGCTCTACATCTCCGAAGGCGTGGTGCGTTCGACCGCCGCCACGCCGCCACCCTCGGCGGCGTCGGCCCCGTGACCAGGCCGCCCCGGTGGCACCGCGCCCGCCGTGGCCTGGGCGTTAACCCCATCAGCGCGGTGCGTTGTGCTTGGTGTCACGCCCCCAATGCACCGCACTGACCAGATGCGCCGAGCCTGCTCCGCGCCGCGTACCCTCGGAAGACGATGAACAGGCTTCGCGTGCTGGCCGCCATGTCGGGCGGCGTGGACTCCGCCGTGGCTGCGGCGCGGGCGGCGGACGCCGGGCATGAGGTGACCGGCGTCCATCTCGCGCTGTCCAGCCACCCCCAGTCCTACCGGACCGGGGCGCGGGGCTGCTGCACGGTGGAGGACGCCCGCGATGCCCGCCGGGCCGCGGACGTGATCGGCATCCCGTTCTACGTCTGGGACATGGCCGACCGCTTCGACCGTGACGTGGTCGCCGATTTCGTGGCCGAGTACGCCCAGGGCCGCACGCCCAACCCGTGCCTGCGCTGCAACGAGAAGATCAAGTTCGCGGCGGTGCTGGACCGGGCGGTCGCGCTGGGGTTCGACGCGGTGTGCACCGGGCATCACGCCCGGCTGCTCGGCGGCCGTCTGCACCGCAGCGTGGACCAGGCCAAGGACCAGTCGTACGTGCTGGCCGTGCTGACCCGCGAGCAGCTGGACCGGGCCATGTTCCCGCTCGGTGAGCTGACCAAGGCCGAGGTCCGGGCGGAGGCGGCCGCCCGCGGCATGGCGGTGGCGGCCAAGCCGGACAGCCACGATGTCTGCTTCATCCCGGATGGGGATACCCGGGCCTTCCTGGCGGGCCGGCTGGGCGAGGCGCCCGGGCGCATCGTGACCCAGGACGGGACGCTGGTCGGCCAGCACGACGGTGCGTACGGCTTCACCGTCGGCCAGCGCAAGGGCCTGCGGGTTGGGGTGCCCGCGGGGGACGGGCGGCCGCGGTATGTGCTGGGCATCGAGCCGGTGTCCCGGACGGTCACCATCGGCCCGCGCGAGGCCCTCGACGTGCGGGAGATCGTGGCCGAGCGGCCGGTGTGGACCGGGTCTGAGCCCATGGCCGGCCCACGGGAAGCCCTGGTCCAGCTCCGGGCGCACGGCGAGGTTCACCCGGCGACCGCCGAACTGGACGGTGACCGGCTGCTGATCCGGCTCGGCCGCCCGGCCCGCGGGGTGGCCAGGGGGCAGGCCGCGGTCCTCTACGACGGCGATGCCGTCCTCGGCAGCGGGACGATCGCGGCTACCCGCTAATCCGGTCATTTGGGCCGAAATCGTGCCATGAGTGGTGCATTGGGCCGACAGGTTAGCAAAACTTTGCCAAAAGTGCATCACTTGTTACAGGTGGGGAAAGGCTCTAGCGTTTGAGCTGTCGGGCAGGGGTGAGTTGTACCTGTCAGGCAGAGTGACAGGTGCGACGGAGCATCCGGGCCGCGGGAGGCGCCATGACTGGTGGCAGTGATCGCTTGGCCAGACCAGAGGAGCGCCCTCCTCGGCACCGGCCCCGACGCGCCCGGTCCCGCATCCGGTATCTGCTCGCCGCGGCGGGCGGTGGCGTGCTGGCCGCCTCGGCGCTGGCCGCGTGCGGCACCAGCAGCGCCAGCACCGGCCCGGTGACGCTGAACTTCTACAACTTCCCGGACCCGTCCGGCGCGGTCCAGTCGGCGGCGGATAACTGCAGCGCTGCCAGCCACGGCCGCTACAAGATCCTCTACAACAAGCTGCAGAACGCGGCCGACCAGCAGCGGCTGCAGATGGCGCGGCGGCTGGCCGCGCACGACTCGACGATGGACATCCTCGGCCTCGACGTCACCTGGGAACCCGAGTTCGCCACGGCTGGCTGGATCCGGCCGTGGACCGGCACGTTCAAGCAGCGGGCCATCGCGGGCACACTGAGGGGGCCGCTGCAGACTGCGATCTGGCGCGGAAAGCTGGTCGCGGTGCCGTACAACAGCAACACCCAGCTGCTCTGGTACCGGTCCGACCTGGTGAAGACGCCGCCCAAGACGTGGGCGCAGATGTTCGCCGACGCCCAGGCGCTGGCCAAGGCGGGCAAGCCGCACCTGATCGAGATCCAGGGCGCCCAGTACGAGGGCGTCGTCGTCTGGTTCAACACGCTGGTGGCCAGCTCGGGCGGCAGCATCCTGAACGCCACCTCGTCCGCGGCCAAGCTCGGCCCGCCCGCGCTCCGGGCGCTGACGATCATGAAGACGCTGGCCAGCTCGTCCTCGGCCGACCCGTCGCTCGGTGTGCAGATGGAGGACCAGAACCGGCTGGCCATGGAGGCCGGCTCGGCGGCGTTCGAGCTGAACTACCCCTACGTCTATCCGTCGATGAAGGCCGACAACCCGAAGCTGTTCAAGGACTTCAAGTGGGCGCCTTACCCCAGCGTCATCGCGGGCACCCCGGCCAAGGTGACGATCGGCGGTATCGATCTGGCGGTCAGCTCGTACTCGCCGCATCCGCAGCTGGCCATGCAGGCCGTGCTGTGCCTGCGTAACGCGCAGAACCAGCTGACCGCCGCGGTCGAGGGCGGCCTGCCGCCCACCCTGGCCAGTGTGTACAACAACCCCAAGATGCAGAGCGCCTACCCGTTCCGGAAGCTGATCCTGCAGCAGGTCAATGACGGGGCGGTGCGGCCCAAGACCCCGCTGTACCAGGTCGTATCGGTGGCCATCTCGCACCTGGTCTCCCCGCCCAACTCGATCAACCCGCCGACCACCGAGCAGAACTTGCGAACGCAGATCAATGACGCCCTGACCGGGAAGGGGCTGACTCCGTGAGCGCGCCCAGCACGCAGAGAGAGGTGGAGAGATGACCACCGTCACTCCTCCGGCTACCGCCCAGCAGCCGACGACCGGGCGGCACGGACGGGCCCGCCTGTCCGAAGGGGCACGCGCCGAGCGGCGGCTCGGCTGGCTGCTGTGCGCCCCGGCCGTGATCGTTATGGTCGCGGTCACCGCGTACCCCATCGGCTACGCCATTTATGTGTCGCTGCAGCGGTACATCCTGTCCGCGCCGCAGCTGACCAAGTTCGTCGGGTTCAGCAACTACGGGGCCATCCTCAGCTCGCCGTTCTGGTGGCACGCGCTGCTGGTGACGGTCATCATCACGGTTGTTTCGGTAGCCATTGAGTTCGTCCTCGGCATGTGCCTGGCGCTGCTGATGTACCGGACGATCTGGGGGAAGGGCGGAATCCGCACCACGATCCTGATTCCCTACGGGATCGTGACCGTGGCCGCCGCGTTCAGCTGGCTGTACGCCTGGACGCCGAGCACCGGGTACCTGTCCGCGCTGTTCAACAACTCCGCGCCGCTGACCTCGCAGCCCAAGGCGATTGCGATCATCATCCTGGCCGAGGTCTGGAAGACCACGGCGTTCATGGCGCTGCTGCTGATGGCCGGGCTGTCCCTGGTGCCCGAGGACCTGCTCAAAGCGGCCAAGGTGGACGGGGCCACCGCCTGGCAGCGGTTCACCCGGGTGATCCTGCCGCTGATGAAGCCCGCGATCCTGGTCGCGCTGCTGTTCCGGACGCTGGACGCATTCCGGATCTTCGACAACATTTTCATCCTGACCCAGGGCAACAACGGCACCGGATCGGTGTCGATCCTCAACTACGACAACCTGTTCACCGGGCTGAACTTCGGCCTCGGGTCGGCGATGTCGGTGCTGATCCTGATCTGCGTGGCGATCATCGCGATCTTGTTCATCAAGGGCTTCGGCACCGCGGCACCGGGAACGAGCCTGCAGCGATGACACCGGCAAGGAAAGTAACGGAGGTGCACGGCTGATGGCTGCCACGACACCGCAGAAGGTTGGCTGGAGCGTCGCGAACATCGTCACGATCGTGCTCGTGCTGATCCCGCTCGTGTGGATCATTTCGCTGTCGTTCAAGACGACGGGCTCGATCACCGACCCGACCTACTTCCCGACCCACTGGACGTGGTCCAACTACTCCGGCATCCTGACCACGTCCACGTTCCTGCGCCCGCTGCTCAACTCGGTCGGCATCGGGGCGATCGCCACGTTCATCGCGGTCGTGCTGGCCTCGATGGCGGCGTACGCGGTGGCCCGGCTCAACTTCCCGGGCAAGGCGGTACTGATCGGGGTATCCCTGCTGATCGCGATGTTCCCGGCGATCGCGCTGGCCACGCCGCTGTTCAACATCGAGCGGGCCCTCGGCCTGTTCAACACCTGGCCGGGGCTGATCATCCCGTACGTGGCGACCGGCCTGCCGCTCGGTATCTACACGCTGTCCGCGTTCTTCCGGGAGATCCCGTGGGAACTGGAGAAAGCGGCCAAGGTGGACGGGGCGACCCCATTCCAGGCGTTCGTGCGGGTCATCGCCCCGCTGGCGGCGCCGGGCATGGTCACCACGGCGATCCTGGTGTTCCTGTTCTGCTGGAACGAGTTCCTGCTGGCCATCACGCTGACCGCGACGACCGCGTCGCGGACCGCGCCCGCCGCGCTGTCCTTCTTCACCGGCAGTTCCCAGTTCGCCGTGCCGACCGGGTCGATCTCCGCGGCCGCGGTGGTCATCACCATTCCCATCATCATCTTCGTGCTGTTCTTCCAGCGCCGGATCGTGGCCGGACTGACCTCCGGCGCGGTCAAGGGCTGAGCGAAAGGAACCTGCAGTGGCCGAGATCATCCTGGAACACGTCACCAAGCGCTTCCCTGACGGGGCGCTCGCGGTGGACGACTTCAACCTGGACATCGCGGACGGCGAGTTCGTGATCCTGGTCGGCCCGTCCGGCTGCGGCAAGTCCACGACGCTCAACATGATCGCGGGCCTGGAGGACATCACCTCGGGTGAGCTGCGTATCGGCGGCAAGATCGTCAATGACCGGGCGCCCAAGGACCGGGACATCGCGATGGTGTTCCAGAGCTATGCCCTGTACCCGCACATGACCGTGCGGGAGAACATGGGGTTCGCGCTCAAGCTGGCCAAGACCCCGCAGAAAGTGATCAACGAGAAGGTCGAGGAGGCGGCGCGCGTCCTGGACCTGACCCAGCACCTGGACCGCAAGCCGGCCAACCTGTCCGGTGGCCAGCGGCAGCGGGTGGCCATGGGCCGGGCTATCGTCCGCGACCCGGCCGCGTTCTTGATGGACGAGCCACTGTCCAACCTGGACGCCAAGCTGCGGGTGCAGACCCGCACCGAGGTATCCCGGCTGCAGCGCCGGCTGGGCACCACCATGGTGTACGTGACGCACGACCAGGTCGAGGCGCTGACCCTGGGCGACCGGGTGGCGGTCATGCGCAGCGGCCTGCTGCAGCAGGTGGCGGCGCCGCAGGAACTGTACGACCGCCCGGTCAACCTGTTCGTGGCTGGGTTCATCGGCTCGCCGTCGATGAACTTCATGTC
>Ga0335078_10017976_pt1 | contig 10513 bp, 13 predicted proteins | sample Lox_Sample_32_FD_206711 | JGI IMG/M metagenome (GOLD analysis project Ga0335078, IMG submission 206711) | Soil microbial communities from Loxahatchee National Wildlife Refuge, Florida, United States - Lox_Sample_3.2 | ecosystem: Environmental > Terrestrial > Soil > Wetlands | place: USA...
GAGGCTCAGCGCCTCGGCCACCTCCGCCATGCCCGCCGGCGAGATCCAGCCGTGGGCCTCCTGCACCATCCACAGCGCCGGCAGCAGCGCCCCCGCCTTGGCCGGGTACTTCGCCAGCAGGGCGTCAAGCTTCTTCCGCCCCTCGCCCTCGAACACGCGCGGCAGCTCGGTGGCCTCCGTGCCCCCGTGCCCCCGTGCCCCCGTGCCCGCCGGTTGAGGTGCCCCCGTGCCCCCGCTCACCTGTCGATCTCTCCCATGACGATGTCCACGCTCGCGTTGATGGCGATCAGGTCGCTCAGCAGGTGGCCCTCCGCCATCTTGGGCAGCGCCGCGATGTTGAGGAACGACGGCGGCCGGATGCGCCAGCGCACCGGCTTGGCCGACCCGTCCGACACGAGGTAGGTCCCGAGCTCGCCCTTCGGGTTCTCGACCGGGAAGTAGACCTCCCCGACCGGGGCGGGCACCCCCTCCATCACCTGCTTGAAGTGATGGATCATGGACTCCATGTCGCTCATCAGGCGCCGCTTGGACGGCAGGATCACCCGCGGATCGGCGGCGTTGATGGGGCCGTCGGGCAGGCGGTCGAGGGCCTGCAGGAGGATGCGCACCGACTGCCGCATCTCCTCCATGCGCACCAGGTAGCGGTCGTAGACGTCGCCGTGCTCGCCGACCGGGACCTCGAAGTCGTAGGTCTCGTAGCCGAGGTACGGGTGGTCCTTGCGCACGTCGAACGCCACGCCGCTCGCGCGCAGCATCGGGCCCGAGAGCGAGTAGTCGATCGCCTCGGCGGCCGTCATCACGCCCACGTCCTGCGTGCGGCCGAGCCAGATGCCGTTCCGGAGCAGCATCCGGTCCACTTCGTCGAGCGTCTTGGGGAACCGGGTGCACCACTCGCGCAGCCGCCCCGTCCACCCGTCGGGCACGTCGGCCATCAAGCCGCCCACGCGGGTGAGGGTCGTGGTGAGGCGCGCCCCGGTCCACTCCTCGATCAGGTTGTAGACGCGCTCGCGCTCCTGGAACATCCACAGGAAGACGGTGAACGCGCCGATATCGATCGCCGTCGTGCCGGCCCACACCAGGTGCGAGATGATGCGGCTCAGCTCGCAGGCGATCACCCGCAGCACGGTGCAGCGCGGCGTGATCTCGATGCCCATCAGCCGCTCGGCCGCGAGGGCGAACGCGACGTTGTTCGCCGGCGCCGAGAGGTAGTCGGTGCGGTCGGTGAGCGGGATGATCTGGTTGTAGTGCCGGTACTCGCCGAGCTTCTCGAAGCCCGAGTGCAGGTAGCCGATGTGCGGGATCACGCGCACCACGACCTCGCCGTCGAGCTCCACCACCAGCCGCAGCACGCCGTGGGTGGCGGGGTGCTGGGGGCCGATGTTGATCAGCATGTGATCGGTCTGGAGCTCGGGCTCCGCGCCCTCCGGCGCGGCCGCCACGAGCGGCACGCGCGTGGGCTGGCCCGCCGCGTCCACGCCCGGCGTGGCGAGCGCGAGCTCCAGGACGCGGCGCTCGGCCATTAGCGCCCCGTCTCCCGGCGGACGGCCAGGCGCTCGCGCACGTCGGCCGGCAGCTCGTCGTAGGCGTCGGCGATGGACAGCTCCTCGAGCGAGTAGTGCGCGTCGAGGTCGGCGCCGAGGGCGCGCCGCACCTGCTCGGAGCGGGAGAAGCGGCCGCGCAGCGGGAAGTCCTTCCGCAGCGGGTGGCCCTCGGAATAGTTCTCCCACATCAGGATGCGGCGCAGGTCCGGGTGGCCGCGGAAGCGGACGCCGAACATGTCCCACACCTCGCGCTCCAGCCAGTTGGCGCCGGACCACAGGTCCACGACCGAGTCCACCTCGAACGGACCGTCCTTGGGCAGGTCGATCTTCACGCGCAGGAACGCGTTGCGCGGGAGCGAGCGGAGCTGGTAGACCACCTCGAGCGGCAGCTCGCGGTCCCGGTACTCCACGGCGGTGACGTCCACCAGGTAGTCGTACCGCTGGCCGGGATCGTCGCGCAGCCAGGCCAGGATCTCGTGCGAGCGGGCGGCCTCGACGTGCACGATGGTGTCGTCCACGACGACCGCGCTCCGGCGCACGGCGGCGCCGAAGCGCGCGCGCAGGCTGGGGACGGTGGGGTTCTCCGCGGCGGCGCCCGTCACGGCGTCGTCAGGCGGACCGTGTCTGGTGGACCGAGTTGCCGAACGGCTCGGACACCTCGTCCACGGCGGCCGGCTCGAGATACAGGCCGCGCTGGTCGGCGAGCTGCTCGACGCGGAGCGAGGGGTCGAAGACCGACTCGCGCTTGATCTTCTTCTGGAGCATCAGGATGCCGTACAACAGGCCCTCCGGCCGCGGGGGGCAACCGGGCACGTAGACGTCCACCGGCACGATCGTGTCGATGCCCTGCACCATCGCGTAGTTGTCGAAAATGCCGCCGGTCGAGGCGCAGGCGCCCATCGAGATGCACCACTTGGGCTGCGGCATCTGGTCCCAGACGCGGCGGATGACCGGCGCCAGCTTGAACGGCAGGCGGCCGGCGCAGATCAGGACGTCGGCCTGGCGCGGCGAGTAGGCGACGCGCTCCATCCCGAAGCGCGCGAGGTCGAAGCGGCTGGCGGCGGTCGCCATGAACTCGATGGCGCAGCAGGCGGTGCCGAAGGCCATCGGCCAGAGCGAATTGGCCCGCGACCAGTTGACCAGGTCGTCGAGCCGCGTGGTCACCCAGTTGGGGGAGACGAAGCCTTCGCGCAGCGCGGCGTCCGGCCCGGCCGGGGCGCGGGGATCGTTCAGTTCCACTCGAGCGCCCCCCGCTTCCAGATGTACACGTAGCCCACCGCCAGGATCAGGACGAAGATCCCCATCTCCACCAGGCCGCCGGCCATGCCCATCCCGAACAGGTCGAGCCGCCGGAAGGCGACCGCCCACGGCATCATGAACACGACCTCGATGTCGAAGACGATGAACAGCACGGCGACGAGGTAGAACTTCACGTCGTAGCGCTCGCGGGCGTTGCCGAGCGGGGTCATTCCGGATTCGTACGGCAGCGACTTGACCGGCGTGGGGCGGGACGACGAAAACAGGTGCGAGAGCGCGACCATCATCACCGCGTTGAAGGCGACGAATCCGATCAACAGGAGGAGCGGGACGTAAGGTTGTAGCATGCGCTCCGGCAGGCGTGAGAAGTCGCGTGTGAACTCAGGGCCGAAAGCTAGTGGCGGCCAAATCGGATTTCAAGAAAACGGTATATTGTCGCACCCCCCACGCACGGGAGCCCATGAGCATCAAGTCCGATCGCTGGATCCGACGGATGGCGCGGGAGCACCGGATGATCGAGCCGTTCGCCGACGCGCAGGTGCGCGACGGGGTCATCTCGTTCGGCGTGTCGAGCTACGGCTACGACATGCGGGTGGCCGACGAGTTCCGGATCTTCACCAACGCGCTCTCGGCCATCGTGGACCCCAAGGCGTTCGACCCCAAGAGCTTCGTTTCGTTCCAGGGTTCCGTCTGCCTGGTGCCGCCGAATTCCTTCGCCCTCGCGCGCTCGGTCGAGTACTTCCGCATCCCGCGCGACGTGCTGACGATCTGCGTGGGCAAGTCGACCTACGCCCGCTGCGGCATCATCACCAACGTGACGCCGTTCGAGCCCGAGTGGGAGGGCTACGTCACGCTCGAGATCTCGAACACCACGCCGCTGCCGGCCCGGATCTACGCCAACGAGGGGATCGCGCAGGTGCTCTTCTTCGAGGGCGACGAGCCGCCGGACGTCAGCTACGCGGACAAGAAGGGGAAGTACCAGAAACAGGTGGGGGTGACGCTGCCGAAGCTCTAGACGTACGGGGAGGTGATGAGGTGATGAAGTGATGGGGTGATGAAGTGATGAGGGCCGGCCTGCAGACTGCGGACTTCAGACTGTGGACCGCAGTCCGAAATCCGCCCCTCCTCACCTCATCTCATCATCACGTGCATCACTTCATCGCCTCCCCGTTACGATCTCCCGTCTCAACCCGCCGAGCGTGTTCAGCAGCTCCCTCTCCTCGTTCGGCCCGACGCCCGCGTGGTCCAGCGCGCCGGCCAGGTCCTCGATCAGGGCGTCGAAATCGGCGTCCGTGATCGTCATGTCCGCGTGCGCCTCGCGCATGTCCTTCCCGGTGTAGCGGCAGGGGCCGCCGGCGGCCTGGCAGATCTGGTCGGTGAGCTTGGTCTGCAGCGAATCGAGGTCCACGCCGCGGAAGAACGCGCGGATCCGCCCGTCCGCCGCCACGCGGGCGAGGAAGTCGCCGACCACGGCGTGGATCGCGTTGACGCCCCCGAGCCGCGCGTACAGGCTCGGTCCCGCGCTCGCGGCCGCGGGTGCGGGAGCAGGCGGAGGGGGCGCGGGATGGCCGCAGGCGCCGCCGGCGAGGCTCGCGCCGAGGACAGCCGCGACCGCGAGCCTCACAGGTCGAGGTCTTTCAGGACCTCCTCGGTCTCGTCGTCGCGCGGCCGGACCAGGACCAGGATCGCGGCCTGCGGCACCACGAGGTACTTCTTGTTCTCGAACGTGATTTCCACCGCGGCCTTGCGGAAGAACAGCGCGTAGTCGCCCATGCGCGCCTGGATGGGCACGTACCGGGCGCCCTCGCGCGCGTGGATCTTCCACGGCTCGTCGTCGAGGCTGGCGGGCTCCGCGAGGGGCGTGCCGGGGCCGGTCGCGATGATGCGGCCGCCCTGCACCGCGAGCGCGTCGATCGCGGTCTGCGGGAGGTACAGGCCCACCCGCGTGCGCTCCTCGCCCTCCTCGGGGGTCACCAGCACCCGGTCTCCCACGACGATCAGCCGCTTCGGCCCCTGGTCCATCGCGCGCCTCCGCGTCAGGCGTAGGTGACGGCGAACATCTCGTGCAGGTCCACCGACAGCAGCCCGGCCCGCACCATCGGCTGCCCCTCGACCAGCTGCTCGGCCTCCTTCAGCGACTGGACGTCGTACACCACGAGCCCGGCGGAGTGGTCGGCGAGCGGCCCCGAGACGAGGATCTCGCCGCTGCGCTGCAGGCTCGCGAGGTACTCCTTCTCGCGGTGCATCAGGACGTCGTCGCAGCGCGAGGTGAAGATCTCCGGCGCGACGCAGACCTTCACCCAGCCCATGATCATCTTGCGTTCGGTGGACATCTCGCGCCTAGCTTAGGGGCCACCTTGCGTCGCGCGCAAGGCAGCGGGGAATATTCAAGGTCGCCGGACGGTCGTGATCCGGCGCGCATCCCGAGGTCGCCATGGGGCCCGCATGACCGCCATCACCGCCGCACTCCCCCGCCTCAGACTCCCCTACGTTGCATCGACGATCGGCCGCAAGGTGGTGATGGCCGTCACCGGCATGGTGCTCTTCGGCTTCGTGCTCGGCCACTTCGTGGGGAACCTGACGCTGTACCTGGGTCCCGAGGCGATCAACCACTACAGCGAGTTCCTCCACGGCTTCCTGCACGGGGGCGGCCTGTGGGTGGCGCGGGCGGTGCTGCTGACCTGCGCCGTGCTGCACGTCTGGAGCGCGACCTCGCTCACGCTGGAGTCGTGGGCCGCCCGGCCCAAGGGCTACCGGCGCTGGACGGCGAAGGACTCGACCTACGCGTCCCGCACGATGCGCTGGGGCGGCGTGATCCTGGCCGCGTTCATCGTCTTCCACCTGATGAACCTCACCTTCGGCGACGCCCACCCCGACTACGTGCGCGGCGACGTGTACCACAACGTGGTCGCCGCCTTCCAGGTGTGGCCGGTGTCGGTGTTCTACATCGTGGCGATGGTGGCGCTGGGCCTGCACCTGGACCACGGCGTGTGGAGCATGTGCCAGACCCTTGGCCTGAGCCATCCGCGCTACAAGCGGTGGGCGCGGGGGGCGGCCCTGGGCTTCGCGCTGCTCATCGTGGTCGGCAACTGCTCCTTCCCCATCGCCGTCCTCGCGGGGTGGGTCCGATGAACCTCGACGCGAAGGTCCCGTCCGGCCCGCTCGCGGAGAGGTGGTCGAAGCACAAGTTCGACCTGAAGCTCGTGAACCCGGCGAACAAGCGGAAATACTCGGTGATCATGGTGGGCTCCGGCCTCGCCGGCGCGGGCGGCGCCGCGTCGCTGGCCGAGCTGGGCTACCGGGTGAAGTGCTTCTGCTACCAGGACAGCCCGCGGCGGGCGCACTCCATCGCGGCCCAGGGCGGCATCAACGCCGCCAAGAACTACCCCAACGACGGCGACAGCGTCTTCCGCCTGTTCTACGACACGGTCAAGGGCGGCGACTTCCGCTCGCGCGAGGCCAACGTGTACCGCCTGGCGGAGGTCTCGGTCAACATCATCGACCAGTGCGCCGCCCTGGGCGTGCCGTTCGCGCGCGAGTACGGCGGGCTGCTGGACAACCGCTCGTTCGGCGGGGCGCAGGTCTCGCGCACGTTCTACGCCCGCGGCCAGACCGGGCAGCAGCTGCTGCTGGGGGCCTACCAGGCGCTGGAGCGCCAGATCGGCCGCGGCCAGGTCGAGATGTTCCCGCGCCACGAGATGCAGGAGCTGGTCGTGGTGGACGGGCGCGCCCGGGGCATCGTGGTGCGCGACATGGTGACGGGCGAGGTCGAGACGCACCTCGCCGACGCGGTGTGCCTCGCGACCGGCGGCTACGGGAACGTGTTCTACCTCTCGACCAACGCCAAGGGCTGCAACACGACGGCCATCTGGCGCGCCTACAAGCACGGCGCGGGGTTCGCCAACCCGTGCTACACGCAGATCCACCCCACGTGCATCCCCGTGACCGGCGAGCACCAGTCCAAGCTCACGCTGATGAGCGAGTCGCTCCGGAACGACGGCCGCATCTGGGTGCCGAAAAAGAAGGGAGACCCGCGGCCGCCGAACGAGATCCCGGAGGCGGAGCGCGACTACTACCTGGAGCGGAAGTATCCGAGCTACGGCAACCTCGCGCCCCGCGACATCTCCTCGCGCGCGGCCAAGCAGCTCTGCGACGCCGGCTACGGCATCGGGCCGGGCGGCCAGGGCGTGTACCTCGACTTCTCGGAAGCCATCGGCCGGCTGGGCGAGGACGCGATCCGCGAGAAGTACGGCAACCTGTTCGAGATGTACGAGCGGATCACGGCCGAGGACCCGTACAGGGTGCCGATGCGGATCTTCCCCGCCTCGCATTACACGATGGGCGGGCTGTGGGTGGACTACGACCTGATGAGCACGATCCCGGGCCTGTTCGTCCTGGGCGAGGCGAACTTCTCGGACCACGGCGCCAACCGCCTCGGCGCGAGCGCGCTGATGCAGGGCCTGGCCGACGGCTACTTCGTGATCCCCTACACCATGGGCGACTACCTGGCCCGGACGCCGCGTGCGGCGGTGGCCGCCGACCACCCGGCGGTGAAGGCGGCGGAGGCGGCGGTCGCCGAGCGCACCACCCGGCTGCTGGCGGTCCGCGGCCGGCGCACGCCGACGTCGTTCTACCGCGAGCTGGGCAAGCTGCTCTGGGAGCAGTGCGGGATGGCGCGCAACCGCGCCGGCCTCGAGCGCGCGCTGCAGCAGGTGCCGGCGCTGCGCGAGGAATTCTGGCGCAACGTCACCGTGACGGGCGAGGCCGGCGAGCTGAACCAGTCGCTGGAGCTGGCCGGCCGCGTCGCCGACTTCCTCGAGCTGGGCGAGCTGCTGTGCCGCGACGCGCTGGCGCGCGAGGAGTCGTGCGGCTGCCACTTCCGGGAGGAATACCAGACGGAGGACGGCGAGGCGAAGCGGAACGACGAGCGCTACTGCCACGTGGCGGTGTGGGAGTACCAGGGGGCGGACCGGGCGCCGGTGCGCCACGAGGAGCCGCTGACGTACGAAACCGTGCACCTCGCCACGCGGAGCTACAAGTGATGCGCCTGACCCTGCACGTGTGGCGGCAGAAGGGCCCCGAGGAGCCCGGCCGGTTCGTCGCCTACGAGGCGGCGGACGTCAGCCCCGACATGTCGTTCCTCGAGATGCTCGACGTGGTGAACGAGGGGCTGATCGTGAAGGGCGAGCCGCCCATCGCCTTCGACCACGACTGCCGCGAGGGCATCTGCGGCGCGTGCGGGATGGTGATCAACGGGCGGCCCCACGGCCCGCGCGAGCGCACCACCACCTGCCAGCTGCACATGCGCAGCTTCCGCGACGGCGACGAGCTGTGGATCGAGCCGTGGCGGGCGCGCGCCTTCCCGGTGCTCCGCGACCTCATCGTGGACCGGGGCGCGTTCGACCGCATCATCGCGGCGGGCGGCTTCATCTCCGCGCCGATCGGGAGCGCGCCGGACGCCAACGCCATCCCGGTGCGCAAGGAGAGCGCGGACCTCGCGATGGACGCCGCGCAGTGCATCGGCTGCGGCGCGTGCGTGGCGGCGTGCCCGAACGCCTCGGCGATGCTGTTCACCGCCGCGAAGGTCTCGCACCTCGGCCTGCTGCCGCAGGGCCAGCCGGAGCGCTGGGAGCGCGCGCGGCGGATGGTCGAGCGGATGGACGCGGAGGGCTTCGGGAGCTGCACCAACCACGGCGAGTGCGAGGCTGCCTGCCCCAAGGGCATCAGCGTGCTGTTCATCGCGCGGATGAACCTCGATTTCGTGCGGGCGCGGATGACCGAAGGACGGCGGATTGCCAAGGCGGGAGAGGGAGGAGCCTAGTTCCGAGAGAAGTTCCCAGACGCCAAAGTTGCCAGTGGTTCCCAGACGCGAGTGCAGAGAGGCCAGACTAGTTGTCAGGACTGGCAACTGGTCTGGCCCCTCATTGCTTCCGACTGGGAACCACTGGCAACTTGGCGTCTGGCAGCTACTCTGACGACCGTTTTCGAAATACGGATTACCGGTCTTAGAGTTTGACCATCGCGATGGACTCCCGCACCGACTCCGCCGACTTCCCGAGCGCCACCCGCTCCTTGGGCGTCAGCTCGACCTCGATGATCTGCTCCAGCCCGCGGGCGCCGAGCTTGCACGGCACGCCCAGGAAGATGCCGCGGTGGCCATACTCGCCCTCCAGCCAGGCCGCGCACGGCAGGATGCGCTTCTTGTCCAGGGCGATTGCCTCCACCATCTGCGCGGCGGCCGCCGACGGCGCGTAGAAGGCCGACCCCGTCTTGAGGTAGGCCACGATCTCGGCGCCGCCGTTCTTGGTGCGCTCGACCAGCTTCTCGATGGCGTCCGGCCGCATCAGCTGGCCCAGCGGGATGCCGGAGACGGTCGTGTAGCTCGCCAGCGGCACCATCGTGTCGCCGTGGCCGCCGAGCACCATGGCCTGGATGTCCTCGACGCTCACGTCGAGCGCCTCGGCGATGAACGAGCGGTAGCGCGCCGTGTCGAGCACGCCGGCCATCCCGATCACCCGCTCCCGCGGCGCCCCGAGCGCCTCCTTCATGACGTAGCACATCGTGTCGAGCGGGTTCGACACCACGATCACGATGGCCTTGGGCGCGTGCTGCTTGATCTCGAGGCCGACCGACTTGACGATGTCCACGTTGGTGCGGAGCAGGTCCTCGCGGCTCATGCCCGGCCGCCGCGCGATGCCCGCCGTGACCACGAACAGGTCGGAGCCCTCGGCCGCCGCGTAGTCGTTCGAGCCCACGACCCGCGTGTCGAACCGCTCGATCGGCGCCGATTCCCACTGGTCGAGGCCCTTGCCCTGCGGGGTGCCCTCGATGACGTCCACCATCACGATCTCGCGCGCCAGCCGCTTCTCGGCCAGCCGCTGCGCGGTGGTCGCCCCGACGTTCCCCGCCCCGACCACGGTAATCTTGTTCACCGCTCGACTCCCGGCCGCTCCCCGCGGCGTGGTGTGGATGTGGTGGCGCCCGCCCGCAGGCCCCACAGTGCGTGGTACAGCACGATGCCCGCCGCGGTCGCGAGGTTGAGGCTTCGCACCGGGCCCGACATCGGGATGCGGAACACGCGCTCCGGGTGCTTCTCGCGGATCCGGAGCGGCATCCCCGCCGTCTCGTTGCCGAACACGAGGCACGCGCCGTCGGGAACGTCCGCGTCCCACAGCGACCGCTCGCCGTGGGCGGAGAAGTACCAGCAGCGCTCGCGCGCGATCGCCTCGCGGAAGTGCCGCCACGTGGGATGGAGCCACACGTCCACGGCGTCCCAGTAGTCCAGGCCGGCCCGCCGCAGCTCCGCGTCGTCCAGCGCGAAGCCCAGCGGCTCGATCAGGTGCAGCGACGTCTCGGTCGCCGCGCAGAGCCGCGCGATGTTCCCCGTGTTCGGCGGGATCTGCGGCTCGATCAGCGCCACGTGCAGCGCCCCGCTACCCTCCCCCCCGCTGCCCTTCCACCCAGCGCGCCTGCCCCGACGCGTACCGCTCCTTCTTCCAGATCGGGGCCCGGCGCTTGGTCTCCTCGATGAGGAACCGCGACGCCGCGTAGGCGTCGGCGCGGTGCGGCGCCGCGGTCACGATCGCGACGCTCGGCTCGCCCAGGAGCACCAGCCCCACCCGGTGCCGCAACGCGACCCGCACGCCCGGCCAGCGGTCGCGCGCCTCCGCGACGATGCGGCCCAGCTCCTCCTCCGCCATCGCGTCGTAGGCCGA
>Ga0335078_10017977_pt1 | contig 10513 bp, 9 predicted proteins | sample Lox_Sample_32_FD_206711 | JGI IMG/M metagenome (GOLD analysis project Ga0335078, IMG submission 206711) | Soil microbial communities from Loxahatchee National Wildlife Refuge, Florida, United States - Lox_Sample_3.2 | ecosystem: Environmental > Terrestrial > Soil > Wetlands | place: USA: Florida...
ACGATGGGCTTCGGCAACAACGTCGTCGCGTTCCTCTCTAACGCCCCCTACAACACGGACGACCTCGACCCGAGGGTCTTCGACGAGGCCCTGTCGGCGGCGAAGGAGATGGGTGTGGAGCTAATGCTCGTGGACGCCCACAACTCGATCGGCGGGGCCAACTGCGACCAGCCCCGGCTCGACTGGAGGGCCATCGTCTCCGACAACAAGGGCGTCCCCGAGGAGGACTTCCAGGTGGGGGTCGCCCACTCGTCGGAGCTGGAGTTCCACCACGGCTCCGACATCAGCGAGGGCGGGGTCGCCGCGCTCGTCTTCAGGAAGCGTGACTCGACATACGCGCTCATCACCTCGGACTCCAACAACGCGGTGGTCGGGCTCAGGCAAGCCGTGGCGGACGCCCTGCGAAAGGACGGCGTCGAGCTCATCGAGCTCTGCACGTCGGACACCCACAACTCCGCTGCCCGGCAGCGGACCGACAGGGGCTACAACGCGCTGGGAGAGGAGAGCGACAAGGCGATGCTGATAGCGACCATCGTGAAGCTGGTGGAGATGGCGGGGGCTCGGGTCGCGCGCGGCAAGGTCGCTACGATATCCTCCGAGGTCAGGCTGCCCCTCATAGGCGACAAATCGATAAACGACTTCGCCGCCCTGACCAAGGAGGCGATAGGCTTCACAAAGTCCTACGCCACAGCCGCCTTTCTCGTGGCCCTGGCCCTATGCGGGGCCGCGCTCTTCGTCTAGTGGTGCTGGATGAGAATCCCTCGCGGGTACATCGTGTCGCTCGAGGGCATCGATGCGACCGGCAAGAAGACGCAGAGCCGGCTTCTCTCGCGTTGGCTGGCGAAGAACGGCTTCAAGACCAGCGAGATGTCCTTCCCCGACTACCAGACGGCCATCGGCAGGCAGATCAGGTCTTTTCTAAACAGCAAGGCCGCGTATCCTCCCCAAGTCCAGCACCTGCTCTTCGCGGCCAACAGGTGGGAGAAGCTGGGCCAGATTCGATCGCGTCTCGCGGCGGGAGAGGCTGTGGTGATCAACAGGTACACAGAGTCCAACCTCGCGTACGGGTCGGCGAACGGCCTCGACGTCGCCTGGCTCTCTGGCCTCGAGGAGGGCCTGCCAAAGTCCGACCTCGTCGTCGTCTTGGACGCCTCCCCCAAGTCCACGAGCTCCAGGAGGCCCAGCAGCGTCAAGGACAGGTACGAGAAGAGCACCTCGATCCAGACCAAGGCGCAAAACGCTTACAGGGAGCTGGCGGAAGGACGGGGGTGGAAGATCATTGACGCGGCGGGGAGCGTTGACGAAGTGCATCGGGCCGTCGTCGCGTCGGTGAAGGAAGCGCTAGGCAAGGACCGTGGGATCTCGATATGACTTTGAAGTTCGTCGCTGAGATAAGAGACCCGATACACGGTTACATCAAGATAACACAGCAGGAGCGCGAGCTCATAGACTCCATCTACGTCCTGCGGCTCCGGAGGATCCACCAACTGGCGGGGGCCTACATGGTCTACCCGGGCGGGGTCCACACGCGGTTCGAGCATGTGGTCGGGGCGATGCACGTGGCGGGCCTCATCGGCCAGTCTCTCGCCGCCAAGACCGGCCTGAACGACGATGACATCCAGGAGCTGAGGATCGGGGGGCTCCTCCACGACGTAGGGCACGGGCCATTCTCCCACCTCTTCGAGGAGGTCCTCACGGAGAAGACCGACCTCACACACGAGGACCTTTCCCAGAGGATCGTGATGAAGACCGTGGTAGGGGACATCCTCAAGAGAAACGGCCACCAACCTTCGAAAATCTCCAAGCTCTCCGTGGGCAAGTCCACCGGCCGACCCTTCGTGAACCAGGTGGTCGCCGGCGGGCTGAGCGCGGACATGATGGACTACCTGCTCAGGGACTCTTACTTCACCGGCGTCGAATACGGAAAGGTGGACATCCAGAGGGTCATAGACTCGCTCGACATCAGCCCCGACGGAAGCCTGATGCTCGAGAGGGCGGCCCTCTACGCCTTCGAGGCGCTTCTCATCGCCAGGTACGAGATGTTCAAGGCCGTCTACTTCCACAGGACCGTCAGGGCGGCAGAGCTGATGCTCGCCCACTCCATGAGCCTGGCCGACGACGACCTACACCTCACCGACCTCTCGAAGGTGGAGCACATGCTCCGCCTCACCGACGAGGTGGTCCTCCAGCAGCTGATCGACCTCCCGCCGCGGACACCGGGGCTCAAGATGGCCCAGAGGCTAGCCTCGAACTACATGCAGAGGAAGCTGGTGAAGTGCGTCTACGAGAAGGTCGTCCAGAGGAAGGACAGGAAGATCCAGGAGATCTTCAGCAAGAAGAGGTTCAGGGACGAGCTGGTGGCCGCCATCGCGAAGGGCTCGAAAGTCGAGCCGACCGACATATACATCGACGTCCCCAACACACCCTCGGTCCCGTACATCTACGAGCACCAGGCATTCAGGTCCATCACCCTTTTCTCAAGCGACCAACGGGGCGGGAGGAGGGTGGAGACCGTGCCCACCAGCGAGCTCCCACTGGTCGGGTCCATCACCGGGTTCATGGACATCCTCAGAGTCTACACCTCCCCGGAGAACAGGGGAAAGGTGATCGCCACCGTGGAGAAGATCCTCGGGAAAGAAGACTTCATGTCTCGCATCTCGATCTGAGGCCGCCCATCTGTCCTGAAATACGGGCCCGCCATCATCCTTGGTGCTCCCCGAGGACGTCTTCCCCTACCCCGCATTCCGCGAGGGCCAGAAGGAGCTCGCCTACGCCGTCAACGGGGCCTGCAAGGGCGGGGGAAATCTCGTCGCCGAGGCCATGAGCGGCTTCGGGAAGACCGCCGCTGTCCTTGCCGGCAGCATCGCCGCCGCAGACGACGAGGGCCTCAAGATACTCTACGTCTGCCGCACGAAGAGGCAGGTCCTCCGGGTCATGGAGGAGCTCAGGCGCTTCGCATGCCGCCATCCTGTGAGGGCGACCAACCTCTTCTCAAAGTACGACTATTGTCTCAAGAGGCAGACGGGGTTCCACGTCGAGCCGGAGACCTTCAAGTGGTACTGCAGCTTTCAGACCTCCAACAACCTCTGCAGCTACTTCCTCAACGTCCCCTTCAACCTCGGAAAGGTCGAGAAGCTGGTCGAAACCCAGGTGCAGGGACCGGGGACCATCTCCGAGCTCCTGAAGGCGGGCAACGAGCTTCACGTGTGCCCTTACGAGGTGGCGCGCCTGGCGCTGGGGAACTCTGAGATCGTCGTTACCACCTATCACTACATGTTCGACGACAAGTCCCGGGCGGTCCTTCTTCCCAAGGAGACCCCGCCATCGAGGGTCGTGGCAGTGATCGACGAGGCCCACAATATCAGAGACTACATCTCCGGGGACTCGGCCGTCGCCCTGGACCTCGCCGACCTCAACGCCTGCGCCAGGTCCGCCAAGGACCTCTACCTTCCGAGGGTCTCGTCGGCGATCTCCGAAATCTGCGACAGAGCCCTGAGTTTCTGCTCGAAGGACTCGAGCTGGCTGGTCCTCAAGCAGGCGCTGGTGGGGTACCTCACAAGCGGACACCCGAAGGACTGGCTCGCCGAGCTCGTCTTCGAGCTCTCCACGACCACAGGGGTGGCCTGGTACTCGGTCTCCGCGAGCAAGAACTTCCCCGCGCCGATAGTCCGGGTCGGAGGGTTCCTCAGCGCGCTCCTTTCGTCCCTCGCCTCAGAGGACGTCGTGCTCACAAAGAACGACGGGGCGCTCGTTCTCCACGACACGTGTCCTTCGAAGCGTTTCGTCTCGACGATCTCCAAGTTCCGGGCCACGGTCCTGCTCTCCGCGACGATAAACCCCACGGACCTATTCCTTCGCTCGATAGGCCTCGACCCCTCCTCCACGGTCGTGCACAGCGCCACTAGGGGCTACAAGTTCAGGGTCAGGACCTTGGTCGACACGGGGGTCACCACCCGTTTCAAGATGCGGACTCCGGAGATGTACTCGAGGATAGCACGCCGGCTGGAGAGCGCGTGCCGGTCTGTTCCCGGGGGGATTGGCGTCTTTTTTCCCTCGTACGCGACCCTGGGCCAGGTCTCGCGCTTGCTCCACATCGAGGGCAGGACACTGCTCGTTGAGAAGACCGGGATGACAAACCCCGAGTCGGACGAGATGATTTCGACCTTCAAGTCCAAGCGAGGGTGCGTCCTTCTCGCGGTCCAGGGTGGGAGGTTCGCCGAGGGAGAGGACTTTCCCGGGGACGAGATGGACGCCTCGATAGTTGTTGGCCTCCCCCTCCCGCCGCCTTCGCCGTCGATGTACGCAGAGTACAGGCAGATGGAGACGGAGCGCTTCGAGAAGCACGAGGCCTACATGGTCCTCTCTCTCCTGCCCGCTCTAAGAAAGGCCTTCCAGTGCGCGGGGAGGCACATCAGGAACCCCGGGAAGGTGGGCTTGGTCGTGTTCTTGGACTCGAGGTTCGGCCAAGAGAACGTGTTGCGGCTGATGCCGGCGTGGCTGCGAGAAGACCTTGTCCAGGGTGACTTTGGGCCCGAATCGCTCTCGATAGCCGCCCAGAGCTTCTTCGCCGCGGCCCGACCCTAGTTCAAGAGCGTCCCTTTGCGGAAGGCGATCTTCGCGGCCGCCCTCTGGTCCCTGGCCGCGCCCGTCGCCTTGCGCCTCCCGGAGGTCGTGCCCGACTCGTCCACGATCTCCACCGAGGCGGCCCAGGGGAGTCCGGCGCGCAGGAGCCGCGCGAGCTTCATCGACAACACCGGCTCTCCGGCGCCTATCTTCACGGCGAAAGAGGTGTAGGGGACGCTGGTGGCGAACCTGATCACCAGGTCCACGACCCTGTCCGGCAGGTTCGTCGTCCGCGCCCCTATCTCCTGCCCCCCGTAGAATACCGCCACGCCGATGCTCGCTCCGGGGTCGATCCCTACCAGGACGACCCTCATGGACTCCTCCAGGAGCCTCGAGAGAAGCTGGCCCTCCATCACGAGCGGGTCTTTGTCGAGGTCCTCGAGGGCGACCGCGTTGGCGCCTAACTTGGACAGCTCGCTCCTGCTGGTTATCACAAGGTCGTTGACGGGGTCTGTCTCCTCCCCTGGAGAGATGCTTCTGTACCTGAGGTGCGTCTGCTTAAGCCTAGAGACTATCTCGTAGTAGGCGTTTGCGTCGTCGGTGGCCACCTTAATAATCCGCAAGAGGTCTTCCGGACACAGCTTTCCCGAGAATTTATGAGCCTTCCCACAAGCGAGCAGGCATCGAGGTTCCTCTCCCCGCTCAAAGGGAGCCTGACCATCGTCCTCCTCCACGACGCCCAGGCAAGGGGAGCCCTGAGCCGGTTCCTCCTCGGATGCGCCAGCCGGATGCCTCTCGAGGCCACCGTGCTCGACGTCGACGCCTTCTACTGCGCCAGCATGGCGACGCTGGTCGACGAGACCAGTGGTGCCCCGAAGGGAGAGGCGGTCCTCCTCCCCGACCGCGAGCTCGAGGTCCCGGCCCTCATCCCGCTGCTGTCATCAAAGCGACAGCTCCTGGTGATAGACGATCTCAACTCGCTCTACTCGCTGGCCCCGGACGGCCGAAGGTCGCAGGAGCTCACGGTCTTCCTGAGGCTCCTCTCATACAACGCCGGGCTCAACGGCTCGTGGGCGGTCGCCACCGCGTACAGGGCCAACATCGACGACGACACGCGCGTCGCGAGCCAACGGTCCATCCCCGCGGTGGGGGACATCGTGGTTGACACCGACATCAAGGACGGCTCGTTGAAGCTCAAGGCAAAGGGCCTTTGGCCGGGCGACGAGCTCAGGGTGTGACCGCGGCCTACTTGGCGAAGTAGACGTACATCTCGAGGTATATCGCGACCCCGATGAGTATCAGCCCGAGGACGAGGAAGAAGCCCACCAGCCTGGGCTTGACCGTCTGCCGCCCGCTGAGGTACGAGAAGTAGAGGCCGCCGAACCCCAGGACCATCGCCATCGCGTACAGCACCGTCTCGGATATCGACTGGCCCGAGCGTCCCGGGTAGATGATGTAAGACTCGGGGGTGGGGCTTACCAAGGCGCTAACGATCCCCGCGGAGAGTGCGATGATGCCCACCACGTAGATGAGCTCGATCCAGTTGTTCTTGACAGCAGTGGAGAACCCGCCGCGCTCCGCTAGCGCGTCAACCCTCTCCTGGATGCCCGATACCGTGGACTCTACCCATTGCCTTAGCATCGAAGTCCCTCTTCCCGGGCCGCTTTTTCATCGCCCTTAACTCTTTTCCAACAGTGGAAACACACCCTGCTTCAGCCTCCTCGGGTGGGTTTCCGGGTCTCCTGCATCCTGTAAACGTTGACCTTCCTCGGGCACTTGTCGTTCACGCAGAGACGCCATCCGCGCCGGCCGAACCTCGCGTACACGATTGGCCATCCGCAGGCCGAGCACGGCTTGGCCGCCCTGGTGAGCCCGCCCTTCTGCGGGAGGGGCGCCGAAGCCCTGCACCCCTTGGGGTAGTTGGAGCACCCCACGAACCTCTTCCCTGACTTTTGCGAGCGGACCACCCAGAGCTCTCCCTCCTTGCAGACGGGGCACCTCCCAAGCACGAGCCTGTGGGGCCCGCCCCCGCCGCTCCCCCGCGCCGCGGCAGTGACCATCCTTGAAGCAATCTCGACAGAGTGGGACCTGACCTCGCCCAACTGCTTGAGCATGGTCGTGAGGGTCGACTCGTAGAACCCCGCCGCGGAGTCTGGCGAGGTCTGGATGAGCTCGAGCCGGGCTTCCACCTCCCTGGTGAGTTCCGTGGTGATGATCTGCGGGCAGTAGCTCCTCATCGCCTCGATCAAGGCGATGCCCAGGTCAGTCGGGGTCAGGCTGTCTCCTGAGATGTAGCCCCTCGCCAGGAGGGTCGAGATGATCCCCGCCCTCGTCGCCTTGGTGCCGATGCCCTCCCGCTCCATCCTCTCAAGGAGGGACGCCTGGCTGTATCTCACCGGGCGCGACCTCTGGTGCTCCTCCACAGCCACCCTCTCCGCCTCGACCATGTCGCCTTCGTGCAAGTCCGGGAGGGACTGAGCTTGGGCCTCCTTCCTCCCCCACGCCACGCTGGTCCAGCCCGGGGCCAGCATGCGGGTCGCCTCGACGGTGAACTGGTGCCTGCCCACCGTGACCACTATCGACCTCGCCTCGTGCACCGAATCCCTTCCGAAGCAGGCGAGGAATCTCCTGACCACGAGGTCGAAGACCATCTTCTCGTCGTGGCGCAGGGGCCCCCGGGGTGCCTCGCCGGTTGGATAGATCGCAGGGTGGGCGGGGTCGGACTCTCTGCCCTCCGTGGGACGGACCGAGCCCGACCGGGCCTCCTGGACCAGTGCCGAATAGCCTGGTATGGAAGCGATCCTTGAGAGGAGAGCCTGGAAGTCCAGCTTCGGGAGCTTCTGGCTCGACGTCCTCGGGTAGGAGATCAGCGCTCCCAGGTAGAGCCGTTCTGCGGCCTGCAGTGTCCTGCTGGGAGTGAACCCGAATGCCCTGTAGGCCTCCTTCTGAAGGTCGGAGAGGTTCATCGGGGGCGGAGGGGGCCGGGTGAACGTGCTCAGGCTGGACCGGGTCACCTCGCCCTGGCGTCCCTCGCAAGACGCCTTGACATCCTCCGCGTCCCTCCTCCTCACCAACTCAGCCCCCGAGTAGTCTGCCTCGAAGGTCGACTCTCCGCTCCTGAACCTGCCCCTGGCGGTCCAGTAGGGCGTCGGGACGAACGTCCTCACCTCCTCTTCCCGCTCGACGACGAAGCCGAGCGTCGGGCCTTGGACCCGCCCTATGCTGACCACCCTGAACCCGCCGCTCGGCCTCACCGACTCGGTGAGCGCGCGGGAGAGGTTCACTCCCCAAAGGAAGTCCACCGCGTGACGCGTCCTCCCCGCGATGGCGAGGCCAGGGACCTGGTCCAGCCTGTCCTTCCGGAAAGCTCCGACGATCTCCTCTTTGACCAGCGACGAGAACTTCGCCCTCAAAGCAGCCCCCTCCTTCCCGCCGCAGGCGTACCTCAGGATGTTGTACCCTATCGTCTCCCCTTCAGTGTCAAAGTCGCACGCGTTGACGAAGGCCCCCGCCCCCTTTGCGAGGCTCTTGATCGCGGAGATCCTATGCGCCGCCTGCCTCGAACCCTTGGCCGAGTCGAGGGGGAACCACTCGAGGTCCGCCACCGGGTAGACGCGGCGGTTCTTCACGGTGTCTGCGATCCCGTAGAGGTGTCCCATCGCCGCGCACACCACGTACTCGTCGCCCTCGCTGCCCCTCAGCCTGAAGGTCGTGACCCCTCCCACTTTGAAGGACGACGGGGCTCCCGACGAGATGGCCTCAGCGATCCGCTTGGCGGCATCATGCTTCTCGCAGACCACCAGGGTGTAGCCGCGCGGCGTCACATTTTGCAAACCCATTACAACCCTTTTAAGAGAACCAGTCGCCCATTTCCGCATGACCTACGAGCTCGTCTGCTCCAAGTGCGGCTTTGCGATCTATTCTGGTTTCGACCTTCGGTCCCCCAACGACATACTCAAGCCGTCGGGATACAAGTGCAGAAAGTGCGGGACCAAGCTGGCCCCCGAGAACTTCAAGGTCGAAGTCACCAAGCTCGAGGGCCGGTTCACCTAGCGCGGTAGCCCAAGCTTCGTAGGTACACGCACTGCTCTGGGTCGACCGAGAAGCTGGACATCGAGTATCTCCTTCCGGGCGCGGAGGCGATGCCCCTCACGAGCACGATGGGCACCGACTCGTTGGCCTCGCCCATCACCACCTGGGCCCCGGAGCACAGGTCGTCGGCTATCGCCTGGCTCGTCACCTTCAGGACGTTCCCGTAGAGGTCGGGCTTTCCCCTGAGGTCGACGATCGCGGCGAGGCCCGCGGCCGCCAGCGCCACCCCGACGGTCCCCTTCCTGGTGGGCATCAGCCTGCTGTCGGAGACCACGGCCCCGATCTCGACCCCCCTCCGGAACCTCATCTCCTCGACGAGGCTCTCGGCCGATTCGAGCGGGTTGCGCGGGTAGAGGACCACCTTCCCGTGCTCGATGTTCGACTTGTCGATCCCCGCGTTCGGCGTGAGGAGGCCCTCCTTGACGGAGAGCATGAACCCGCTCACCCCTCCGATGACTTCGTCTGACTCTCTGATGACGAGCTCGCAGAGCTCCGGAATGATGTCGAACCTCACCGCCACGGCCATCGCCTCCTCGCTGGGCTTCACGCTCGCTAGGTCTACGACCCTCCCTTCGGAGACCGCGATGAACTTGCTCGAAAGGACGAGCACGTCCCCGTCCCTGAGCTCCTTCCCCACGGCCGTGTCCACGAGCTCGCCGAGGTTGAAGCGCGCCCTTTGCCTCGTGGTCTTGATCGGAGTGAAGGTTACGCTCTGCGCCAAATCAAACTCTTAAACGAGGAATCGCGGCCCCTATTATAGAAAGCGAGAATGGCGAAGCGAACATCCCTCTACGACTACCACCGGACCCACGGGAAGATGGTGGAATTCGCGGGCTATGACATGCCCATCTGGTACTCGAGCACGGTGGAGGAGCACATGGCGGTCAGGAACCGCGCCGGGATATTCGACGTCTCGCACATGGGGCGGGTGAACCTCACAGGGCCCGACGCGGCGGCCTTCGTGGAGAAGCTGCTCCCCACGGGCATAGGCAAGCAGCCCAGCGGCAAGGCCGTCTACACCCTCCTGCTCAACAAGGACGCCGGTATCATCGACGACCTCATCGTGTTCAAGCTGGAGGAGGGACGCTACCACCTGGTGATCAACGCGGCCAGCAGGGAGAAGGACCTCAAGCACATGCGGGCCGTCGGCTCGGGCCTCAAGATCAAGCTCGACGACGTGACCGAAGCAACGACGATGATAGCGGTCCAGGGGCCTCTGGCGCTCGACGCGCTGCAGCCTCTCACCCCTCTCAGGCTCGCCGACGTGAAGAGGTTCACGCACACCCTCTCGACGGTCAAGGGAATCCCGACCACGATCACCAGGACCGGATACACCGGCGAAGACGGCTTTGAGATAATCGTCAACGACGCAGGCAAGGGAGCCATGGACGTGTGGCTGGCCCTCGCCAAGACCGCGACCCCGTGCGCACTGGGAGCCAGGGACTCGCTGAGGCTCGAGGCCGGCCTCCCTCTGTACGGGACCGACCTCGACGAGGCGACCAATCCCCTGGAGGCGGACCTCGGCTGGGTGGTCACCAAGGACAAGAAGGACTACGTCGGCTGGGAGAAGCTCGCGGCGGTCGCGGCCACGGGCCCCAAGAGGATCCGGCGGGGGATAGTCATGGAGGAGAAGATCCCTCGGAGCCACTTCAAGATAACCGACGAGGCCGACAGGGAGATAGGGGTGGTGACCAGCGGGACGTTCTCCCCCATCCTGAAGCACGGCATCGCCATGGGCTATATCCAGACGCCTGCCCCCCAGGTTGGCGACGAGGTGAGGGTGGTCGTGAGGGACGCCCCCAGCGAAGGGAAGATCACCAAGCTCCCCTTCTATGACGACACGCAATACGGCTGGAAA
>Ga0335078_10017978_pt1 | contig 10512 bp, 10 predicted proteins | sample Lox_Sample_32_FD_206711 | JGI IMG/M metagenome (GOLD analysis project Ga0335078, IMG submission 206711) | Soil microbial communities from Loxahatchee National Wildlife Refuge, Florida, United States - Lox_Sample_3.2 | ecosystem: Environmental > Terrestrial > Soil > Wetlands | place: USA...
AGAGAAGTTAGATATGGCACGCCCAGCGTCCCGCCCGGCAGTGTGCCACCCTCAAGCGAGGGAGCGGGGCTGACAGTCAGGGTAAACGTGCGAAAATCCAGCTGCGGATTGATCTGGTCGCTGTCGTTGACCCCAACAGGGATCGTGAACGTACCGGTTTGTGTGGGAATTCCAGACAGCACGCCCCCGCTGCTGAGCGTCACGCCAGGCAGCGCCGTACTAACGCTGGGGCTGGCGACGCGGGGTCTGGCGAATCCAGACATCTCGCTGTTAATAAACCACGTGTAGGGCGGTGTGCCGCCGGTGGCACTCAAGCTCGCACTATAGTTAGCACCGAGCGTCGCGTTTACAAGGGTGGGCGACGTGGTGATGTCGAGCCCAACGGCTACGGTGATGCTGTACGAGTGCGTGACAGTTTGCTCGTATTGGGGATCGGAGGCCGACACATCGAAAACGAACTTGCCCGCGGAGGTCGGCGTGCCGGTGATTGTCGCGGAGGTCTGGTTCGGTGTGTTCGCATTGAACTGCAGACCCGGCGGCAAGTTCCCCTTTGTGGTCCAGTCGGTCGGGCCCACTCCATTCGTGGAGAGGGTGGCGCCCAGATACACTTTCGTCGTGAAACCGGTGGGCAGCGCCACGCTGGCCACGCTCCCGACAGGCGGAGCAGGTGAGAGGGTCAATTGCGGGTAAGCCGCTCCCGCGGCCAACAACAGCAATCCCGGTAACCAGAGAAAACGCAACTGTCGGCGCAGGCGTTTCACTTGTTTGTTACTCCTGGTTCAAGGCTGGGGGGACGAACACGATGCGCGATTGGAGCGAATCTACTTCCAGGACCCACATTGGCCCGCTCGAAGGCTCGGTTAAACGAAAAACGTCGTCGCCCGCCAGGCGCTCGAGTCCCGTCGGCATGCACCCACAGGAGAGCTTGCCGATTTCCGTTTTCGACTGAAGATCGAGAATCGCGATGATTCCGGACTTGCTGTTGGCGACGAATGCACGCTTTCCGTCGTGGGATAGCGCGACAGCGACTGGCGCCGCTACGTCTTCTTTGGGGCCGGCGACGATGTCCGACTCGACCGCGCCCGTGACGTTGCGCAGGCGGTGGATCTGATTTCCAACCGCATCGGCAACCAGCGCGGTCTGGCTGGAATCGAGCGAGATCGACACGATTTTTTGCAGGCCCTTGAGGATGGGGACCTCGCCGCTCGGGCTCACCCAGTACACCGTGCCGCCCACGCCTGCAAGCAGCGTCTGGCCGTCATCGCTTACCGCGAGCGCGGTTGCCGTCTGGCCGGCGGAAAGATAAAGCCGCGCCGAGATCTTGGGCGCACCCGGCAGCCCGCTGATCAACTCGAAGTGGCCGTTGCTTTTGTAGTACAGAGCTGCTGCCTTGCCCCCCGCGCTGATGGTGAGCTGATCCGGGCCGCGATCTGCGCCCGCTACGAGAACAGGAGCCAACGGCGTCTGGTTCGTCGCGAGCACGGCCACCTGGTTGTGTTCTCCCTCGGTGGCCAGCACGTAGTCCTGAGCCGGGGAGAGCGCGATCTTGCGCAGATCCAACCCTGACTCCAGCGGCTGCCCCATCGTGGCAGCCCCGGGTATCCCCAGGATCGGGCGAATGGACTTGCTGGCGGGGTCAAAGACGTAACCCAGCCGAGGCCCTTCGATTGAAGCCGCCTGAAGGGCGACCGGTGCTATCAGCAATACAAACGAAAACCACACTTTACGGTAATTCATATCTTTCACCCTTGATTAATGCGGCGCGCCCACCGTGCCAGTGCCGGGGGAAATGGTCGTCGGAGGAGAGATTATTGCCGTTGACCCACTTCCACCACCGCCGCGCGTGGCTGCCACTACACCGCCGGCAACTGCGGCTCCCGCAATCGCGAGAATGACAATCAATTTGGCCGAAACCCCGGCCGCGGCGGCTCCAGCGGCAGCACTGACGGCATTCGTCTGGCTGATGGTAGCGGTGGCCGTCTGGCCCTGGTGCGAAGCGGTCACATGAATCTGCAGCTTACCCTGCACATTGTTCGGGCGGAAGCCGTGCGCTACGGCGCGGCCCTGAGCATCGGTCATAACCGTTAAGGTATGCGATCCGTTGGCAAAAACGCCGCTCGCGCCCTGATCCGGGAGCAGAAAGACCACCGCCGCTCCAGCGACCGGCTTGTGGTTCTGGTCCTCTACCTGGACGATGGGCTCGCGGGCGGTGCGCTGGCGAATGTTGTTGATGGCCCCTTCTCCGTCAACGATGACGATATTGAGTTGGCCGCCAGGCTCCTGCGCCCACGCCGAGACAGGGCAGAGCGGACACACCATGAGAAATGACAACAGGATGGCCAGGAGACGCATACTTTGGTTACTCTTTTCCTCGGACCGGCTAGGCTGCTATCTTATAGAAGATTAGGCAGTATTGCAACCAGTGAGTGACGGCTCACGCACGGGGAGGCTTCGCCATGAGAAGGATTTTGTTGTGCCTGCTAGCCGGTTGCAGCATCAGCGCCGGCGTGTCGGCACAGCAGGATGCCAAGAAATTCACGGCTCGTGAGTTGTTCTACTCAGCCGTCGATACACCGGCTCCCGCGGCCCAGAAACCGCCGGCGAAGGCTAAGGCGCCGTCGCACAAAAAGACCGCGGCGTCCGACCAGACCGTGGCTAGCGGCGGCTCAACTGGCCAAGGGTCAAGCCGCGCGGTTCCGGTGGTTAATGCCGCGTACCGGCCGCAGGGGCCCCATCCCGCCCTCGGCCTCCGCTACACCATTTTGAAGAGAACCGGCAACGAGCAGGTGGAGGCTGATGCGGAAGCCACCTTCCACGCCGGTGACCGCATCCGTTTGGCGGTTGAGGCCAACGACGACGGTTACCTCTACGTGGTGAGCCGCGGCTCCAGTGGGACCTGGAAGCTGCTGTTTCCCTCGCCGGAGATTAAAGACGGTGATAACCGGGTGCAGAAACGTGTCCGCTACGAAATCCCGTCGGGCTACACCTTCACTTTCGACGAGCAGGCGGGCGAGGAGAAGCTGTTCATCGTGCTTTCGCGCCAACCGGAGCCGGACCTCGAAGGTCTGATTTATTCGCTCGGGCAGGGCGGCCAACCTGCGGCGGAAAAGCCGAAGGTGCTTATGGCCAGCGCGGCGTTCGGCGATGAGGTGATCGGCAAATTACGCAACGCTTACGCGCGCGACCTGATCGTGGAAAAAGTGGACGACGAGCAGACACCGAAGAAAGAGAAGGCGGTGTACGCGGTGAATCCAACCGGCAGTGCCGATTCGCGCGTGGTGGCGGATGTCACGCTCAAACACCAATAGGACCATGAAGCATTCGGCACAATACGGAATTGCGGCTCTCATCGCGCTCGTGCCGCTTCTCCCCGCACAGACGAATCCGCAGCAGGGCCCCTATCGCATGGAGATTTCGCTCGAGCGGCGCGAGGCGGGAGCCTGGCACACCGTCGATCCCGGACTGGTCCTCGAGCAGAACGACCGGGTGCGCTTCCGCTTCCATACCAATTTCAGCGGTTACCTTTACGTGATGAACCGGAGCACATCGGGAACGTACGCCATGCTGTTTCCTGGCGACGACACGGGGCGCGAAAACCAGATCCGCGCGGGCAAAGAGTACGTGGTTCCCGCCACGCAGACGCTGTTTCGCATCGGAGGGCCGCCGGGGCACGAGATCGTTTATTGGATGGTGACGCCGGCGGAGCTTTCGACCGGTGAGGAAGGACACACCTATGTGCCGCTGCCGCCCCCGCCGCCAAAAGAAAAGCAACTGCCATCGAACATGACGCCGCGCTGTGATGATGCTCTGTTCCGCGCGCGCGGCGACTGCATCGACACATCGGCCGGGCCAAAGAACGTGACCAGCCGCGAATTGCTGCCGGACAACCTCGCGCAGGTGCCGTCGGATGGCTCGGGCGGCCTCATGTTTATGCGTAAGCAGAACACGGCGGTAGTGTCGTCGCCGGTACCGTTGAAGGGGCCTGTCATCTATGAGTTCCATCTCGCCCACAAGTGACACCGACGCGGCGACGCCCGCTTTCGGGTCCGCAAGCGGACGGCGACGCGGCGACAGGGCGACACACCTCGCGTGGTGCTTGGCGCTTGCCGTGGCGGTGCCGGTCCTGGCGCAGCAGAAGCCTCCGAATAAAGAGCGTGACCTGCGTGTGGAAAAGGACGTGGTTTCGATTCCGGGGCAACCGCAAGGTGCGCGCATTCCGCGCAGCTACGCGCTGGTTGTCGGAATCGCGAATTATCAAAACCTGTCAGCAGCGCAGCAGCTTCAGTTCCCTGAGCGCGACGCCGAGGCCATTTATTCCATTCTCATCAGCACGGAAGGCGGAAACTTTCGAGCGGAGAATGTTCACAAACTAGTAGGGCCCAAAGCGACGCTGGCGCGCCTGCGCTACGAGCTTGAAGAGTGGCTTCCGTCGGTCGCCAAAGATGACGACCGCGTCCTGATTTACTTCGCCGGGCACGGGTTCGTCTACGGCGGCAAAGCCTATCTGGCGCCTTACGATATCGATCTCAAAAACATCGCAGCCACCGGGTATGGCATGGATGCGCTGGGCCGCGACATTGGCGTCAAAATCAAAGGCAAATGGAAGGTGCTGCTGACCGATTCCTGCCACTCCGGCGCCATCAATCCCGATGCCGATGTGCAGTTAATCAATGGCACACTGGGCACGTTGAATAAGTCGCTGTTCTCGCTGACCGCGAGCCGCGACCGCGAGCGATCATTCGAGAGCAAGGATTGGGGCGGCGGTCACGGCATCTTTACTTATTACGTGGTGAAAGGCCTCGAGGGCGAGGCGGATGAATCTGGAGATGGCATCGTCACGGCAGATGAGCTGGCTGAGTACGTTCACCGCAACGTGCGGGAGGTGACGGGCGGGCAGCAGAATCCTACATCCGACCGCGGCAGCTTCGATACCAATATGCTGCTTTCTTACGTGCCGTCCCACGTGAAGCCCGGCGCGCCGCCGGCGCCCAAGTTCGGAACGCTAGTCCTGGAAGCCAACATGGACGGTGTAGAGCTGTTCGTCGACGGCAAGTCGGTGGGCGTGGTGAGCAAGGGCACGCCATTGAGTTTGCCCGGTTTGGCGCCCGGTGTTCATGTCATCAAGGGAGTCAAGATGGGTTACGAGCCCGATGGGCCACGCGAGGAGATGGTCTATCCCGGGCAGGAAACCACCGTCAGCATCAAGATTCTGATTGCCAAGCGGCGAAACAAAGCGGCGCTGGATGCCGTGGATGAGGGTCTTAAATATTACACAAAGGGTTTTGCTGATAACTATCGCAAAGCGGCCACTTACTTCGAGAAAGCGCTCAGTATTGATCCCACTTATAGTCAAGCCGCGCTCTACTTAGGCCGCACTTACAACGCCCTTTTTGAGGAAGACAAAGCCGAGCAGTATTTTCGCAAAGCTATCGAGATTGATCCGGATTATGTGGAGGCCCATTCGAGCTTCGCGGGTATGCTGCTCGACACCGGCAATGTGGATGAAGCCATTCGGCAGTTGAACGCGGCCACCCAGCGTGATCCCAATCACGCCATGTCCTGGTATCTGCTGGCCGAGGCTTACCGGCTGAAAGAAGCCTACCCGGAATCGATCGAAGCCGCGCGCAAAGCCATCCAGTTGACTCCTAACAAGGCGGAGGCGCATTTCTGGCTGGCCGAGAGCTTGAGGCTGAGCGGCAAGTATAGTGAATCCGAGAACGAATACCAGCAGTATCTTAAGCTGAGCGATTTTGACAGCAAGCTCGCCGGCCAGTTGAATTACTACGTGCTGGGTTACCTGATGGGTTTCGGCAAGAAGAAGCGCGCTGCCGAGCAAGATATTTGGAAGGATCTGCGCAGCCTGGCGTATTTCGGTTTATGTGACTCCGAGCGCAAGCAGTCGCACTTTGACCAGGCCATCGCGTACTGCGAAAAGTCACTGAATTACTCAGCGGACGACCCGTATGTTCACCTGGCGCTGGGATTGTCGCTCGCCAAGAAGGCGCAGCAGAACGGCATCGTTGAGATGTTGCCTGCCGCCCGCCAACATTTCGTGGCCATGCTGAACATTAACTCGGATTTGGCGGAAGCGGACCTGGCGCGGAAGAATATTGCGAGTATTGATGCGTTTCTGAAGAGCCGGTAGGAAGCGCGGAGGCTCGGATCTCGGATGACTGACCGCCTTTGTGCTATCGCTGCCGCGTCGGCGTATCTCCTCGCGGCCCTCGCGGCCGGTGCCCGTGGAATTTATCTCTGGTTGGATTGTGTCAATGGCCGCCCCTGGTCCTGGTGGCCCGCGGCGCTGCTTGTGGGGGCCGCACTCTTGATTATTGCCAGTGGGCTGAATGCCACCGGCCACCGGCACTCGTGCGCCAAGCTGGCCATCATTGGCTCAGCAGAATTAGCCTTTTTCTATGTTCCGGCCTTTGGCTATACGATAGGCGGATACTTGGCTTCCTTTCAGGCCGTGCCAGCGACCAAACTACTTGGCCCTGCCGCCGAGTTCATTGCGGTGATCGGATCTCTCGGGCTGGCGATCGTGGTGCTCCTTCAGCATAATCGAGAAGCACCACGCAGCGGCTCAGCGCAATGGCAAGGTTCGCCCTAGAACAGGTTAACCCATGGGCATCTACGGCAGATACGTCCTCCCTCGTCTCATCGATCTCGCCATGAGAAACAAAGAGACGGCGCGCTTGCGGGCCGCCTGGATTCCTCAGGCGCGTGGGGAGGTGCTCGAGGTAGGCATGGGCTCCGGCCTGAATCTACCGTTCTACTCACCAGAGGTTCAGCGTGTCTATGGGCTCGATCCGTCTCTTGAACTACAGCAAATGGCGCGCAAAAGAGCACTCTCGGCAAGAGCCGAGGTCGAGTTTCTTACGCAGCCAGCCGAAGAGCCGTTTCCTATCGCGGATGCAAGCGTGGATACCGTTGTCTTGACTTGGACTTTGTGCTCGATCGGGACCCCAATACAAGCGCTACAACAGATCAAGCGTGTGCTCAAACCGGACGGCAATCTCATCTTCATCGAACACGGTCGTGCGGCTGACTCTGGAGTCGCTCGCTGGCAGGATCGAATAACGCCGCTGTGGAAAAAGGTCACCGGCGGTTGCCACCTCAATCGCAAAGTTGACCGACTGCTCACCGATGCGGGGTTTCAGATCGCGGAGCTGAAGACCGGCCACGTGCCCGGGCCGCGTCCTCTGACGTACACATACGAAGGCATCGCACAGCGCATCATTAACGCTACATGAAGGCCGCAACTGCCTATCGCCGCCGCGCGTTCCTATATGCAGAGAGGACGCATATGAAACGGGCGTTGTTAGTTCCTGCATTGGCGATGTTTCTTCTGGCCGGCTGCGCGGTTCATGCCGGCTATTATGTGGCTGGACCGCCGCCACCGCCGCCGGTCGTTGGTGTGGTCGGATACGCACCGGGGCCGGGCTATGTGTGGATTGATGGCTTCTATGACTGGCGCGGGCGCTACGTCTGGGTCCCGGGTTATTGGGCTCGGCCTCCGCGTCCCCATGCCAGGTGGGTGCCCGGGCGCGCTTACTACAATCACGGCCACTACTCCTACCGGCGAGGCCATTGGCGCTAATTGGCGGCGCCACTTCGGGCTGGTAAAGAAGCGACTGCTAAGCTGTCCCGGCGAATGGGTAAGTGCCGGGCCGGACAGGTCCGGCCCCTACATCGCAGCCATCGTATGAGCGAGGCATGTCGCCGCTTACTAGCCGCCTGCAATGGCCCCGACCACCAGGAACGGCTCGGCTCCAGATGCTACTGCGTCGGGCAGGGCTGCGTCCGGTGGGTTGTGGGACCAATCCTCCTCACAGGCGAAGAACCTCACGAACGGGCGGCGTTTTTGAGTAACGTGATCGCGCAGTGTCCCTTGTAGCATCGGATAGCGGGCCTCGAGCGCGTCAAGGACGGAACGCTGGGTGACCGGTCCTTGGACCTCGAGGGTCACCTCGCCTTCAACGCGCGCTAGCGTCCGCAAGTGCGCCGGAAGCACGACTCGAATCATGGCAGCGTCTGCACCTCGACGGAAAGCACAGGTGGAAGGTCGCGGACGAGGGGCGCCCAGGTGTCTCCGGCATCCGCCGACGCGTAGACTTGCCCGCCGGTCGTGCCGAAATACACGCCGCACTGATCGAGCGAGTCGACGGCCATGGCATCACGCAGCACATTGACGTAGCAGTTGCTTTGCGGGAGGCCCTTGCTGAGCGGCTCCCACTCGTTTCCGCCCGTCCGGCTGCGGTAGACGCGCAGCTTTCCTTCGGGTGGGAAGTGCTGCGAGTCGCTCTTGATGGGAACTACGTAGATCGTTTCCGGGTCGTGCGCGTGAACGTCGATCACGAAACCGAAGCCTTTCAAGTCAAACTTCCGGGTGGTTCCGTCTTTGCCGGGGTGAATCACCTGGTCGCCCGGCAGGTTCCCGCTCACGTCGCGCCACGAATCCCCGGCATCGTCGCTGCGCATCACCTCCCAGTGCTTTTGCATAAAGAGCACCTTAGGACGCGACGGGTGCATGGCAACGTGGTGCACACAGTGCCCCACCTCGGCAGTCGGGTCCGGAATGTATACGGAACGCAGCCCGCGATTAATCGGTTTCCAGGTTTGGCCGCCGTCATCGGTACGAAAAGCGCCCGCCGCCGAGATGGCAATAAAGATTCGTTGCGGATCGCTTGAATCGAGAATGATGGTGTGCAGGCACAGGCCACCGGCCCCTGGTTGCCAGTGCGGCCCTGTGCCGTGTTCCCGCAGTCCGGCGAGTTCCTGCCACGTCTGGCCGCCGTCGGTCGAGCGGAACAAGGCGGCGTCTTCTACGCCGGCGTAGACGGTATCCGGATCGGTCAACGACGGCTCGAGATGCCACACCCGCTTGAACTCCCAGGGATGCGGCGTGCCGTCGTACCACTGGTGGGTGCCGGGGACGCCGTCGTATACGAACTTGTTGCCCACCGGCTCCCATGTCTTGCCGCCGTCGTTGGAGCGCTGGATCTGCTGCCCGAACCAGCCGCTGGACTGCGACGCAAACAAGCGGTTCGGATCGACGGGCGATCCCTTGAGGTGGTACAGCTCCCAGCCCGCGAAGTGGGGGCCGCTTACCTCCCACTGCTCCCGCCTTCCATCCGACGCCAGCACGAAGGCGCCCTTACGTGTGCCAACCAATACTCGAACTCTGCTCATCCTCACTCCTTGCTTAAGATCGGCCGCCCCCCGAACACCGCGGGCGGTCCGCTTGATTGTCGAACCGGCCGCCTCCAAATCGACATGCACGCCGAAAAAGATACCGGTCGAGTCCCCCGGGCGATTCTTTCACTGGCCCGCCGGCCTTCCCAGCCTTAAATGTTATCGCTCAGCACGGCTCTGCGGGTCCTCCGCGCATCCGTCGAAGCCACCGGCCCGGCAGGTTCAGCCTCTTCCCGGAGCAGCACGACATGCCGAGCACTACTCTGCGCGACAACGACATTACGAAAGCGTCCCGGGAGGCCGGATACCTCCAATTTCAAGCTCATCAGGTAAATACCCGGTCTGAAATGTTCTAGTACCTGGCCCCGTACCTCTAGATCTTGGCGGCGTCTTCAGGTGCGCGAATAATGGTTCGTATGCTCGTCAACGAGCTTCAAGGCAAGAGAAGTTAGCTCAACTCAGGAGATCCCGTCCCGATGTTACGCCGCCTCTTAGTCCTGATCGCAGTGGGCCTCATCGCCACTTTTAGCGCCAGCGCCGACATTGTTCCATTTCTCGACTCCGTCGTCGATCTGGGCGGTGGCAACTTCGGGTTCAACTACGACATTAATGTGTCGTCAGTTGAGCGCCTCGATCCGGCAGCCACGGATGGCAACACTTGCTTTGGCGGACCCTGTAATCCGGCTGGGACATTTTTTACCATCTACGATATCGGCGGCTTTGTCGATACCGGTGCGGTGTTGCCAGCCGGCTGGGGCGTGTCCGTTCAGACGACGGGTTTGACCCCATTCAATGCAGGAGTTTCGGATGGGAGTCTTCCGAACGTTACTTTTAGTTACACGGGGCCTGTTGTAGACGGTCCTGTTGAAATCAGCGGATTCGAGATCATTTCTACCTCGAACACTGTGGCGCCCGGCAATTACTCGAGCCAGGCGACGAATAACACCGGCGATCTCAATGGCACAACCGATTTTGCATTCGGCTCTGTTTCCGTCCCAGCCAGTGCCGTGCCCGAGCCCTCATCGGTGCCCTTGCTGCTAGGTAGCGGCTTGATTGGATTCGCGTTCCTCCGTAAGCGCTTCGCCAAGTAGTAGAACGCCTTAGTTATTGGGCCGCGCCGAAGCTGTACAGCGCCTTGTAGGTTCGAATGTAGATGCAGCCGTCTGCAATTGCGGGCGTGGCTTGTACGGTCTCGTCGAGATCGTTCACGTTGAGAATTTCCCACTGGGGATCCGCCTTGAGTACGGTCACCTTACCTGAATGGCTCAGCAGGAAGACCTTGCCGTCAGCCGCGACGGGAGAGGCGAAATACTCATCTAT
>Ga0335078_10017979_pt1 | contig 10512 bp, 6 predicted proteins | sample Lox_Sample_32_FD_206711 | JGI IMG/M metagenome (GOLD analysis project Ga0335078, IMG submission 206711) | Soil microbial communities from Loxahatchee National Wildlife Refuge, Florida, United States - Lox_Sample_3.2 | ecosystem: Environmental > Terrestrial > Soil > Wetlands | place: USA: Florida...
ACAAGGCTAACTCCGAGCGCATCGTAACAGCGCCCGTATCGCCGTTGGGACAGCGGTTCCGTGTGCCAACGAAGGATGCGCGGTGGGTTGCCTCGCCGACCACTCTGGGTGTCGATCCCGCCCGCCGCCGCAACCCCGAGAATGAAGAGCAGCCTATCCATTTGCTGTACGCGTTCTTGTACGTGGCGGATGCGCAGGAAGGGCTGATTCTGATCAATGCCGCGACCCTGCTCGATGGCGATCCACGCAACAATTTCTTGAAGCGCAGCGTGGTGTTCAACCCGGATGGCATACTGGCCGGCGCCAATCACGTAGTCACCGCCGGCAATTATGCCTACGTCTCCTGCGACCGCGGCCTGGTAATCATCGATATAAGCGATCCTCTGCACCCAAAAGTCGTTGCGACCTTGCCGTTGAAGGGCGCCGGGCACGTAGCCATTCAATTCCGCTACGCTTTTGTCTGCGATGCGGAGGGGCTCAAGATCGTCGATATTACCGACATCAAATCGCCGGCAGTCAAAGCTTCCGTTCCATTGAATCAAGCGCTGGATGTTTATCTGGCACGAACCTACGCGTATGTCGCCGCGGGTCGGGAAGGCATCGCGATCGTCGATGTCGAGCGGCCGGAAAGTCCAGGTAAGCCGCGATTCTATAACGCCGGCGGCGCCCTCAATGACGCGCACGCGATCCGCGCCGGGATGACCAACGCGAGCCTGTTTGCCTATGTGGCGGACGGAAAAAACGGCCTGCGGGTCCTCCAAATGACTTCCCCGGCAAAGACACAGGGGCTTTGGGGATTCAGTCCCGCAGTCGAACCGGAACTGATCGCCACCTTCAAGACTTCGGGCGAGGCGATTGCGTTGTCCAAAGGACTCGATCGCGACCGGGCCGTGGATGAGAGTGGAAATCAACTCAGCGTCTTTGGGCGCCGGGGAGCGCGCCCGTTAAACCTTGGCGAAATGCAAAAGCTGTATCTCCGCGACGGCAAACTGTACACTGTGTCAAGCGAACCAACTCACCCGGCGGTCCAAGGCGCTCGCTAAAGAAAGCAACCACAGATGCACACAGATTCACACAGATAAGAATCGCGATCACTGCATTGACCCTAGCCGGCAGCGCCTTCGGCCACGACGGTGCCGGTGGGCGTGGTGGTCGGGCCGATCACACCGTCGGCACCTTTGTGAGCAACGGTAGTGCTGGACTAAAATGGCTGTGCGCGGTGGACGCCGCGCGGTTGTGACGCCCAGTTACTTAAGCCCGATAAGGGTGTCGATCAGGTTCGGGCCAATGAAGCTTCCCCATCCCGTCACCAGGTCGTAGCCCGTGACTGCGGAATACATACCGTTGCTGCCGCTGGTAATGTCGTGAAAATTGCTGTCGTAACTCGATGTCAGATTAAGTCGATAGATTGCCGGGTTGAGAAATCCAACCGTTGTTAGGCCGTTCGCAACTGCCTGTTGGTTTACCATCGCCGTGAAGCCCGCCCATTGCGGCGCAGCGTAGCTAGTGCCTCCATTTCCGCTGCTGCATGAACCGTCCCAGCAGCTATATTGGTTGGTGTTCGCTTCCGCGGCGACATCCGGAATGTTGCGCAAAGTTGTCGATCCAAGGTTGGTTGCGTTGATCACGCCGGGGAGCTTCTGATAGCCGGGAATTGGAATGTTGTTCTTGGAAGGCATACCGGCGCTGTACCTCCAGCCGGTCTCCGATTGCCAGGGGCCGCCTGCGCCGTTGGTCGTCAAGTCCGTGCCACCAACAGCGGTTACCCAGGGATCGTCCGCCGGCCAGACAGAGTCGGCGGGAGTGCGGGAACCGCCATCGCCGGTAGCTACAAACAGACTCTGCCCCTGGACGGCGAATTCCTTGAAGATCGGGTCCAGGGTGCTCTCGTTATCCGTCCATCCCCAGGAACAGCTTAACTGCTTGGATGTGTTATCCACCGCCATCTGGTTAAAAATCGAGGCATCTTTGCTTCCCACGTAAACCACCACCTGGCTCAGGCCGGGGGCCATGGAGATGGACATCTCGATGTCCAAAACCTGTTCGCTATCGTCACACTTTGAGGGCGGACAGGCCAGCGGCACTCCATTCAGCGACACACCGACGACGGGCACGTTCAGCGGCTGGTTCAGCGTTTGGAAGTAATTCTGCACATCGCCGATTTCATATCCGCCAAATTCAAATAACCCGACCGACTGGCCAGCGCCGGTAAGAGGGCCCGACCCGTAGTAAGCCGCTCGCATGTCGCTCCCGATAAATTCGCCGTTCGGACCGGAACCGGTCGCTTTGCCGGCAGCGTCCGGTGCTCCCGAAGACTTGATGTTCTTGGCATGTGGCAGGGTGAAGTTATCCAAACCGGAGATATGCAACACGGGAACTTCCAGGTCGAGCGTGGGCTCGCGGTCCGGCGCGTAGAATGTGCGATTCTCCGTCGGGTGCCGATAGACGCCCACGTGTACATGGAAGGCTTTCTCAATGTTCGCCACTGGCCCTTCGACATCCACAACCAAGCGATTGGCGAAGGTCTCGGTTACCGTCAGGCCATGCCCCTCTGCAAAACGGACCACCGCATCGTGATCGTCCTGGGCCGGGCCAAACCGCTGGGTAAATTCCTGCACGCTGAGATACTGGCGATAATTTGGACTTTGGGGATCGTATATCTGCTGCAACAGATCGTCAAGCTCAGCCTCGTTGCGCAGCGGTAAAGAAATTGCCAAGCTCATCGGCTCGGCGCCCGGAAGCTCGCCAACCAGCGGCGTTTGGCCGTTGGCCACCGCCGGAGGCACGTGGGCCGTCAAGGTCAAGTGCTGCTCCGCCTGGGCCGGCGCTGCAAAAAGGAGCACTCCTGCGCACAATGCCGCGGACAACCATTGCAATCTCATTATTCCGAACATCTTCTTCATCTCGCCACCCCTCAATTTATTCGGTGACTTTCAATGTGACCGGCTCCGCGAGCCGAACGCTCATGATAGTCTTCAGCCCGAACTCAGCGGGCACCCTCGAAAGAGACCGACGGCTTACGAGTCTAGCACAAATCTCTTTTTCCACCCGTCTGGTACAGTACTGTTGCGGCTAGCACGGCCACACTGTACGAAAGGGCACCGCCCTCAGGAATTGGATTTCGGAAGCCGGCGATGCAACCAATAGATCCAAAGTCTAGCCGCGGCGAGCGCAGTGTCGCGCGCCTCGCGCAGGCTGCAGTTCGAGAGCAGCCACCGGCAAACAAGCATCCGGCAACTGCGACAAAGACGCCCCAAGCAACCGGAAGCGCGCGGCCGGGGCTTTTTCGCGGCGCCGCAGAACCGGCAGTACGCCACAGGTGGCTAGATACGTCACCAGGCGCGCGAGCGCGCTCAGCGTAGCCAGATAGATAACGTCCCCGACAGTGTGAGGATACGGATGAGCGCCAGCATCCGCACGGACTGCGGCAAGCCGCAAGGTGTGCGGCGGTTTGTGTTAGCATACGCGACGCGATGGAAGGCTACCAGGTTCGCGCCCGCAACACGGCGCCCGATTCCAAGAACCGGATTCACGACGACGCAACGGCGGCAGCCTATGGCTTCCGCGGAGGCTTGGTCCCGGGCATTACGGTTTATGGCTATCTTACGGTGCCGGTAGTGCGGCGGTTCGGCCGGGATTGGCTGGAGCGCGGAGGCATGCGGGTGCGCTTCCTGCAGCCGGTTTACAAGGGCGAAGAAGTCGCCGTAGAGTGGGCCGGCGAAGCCGTGGCGGCACGCCGGCAGGACGGCACGGTTTGTGCGGAAGGCGAGGTGTTCTGGCCGCAAACGGCGCCGCCATCTTTCGCCGAATACCCGGAGTTGCCGCTGCCAGCGGAGCGCCCGTCCGCATCGCCGGCGTCGCTTGCGCCCGGCCGTATACTCGGCGCCGTGCGCACCACGCTGTCGCTGCCGGACGACGCTTTCCTGACTCTACAGGACGAGACGCTCCCCATCTATCGGGAAGGCATGCTGCATCCGGCGGCATTGCTCTCCCTGTCCAACCAGGTATTGATCCAGAACGTGAAACTCGGACCCTGGATTCACGTTTCGAGCGAACTCCGCAATTTCAGCCTGGCGTGGGATGGCGACGATCTTGCGGCGCGCGGCCGAGTCGCCGAGTGCTTCGAGCGCAAAGGACATCGGTTGGTCGTTCTGGAAATCGCTGTAGTCGCAGACGCCGCGCGCCTTGTTCAGCACGTACGCCATACAGCGATCTACGAACCCCGCATCGGTCCAGCTTAGGCGCGCACGATACAGTGACAATCAGATCGTGGGGCGGGCGCCCTCGCCCGCGTCGGACCCCAGGGTCCGACAGCAAAAGCCCGATTCTCCGAGAACTTCAACGCATCCCGCGCACTCTGTTCTGCACCCAGCTTGGCAGCCATGTCCCTCTTCAAAACCAAAAGTGCCGCCGTCTATGGCATTGACGCTTTTCTGATCGATGTCGAAGTCGATATGTATTCCTCCGGCTCGGCGCGCGACTCCCGCATGGTGGGAATGCCGGATACGGCGGTGCGCGAGAGCCGCGAGCGCATCAAGAGCGCCCTCATCAATTCCGGCTTCGGCTATCCGAACAAGACGGTCACCATCAACCTGGCGCCCGCCAACATACGCAAGGAGGGGGCCGGTTTCGATCTGCCCGTGGCGCTCGGCATCCTCGGCGCCATGGGAACAGTCCAGCGCCTCGACCATCACATCCTGTCGGGCGAGCTTTCGCTCGACGGCACCATCCGTCCGATTCGCGGCGCTCTGTCGATCGCGGTCTGTGCGCGCGCCGAGGGTATCCGCAACCTGATCCTGCCGGCGGAGAACGCCGCCGAGGCCGCCGTGGTGGAAGGCGTCCAGGTGTACGGCATTCGTCATCTGGCGGAAGTGGTGGCGCTGCTGTCGCGGCCCGAGGAATTCGTACCCGCCACCGCGAGCGCCAATGGGCATGCGGCGGACTCGCCCACCGCGCCCGACTTTCGCGAGGTGCGCGGCCAAGCCACCGCCAAGCGCGCGCTCGAAGTGGCGGCCGCCGGCGGCCACAACGTGCTCATGATTGGCCCGCCGGGCTCCGGCAAAACCATGCTGGCGAAGCGGCTGGCCGGCATCCTGCCGCCGCTGACCTTCGAAGAGGCCATCGAGACCACCAAGATCCACAGCATCGCCGGATTGCTACGCGGCGGCAGCGGTCTCCTGCATGCGCGCCCTTTCCGCGCTCCCCATCATTCCATCTCCGACGCCGGCCTGATCGGCGGAGGGCCGGGGATGCCGCGTCCCGGCGAGGTCAGCCTGGCGCACAATGGCGTGCTGTTTCTGGACGAGTTCCCGGAGTTCCCGCGCGATGTACTGGAGGCGTTGCGCCAGCCCATCGAGGACGGGGCCGTGACCGTCGCGCGCTCCACGATGACGATCTGCTTTCCCTCCCGTTTCATGTTGGTCGCGGCGATGAATCCGTGCTTGTGCGGTTTCTACGGCGACGCGACGCGCGAGTGCCGCTGCACGCCGGCGATGATCCAGCGGTACCTGGGCAAGATCAGCGGACCGCTGCTCGACCGCATCGACATACACGTGGAGGTTCCCGCCGTGCCTTACCAGGAACTGCGGGGCAGCCCCTCACTCGAATCTTCGGCCGAAATCCGCGTCCGCGTCGACCGTGCCCGCGCCCGGCAGCAGGCGCGCGGCGGCTGCTGCAATTCACGCATGCCAGCCCGATCGATCCGCAAGCAATGCACGCTCGATGAAGCCGGCGAACGGACCCTGGAGATGGCCGTCCGCCGCCTGGGCCTTTCGGCGCGCGCGCATGACCGCATCCTTAAAGTCGCGCGCACGGTGGCAGACCTGGGCGACTCCGAGGCCGTATCCGCCAAGCACATCGCGGAAGCGGTGCAGTATCGCAGCCTGGACCGGAATTACTGGAATTGACTGTACCGCGGAGGCAGAGAATCGAGTTGAGCCACGGTTGCCCGGTGTGTGAAACTGTGCGCCTTGTGCGGCCGCTTTACAGCGCGTAGCGAGATCCGCGTCATCTGGCCGGGGACCGGGCCGCAGCGTCTACATTGCATTTTCCGCCGCCCTTATCTATCCTGCGATTATGGCCCCTCCGCCGAAACGCCCGTTTCTGCAGTTGGGCATGGTGGGGGTCCTGGCAGCCGTCCTGGTGCTGCTGGCCGTGCTCCAATACCGCTGGAGCCTCGAGATCAGCCGGGCCGAACGCGCGCGCATCGAAGCCAGCTTGAATACTTCGGTCCGCCAGTTCCGCCAGGAGTTCTATCGCGAGCTGGTGCAGGTGTCCACCGCTTTCCATAGCGAACCAGGGGCTGAACCGGACAGCTTCTGGTCGAGTTATGCCGAGCGCTATCAAGCCTGGGCGCGCACCGCGTCGCGCCCGGATCTGGTCGCGGATGTGTATGTCTGGCAGGCGGGCGCGGGCACGCATTCGCAACTGCGGTTGCTTCGTCCTGCAACCAACGAGTTTGAAACGGTCGAGTGGCCCGCATCCTTCGGCGGCTTGCGGGCCAGGCTCGAAGATGAGATGCGCGAGCCTCCCGGACCTCCCGGCCCCGAGATGCGTTTATTTGCCTGGACCATGGAAGAGCAGATCCCGGCGCTCGTGCATGCGGTTTCCGACATCTCCGGGCCGCGCCGCCGCCGTGCCGAGGGACCGGCCGCGCCACCGCCGCGCATTCTGGGATTCGTCATCGTGGAGCTGAACCGCACGGTGCTCGAACAGCATCTGCTCGGCGAATTGGCCCAGCGTTACTTCGCCGGACCGGACGGGTTCATCTACAACGTCGCGGTCGTGAGCGGCGATCCCGCCAGCGGTATGATCTATCGTTCCGATCCGCAACTGGCCGGCGCATCTCTGATTCCGCCCGATGCCCGTGCGCCGCTTTTGGCCGCCACTCCCGAGGAATACCGCAGCATCGGCGGAGAGCCGCCTCCTCGCCAGAGGCCCGGCAGGCCGCCTTCCGGCCGCGGCGGCGCTGCCAGGGGCGCGGGATTCACGCCCCGCACGCGCGGCGCTGTCATTCTGCTTCCCGCCGCCGCCGAGCCCTGGCAGTTGCTGGTCAGACATCGCGGAGGCTCGCTTGAAGCCGTCGTCGCCGCCGACCGGCGCCGCAATCTCTTTCTAAGCTTCGGCGTGCTGCTGTTGCTGGCCGTCGGCATGGCCCTGATCATTATTTCCGCCCAGCGCGCCCGCCGCCTGGCGCGGCTCCAGATGGAGTTCGTAGCCGGGGTCTCGCACGAGCTTCGCACGCCGGTGGCCGTCATCTGTTCCGCGGCCGATAATCTGGCCGAAGGCTTTGTGGGCGCCAAGGACCAGGTCCGGGAATATGGCGCCGTGATCCGCAACGAGGGGCGCCGGCTGGCCGGCATGATCGAACAGATCCTGTACTTCTCCGCCGGTCAATCGGGGCGCGCCAGCTACGACCTCAAGCCCGTGCAGGCTTCCGAAGTGATCGCGGCCGTCCTGTCCAATCTATCCGCGCTGCCGGAGGCTGAGGGGTTCACCGCCGAACAAGAAATCGACCCCGATCTTCCCTTTGTGGCGGCCGATGCCGCCGCGTTGACGCGCTGCCTTCAGAACCTCATCTTTAACGCGCTGAAATATGGAGGCGAGAGCCGCTGGGTGCGCGTGCGCGCCGAAAAGACGGGCGAAGGCGATGCGCCCGGCGTGCGCATCAGCGTGGAGGATCGCGGAATGGGAATCGATGCGGCGGACCTGCCGCACATCTTCGAGCCGTTCTACCGCGGCAAAGCCGCCCAGGCCGCCCAGATCCATGGGGCTGGCCTCGGTCTGAGCCTGGCCCGCGATATCGCGGAAGCCATGGGCGGGCGTCTCACGGCGAGCAGCGAGCCGGGCCGCGGCAGCACTTTTACACTGGATCTGCCGGCAGCCGCGCCCACCGCCGAGCCGTTGCCGCGGACGGCATAATCATGGAGCGCCGAATCCTGGTGGTGGAAGACGAGCCCGGTTTGGTGATGACCCTGGGCGACCGGTTGCGCAGCGAAGGCTACCATGTGGAAGCGGCCGCCGACGGCCAAGCCGGTCTGGAGTTGGCCTCCAGCGGCGGTTTCGATCTGATCCTCTTGGACGTCATGCTCCCGCGCAAGAACGGTATGGACGTCTGCCGCGATCTGCGACAGCGGGGCATCGCCACGCCCATCCTGATGCTCACAGCCCGCGGCCAAACCATGGATAAGGTGGTTGGACTGAAGATCGGCGCGGACGACTACCTGACCAAGCCGTTCGAGATGATGGAGCTGCTGGCCCGCGTGGAGGCCCTCCTGCGGCGCGCGCCGGCGTTCCCCTCATCGGGCGACATCTGCCAGCTCGGATACATCCACGTCGATCTGCGGCGCACCGAAGTCTCGCGGCACGGCAAACCGGTGACGCTCTCCGCCAAGGAATTTCAGCTCCTGCGCTATCTGGTCGAGCACCGCGGAACCACGGTGTCGCGGGAAACCTTGCTCAGCGAAGTTTGGGGCTATGGCGGCGTCACGTCCAGCCGGACGGTGGACGTACACATCGCCTGGCTGCGCCAGAAGCTGGAAGACGATCCCAAACAGCCGCAGTGGATTCTCACGGTGCATGGGTTGGGGTACAAGGTGGCGGGGTGAGCCGCAGCATAACCTCAACCCCCTTTCCGAGCGTCCTAATATTGGAGTATCCTTCCGTTTGACAACATGACAAAGATCACGCTTCTTCGCTGCCTTGCGGTGTGCGCTTTAGCCGTTGGCATAGCCGCCGCGCAACAGCCCAGCCGGGCGTTGGGAGTGGTTCAGTCCATCGACCCCACCAACGGGCAAATCACCTTGAAAACCGATGCCGGGGCGTCTCTGAAGATCGTGCCGCAGAGCGGCGCCCGGTTTGTGCGGGTTCCGCCGGGAGAGACCAGCCTGGCAAAGGGCACGCCGATTACGGCTGCCGATATCGACGCCGGCGACCGCCTGCTGGCGCGCGGCCAACTCTCCGACGACAAGAACTCTCTGGCCGCCACGCTGCTGGTGGTCATGACCAAAGCGGACCTCGCCAAGAAGCACGCAGCGGACCGGGCTGAGTGGCAGAAGCGCGGTGTCGGCGGTATCGTTACCGCTGTCGACCCGGCAGCCGGCACGGTGACGATCACCGCGCGCAGTGCCGAAGGCGCCAAACCACTAACAATTGTGGCCGGCCCGAAGACCGTGGTGCGCCGCTATGCGCCGGACTCCGTGAAGTTCGACGACGCCAAGCCCAGCACCGTGGCGGTGATCAAGCCGGGCGATCAGGTGCGGGCGTTGGGAGAAAAGAGCGCGGACGGGACCAGCTTTACGGCCGAAGAACTGGTGTCCGGAGCGTTCCGCAACGTGGCCGCGACCGTGACCACGATCGATCCCGCGGCGGGCAGCCTGAAAGTGACCGATCTTGTCACCAAGAAACCGCTGGTGGTGCGTGTCAACGGCGATTCCACCCTGCGCAAGCTCCCTGAGAATGTGGCGCGCATGATCGCCATGCGTCTTAACGGCGGATCGGCTGGCGCGGCGCAGGGCGCCTCGGGAGGCGGACCGAGCAGTCGCGGCGGACAGTCCGGTTCCGGTACGCAGCCAGGTTCGGGCGGGCAATCAAGTTCGGGCGCGCAGGCAGGTTCCGGGGCGCAACCTGGCGCGGGAGGTGCGCGCCGTTCCGGGGACCTGCAGCAAATGCTCGAGCGAATGCCTCCAATAAAGCTCGAAGATCTGAAGCCCGGCGATGCCATCATCGTGACAAGCACGGAAGGCACCGACCCGAGTCAGGTCACCGCCATCACCTTGCTGGCGGGCGTCGAGCCGATTCTCACCGCCACCCCGGCCAGCAGGCGCACATCGATGCTCGGCTCCTGGAATCTGGAGATGGATACGGGCGGCATGCAGTGATGTTGGCTGGCCGAAGCGCCTGCCCCACCGAGACTAGTGCGGCAACGGCTGGAAGATGGCGAACACGGCGCCCTGGGGATCGGCGACCACTGCCCACCGGCCCACGTTCTCCATGGTCGTGGGCCCGTAGTGGATCCTGGCGCCAAGGGATTTGGCCTTTTCCGTTGAAGCATCGCAGTTGGACGCCAAGATATAGAGTAGCCAATGCGGCGGGACGCCCGGCTGCAGGCCCGCCGGAGGGATACCGCCGATAAAGGTCTCGCCATTCTTGATGTGCAAGTAGCCGGACGGATCGTTTGGACTGGGCGTGATCTGCCAACCGAACAGATCCGAGTAGAACTGGCGTGCGCGGGCGGCGTCGCCGGTCATCAGGTCGGCCCAGCACAGCGTTCCATCCACACCCGCGATACCGATGCCTTGATTGCGGTTCGCCTGCCAGAGCGAGAACGTCGCGCCGGCAGGGTCCTGGACGACGGCCATGCGTCCCGCATCGAAGACATCGAATGGCTGTGCGACCACGTTACCGCCCGCCTGGGCCGCGCGCGCCGCGGCGTCGTCGGCGCTGTCCGCCGAGATGTAAAGCATCCAGTGTGGAGGCACGCCCGGCATACGCTCAGGATTCAGGGTGTAGGCA
>Ga0335078_10017980_pt1 | contig 10512 bp, 9 predicted proteins | sample Lox_Sample_32_FD_206711 | JGI IMG/M metagenome (GOLD analysis project Ga0335078, IMG submission 206711) | Soil microbial communities from Loxahatchee National Wildlife Refuge, Florida, United States - Lox_Sample_3.2 | ecosystem: Environmental > Terrestrial > Soil > Wetlands | place: USA: Florida...
CCGCAAGATTCGCCAGAATCCGGTGCTCCAGGCCTGGCCGAGGGGCTTCCTGGCTGTACTCGCTCAGGACTTGATCGAGAAATTGGTCCAGATCTTTGTCATCCCACTGCTTCATCGTTTCTTCTCCAGCCATGCGGACAGTTTCTGTTTCAGCATCTGCCGCGCCCGCAACGCGCGTCCTCGGACAGAACCTTCCGGAATACCCAGCACTTCGGCGATATCCGCGCTGCGCATTTCATTGACGGTCGAGAGGACGATCACGTCGCGCAGGTCCGCCGGCAGGGTCGCAATCAGTTGCCGCAGCAAGCGTGACCTTTGCTGCTCCGACAGGGCTTCATCGAGCGGCTTATCGGCGGTGCTCAGCGTGGCCACGACATCGTCGAGAGGCTGGTGGACGGCGCGCCTGGTGCGATCGAGCGCCAGCCGCCATGCAATCTTCACCAGCCACGCGCGATGGTTTTCGATCGAGCTCAGGTTGCGAAATCGCGTCGCGCGCAGGAACGTTTCCTGCACGACGTCTTCCGCGTCGGCGTGATTGCGAACCACGGAGTAGGCTACCCGGAAGATCGTCTGAGCGTGCTCGCGCACCAAGACTTCGACCGTTGTGCTCGCTGCTGTTCGCTCGATCTCCAGGAGGCTCTCCTGCCAGGCCACCGAACTCATCTCCTGCCCTCATTAGAACGGACGGGGCACATGCGATTGCGTTCAGAAAAATCTGCCGGGAAGTATAGGCCCGGCCGCCACGTGGATTCTGTACACTGTGGGCGATGAAATCCGTCATCGTTGGGACCGCGGGCCACATCGACCACGGCAAGACCTCGCTCGTCAAAGCGCTCACCGGCATTGATGCCGACCGTCTCGAAGAAGAGAAGCGGCGCGGAATCACGATCGACATCGGCTTTGCGCACCTGGAGCTGAAGAGCGAAAAGGGAGAAGATATTCGCGTTGGTTTCGTCGATGTACCGGGGCACGAGAGGTTTGTGCGCAACATGCTGGCGGGGATCGGCGGAATCAATCTGGTGCTGCTGGTGATCGCCGCCGACGAATCGATCAAGCCGCAGACCATCGAGCACTTCGACATTTGCCGCCTGCTGTCGGTGCGGCGAGGGATCGCGGTGCTGACCAAATCCGACTTGGTGGATTCTGAAACGCTTGAAGTGGTTCGCATGGAGCTGGAGGAGTTCTTCCGCGGATCGTTTCTGGAGAAGGCGCCGATCGTAGCGGTCAGCTCGAAAACCGGTGCGGGATTGGATCCACTCAAGCGAGAACTGGCCCGCGCGGCGATGGAAGTTCCGGCGAACGATGAGAATGCGCTGCCGCGGCTGCCGATCGACCGCGTGTTTACGATGAAGGGCTTCGGGACAGTTGTAACCGGTACGTTGCTGTCCGGCGCAATTGCCAAGGAAGACGAACTGGAAGTGTTCCCGTCCGGTAAGCGAGTACGAGTGCGCGGCGTGCAGGTGCACGGAGGGGCGGCAGACAAAGCCACCGCTGGGCAGCGCACGGCGCTGAACCTCGCGGGCGCTACCACGGAAGAGTTGGCGCGCGGGATGACGCTCGCGTCTCCCGGACTGCTGCGGGCGTCGAAGACTCTTGACGTTTCGCTGTCACTGTTGTCGACGGCCAAGCCGCTGAAGAACCGATCCCGTGTTCATTTGCACGCGTTCACCAGCGAGACGATCGCCGAGGTTGTGCTATTCGGGGAGAATCAACTGCGACCCGGAAGCGACAGCTACGCGCAATTGCGATTGGAGGACCCGGTTCTATTGCTGCCGGGAGATCGGTTCATCCTGCGACAGTTTTCGCCGGTAGTGACGATCGGGGGTGGTGCGGTGATTGATGCCGCTCCGTTACCGCGTTCGCGAACTAGAAAGTTACGGCCCGAAGCAATCATCGGATCGCTTCGGGAGCTGCAGAGTGGCGCGCCGGAACAGGTGCTGTTCAGGCGCATTGCGCGGCGCGATTCCGAAGGCCTGCCGCTGACGGATGCTTTGGCCGAAACGGGATGGCCTCCGGCGAAGGTGGCAGCGGCGGCGACAGGGCTGGTGAAGGCGAGCGGGGAGCATAAGGTGATGCGTGCTGGCCATGTACTGGTGGCGCAAGCGGCATTTGAGAGCACGAAGAAGGATCTGCTGCAGGTCGCAGCGAGATTCCACGATGCCAATCCGCTGGTTGCAGGCATCAGCAAAGGCGAATTGAATGAGCGGCTGGGGCTTCCTGCGGACGTGTTCGTGGCAACGCTCGATGACCTCGTTCGGCAAAAGAAGGTCGAGGTCAGCGGTGAGACTGTGCGCGTTGCGGGACGCGGCGTGGTGATGAAGGACGAAGAGGCGGAATCGAAGCGGACGATCGAGAACGCGTTCGCCTCCGCGGGACTGGCTGTTCCGGCGCTGAAGGAAGTGTTGGCGGGACTGCCGGTCGACAAGGTCCGCGCCCAGAAAATTGTAACGTTACTGTTGCGAGACCGGGTGCTGGTGAAGCTCACCGATGATCTGGTGTTCCATCGCGATGCGCTGGCCGAACTGAGGCGCAAGCTGGCGGATTTCAAAACCAAGTCGCCGAAGATCGATGTTCCTCATTTCAAGGAGCTCACGGGAATCACCCGCAAGTATGCGATTCCGCTGCTGGAATACCTGGACCGCGAGCACGTCACCAGGCGCGTCGGCGATGAGCGGATCATCCTCTAAAATTCATCTTCCGGGCGGAAAAACGAAAATCGCGAACGCCCTTGTAGACGTTCGCGATAAAATGGCTTCTGTAACGAACCAGTTAGCGACCCGGACGTCCACCTCCGGCGGGGGCAGAACCGTGCGAAGCACCACCCATGCCCATACCCATGTGGCCTGCTGGAGCCGACATGGATGGGGACGCACTAGATCCGCCATACATGCCGGCGCGTCCCATGGCGGGTCCGCCTGACATTCCGCCGGCGTATGCCGGCCGCGAAGGCGTAAATGCCCTCCAGCGTGCTACAGCCGGAGCCGATCTCGCCGCGTAACCGCGATTCGCCATTGCGGCGCCGTTAAACGGAACAAAAGCTGCGTGAGCGCCAGGGCGCATGCCGGCCAGGGCAGCGCCTCTGCCAACTTCCGAGAGCCTTACTGCTGTTCTCGGGAAGACGGAGGCTACCTGCGGGCGTAGATGCGTCGGCGTGGGTTTCGGCTGATTGCGGAGCCCCGTCGCGCCCGGAGCAGCATAGCCATAGGCGCCGTAACCGGGGTAGCCGTAGCCGTAAAGCGGATAGTCATAGCCGAAGAGCGGGTTCATGCCCATGGTGAACCACATGTTGGCATAAAGCGGATCGAAGGGATCGAAGGGCCCAAACCCGAATGCTCCGAAGGAGCCAGCGAATCCCATGCATCCGGGTGAATACACGCCGAAGCTGCCGAGCATCATGCCGTAATCACAGCCAAGAACCGGCGCCGAAACAGGCGCGAACGCGATGGAACTATTAGCCAAACTCGGATATTGCGCGGGGTTCTGGTGGTACTTCTCGCGCTCGTTATCCCAGGCATCGGTGGCAAACGGGTCGATGCCCTTAGCGACAGCGGTAATGACGTGCTTCTGATTGTCGATGCGGAAGCTCTGATTCTTCCCGACGTCTAGACCGATGTCAGGATCCGACAGGTCGCCGTGGAAGACGGAGACAAGGGTCTGTGCGTCGTCTGCAGAGACGCGCAGGTGGCTGCCCTTGGAGACTTCGAGTTCCATGTCGCGCGCCCTGAGGACGAACAGGTCATGTTTCGTGTTCAGGACATGGATGTAGACGGTGCCTCCGCCGACGGACATCCCGCTGATGCGCAGTCCCTTATCCGTAAGAGACAGCGGCTGGAAGAGCACGGTAGTGTTGCCGACGAGCCGCAGGGTGGAGCCATCCTCAAACTGAACTTCGGCGAGACCGTCATCGCCAGTGCTCAGCCGGGTCTTACTGGTGATGGGCATATTCATCACCGCGCGCCTGAAGCCCTGTCCGGTGCCCTGGTCGATGAGGACGTTGCCCTGGACGAAATCAAGGCCGACGATGCGAACGTTGGAATCGGCCCGGAGAGAGGGAGTGAGGAGGAGGAAAAGCGCAACGCACGGGAGAAGCACGAAACGATGGTTTGGCATAACACCCCCCGATGCCAGCCCGCCCGTCCAGCCAGCAAGAACACACTTTACATCGTTTTGCGATGCTTTGTCACGAAAGGCCGTTTTCCGAAGACGTTTCGAGTTCCGGATTTCCAGTTCTCGCTGTGCGAATTGTCGATCGGAATGATCCCCAATATTCAGACCGGACATTCAGTTTTCCTGATTCCTGCACCCATCCCTTACCCCCCCCGGGTAGCCATTCTTTAGAATCAACAACTTAGGGGTAAGTAATACAAAACAAGGGCCGTCTTAAACCGCTTGTTTTTCAGTTACTTAGCTACAACTAATACAAAACAAAGTACTTACGTATCTACCTGAAAACAAAAAGCTTGCTTGTAGCTAATACAAAACAAGAGACTTAGCTCAAGGTTATGGCTCTTGTTTTGAAAGTCCTGTTTCTTCTTGTTTCTTCCAGCCTACAAGTTAGATATTGGCAGAAATAACGAGTTCCAGTGCCAGAATTGCAAAGTTTATATTTGGATTGTTTTCAGCAGATTAGCCGGAATTGGGCAAGTCTTCGTGCTTGACAACTGATTCTGGACGGCGAGGTCATGAAGGACTGCGAGGCGAAATCGCGACGCCCATCAGTGCGGCACGGTCTCGAATTCCAGATCCAGTCCTAGCGGGCCGGTGAAGCGGTTGGTCAGATTGGCGAGGCCGACGAGCAGGTGCAGGTCGACGATCCGCTGGTCCGTGAGGTGTAATTTGAGAGCTCCGACATCAGCGGCGGTGATTTCGGAAGGCGTGAGGGTCAGCTTTTCGGAATAGCGCAGGACGAGCTGTTCGGCCTCGGTGAAGCGGGACAAGTTGCCGGTTTGAAGTGCTTGCCAGTCTTCCGACCTGAGTCCGGCCGCCTGCGATGACGCAGTGTGATGCTGGGCGCAGTACCGGCAGCGATTGAGGAACGAGATGCGGAGATAGACGAGTTCCCAGAGCCGGCGATCAAGGCTCTTTCCGGCGGCGGCGTAGAACGCGAGAAATGGCGTGAGGGCATGCGGGTTATGCGCCATGGCTTTGTGGACGTTTGCCGGACGCCCGCCCAGGCGGTGTTCGTAGATCTGCTGAACTTCGCGGCTGGCGTCTTTGGGTTCGATCAGAGAGATGCGGGCCATGAATGATCCTCAGTTTTGCGTTCGTATAATAGAGACAAGCCTGTTCAGTATTTCATGCGAACGAGAATCAAAATTGTCGGCGGCGGACTTGCCGGGTCTGAAGCGGCGTGGCAATGCGCGCGGCGCGGCGTGGCCGTGGACCTCTACGAGATGCGTCCGCAGCGCTCGACGCCGGCGCACCAGACTCCACACTTCGCGGAATTGGTGTGCTCGAACTCGCTGAAGTCGGACAGCGAGAACACGGCGCCCTGGCTGCTGAAGGAAGAGATGCGGCGCGCGGGATCGCTGCTGATGGAAATCGCCCGCCAGACGTCGGTTCCTGCCGGACACGCACTGGCGGTCGACCGTGATGTGTTCGCCATCCGCGTAACGGAAGCGTTGGAAGCAGAGCCGCTCGTCCAGATTCATCGCGAAGAAGTCAGCACGATTGACGAGACGAACAAGGTCACGATCATCGCGACTGGCCCGCTGACATCGGATCTGCTCTCGCAGGAAATTGCGCGGCTTTCCGGCAGCAATCACCTATTCTTCTACGATTCGATTTCGCCGATCGTGGAGGCCGATTCGATCGACCAGTCGCACGTGTACATGGCCGCGCGATACGACAAGGGCACGGCGGACTACATCAATTGTCCGTTCACGAAAGAAGAGTACGACCGGTTCTACGATGCGCTGGTGGAGGCACAATCGGTCGAAGCGAAGGAGTGGGAGAAGCTGAACTACTTCGAGGGTTGCCTGCCGATCGAGGAGATCGCACGGCGCGGGCGGGACACGCTGAGGTTCGGTCCGATGAAGCCGGTGGGGCTGCGCGATCCCAAGACGGGCAAGACTCCTTATGCGGTCGTGCAATTGCGGCAGGAGAACCTGCGGGCGGATTCCTACAATATTGTCGGTTTCCAGAATCATCTGAAGTTCGGCGAGCAGGCGAAGGTGATGCGGTTGATCCCGGGACTCGAGAACGCAAAGTTTCTGCGCTATGGGCAGATCCACCGCAATACTTACATCAATTCGCCCGCGTTGTTAACGGATACGTTACAAATGCGCGAACACCCGAAGGTGCTGTTCGCGGGGCAGATTTCCGGCGTGGAAGGCTACGTGGAAGCGATCGCCACGGGGCAGATGGTGGGGATCCACGCGGTGGCGCTGGCGCGAGGATTGGCGACGCAGGCTCCGCCGCGCGCGACGGCGTTCGGATCGCTGGTGAACTACATCGCGCACGCGGAGAGCAAGAGTTTCCAGCCGGCCAACATCACATTTGACCTGCTGCCGCCGTGGCCGGAGAAGATTCGCGACAAAAAGCTGCGGCACGAGAAGCAATGCGAGTTGGCGCTGCGGGAGTTCGAAGGATGGCTGAAGGCGTATGCTGGGATCGAGGAAAAGGTGACCGCGAAAAGCTGAAAGCCTGCTTCAGGCTGACGTTTTCACTTCCATGGTACGCAGGTTGTCGCGCTCGGCACGGCGCGCAGACTCCAACTGCGTGCGGATTGCCTCCAACCGGCGCACCTCGTCCGGAGCGATGGGCTGCGGGGTGCCGATAGCGCGCGCAACCAACGCAATTTTCGCGAAGTGCTCGACGGTTTCCATGTGCATGAAGGCCTGCTCGATGCTGTCACCATAGGTGACAACGCCATGATTCGCCATGAGGATGGCGTTATGGTGGGCGACCAGAGGGCGGAGGGAGTCGGAGAGGTCAGCGCTTCCGGGGCAGGCATATTTGGCCAGCGGTACCGAGCCGAGCGTCAGGACGACCTCCGAGATCAGCGGCTGTTCGAGCGCGATGCCGGCGGCGGCGAAACCGGTTGCGGTCGGCGGATGCGCATGCACGATCGAGCAAACCTCTGGACGCATGCGGTAAATCAGCAGATGCATGGCGACTTCGCTGGAAACGTTGCGACGACCTTCGAGGAGATGGCCGCCAAGGTCGACAACGACGAGGTCGTCGGCTTCCATCATGCCTTTGCACATGCAGGTCGGGGTGATGAGCAAGCGCCCTTCGTCGAGCCGCACCGAAAGGTTGCCGTCCGTGGCGGCGACGAATCCGCGCTCGTATAGGCGACGCCCAAAGCGGACAATCTCTTCCCGGTGCTTTCGTTCCACGGTCATGGGGATGTCAGGATTCTCGAAAAAAGCGGAGCTTTCCGAAAACCATCGGGGTAAGTCATGTTACTTCAGCTTTTTGGGGGAGCCAACATGAATCGTGCTCTGATCGACACTTTGGTGCTGATTCTTAGGACAGTCCGGCGTTTGCGAGCGCCTGCCTGAGTTCCTCATAGGTCATCCGGCCGGGATGATAGAGCTTCACCTTTCCGTCGGCGCCGACAATGACGATGGTTGGCGTGGTGCTAGCGCCATAGCGGCGGAAGTTCGCATTTGAGACCGGCACCGGCATTTCGCTCAGGCTGGAGTAGTACCTGGCGCGAACGTCATCAATGTACTTCAGCTCTGCGGACGGGCTGGCAGGATTGCCGGCAGCGGCGTAACCGTAGCGCTGCGTGGGGCCCACGATTGCAAGTCGATCTCCGAATTCGGACTTAAGTCGCGCGAGGATGGGAGCTTCGGCTTTGCAGTCCGCGCACCAGTGCGCCCAGAAAAAGAGGATGACCGGCTTGCCACGATAGGCGGTGAGCGGCTTCGGCTTCGGGCCGAGGAACTCGGTCTCCTGCAACGGCGGCGCGAGTGATCCCTCGAGCGTGATGAGGTTGACGTTCTTCTGGATGCGATCGGCGATGGAAGTTGTGCCGTACTTCTTTTCTTCGGCGAGCAGGTAAGACTTGGCAGCGGCGCGATGGCCTTCGGCGGCGAGCGCTTGTCCGCGAACTTCGATGGCGGCTCCGAGAGCGGTTGGGAGATGCGGTTCGGCATCGACGGGGCGCAGCTTCAGTTGGTCAACGCACATGTCGTAGGTCTGCTGGGCAAGCTTTTCGGCGGTGGCGTAATCGCGGTTCACAAGCGCGTAGCGACCGAGCCATGAGTAGGCTTCGAGGTATTCCGGCGTGATGCCACGCGAATCGCGATACTGCTTGAGGAGCGACTGTGCCGCTTGCGGGCCGTAGTTGTTGATGGTGGCGAGGACGGTGGAGGGGAAATCCTGCGAGCTGGCGGCAATATTGAAAAGCGAGAGAACAATCAGCAGCAGGCTCGACTTGGGGAACAGGATTTTCATTAGAATGGCAGCACTCTATTTGTGGGGACCTTGATGAAACCAAGCTTCTACATACTTATTTTAGCTGCCGCAGTGACGGTTGCGCCGGTTTGGGCGCAAACACCAGCGGAATCGCCCGCATCCGTCCAAAGTTTTCACATCACGCCGGTTAAGCCGATTGCCGAACTCCGGAAGGAGGCGATGGCGGCGCAGCCTCCGCACGAAGAGGGGAAGCGCAAGCCGGAGCTGGTGGAACTGGTGAAGCTCGATCCGACGATCAAGCTGGATATCCGCTACGCGTCGTCGAACAACTTCATGCAGACGCCGTTCTATACGGAAGCGCGGGCGTTCCTGCAGAAGCCGGCGGCGGAAGCAGTGGTTCGCGCGAACGCCAAGCTGAAGCAATATGGGTACGGGATCATCATCCACGATGGATATCGGCCGTGGTATGTAACGAAGATGTTCTGGGACGGCACGCCGGCGGACAAGCACGAGTTCGTGGCGGATCCGGCGGAGGGCTCGCGACACAATCGCGGCTGCGCCGTCGACCTCAGCCTCTACAACCTGAAGACCGGGCAGGAGGTTGAGATGCCGAGCGGATACGACGAAATGTCGGAGCGCGCTTATGCCGACTACAAGGGTGGCACGGAGGCGGAGCGCGAAAGGCGCGACTTGCTGCGACGAGTGATGGAGGCGGAGGGGTTCACGGTGTATCCGCAGGAGTGGTGGCACTTCGATTACAAAGATTGGAATCAGTATCCGATCATGAATGTGCCGTTCGAGAAGCTGTAAAAGTTCGCGATTTTCGGCTGTTTGCTTTACCCTAGAGAAGACATCCATAACGGAGAAATCAGGAAGAATGAACACGAAGACGATTACCGATAAAGTGGAACGTAAGAAAGTAAAGCGGGCGGCCCGCAAGAAGGCGGAAGCCGCGAAGCCGCTGGGCAAGCGCACCGTGCCCCGTGGCTCGGCGAAGCGCAAAGTGAAGAAGCTGGTTCGCGGACAGAGTAAGCGGTAGTCTGCAGGAGGAATCCCGACACCCGGCCCATGGCGGCCGGGTGTTTTGCTGTTCGCGGCCCCACGAAGCAGCACAGGGTTGCGCGGATGTGCTACAAATAACGCTACTTCACTCAACAGGTCCCACTTTTGGCACAAGAGACCGCGACCGACATTCACCGGAAGTCAACGGGCAACCAGTTATTCGCCCGCAAATCCATCGACAAGCTCATCGCCGAATCGGAAGAGCCAGAGCACCGGCTGAAGAAAAGCCTCGGACCGTGGAGCCTGACCGCGCTGGGGATCGGGGCGATCATCGGCTCGGGGATTTTCGTACTGACGGGCACGGCGGCGGCGGGAGAATTCTTTCAGGCTCCAAATATCTTTCATGCGCAAGTCCTCGACCTGCTTGTCAATTTGGTGAAGCACGGAAATGCTTCGGGCGTGCTGATGCACGGACGACCGCCCGCCGGCCCGGCGATCGCAGTCTCGTTCATTCTGGTTGCGGTGGCGTGCAGCTTCGCGGGGCTTTGCTATGCCGAGCTGGCCTCGATGATCCCGATCGCGGGCAGCGCGTACACGTACTCCTATGCGACGCTCGGTGAGATCTTCGCGTGGATCATCGGCTGGGACCTGATTCTCGAATACGCGGTGAGCAATGTCGCGGTAGCGGTTGGCTTCAGTGGATACCTGAAGGCACAGGCCGCGGCGTTCGGTTGGCACATCCCGGACAAGTGGTCGACGTCCATCATTGCCGGCGGACACTGGACGGGCGCGTACTTTAACGTGCCGGCGTTCCTGGTGGTGATGATTCTGACGGTGTTGCTGGTGCGTGGCGTGCGCGAATCGGCCGAGACCAACAACATCATGGTGCTGGTGAAACTCGGGGCGATTGTAACGTTCCTGGTAGTCGGCGGGATGCTGGTGAAGCCGGCGAACTGGCATCCGTTCATGCCGTCGGGGTTCGGCGGAGTGATTACCGGCGGGGCGATTATTTTCTTCACGTACATCGGATTCGATTCGGTCTCGACGGCGGCCGAGGAAGCCAAGAACCCGCAAAAGGATGTGCCATTTGGGATTATCGCGTCGCTGGTGGTGTGCACCGTGCTCTATGTTGGAGTGGCGCTG
>Ga0335078_10017982_pt1 | contig 10511 bp, 5 predicted proteins | sample Lox_Sample_32_FD_206711 | JGI IMG/M metagenome (GOLD analysis project Ga0335078, IMG submission 206711) | Soil microbial communities from Loxahatchee National Wildlife Refuge, Florida, United States - Lox_Sample_3.2 | ecosystem: Environmental > Terrestrial > Soil > Wetlands | place: USA: Florida...
CCTCGACGATTTCGTTCGCGTCGGTTAGGGCCTTACTGCACTCCGTCTCAACGATACCGAGCGCCAGAAGTCGGTCCGCATGTAGGGGTACGGCTTGCCGTACCCTTTTTGCTCCGTTCGCCCACAAGTCAGGAAAAGGGTACGGCGAGCCGTACCCCTACATGCGAACCGATTTATGTCGCCGCGTATAAACTAAGGGCCTGCTAGAAAGCTCAGTCCGAGTACAAGTCCCCTTCCAAATACTTAAGGCCGGTATCCACCGTCACCGTCGCCACAATCAGACCCGGGCCCAGTTCCTGAGCAAGCTGCACAGCGGCTGCAACGTTGAGTCCGGTCGACGTGCCGGCAAAAATCCCTTCCTCGCGTGCAAGGCGACGGGCCATCTCACGAGCCGAACCTTCGTCGATGGCCCTTACCTCATCGTAATCACTCGCTTCAAGGTGCGGCGGCTTGAAACCAACTCCGATTCCTTCGATGCGGTGCGGCCCTGTTCTTCCGGCGCTGAGAAAGGGAGAGGACGCCGGTTCCAGGGCAACGACACGAGTGGCAGTGCTCGCAGACTTGAGCGTGCGGGACACCCCCACTAACATACCCGCGGTCCCAACTCCGCCGCAGAAGACCGATACGCTTCCATCGAGTTGCCGGAGGAGCTCAATCCCAATGCCTCGGTAGCCGGCAATCACGTCAGGATTATTGAACTGGTCTGTGTAGTAGGTACCAGCTTCCCGGGCGAGCCGGTCGACTTCTGCCTTCAGGCGTACGAACAGGTCCGGGGTGATTGCCCCTCCCTCGCTCGGGACCACAAGGACTTCGGCCCCGAAGGCGCGCATGGTTTCGAGCTTCTCTTTGGCGAAGGCATCGGACGACACGGCAATAAATGGATATTCTTTGACGGCGCACACCATAGCCAATGAAGATCCGGTGCTCCCGCCGGTGTATTCAACCACCCGCATTCCGGGCTTCAAGACACCACGCACCTCAGCGCCTTCGATCATCGCGAGGGCCATGCGATCCTTGTATGATCCGGTGGGATTGTAGTACTCGAGTTTGACGATTACCTCGGCGCTCTCTGGTGCCACCACCTTCCGCAGTCTTACGGCAGGTGTGTTTCCAATAGCTGCTAGGATGGAGTTGGCAATCCCCATAGGCTGCGCTACGGCTCTCCTTGTTCTACTTAAGAACATTCACCTTCTTCGCGCGAAAGAACCCCCAACACAGAGTTCGTAGAGACTCACGGAGGCGGACTGTGAGGGCGCGGCAACTTCGGCATTAGACCGCAATCTCAACGGTGGAGAGGCTCACGGAAAGCGGTTTGGGAACTTCCTCACCGGCCGCCAGCCGGTCCTCAAGATGCAATCGAATGGCGTCCTTGATGTTCTCAATCGCCCCCTCGTAGGTGTCCCCTTGGCTGTAACAGCCCTGGAGGGCCGGACAGGTGACGAAGTAACCGTCTTGGTCGCGTTCCACGATAATAGGAAGCGTCGAGTGGTACCTACAAAAAGTATACCCCTTTTCTCCCCAACGCGTTCGACTTTGGACATTCGGCTTGGAGTTTCGACTCCTGTACCAGCCTAAGGGCCGGCGCTACATCTTCTCCAGCGACACCGCCTCTTCTCCGCAAATCTCCCGCAGTCGGCTAAGGAGCTCGTCATTAGCCTTCACCGCCTTGGCGCGGCGTGGGCGCAGCCGGGCCCGGAAGTCTCCCGGCCGCGTTACCTCGAACAGCACCGGATTCTCGCCCGGATTGCCGGTGAGCAGGTTCTCCAGTTCGTCCAGCAAATCCTCTCCGCAGTTTGCCAGGTTCATGCGGATCACCAGCGACGGTTTGGCGCCGTTCACCGCCGCGTCGAGTGGTCGGGCCTCGCTCACCACCACTTTGGGCGGACCGTTTTCCTCGTGCCGCACCCGGCCCTTGATCATCAGCGCCGTATCCGGCTTTAGCACGTCCTTGAGCTGCTGCAGCGCCTGCGGAAACACCAGCAATTCGGCCGTGCCGCGCAGGTCTTCCAGCACCCCCGCCGCCCACAGGTCGCCCTTCTTGCTCGGCTTCACCCGCAGGCTGGTGAGGAGCCCGGCAAGGGTAATGTTGGCGTCGTGCTCGATCTCGTCCAGCGACGCCGTATCGTAACGCGTCACGGCCTGGATTCGCGCCCGGTATTTCTCCAGCGGGTGCCCGGTGACATAGAAACCGAGCACTTCCTTCTCGCCCGCGAGGCGTTCCGCCGGGGACCACTCCGGCAAATCGGGGTACTCCACCGGCGCCGGCGGAGCCTCATCACCCGCTCCCATGAACAGGCCGGACTGCCCGGCGGCGGATTGCCGTTGCCGGTTCTGGCCCAGCTCCATCGCCCGATCGAGCACTGCCATCATCTGCGAGCGGCGTGCGCCCAGCGAATCGAGCGCGCCGGCCTTGATGAGGCTCTCGATCACGCGCTTGTTGAGCAGGCGCAGGTCGATGTTCTCGCAGAATTGGAAAAGGTTGTCGAATCGGCCCAGAATGCGGCGCGCCGCCAGTACCGATTCGATGGCCGACTCGCCCACATTTTTGATAGCGGTGAGGCCGAAGCGAATGCTGCCGGCGTCGGGCGTAAAAACGCGGTCGCTGGAATTCGCGTCAGGCGGCAGAATTCCAATGCCCATCTCGCGGCACTCACTCAAGTAAAAGGTGAGCTTGGGTGGATTCCCGATTTCCGCCGTCAGCATCGCCGCCATGAATTCAACCGGGTAGTGCGTTTTCAGGTAGGCGGTGCGATAAGCCACCAGCGCGTAGGCTGCCGAGTGCGCTTTGGGAAAGCCGTAGCCGGCGAACTGGACCATCAGGTCGAACAGCTTCTCCGCCTTGGCCGGCGGCACACTGTTCTTGCGCGCCCCGGCGAGGAACTTCTCCCGCATCGCCACCATTTCTTCGTGCTTCTTCTTGCCCATGGCCTTGCGCAGAATGTCGGCTTGGCCAAGGGTAAACCCCGCCACCTTCTGGGCGATCTGCATCACCTGCTCCTGATAAACGATCACACCCAGTGTCCCTTCGAGGATGGGCTCGAGCTGCGGCAGGTCGTAGGTGACGCGCTTCTTGCCGCTCTTGCGCGCGATGAAGTCGTCGATCATTCCCCCCTGGATCGGCCCGGGACGGTAGAGCGCGTTCAACGCGGTCAGGTCGGCCAGGCGATTGGGCTTAACGCGCCGCAGGATGTCGGTCATGCCGCGGCTTTCAAACTGGAAGACGCCAGCGGTGAGTCCTTTGCCGAGCATGTCGTAGGTGGCCGCGTCGTCGAGCGCGATGGCGTCCAGATCGAGCTTCTCGCCCCGCGTCTGCTCGATCAGCTTCACCGAGTCGTCGAGCACGGTCAGCGTGGTGAGGCCGAGAAAATCCATCTTAATGAGGCCGATCTTTTCCAGATCGTCCATCGCATACTGGGTGGTGATTTCATCCTTGTTGCTCTTGTAAAGCGGCGCCACGTCCTCGAGCGGCTGCGGCGAGATGACCACTCCGGCGGCGTGGGTGGAGGCGTGGCGCGCCAGGCCTTCGAGCCGCGAAGCAATCTCCAGCAGGTCCTTCACCCGAGGATCGCCCTCCTTCATCTGGCGCAGCTCGGGCGCGAGCTTCAGCGCGTCGTCCAGAGTAATGTTGAGCTGATTGGGTACCAGCTTGGCGATCTTATCCACTTCGTTGAACGGCATGTCCATGGCACGACCCGCGTCGCGCAGCACGGCCTTGGCCCCCATGGTGCCGAAGGTGATGATCTGGCTCACGTTTTCGCGGCCGTACTTCTCGGTGACGTAACTGATTACCTCGCTGCGCCGCCGCATGCAGAAGTCGATATCGATATCGGGGAAGCTGATGCGCTCAGGATTGAGAAAGCGCTCGAAGATGAGGTCGTACTGGAGGGGATCGATGTCGGTGATGTGCAGCGAGTAGGAAACCAGGCTGCCGGCGGCCGACCCGCGTCCGGGCCCTACGGGGATGCAGCGCTCGCGAGCGAAACGGATGAAGTCCCAGACGATGAGAAAGTACCCCGCGTATTTCATCTCCTTAATGAGGGAGATCTCGCGGTTGAGGCGATCCTCGTAGGCTTCGAGCGGCTGCCGCAACCGGCCCTCGGCGCGCTGGCGGTCGAGTTGCTCGCGGCGGACGGCGAAGCCTTCGCGCGTGACCTTCTCAAAGAAGCTGTCGAGGGTGTCGCCCGCCGGCACCTCAAAGTGCGGGAAAACGTGCTGCTCCTTCTCCAGGTGTACCTTGCAGCGTTCGGCGATTTCGAGCGTGCGGGCCAGCGCCTCGGGGGCCTCGGCAAAAGTGGCGAGCATTTCCTCGTAAGTCTTGAAGTAAAACTCGTCCGTCGCGAACTTCATGCGCGAGGAATCGCTCAGCGTCTTGCCGGTCTGGATACACACCAGCACGTCCTGGGCGCGCGCATCGGATTTGCTGAGATAGTGGCAATCGTTGGTGGCCACCAGCGGGATGCCGGTCTCGCGCGACATTCGCACCGTATCGGGAATAATCTTGCGCTGCTCGGCGATGCCGTGGTCCTGAAGCTCGAGGAAGAAGTTGCCCTTGCCGAAAATGTCGCGCAGATCGTAGGCCGCCTGGCGCGCCGCCTCGTATTGCCCCGCCGCGAGCGCCATCGCCACCTCGCCGCGCAGGCAGGCAGAAAGGCCGATGAGGCCGTCGGCGTGCTTGGCCAGCAGATCCTTATCGATGCGCGGTTTATAGTAGTAACCTTCGAGGTAAGCGGAAGAGGCTAGTTTAACCAGGTTGCGGTAGCCGCGCTCGTTCTCGCACAGCAGCACCAGGTGATTGGGCCGGTCGGAGTCCGGGGAGCGATCGAACCGGCTGGCGGGCGCCACGTAAACCTCGCAGCCAATGATCGGCTTCACCCCCACCTTGAGGGCCTGGTTGTAGAACTTCACCGCCCCGAACATGTTGCCGTGGTCGGTGACGGCCACCGCCGGCATCTTCAGGGCGGCGGCCCGCTCCATAAGCTTGGGGATGTCGCAAGCGCCGTCCAGCAAACTGTAATCCGTATGAAGATGAAGGTGCGCAAAATTACTTGAGGTCATCGTCTGCTATTTTAACAGGGGACAAGGCGCAGGGTACAGGGGGTAGGAAAGAGTACAGGGGATAAGGGACACTGAGTCATGGTAAGATACGTCCCGAGGAGGAAAACAATGGGCCATTACTCGAGACGTGATTTCTTGAAGACCGGACTGGCCACAGCGGCGCTGGTGGGCGCCGGAGGCTTGCGGCTGAGTGCGGCGCGCGAGACGGCGACGGATTGGGTGACCCTGGGGAAATCCGGCGTCAGAGTAACACGGCTCGCGTTGGGCACCGGCACCTACAGCGGGGAAGTGCAGCGCGACCTCGGACAGGATCAATTCACACGGCTAGTCCACTACGCTTACGACCATGGCATTCGCTTCTTCGAGACGGCGGAGTCCTACGGCGACATGCACCGGATGCTGGGCGTGGCGCTGAAGGGCATTCCGCGCGACAGCTATCGCCTGATGTCGAAGGTGACCACGCGGGAAGGCGTGGATCCGTTGCAGAAGATCGACGAACTACGCAAGCTCGCCAACACCGAGTACTTCGACGTGATGCTGCTGCACTGGCAGCATACCGCAACCTGGCCTACCGACAGCCTCCGCTGGCAAGACGGGATTTTGGAAGCCCAGGAGAGGCATGCGGTGATAGGGCACGGAGCGTCGGTGCACGGACTGCCGGCGTTGCGGCAGTTTCCGGGGAACCAATGGCTTCAGGTAGCCATGATTCGAATGAATCATAAAGGCGTCAAGATGGACGCGGAGGACTACAACACGGGCGGTTTGGGAAATGTGAGCGAGGTGGTCAGCCACGTGAAACAGGTGCGCAAAGACGGCATGGGAGTCATCAGCATGAAACTGGCGGGAGAGGGCACGTTTACCACACGCGAGGACCGCCAGGCCGCGCTTCGATATGCGTTCCGCAACGCGGGCGTCGACAGTGTGACGATTGGCTACAAGAACACGGCGGAGATTGACGAGGCGATTGAGAACGTGAACCTGGCACTGGCCTAGAGCGGAAGAACGACACTTCCGCCGTGGCGCGCCAGCAGCTCCACGCCGGCAGATGCTCCGTGCCGTCGGCACGACCTGCGGAGCGTGTCCGCAACAATGCCGAGGCACGGTCAGGTAAGCTTTCAGGCGATGGCAACGCTTGTGACAACACCTCCAGCCCATCGCCGATTGAGCAGGGTCAACTCGTAATATCAACACCAGGCTGAGGAGGATAGGAATTACCCTCCGGCGAGGTCCCAAATGGAGGAAAGCACTGTGCCGATAACGAAGTCCTGGGTTCTGGTGGCGCTGGCAGCGGCGGTGATGTGCGGGCGAGTTGTCGCCTGCGCTCAATCAACCCAAGTGAAGGATCTGGGAGTCGGCAAATTGCTGGTCGCAGCGCGGGATCTCTCGGACCCTAACTTCACCCAGTCGGTGGTTTTGCTGGTTCAATTTGACAAGGAGGGCGCGGTCGGCCTGATGATCAATCATCGCACGCAGGCACCGGTCTCCCGCATCATCCAGGATCTGGACACCGGGAAGCACGGGGCCGAACTGGTCTATATCGGTGGCCCGGTGGAGATGAGCTCGGTGCTGGGGCTGTTCAGGTCGCCGAAGAAGCCCGAGGAAGCCACCGCCGTTCTGAGTGAAGTTTACCTGCTTTCGAGCAAGTCCCTTCTGGAGAAGATCCTGGCTGCCAGTTCCGGCGCGGGCGACTTGCGGCTCTATCTGGGTTACTGCGGCTGGGCGCCCGGACAATTAGAGAAAGAGGTGAAGGAAGGCGGTTGGTGGATCTTCGAGGCGAGCGTGGGCTCGGTGTTCGATCCTAACCCTGGATCGGTCTGGTCCCGGCTCATCGCGCGGACGGAGCGAGAGAATGCCGAAACTGAGCCCCCGCCGGCTCTATTCGCAGTTTTCGGGCTACGAACGAATCGCCGTCGCAGTTCTTTCGGCGCTGGCCTGCGACGCGCCCAGGATCATTCCCCTGACCGTGCGCAATGATGGCGCCATCGCCGACCTCGAGCCCGGCGACTCGGTTGAGTTGCCGTGCCGCATATCGGCCGCCGAGGTGACGCCGGCGCGGGTGGGCGAAGGCCTGGTGGCGCGCGCCGCCCTTACCCACTGCAGGGACGCCGCTCTTGCGGCGCTGGCCAAGAACCCCCTGGTGCACGACGAGCAGGTCGCCCGCCAATTGCTTGATGCCTACCTGCACGCGTTTGGTGACCAACTAGCTGTATAGCCCTCCCCATGAAATCAGAAGTAGAACTTCAGTGCAAACTGGATCTCCCTCGGGTCGCCTGGTCCGCCGGACCCTGCACCGAGAATGGGCGAAATGGTGCTCTCCACTTTGAACGAGCCCGGATTGCCGGCCGAAGGCGACGGGCTTTGGAAGTTCGGATGATTGAAGACGTTGAAGAACTCGGCACGGAACTCCAAGCGCCGGTTCTCGCCAAACTTGAACTCACGGAACAGGCTCAAATCGTCGTCCCACAAGCCCGGCCCGTGAAAGCCGCGTGGCGAGCAGGTGCCGAACTGACCGTTGGACGGGATGGTGAAAGCCCCCGGGTTGAGGAAGTAGCCCGAGCCCGTGCCGACGTATCCGTTGGCGCCCGTGGCCTGATCGGTGACACCCGAATAGGGGTTGCCGACACAGTCGGCATAGGAGTTGTGGTTGCCTCCGGTGTAGCTTAGATCATTAGCCGAGATGGTGATGGGCGTTCCCGTCTGGGCGGTGAAGATGGTGTTGAGCTGCCAGCCGCCGGCGAGCTTGCTGGCGATGCCGCCCTGGCTGAGAAGATGATGCCCCTGGCCCAACGGCACCTGCCAGACGACGTTGGTCACGAAGCGGTTCTCCACATCGAGCTGGGAGTTGCTCATCTCCGCCGAATAGTCGTAGGCGTTCTGGGGCAGAGCGCCACCGGTGAGATTATCGACGTAGTTGGCCAAGCCGTGGCTCCAGGTGTAGCTTACTCCGTAAGTGAGTCCGTGGCTAAACGTTCGCCGGAGGTTCACCTCGAGCGCGTTGTAGTCGGTGTTGCCGTCATTAGTGGCGTACTCGAGAAATCCGTGCTGACCGCCCAGCGCGCAGTTGACGGTTCCGGTGGAGGTATCCTCCACGGTTGCCGAGTTGAGGTTGGCGTAAGGGAAGAGCACCGTCGGACAACCGAACGAGTCTACACCTGTAATCAACCCTTGATTGAGGTTGCGCAGCCGGTTCTCCTTCCGGCCCCAGTTGCCGACGTAAGTGAGGTTCAGCACCGTGTCTTTCGAAATCTCGAATTCGGGCCCGAAGCTTGCCTGCTCGACGTAGGGCGTGCGCTGGTTTGGATCCTGGGCGCGAAACTGGATTCCGGCCAGATTGGTAGGTCCGCCGAGAAATTCACTGAGTGGGAACCCGCTCGACAGGTTGAAAAGTGGAGCCGCCCCGTTGGCGAGGGTAGAGTCCGTAAGGAACGGTGGATCGAGCTGAAGGATGGACTCGGACCCGATGCGGGCCTCATGCTGGTAGAAGACGCCGTACCCGCCGCGGAGCACAACGCGGTCCATCGCATGGTAACTGAAACCGAAGCGCGGGGCGAAGTTCTTATAGTCGGGGTTGATAAGGGACCGCGCGGCCCAGCTCGAAGCGTCCGGCGCGGCCGTAATCAAGCTGCCGCCATTGTCCGGCGAGAAGTTCGACGTCTGGTTCTGCCGGTTGAGGACGGGCGAAAAGAGCTCGTAGCGCATGCCGTAGTTCAAGGTCAGTTTGGGTGAGACGCGCCAGGTGTCCTGCCCGTAGAAGGCATGGCCGGGTTGGAAATTGTGAACCACGAGCGGGGTGGTGAAAATCCCTTCACTGATATCACCCATCAGGAAGTCGGGGAGTCCGTACTCCTGCCCGCCCGCCCCTCGGGCATAATTGCCGAAGGCAAACATCACGCCTTGAGGCGCTTCAATATCGAAGAAGTTGTCGCTCCAGCGGTGATACTCGTAACCAAACTTGAAGCTATGGTTGCCTTTCAGCCAGCTCAGGTTGTCGACGAGCTGCCACACCTGGGCGATCTGGAACTGCGGGCGCCATGGTGCCGTGCCCAGTGTCGTCAGTCCATTAATGTAGAACGCCGGAATGCCTGCGGTGTTCGGGGTAACGGGGATACCGTTCAACCCGTAGTTCGGCGCCAGCGAAGTTCCAAGGGCTACACCAATCGGGTCGCTGTGAGCATACTCACGGTTGAAGCCTCCCCGGACTTCGTTGATAAGGGAGTTGGTCAAAGTGGTTGTCAATCCGAGAGCCACCTGCTGCGTACGAATCCGATATTGGGTGGCGAAGTTGCCGTTGCCCGCCACCGCATTGGAGGTCCAGGGCGGATCCTGGCGGCTCACGTCGTAATAGCTGTAGCGGCCGAAGAGGCGATTCTTCTGGTTGAGGGTGTGATCGATGCGGCCGTCCAGCGACCAGGTGTTGTTGGGCACCGCCGCCTGGTAGATGTAGTTGGGAACGCCCAGGAGATAGCTGCCCGGCTGGCCCTCCACTGCCAACGTCGACGGAATGTTGGGCGTGGGAAACAGGCCGGCCAGCTTCTGGCCAGGCGTGCTCATGCACGAGGGCTGAATCGTGTTGTTGACCACGCAGCCCGCCTGCGACGGGAACAGCGGACTCGAGAGCGCGAAGGGAAGCTCGGTGAAGTTTCCTTGCTGCATCAGCGGCGTGGGCACCGTGGACTCCTCGGTCTGTGCGCGTCGCGCCCTGAAATCCTGCATGTCAAAAAAGAAGAACGTCTTGTCGCGGCGGATCGGCCCGCCGATGGTCCCGCCGAACTGGTTTTGCGTGTAGTGTCCTATGGGAGTCGCATTGGCGTTGTCAAAGAAGCCATTCGCGTCCAGGTTGTCGTTACGGACGAATTCCCACAGGTCGCCATGGAACGCGTTCGCGCCGGACTTGATGGTGGCATTCACCACCGCGCCGGCAGAAGTGCCGAACTCCGCCGAGTAAGTGCGAGTCTGAATGCGAAACTCCTGCAGAGCGTCGGGCGGGGGTTGAACGACCTGAACGGAAAATTCCTGAAGGTTTTCGGAGTTCGAATTATTGTCGATTCCGTCGAGCAGGAAATCGTTCTGTAGTTCGAGGTTGCCGTTGGCGCTGAAGCGATCGGGAGCAGGATTGGCAGCGTTGTAATACTGCTGAACGCCCGGCTCCAGTAACGCCAAGTCGGCGTACCGGCGGCCGTTTAAAGGAAGATCGACCATCTGCTGCGACTCCACCACGCCGCCCACGTCGGCAGTCTGGGTTTCGAGGAGGGGCTCCGCCGCAGTTACTTGAATCTCCTCCTGCACCGAGCCGACCTTGAGGGTGAAGTTCACTTCGGGACGAGACTGGACCTCAATAGTGACACCTTGCTGGACTTCGGTCTCGAAGCCGTTAGCGGCGACTTTCACGGTGTAAACGCCGGGGAGTAAGGCTAGCGCCTGATACCCGCCGGACGTGTTCGTAACCGTCGTCAAGC
>Ga0335078_10017983_pt1 | contig 10511 bp, 8 predicted proteins | sample Lox_Sample_32_FD_206711 | JGI IMG/M metagenome (GOLD analysis project Ga0335078, IMG submission 206711) | Soil microbial communities from Loxahatchee National Wildlife Refuge, Florida, United States - Lox_Sample_3.2 | ecosystem: Environmental > Terrestrial > Soil > Wetlands | place: USA: Florida...
GGCACGACGAACGTGAGCCACGGGTGCGTGAACCTGCCGCCCGAGGACGCGCAGATCTACTACAACCTCGCCATCCCAGGCGACCCGATCACGGTCACCGCGAGCACCGCGGCGGGCAAGTGGGACGACGGCTGGACGGAGTGGTTCCTGACCTGGTCGCAGTACCTGAAGGGGAGCGCGACAGGCGAGGCGGTGCAGGCCGGGCCTGCCGGGAGCACGTTCGTCAGCCCCTCGACGCTGCCGGCCGACACCGCGACCGCCCCGCTCGGCACCTCGGCCGCGGGCAACTACAACGCCTACAGCGCGAACCTTGGGTAGGCGGCTTTCTCGGGGTTAGGCGGCTTCCCAGAGAGAGGCGATGCCCTGGCCGACGCCTATGCACATGGTGGCGGCCCCGCGTGCCGCGCCTTGCCTGCGCATCTCGTGCAGCAGGGTGGTGATGATGCGGGCCCCGGAGCAGCCGAGCGGGTGGCCGATGGCGATCGCGCCGCCGTTCACGTTGACCCGGTCCGGGTCGCAGCGCAGCTCGTCGAGGACCGCTACCGACTGCGCCGCGAACGCCTCGTTGACCTCGAGCAGGTCCAGGTCCGCAACGCGCCAGCCGGTCCTGGCAAGCACCTTGTGCATGGCGGGCACCGGGCCGATGCCCATGTAGTCGGGGTGCACGCCCGCGGTGCCCGTGCCGGCGTAGCGGGCCAGCGGGGTTACGCCGGTCCTGTTGACGGCGTCTTCGGACATGAGCAGGAGTACCGCGGCGCCGTCGTTCAGCGGCGAGGAGTTGCCGCCGGTCACGGTGCCGCCCTGGCGGAAGGCAGGCGGCCTGGCGGCGAGTTCCCCGGCGGTGAGGCTCGCGTTGATTCCCTCGTCGTGCCGTACCACGCCGCGCCTGGTCGTGACCGGCACCGTTTGCGTGTCGAATCTTCCCGCGTCGCGGGCGGCGGCGGCCAGCCGGTGGCTGCGCAGCGCCCACTCGTCCTGGCGCTGGCGGGTGACGCCGTACTTCTCCGCCACGTTCTCCGCGGTCTCGCCGAGCGTGATCGGCGGGTACATGTCCTTCATCCGGTCGCTGACCAGGCGCCAGCCGAGCCTGGTGTCCACGAGGTCGAGCGCCCGCGGGAACGGGTCGGCCGTCCTGGCCAGCACGAAAGGCGCGCGGGTCATCGACTCCGAGCCGCCGGCCAGGCACACGTCCGCCTCGCCCGCCGCGATCGCGCGGGCCGCGCCGGCGACCGCCTCCATGCCGGAACCGCACAGCCTGTTCACCGTGGCACCGGGTATCTCCGCCGGCAGCCCGGCGAGCAGCACGGCCATCCTTGCCACGTTCCTGTTGTCCTCGCCCGCCTGGTTCGCCGCGCCCCAGTAGACCTCGTCGATCGCGGCCACGTCCACCGCCGGGTTGCGCCCGACCAGCGCCTTGACCACGTCGGCGGCGAGGTGGTCGGGCCGCACCTCGGCCAGCGCGCCCTTGATCTTCCCGATCGGCGTGCGGCACGCGTCCACCACGAACACTGAGTTCAACCCTGGCCTCCTCGGGCGCGGCTACCTGTGGTTTCCACGATAACCGCGCCCGCGGGGCGTGACCTTTGTGCTCTTCGTTACGTTGCGCGGTGCCGGATCAGCCAGACGGTGCCGGCCCCCAGCAGCAGGCTGGCCAGTAGCAGCCAGCCTCCCTCGATGAGCTGGAAGCTCCAGAACCGGCTGGCCGGCTGGTAGGTGAAGTACTTGATATAACCCTGCTCGGCGAACCACTGCTGCACCGCCTGCGCGGTCGGCAGCCCGCCCGCCTGGCGCAGCTGGCTGCTCAGGGTGGCGATCTCCGACTGGCTTGCCGGCAGGCCGCCCGGCTGGATCCACCACTGGCTGAGCAGCCAGGAAGCCCCCTGGCCAGTGCCACTTGTCGAGGTGATCAGGCCGGTGCCCGTCAGTGGCGCCAGGTAGTGGCTGCGCAGGTAGAAGACGACCGCGACGAGCAGCCCTGACCAGGCCGCGAGCGCCGCGACGATGGCGGGGATCATGCGCCTGATCAGCGCTCCTGCGAAGACGCTGATCGCGAACGCGGCCAGCGTCCAGCCGGCGAATGCGACGCCGCTGAGGTCGAATATCTGCGGCGCCAGCCGGCTGGCCTGGCCGAGCCTGAGCATCGGCTGGTAGTACCAGGAGAACAGCACGCTGACCGCCGCCGCCCCCCCGGTCACCGCGACGGCGAGCAACGACAGCCTGGACAGCAGCCAGCGGGTCCGCCCGCAGCCCTGGGTCCAGGACAGCCTGAACGTGCCGGTCTCAAGCTCCCTGGCCACAAGCGGGGCGCCGACGAGCGCGCCGATCAGGATCGGGATCACGGTCAGCACGCCGACCACGACCTGGGCGCCTGAGTAGTAGTCGTTGATGAACACCGTCTCCTGGCTGCTGCAACTGCTCGCGGTCAGCGGAGTGCAGCTGTTCAGCCCGAAGCTGTTCAGCGCCGAGCGCATCTGCAGCCCGGAGACGAGCATCCAGAGGCTGACGCCGACGAGCAGCAGTGCGGCGCCGCCGAGCGCGAGCCGGTGCTGCCGCCAGCCCACCCAGGCCAGCCGCAGCCACCGCACCGGCCTGATGGCCGGGGCCGCGTTCACCGTGATGGCGCTCACGCGGGCACCTCCTCGGACTGTGCCTCGGCTTCCGGCAGGGCGGAGGCGTCGGGCTCGCGCAGGTAGCCGAGGACCATCTCCTCCAGGCTGGCGGGCTGGGCCCGCCAGCCCTCCGGCAGCCCGTCTTTCCCGATGTCGGCGTTGACCAGGATTCGCGCCTGGTCGTCGGTGCGCGAGACGTGCACCGCAGGCACCTGCTCGAGCAGCCTTCCGGCGGATTGGAGCGGGCCGCAGAGTACCCGGTGCACGGCCGTCAGCTGCCTGACAGGCCCGGCCACCTGGAGCCGGCCGCGGGACAGCAGGACCAGGTGGTCGGCCACCCGCTCGAGCTCGGCAAGCACGTGCGAGGAAAGCACGACAGAGACGCCGTCCCGCGACGTCGCCGCCATGACAGTGTCCATGAAGTCGAACCTGGCCAGCGGGTCGAGCATGGCCAGCGGCTCGTCGAGCACGAGCAGCCTCGGCCGCCTGGCCAGCGCCAGGGTGAGCGCGAGCTGGGCCTGCTGCCCGCCGGACATCCGCCGCACCCGGCGGTTCAGCGGGATGCCGAGCTCGGCAAGGCGGGACCGCGCCTGGTCCTGATCCCAGCGCCGGTTCAGGCTGGCGATCACCCGCAGCGTCTCGCCGACGGTCAGGTTCTGGTACAGCGGCGCCTCCTGCGCCACGTACCCGACCCCGTCCAGCGCCGCCGGGGAACCCGCCCGCTCGCCGCCGAGCACGCTCGCGCTGCCCTCGGTCGGCTCGATCAGGCCGACGAGCAGGTTCAGCAGGGTCGTCTTGCCGGCTCCGTTGTGGCCGACCAGCGCCACCACGCTGCCGGCCGGGATGGCGAGCGAGCAGTCCCGCAGCGCCCAGGTACGCCGGTAACGCTTGCCGAGGCCATGAGTCTCGATGATGTTCACGCGAATCTCCTTTCCTCGGTCAGTCGCCCGACGTCATGTAGCCGCGCAGCGACGTCGAGCAGGTGCCGTCGTAGATGTAGGGCTTGATGCTCGCCTTGTTCATGTTCTGCGGGGTGATGGCGATCATCGGGGTCTGCAGGTACGCCGCGACCTTCTTGTAGGCGACCGCGTTGACCGCCTGCAGCACCGCGTCCGCGCCCTCGACCGTCGGCTCCTGCGCCACCGTGAGCTGGATGGTCCCCGTGGTGAGCCCGGTCATCTGGAACGGGCTGGCGTCGAAGGTGGCGAGCTTGATCGTCTTGGTCTTGCGCGCCTGGCCCAGCGCGTTGATCGCGCCCTGGGTGGTGTTCTGCGTCAGGGTGAGCACTCCGGCCAGGTCCGGGTGCGCCTTGACGTCGGCGGAGACCAGGCTGGCGGCCTGCGTCACCGAGTCGGCCGCGTCGGTCTGCACCGGCAGCACCGTGATGCCCGGGTAGCGGACCGCCATCTCCTGCCGGAAGGCGGCGATCCTGGCGGCGGCGGGTGCCCCGCCGTCCGGAGCGGTGATCAGCGCCACGCTGCCCGTCCCGCCGGCCATCCGGCCGAGGTTGTCCGCCGCGATCCGGCCGCCCTGGGCGTTATCCGAGGTGATCCGGGAGTCGCCGATGTTGATGTCGGGCACCGAGGTGTCGGTGAAGATGACCTTGGTGTCGTTCTCCTCGGCCACGTACAGGGACTGGCTCAGCGACCGGACGTAATTGCTGGCAATGGCTCCCTCCGCGGGAGAGGTGCCGGTATCCGGGGAGATGATCACCGCGTCGGGGTTGCTCACGATCACGCCCTGCACGAGCGCAAGCTGGTCCGCCGCGGTGTCCTGCGCCGGGCCGACCACGGTCAGCGTGATGCCAAGCTTCCTCGCCTGCACCGTGGCGCCGCACTCCATGGAGAGGTAGAAGCTGCTGCCCTGAGCCCCGACGATCATCTCGATCGAGGTGTTCGTGCTGACGCCGAGCTCGCTGGCGCCTGCCGTGCCGCACGCGCTCAGGGTGCTCGAAAGCGCAAGCGCGCCGCCCGCCGCCACGACGCACGTGATTACTTTCTTCCGCTTGAGTACTGTCATCGCCCGCATCGATGCCTCCAGTTGCTCCCCTCGGATTTGCGAGTCCCCCGGATGGCTCGGCGCCGTGTCCCCCTGGCCGGGGGACACGGCGCTTGATGGATACCTACATGCCGGACCCGTTCTCCCGGTGGCCATGCCGGCCGAAGGGAGAGGTGTTGTACGGGTTCTGGTGGCGCCTGTTACTGCCGTTGCCTGCTGGGATGGTGGCCTTCTGCTGTGCGGTGTTGTACGTCACCGCGGTGGCGACCCCGTTACCGTCGACGGTCACCGTCACCGGGTCCGTCAGGCCGAAGGTCTGGCAGCCCAGGTTCTGGAACGAGGCGGACAGCCTGGCGCCCATGAACGTGGCCAGGTTGTTGCCTGTGGCGGGCACCGGCGTGGTGAAGTTGGTCTCCATCGCCTGGTCAAGCTGGAGCTTGGTCGGCGCGGTGTCGACCATTTCCTGGCAGTACTCCGCGGCCATCTGGGTCGTGTTGGCGTTCCGCGACAGCAGCGGCTGGTCGACCAGCATCCGGAAGGCGTTGGTCTTGCCGATGCTGAACTGGCCGTCCACCAGCAGCTGCGGGTCGTTGACCGGCAGCAGGGCGACCTGGCCGCGCTGGTAACTGCGGGCGTCGAGCTCGTTGAGCGCCTGCGAACCAGACGTGCCGTTCGCCGCGGTCGTGTCGGTCGCAGCCGGTGGCGTGCAGCCGGTCGCCGGGTCCACGAACCTGTCGAGCAGGCCCTCGTCGCTGCCGTTCGAGACGATCGTCGCGGCGCCCATGGCGGCCTTGTCAGACGCGGAGTCCTGGGCGGTCTGCCCGTTCCCGTTGAGCAGGTACTCGGAGTCGACGTTGTCGCTCTGGTCCTGGTCGATCAGCGAGAAGCTGTGCGTGCTCTCGCACGTCTTGCCGTCCATGGCGGTGCCAAGCCGCGGCAGCCGCAGCCGACCGGTGGCTATCTGGAAGTTGGCGTCGGCGAAGAAGGCCGGCGCGTTGCAGGCCGAGGTCTGGGCGATGATCGAGTTGCCGAACGCGTCGATGCACCGGCCCTGGGCCGCCCCGGCGCCCTCGAGCACCAGGTTGTTCCCGTTGAACCCGATGTCGATGATCACCTGGGAACCCCGCGCGATGGTCGGCGCCGTCGGCGCCGCCGCGGGCGTCGTGCCCTGCGTGATCACCAGCGGGTTGTACACGCTGAGCTTCCCGTCCGGCGCCAGGATGGACGCCTCGACGAAGGCGGCCTCGTTCGGGTTGGCCTCCGAGCAGCCGTCGCTGAGCTGCCACGGCAAAGCCAGGCCCTGCGCGGTGAGCGGGTTGTTCGGCACGATCAGCGTGCAGTTCAGGGTGTTGGCCGCCGTGTCAGCCGACTGGGTCAGGCTGATCGGGTTGTTGGCGGGGTCGACCGGGTTGGTCTCCGCCAGGTCGGCGACGCCTGCCTCGGGGTTGACCGGCGGTGCGGTCGGGGAAGCACTCGCGCTGGCCGATGCGGCACCCGATGCGGATGCGCTGACGCACGGTGCCGTCGAGGCGGCAGGGCTGGCGCTTGGCCCGGCGCTCGCAGACGGCGAGGCGCAGTCGCCCAATGCCGACTGGTCGATCGTCTTGACGGGGCCGCCGGAGACCGCCAAGACGATCCCGAGCGTCAGGCCCAACGCCATCGGTATAGCGAGAGGTACCGCGATGCGCGCCGCGCGACTGTTCCTGCTACGGCGGCGCCATGCGGACCGATGCCCGCTGAGCATTTAAATCCACCTCCATGGATGTCCGCTGTGACGCTCCCGGTGGATCACGGTAGACCCGCGGCTAGATGCAGAACAGGGAATTAAGAAGATTCACGTTTTGTCCGGTTTTATGTGCGGAGCAGTGCTGAAACCTATGGAATTTATTGCCAAGTTCTTACGTCGCAGGTGAGGGCGGATCTGCCGACTAGATATACGGCCGTGATTGGCGGTTGTGCGCCCCGCCACGTCGCCGCAGGTCAGCTATGTGAACAGAAAGTAGTAATAAAAATACTGACCGTAAGCAAAGGTTGTTTCGTGAAGGTTACGGGCGCGGCCGTCCGGGAGCCCTCCCCGGCAGGTCGCGGCCATCGCGCGCGGCCGGTGCGCACGCCTGCGCGCACGCCTGTGCGCCGGCGGCCTGACAACCCTCGGCGGAGGCGTCCGAACGCGGCGGGCCGTCCGGTTTCCGGCGCTGGATCCGACGGCACGAGAGTCACCCATGTATGCCGACGTGACGTCGATTACTTTCGGTGGTCTCGATAATCCACTCGGTTCGTTATGGCCATGGCGATGCCGGGCCCAAGTTTTCCGCACGGTCATTACCGGGCCGGGTCGTGCATTTTTCCGCTGCCGCAAACTCGATATCCCGCCGGTCATTGACGGGTATTTTCACGGATCGCGGCGCGCGGCCGGGGTTTCATCAGCCGGCGCCTGTCGTGTGCGTACGGTAATCGACCGGTCGCGCTCTATGCATGCAATGGCCACCGCCTCGCCGGCGGCTGCCGAATCGGTGCCGGCTCTTGCCGGGGCGCCCTTCCGCTGATCATCCGCTAACTCGTTACCTGACGTTTACCCAGGTCACGTCCTGCAGCAGTATGCATCCGAACTGCTACTCACAGCAACAAACATGCCTGTCGTCGATGGTTTCTGTGCGGACAAGATCGGTTAGCGACCGCAACCTTTTATGCCGCGTGAGCGTCTGTCAGTAGGGAAGGAGAGTTCGTTATCTAACCTTGCCTGCTTCGAGAGTCTTCGCCTCTACAGTTGACCATTCTGAAAACACGTCGAGGGGACGGTGCCGTGTCAGGATCCGGATGGTTCCGCAGACAGCACTCAATGCTGGCGACCGGCGGGACCACGACGGCTAAACGGATCCGGCGGCTGACCGGGGCGGGGCCGAGCGACGCCGCGGCACCGCGGTCCAGGCGGCGCGGCGTGATGCTCACCGCGGGCAGTGCCTCGCTGGTACTGATCTCCGGCGTGTCGTTCGTCGTGTTCGCGTCCCCCGGCAGCCACGCGGCCCAGGTGGGGACGTCCGGCCGGACGGCACGTGCGGACATGCCGGTCGTGCCGCTCCAGGTGCTGTCCGTCACCCCGGCGGCGGGCGCCAAGGGGGTCAACGGCGCCGAGTCGATCACCGTGCAGTTCTCCACGCCGCTTGCGTCCACCTCCCCGATGCCGACGCTTTCCCCCGACATCGCGGGGACCTGGCAGGCCGAGGGCAACGACGCGGTCTTCACCCCGACCCAGGGGTTCTTCCAGAACACCGAGGTCACGGTGAAGATCCCGGCTGGCCCGGCCGGCATGCTGTCTGCCGCGGGGCTCGCCGCGGGCGGCGGCGGGTTCCTCAGCGCCCCGGTCACCCAGAGCTTTACCACCGGCTCGTTCAGCACCCTGCGTCTGCAGGAACTGCTCGCCCAGCTCGGTTACCTGCCGATGGTCTGGCTGCCGTCGACGGCGAAGACGATCAGCACGACCAACGCGAACGCCGAACTGGCGGCCGCGTACAAGGCACCGGCTGGAACGTTCGCCTGGCAGGGTGACTATCCGTCGAACCTGAAGGACCAGTGGAAGGCCGGCCAGGGCAACATGCTCGACACCGGCGCGATCAGGGCCTTCGAGTACGACGAGGGCCTGACCATGGACGGGATAGCGGGCCGCACCGTCTGGTCCGACCTGCTCAAGGCGGTGGCCAAGGGCAAGCGCAACCCCAACGGCTACACCTACGCGCTGGCCAACCAGAACCTGCCGGAGACCCTGACCATCTGGCACAACGGCAGCGTGGTGCTCAAGACCGCGGCCAACACCGGCATCTCGGACGCATCGACCGTGGACGGCACCTTCCCGGTCTACCTCCGGTTTTACTTCACCTACATGAAGGGCACCAACCCGGACGGCACCCCGTACGACGACCCGGTCTATTACGTCTCGTACTTCAACGGCGGAGACGCGGTGCACTACTTCCCGCGCGGCGGCTACGGCTACAACCAGAGCCTGGGCTGCGTGGAACTGCCCTGGGACGCCGCCAAGCAGGCCTATCCGTACCTCACCTACGGCAGCCTGGTCACCGTGGAGGGCCCGGTCGGGGCCTAGCGCGGGAGGTAGCCGACAGCAGCAGGGGGCGGTCCCGCGGGACCGCCCCCTGTCGTAGTTTCGTGTCGTGTTACAGCGGGTGAACCTCTTCAGCCTGCGGGCCCTTCGGGCCGCGACCAGCGGTGTACTCGACACGCTGGTTCTCCTGGAGGGTCCGGAAACCGTCGATCTTGATGGTGGAGTGGTGCACGAACACGTCGGCCGACCCGTCGTCCGGGGCGATGAAGCCATAGCCCTTGTCCGAGTTGAACCACTTCACGGTGCCCTGAGGCATGTACTTCTCCTACTGAGAGTCTTCCGGGACCACGGTCGTGCGTCCCGAGTTGCTGCGACCAGTGCCCTACGGGCCAGGCGTTCGGGAACCAGGACGCCCGCGGTCAGAACTTCGCAGGCGCTGTGACACGTACACGAACTTCGCGCAACCAGGTCTTATTTAACCACTCTCGGCGACTGCCGTGCTCCCAACCGTTAGAAATATCACGAGTTGAGAGTTGCCAGGGCCGGAGCGGCCGAAATGGGCGTCGGGGCATGAGGGGTCGAAGGGCCTGAAGAGGCCGTGGCGGCCAGGACCGGCGTCGGGAAGAGACCTGCGGACGGCTCGCCGCCGAGCATGGCGGCGTGGCAGGCCCCGAAGCGGGAACCCGGGACCTCGGCCGCGATGAGTCCGGCCTCGGCCGCGGTATCGACGTCGGTGAGCACAGGCAGCACCTGGACCCGGAGCCCGGCCGCAGTGAGCCTGGCCAGTTGCAGCGCGCCTGTATCGGCGCGGGACATCGGCACGCCGAGTACCAGCGCGGGATCGACCTCACGCAGGCCGAGCAGCCAGAAGCCGCCGTCCTTGGCAGGGCCGAACGTGGCGTCCGCGGCGCCGGACACCAGTGGCCCGGCTGCCCGCGCCAGCAGTTCCGGTGTGACCTGCGGCGTGTCCATCCCGATCAGGACCACGGGCGCTGGCCACGTTCTGTGCACGTCGGTTAGTGCGGCGGCGATGCGCTCGTCGAGGCCCGCGCCGCGCTGGCCGATGACGTCGAAGCCCGGCGGCAGCCACCGGCCCGGCTCGCCCTGCAGGGCGAGCACCCTGCGTGCGATCGGGGCCGACACGACCGTTGCGAGGGTGTCGGCCAGCGCCGCCTCGGCCAGGCCGGCCGCCTGCCGCGGCGTGAACGGCGGGGTGAGACGGGTCTTGACCCGGCCGGGCACCGGTTCCTTGGCGATGACGATGACCTGCGCCGCCAGCTCGCCCCCGGTCGTGGCCCTGGTGGTCATGGCCCTGGTGGTCATGGCGCGGCGGGCGCGGCGATGGTGGCGAGCACCCGGCGCATGTCGCGGACCGCCCGCACCGTGCCGCCGAGCGTGCCGGTGACCTTCGACTTGCCGGTCCGCGGGTAGTACGGCACGTCGGTCTCGGCGATCCGCCAGCCCGCCTCGGCCGCGCGTACCACCATCTCAAGCGGGTAGCCGAACCGCCGGTCGGACATCGCCAGCGCCAGCAGGTCCTCCCGCCGGGCGGCGCGCATCGGGCCGAGGTCCCTGACCGGGACGCCGATCCGGCGGCGCAACTCTGCCGCCAGCACCCGGTTGCCGATCCTGGCGTGCAGCGGCCACGCGCCCTTGCCGCGTACCGATCGGCGGCCGAGCATCAGATCGTAATGCCCCGTCCGCACCGGATCGGCCACGGCAGGCAGGTCGCAGGGGTCGAACGAGGCGTCCGCGTCCATCACGCAGACGATGTCGCTGGCCGCGGCGAGCAGGCCGGCATGGCAGGCGGCACCGAAACCGCGTTGCGGCACGTGCACGACAAGCGCTCC
>Ga0335078_10017984_pt1 | contig 10511 bp, 8 predicted proteins | sample Lox_Sample_32_FD_206711 | JGI IMG/M metagenome (GOLD analysis project Ga0335078, IMG submission 206711) | Soil microbial communities from Loxahatchee National Wildlife Refuge, Florida, United States - Lox_Sample_3.2 | ecosystem: Environmental > Terrestrial > Soil > Wetlands | place: USA: Florida...
CATGCAGACAGGCAGGAGGAATCCGCTCAGACTCAGGCCGAGGCAGACTCCTATGTTCACTATCCCCATGGCAAGACCGCGTTTGCTGGCGACGAACCACGCGGCGGGCAGGGCCATGGTGGGCACGAAACAACCTCCGTTTCCTATGCCGGTTATCAGTCTTGTGATGAGGGCAAAAGAGAAGGAATGGGAGAAGCCGGTGAGGAAGAGGCCGGCGCCGGTCACGAGGAGAGATATGGAGATGACTTTGCGCGGACCGAAACGGGATGCCAGAAAGCCCCCGAAAGTGGTGGAGAGCAGGTAGCCTACGAGGTTCCCGGTCGCGATCAGGCCCACCTGGGCATACGTGAGGGAAAGGGCGTCCTTCATGTACGGGAGTATTACCGAATAGGACATCCTCCCGAAGCCGTGGGCAAAGAGAACGATGAACAGGCCGGTGAAGGCGACAATCCATGCGTAGTGCATCAGTCGGACCGGTCGAAAGTCTCTCACGCCGGGAAATCGATTGTCAATGGGAAGATCGGAGTCCTTGAGGCTTCTTTTCAAAGAGAATTCATCCCGCCTTAATATCGCTGAAATAAATTCTCAGTAAACTGGTCTTGTTATGTTGAAGGTTCTCTTCTCGGAAGAGGGGGTAGAGCTGGGATGCATGGGACCCTCGCCCGCAGGAGGAGGACCCTGGGATAGAAAGTGAGTTTGCAGGACGGAAGCCCGAATGAACTGCAGCAAGCAGGGACAATGCGGACACAAGGAGGAACGGCGATGGTAGGGAAAATGCTTCTCAAATCCCTGATGTTACTGGCAGCGGCTCTTCCCATGTTCGCGCTCTGCAGCGCTCCCGCGGCCCAGGCCGTTGTCGCGCCGCCGACATCGCTCGACTTCGACGTCGCGGGGATAGGCTCCGGAGGCATGATCTGCTGGTATGGGGGCAGCACGCCTCTTACGGGATCGGGAATAGAAATAACTCAAATCACGGGCAACAATGGGCAAGTTCTCAATGTCTCGGGCGGCCTGTTGAGCTTCGACGCCGGTGCGAATACGGGGGGCTGGACGTTTGGAAGTGGCGGTTCCATAAGTATCACGGGGGATATTGGCTCGGGCAATGAGACCCTTCTTACCGGCTCCTTCACTTCGGCCCAGATAGTTCCGGTCACCGGCACGCAATTCAGCATAGTGATAGGCGGCATCGATAACACCAACAGTGCCGACCTCACCGGCTACTTCAACATGCCGTCCGGACCGTACGTTGGGTCCATTGTGGCCACGACCCTCGAAGGCTCCGCTTCACCGGGCTGGTCGTTCACGTGCGAAACCGACCTGAGCGGAGACGTCACCGACGCCCCCGCGCCCCTCCCGGCTGCAGCATGGCTTTTCGCTCCAGGACTCACGGGGCTCATTGCCATGAGGAGAAAGCTCAGAGCCTAATCAAATCCCCCCCAAGACCGAGGCTTGCCGCCCCTCTACGAGGGGAGGCAAGCCTCTTCCTATCTATCTGCGGATCGGCTATATGAAGTCGGGCGATGAAAGATGCGCAAAGCTAAGACTTCGCTAAGACCTCGGGACGGCCTCAGCGTATCAGAGCCCTCTGATGCCCCTTGAGACAACCGGGGAGTGACCGGGCCATCGAAGCACTCGCTCGAGAGAGTTTGTAAGTATCCTGAGGGTCCCTCCGATCTTGACACCTTCGATCACCCCCATTCTGTGCCAGAAATAGACGGTCTGCGGGGACACGTTAAGGAGGGAGGCGACTTCGGATGGCTTGAGAACCGTCCGGGCCGGCAACTCACAGGTGCGGGTCATGGGTGTTCCCCTCCAGTGGATCGACCAGAAACCTCACCAAGTCATGGCGGTGAATACCCCGCCAAAACAGGATTTTCCGCGACAAAAACTCATCGAAGGAAGAAGTTCTCGGAGTATTCTACTCAGGAGTTATTGCAGCGTTATGAAGGCTGGATCAAAAAGCTGTTAAGAGGCGCGGCGAGAAAGGCCGGTGCGCAAAAAAGGCCTCGGCTGATGTTGCACGAGGCCCTGACAGGGCGGTCGTATGGTCGAGGCAGCTTCGCGCGCGGGGTTCAGGAAAGACCTGAAAGGGAATTTTTCGCTATGCCCATTCGGCCGTGGCCCGGAAGACAGAAAGAGGGGGGCGCTTCCCTTGCTATGTTTTCGCGCCGTGATGCATCTCTGCCTTTGCCTCGGCCACGATGTCGCTCATCGCCTCTCCTGCCTCGACCGCCGCGTTCCGGCCGCTCTTGTACAGAGCAACGCCGCCTCGCACCGCAATCTTTGCGAGGGGCTTGACGATGCCTACTGCGAGCGGAATCACCACCGGGGCGAGAATGAGGCCGCCAATGCCAATGGCAAGACCGGTAACGATGTTCCCGCCCTTGAAGACGTCATCCAGAAATGCCATGCTCCACCTCCTTGTGTGGAATCATTGAAGAGCCGATGTTCACCTCAGGGGATCAACCCGGGAGATATGAGCACGAATCCCTTGGTGCGAAGCGGGTCCCTATACGAACCGGCCGCGGGCATCTCGCACTGGCCTTGTCGACTGCGTATCGTCGTCCAGGGTCGGTTCGGCAGAAGGGGTAGAGGCTCCCTTCTGGGTGAAGGCCGCGGCAGCCACCTGTCTCACCCCTTCCACCACGCCGACGAGGATCTCCCTCACCGCCCTTGTGGCCGATGTTCCCACGGACGCGGCCGCTTCGATAGCGCCCTCCACGGCGACTTTCGCGATCTCCTCGGAATTTGCCCCCACCTCTTTGGCTGCTTCGATGGCGCCGTCGACCGCACGCATCGCGACGAGAGCCACGTCGGCACCGAGCTCAGCGGCCCCCTTGACTGCTCCCTTGACCGCCCTATTGGCGACCGTGGCGACATCACCCCCCACGTCGCCCACCCCCATGATCAGCCCCTTCGTGACGCCCTTCGTACTGAGGACAAGGCCAGCGCCGACCTCCTCAGTCGCTCTTATGGCCCCCTTTGTGACCTCGGCACCGAGGGCGATGCTCATGCCGGCGACGTCGGTCGTGAGCTTGAGGGTGTCGACCACGGTGTTTCTCGCGAGGCTCACGATGGCTGCCTCTATTTCGTTGAGGCCCTTGAGGCTCCGGATAATCCCTTCTTTGATGGTTGTTCCGGCCCTGCCGAGATCAGCCCCTCTCGTTTCTTCTGCTTCCTTCTCCGCCCTAGCGTTCATCGGGATACCTCCTTCAAATAGACCGGCTTTTTACCCCGACGACGAGTCTTTGGGCCCAGGGCCGGCTGCTTTAATCAGATCTTAATTACATCTTAATCTGATCTTAATATCGTTAATCTTATCTTAACACGAATATAGCGGGACGGCCACCAGGATGGGGAAATAGTTTCATTACTTTCCTCATAGACCGTCACGGTCTTCCCTTGGCCCCGTTTGTATACTCTTTCCGCTTGACAGGAAAACGAGGCGGCTATAGCATGGTGATGAAATGTTCTGTCCTCAATGCAAAACGGAGTACCGGCCAGGGTTTACCACCTGCGCCGACTGCGGCGTGCCCCTGGTGGAGGTATTGCCGCCTGAGCCGGTGGAGGAGGAACCGGCCGATACCGGCCATTCAACTCTGGACGGGGATCTCGTCCACATTCTCGACACCTTCAATCCCGGTGACGTGGCCCTCATAAAGTCCATACTCGAAGGGGAGGGCATCCCTTACGCATTCGAAGGCGAGCATTCTCAATATGTATATGGTGCCGTGCCCTTCAGGCTCATGGTGCCGAGCGAGTACGCCGACGAAGCGAGGGAAGTGTTGGAGAAGCTCGACCTGAGTCTCGGGCGGATAGACAAGGGTGATGACCGGTTCGAGGAGACGGAGGAAGATCAGGATGCACGCAACGGGGCTGAGCGGGCCCGCACGGAGCTGGAGATCCCGAAGAGCCCTACCGGCCTTTCGATGAAATGGCTGCTTGCCGGCCTTCTTCTTGCCGGCGCCTTCCTGGCTTACTTCTATCAATCGGGCAACGATTCTGCAGAAGACCTTTTTATCAAAGGGGGAAGAGCCGTCGCCAAAGGTAATTATCGGGAGGCGCGGTCGTACTACGAGAAGGCGATCAAGCTGGAGCCGCGATCCGACGACTTTCGGTACAGGGTGGGGTTGACCTACGAGGCCCAGGGTAACTTCAAGGATGCCCTGCGACTGTATGATGAAGCGATAGCGCTTAATCCAGGGAATTCAGACGCGTATCTTCACCGGGCATACATTTTCGTCAAGTTGAGAGATTACAACCGGGCCCGGGTGGAGATCGACAAGGCCACGGCCCTCAGCCCCCGTAGTGCTCGGGCCCGTGCCGAGCGCGGCTTTGTTTATGCTCGCCTGCGTGATTACCAAGAAGAGCTAGCCAGCTATGGCGAGGCCATAGCCCTGGAGCCGAATTTTGCCCTTGCGTACGTGAACCGCGGGCTGGCATGGGAGCACCTTGGGGACCCGGACCGGGCGACGAAGGACTACGAGAAGGCCCTCCAGATCGAGCCAAAGGTTCCGCGGGATTATGTTGCCCGTGGCATGGCCCATGAGCGCCTCGGCAAGTTCAGTGATGCCGTGGCCGATTTCGACAAGGTACTGGCGTCCGATCCGAAGGATAGCGATGCCTATAAAAGGAGAGGGTGGTCGTATCTGTTCTTTGAAGACTATGCAAAGGCAGAGGCGGATTGCGACAAGGCGCTAGACCTCGATCTCAGCGACTTTTATGCCTATGGCTGCCGTGCAAGAGCCCACGAGGGGTTAGGGAAGTACGCCGCGGCAATCAGGGATTGCGGGAAGGCCATTGAGCTCGAGCCCGACGAGCCTGCCGGCTATGCCTGGATGGCATGGGTCCTAGGGACGTGCAGCGAGCAAAAGTACCGGAACGGCCAAAAAGCCCTCCAGTACGCGCGGGAGGGACTCGTGCGGGCGGAAAAGAACAAAGAGGGATACCTGGCAGAGTATTACGATGCCCTTGCCGCAGCCCAGGCCGAAACCGGGGATTTCGATCAGGCGGCGCAAACCGAGCGGAAGACAATAGGCCTGTACCGGCCGCCCGATGCGAGGATCGCGGACAAAGACAAAGCCAGGGAGCTTGCGGAGGCGTATGAGAATAGGCAGACATACGTCCAATGGAAGGCCGGGAAGTCGAAAAAATAGTGGTCCCGTCTCCCGATAACCCTGTTGAAACCTATTTGCCTGTTGGCGCTTTTGCTCCCGCGCCCCCCTTGGGTGGGGTCCAATACTGACCGACGTCGTAGGTCGTGTCTATGATGTGGTTGATATACTTTCCGTCTTCTTTGACAACCCGGCGCACGTAGACGTTGAAAACCACGTTCTGGTGATCGTCAAACCTGAAGGCGCCCCGTGGCGCCTCGAATTTGACACCCTTCAAGGCTTTGAGGAAGACTTGCTGGTCCTCGGTCTTTCCCTTGACCGCCTCCAGGGCCCTCACGATTGCCTGAGCGCCGACGTAGCCCTGGTCCGCGAGCTGCGCGGGCAGCTCGCCATACCTCTTCTGATAGGCCTGGACGAATCTCTTGTTCTCGGGCGTATCGAGGGTGGGGGCATAGTGGCAGTAGTTGTCCACCCCGAGGGCCGACTCTTTCATGGACGGAAGGATCGCTTCGTCCACGGTGCCCCCATCCACCCACAATCTGATCCTCTCCTTCAAGCCGACTTCGCTGTATTGGTTGATGAAGCCGATGGCGTCGCTGCCGGAGAAGAAGGCCCACACGCAGTCCGTCTTTCCTAAGTATCTATTCAGTTTCGCGAGGTAGGGGCCGAAGTCGGTGGTGCCGAAGGCGGGATAGATCTCTTCAATTATCTCACCTCCCAGGGAAGTGAAGACCCTTTTGAACGAATCCGCCTTTTCATGGCCTCCCGCGTAGTCAGGCGCCATCATGACGAGGTGCCTGGCGCCTATTTTCGCATAAGCGTACCAGGCTGCCACCAGCTCTTCCTGGCCGTTGGCCATGGAAGTCCTGAAGATGTATGGGTTCCGATCTTCCTGCGTCAGCTTGGTCGCCCCGGCGTTCGTGAGAATGAGAGGTATCTTCTTTCCGATGACGTAATCCTTGACCGCGTAAGCCACCGGACTGTTGATGATGCCGGCCAGGATGTCGACCCGGTCTTTCTCCACGAGCTTCCTCACCTTCACGAGCCCCACCTCGGGCTTGCCCTCGGTATCCTCGTCGATGAAGACGATCTGGCGTCCCCCTGCCTTGTACCCGACCTCCTCGAGGTAGAGTTTGAACCCGTTTCGCATGTCATTTCCGAGTTTGGCGGCCAGGCCGATGTACGGGGCCATGAAGCCGATCTTTATGGGCTCGGCAGGCTGGGCTCCCCGTAGACCCGTCGTCGCCACGAGAAGGAACATCGGGATTATGATTGCGAGAAACGGGAGTCTGTTCTTCATCAATATTCCCCCTTGGAGATCATGATATGCTCCCGGCGCGGCCGGCACCGGAATTCTACTAAACAGCCTGTGGGTCTCGAAATCACGCGAACGCCGGCCATTCGATCTCTTGCGGCTTAAGAGAACGCACGCCCGTCCCCGCCGTCAATTCTATACCATCCGGGAGAAGGGGGAATCAACATCTTTGTAGTATCCCAGCCGATCTCGCCATGATCCTTCTTTTAGCGTCATGACGACTCGCGCCACGTTGAACGCGCAAGTGAGATATGGGAAGTGTGGCTTTCCGTAGGGATGGAGATTCCGCAGAAATCGATAGTTGAGGCGGTCCGTTCGTGATACCATATGGCAAAGACTCGCTTGATGAGGAGGGGCCATGGGTGCGACGGATCGTACGGTCAGAACGTCCTGCAGGGGGTGTCACGGTGTTTGCCAGGTTCTCGTCCATATGGACGGCGACAGAATAACGAAAGTTACGGGCGATCCGGACAGCCCGACGAGCCGGGGCTATATCTGCCCCAAGGGGGCGGCCGGCCCGGAGATACTCTACCACAAAGACCGGCTCACCCATCCCTTGAAGAGGGCCGGCGAGAGAGGCGAGAACAGGTGGGAGAGGATTTCCTGGGACCAGGCCATCGCCGAAATAGCGGAGCGGCTGGGACGGGTACGGCAAGAATCGGGAACCGAGTATTTTGCCATGGCCCAGGGCACGGGCAGGCCCTATACCGAGTTTACCAACCGTTTCGCCCAGGCCTTCGGCACGCCTAACTTTATCTCACCCGGCCACAACTGCTTTATCCCCAGGGTGATCTCCAGCAGCATCACCACGGGCGCCCTTCCCATTGCCGACATCTACGGCTTCGGGGGAATTTTGCCTGCCGCCGTAATGAACTGGGGCTGCAACCACGCGGAAACAGGGGCGGCCGACGGCATGTGCGGGGCCATGTTCAAAAGGGCATTCCTGCAGGCCAAAAAGAAGATCGTGGTGGACCCGAGGAGAATCGGGCTGGCTGAAAGCGCCGACTACTGGCTCCAGCTCGCACCGGGCAGCGAATGCGCCCTCGCCCTCGCGATGATCAATGTGATCGTCACTGAAGATCTCTACGACCATGACTTCGTCGAGAAATATGGATTCGGCTTCGACCGCCTCGCCAACCATGTCCGTCCTTTCACGCCTTCCTGGGCGGCCCCCATCACGCACGTCCCTGCTTCCCTCATCAGCGAGACAGCGAAGGCCTTCGCCTTGACGAAGCCAGGGTGCATCCAGTGGGGCAACGGCATAGACACGAGCACAAACGCCTTCCAGACGGGCAGGGCGCTTCTCATTCTCATGGGGATTACGGGAAACATCGATGTACCGGGTGGAAACGTCTTCTGGGTGCCGCCGAAGGAGATCAGGCCTAAGTCGCATAAGCTCGGCGATGGTAAGCCCGGGCGCGGCCAGTTCGTAACCCCCGAAAGAAAGGCGGTCGTCCTGAGCGGCACCAGGTTCCCTTTCACGCCGGACTGCCATACGCCGACGTTCTGGAAGTCGGTGGTCTCGGGCCAACCCTACCGGGCACGGGCCCTCTGGATCGTCGGCTCCAACCCGCTTCTCACGGCCACGCAAGGGCTCACCATCGAGCGGGCCCTGAAGGACTTTCTGGAGTATACGGTCGTCTCCGATCTTTTCATGACGCCCACCGCGCAGCTCGCCGATCTCGTGCTGCCGGCCGCCCACTGGCTGGAACAGGACGATATCGTCTTCATGCACGAAGTCTGGTGTGTCATGATGAGAAAGAAGCTTGCCCAGATCGGCGAGGCGAGGGACGACAGGGATGTCATCCTCGAGGTCGCGCATCGTCTCGGCCTCCATGAGGCCTTCCCCTGGCCGGATCGCTATGCCTACCTCGATTGGCTTTGCGAGGGGACGGATATGGGCTTCCAGGAACTCAAGGAAAAGGACATCATCCTGGGCCGGATGCGCTACAAAAAGCATGAGGAGCAAGGCTTCGCCACTCCTACCCACAAGTTCGAGTTCTACTCCACGGTGATGGAGCATGCAGGCCGTCCTCCTTTGCCGGTTTACGTCGAGCCGCCCCTCTCATCTCCTGAAATGGCCCGGGACTATCCCCTGGTCCTCATGTCAGGGACCAAGGGGCTTTACTATTTCCATTCGGAGCTGCACCAGATCGATTCCTTGCGCAGGCGCCACCCCGATCCCCTTGTGGAGATCAACCCCGAGACAGCGGCCGGTCTCGCCATTCGCGATGGGGAATGGGTATGGGTCGAGTCGCCCCACGCCAAAGTGAAGCTCAAGGCGAGACTCTTCGACGGCATCGCCCCCGACGTGGTCAATGCCGAGCATGCGTGGTGGTATCCGGAAGCGCCGCCGCCGGACTACCGGTGGAAGGAGTCGTGCGTCAACCTGCTCTTCGGGGACGACCATTTCGACCCGGACAACGGGGCCGAGCCGCTGAAGTGTTACAGGTGCAGGATCTCGCCGGTAAGCTGATTGCGAGCGCACGGGCGGCCTGTTTTCATGGGGCGCCACCACGGGCGGCCCGCATTCCGGGGCGCCACCACGGGCGGCCCGCATTCCGGGGCGCCACCCCAAGCCGGCCCGTGATCGACAGGAAGGAACGAGCCGCCCGGCCGGGACGGAAGATCTGGGAGGGGGCATGGAAAGACCAAACGTAGCGACCTTTTGCGATGAGTTGACTTTCAACCGTTTTCACTGGACTCTCTTGTTGCTTGGAGGCTTGACCCTCATCTTTGATGGCTATGATTCGCAGATCCTCTCATACGTAATGCCCCACGTCATCAAGGAGTGGCACCTCAAGCCCTTCGTGGCCGGCTCGGTCGTATCCTACGGGCTTGCGGGGCTCATGGTGGGCACGGCCGGATTGGGCATGCTCGCCGACCGCATCGGCAGAAAGATCCCCCTCATGCTCGGTCTCGCCATATTCTCGCTATTCAATGGCGGACTCTTCTGGGTGCACAGCTTCAGGACTTTCTGCGTCCTGCGCTTTCTCGCGGGCATCGGTATGGGCGGTGCCCTCACCTTGAACATCACCCTCGCCTCAGAATTCGCGCCCGCCAGGGTAAGGGCGAGGATGGTGGGGATCATGTTCGTCGGCTTCATGCTGGGCCCGGCTATCGCAGGCACGTGCTCCATGTTGTTCATCCCCGCGTACGGGTGGCGGATTGTCCTTTTCTTCGCTCTCCTGCCCATTGTGCTCCTGCCCTTCCTCTTCTACTTCTTGCCGGAATCGGTCCGCTACCTCGCCCAGAAGGGGCGCTACGACAAGGCGATCAGCGTGCTCAGGCGCATGGAGAGGGCAGCAGGCGTGGGGCCCATGGAGTGGACCGAGGAGAGCTTCGCCCTGCCTGCCGTAGAGAGAAAAGCAAGCGTGAAGCAGCTCTTCACCTCGAAGCTCGCGACCATGACCATCCTCGTCTGGCTCACCTACTTCTTCTCTTTCTTCGTGGGATACAGTTTCCTTACGTGGGTGCCGACGCTCCTTCATAACGCCGGCTTTTCTCTCGTCAAGAGTTACGCCTACGCCGTGGTGAACAATCTTGCGGGGGTCCTCGGCAGCATCTTCCTCGGAATGGCGGCGGACCGCTTCGGAAGGAAGTGGGGACTCGCCTCGGCTTACGTTGTGGTGGCATTCCTCACGTGGCTCTTCGGCTTGGCCGGGGGGATGCCCGCGATGCTCTATGTCCTCGCCCTGGCGACAGGTTTCTTTGGCGGCGGCGTCCAGTCGGCCCAGCACGCCGCGTCCGGCGAGACCTATCCGACCTTCATGAGGTCCACCGGCGTGGGTTGGGCCCTCACCATGGGGAGGTTCGGCGCCATATGCGGCCCCTTGTATGGAGGCTATCTTCAGTCAGCCGGCTTCTCCTTCAGCCATTTCTTTGCCCTGATTGCCGCCCCCTATCTCTTCTGCGCGATCCTCGTGCTCTTTTACAGGGTCAATGTCAGGGGTGAAGGACTGGAGACCGTGGAGGTGGAGCTGACCGGCGCGAGCGGCCGGTGAGGGCTAAGGGGCAGGGGAATCGCAAGATCGCGGACACATTACTCTCGCAGGAGGAGATACGATGGGTACCAGTCAGAC
>Ga0335078_10017985_pt1 | contig 10511 bp, 7 predicted proteins | sample Lox_Sample_32_FD_206711 | JGI IMG/M metagenome (GOLD analysis project Ga0335078, IMG submission 206711) | Soil microbial communities from Loxahatchee National Wildlife Refuge, Florida, United States - Lox_Sample_3.2 | ecosystem: Environmental > Terrestrial > Soil > Wetlands | place: USA: Florida...
GTGCAGATGTCACACTGGGAGCCGATGACTACGCTCACCCCACTCCGGCCCGGCGAACCCTCGCTCCCGGCTGTCTCCCCCGCGGACTTCGTGCTGCGCCACGGTGCGCAGTCAGGACGCCTGATCCACGTAGAGTACATGCCCGGCCGCGCCGGGCGTGGAGTGCCCTGGCCCGGCTGGACACCGGCCGTTCTGACCCGGGCCCTCTCCGCTCTGGGGGTGCCTACGCCATGGGCCCATCAGGCGGCTATGGCCGAGGCGGCCTGGGCCGGCCAGGACGTGATCATCGCTACCGGCACCGCGTCCGGCAAGTCGCTCGGCTACCTGCTGCCCGCGCTCACCGCGGTGCTGGAGGCGGGCACCGTCCTGTACCTCGCGCCGACCCGGGCGCTGGCCGCGGATCAGTTGCGCGCGCTCGGCGAGCTGGGCCTCCCAGGCGTACGGCCCGCGGTGCTAGATGGCGACACGCCGGCCGCCCAGCGGGACTGGGCCCGCAGCCACGCCAACTACGTGCTGACGACACCGGACATGCTGCATCAGACGCTGCTCCCCCGGCACCCCCGGTGGACCGGGTTCTACCGGCGGCTGCGTTACATCGTGGTGGACGAGTGCCATAGCTACCGCGGCGTGTTCGGCTCGCACGTGGCCCAGGTGCTCCGGCGGCTGCACCGGGTCGCGGTGCATCACATTGAGACGGCGGCCGCGGCATCAGCCAGCACGGGGCCAGCCAGCACGGGGCCGGTGTTCCTGCTCGCCTCAGCCACGGTCAGCGACCCGGCGGGCTGCGCGCGGCTGCTCACCGGGCGGGCGGCCACGGCGGTCACCGAGAACGCGGCACCCCGCGGGCCGGTCACGTTCGCGCTGTGGGAGCCGCCGCTGACCCGGGCGCACGGCGAGGCGGACGCGCCGGTCCGGCGCAGCGCCACCGCGGAGGCGGCCACCCTGCTGGCCGACTTGGTGGCCGAGGAGGTCCCGGTGCTGGCCTTCACCCGGTCCCGGCGCGGCGCCGAGGGGGTCGCGCTGGCCGCCCGGCGAGCGCTGCGCGAGGCAGGCGCGGCGGCCGCCAGCGAGCGGGTCGCGGCCTACCGGTCCGGTTACCTGGGCGAGGACCGCCGGGCGCTGGAGGAGGCGCTGCGCACCGGCGCCATCACCGGGCTGGCCACCACCACCGCGCTGGAACTGGGCGTGGACATCACCGGCCTGGACGCGGTGCTGATCGCTGGCTGGCCGGGCACCCGGGCCGCGCTGTGGCAGCAGGCCGGGCGGGCGGGGCGGGCCGGGCGGCCCGCGGTGGTGGTGCTGATCGCCCGGGATGACCCGCTGGACACCTACCTGGTGCACCACCCCGAGGCGCTGCTGCGCCGCCCGGTCGAGGCGACCGTGCTGGATCCCGGCAACCCGTACGTGCTGGCCCCGCATCTGTGCGCGGCCGCCGCCGAACTGCCGCTGACCGAGACGGATCTGGCCACGTTCGGCCCGGCCAGCGGCGAGATAGCGGACGCGCTGGCCCGCCGGGGGATGCTGCGCCGCCGCGGCAGGGCGCTGTACTGGACCAGCCGGGGCCGGCCCCGGCAGACCGGGCTGCGCGGCACCGGCACCCGCCCGGTCAAAATCGTTGAGCTGCCCACGGGGCGGCTGGTGGGAACGGTGGACGAGCCGTCATCGCACCTGCTCGTGCACGCGGGGGCGGTCTACCCGCATCAGGGTGAGATGTACCTGGTCGAGGAGCTGGACCTGGCGGCCGGCGTGGCGCTGGTGCGGCCCGCCGACCCCGGGTACGCCACCTCGGCCCGCCAGGTCACGGCGATCGAGGTCACCCGCGCGCTGCACCGTGAGGACTGGCAGGACGCCACGGTGCATTTCGGTGACGTTCAGGTGAGACGGCAGGTGACCGGCTTCGTCCGGCGCGCGACCCGGACCGGCCGGCTGCTCGGCCAGTTCCCGCTCAGCCTGCCGCCGCAGACGCTCCGCACCCGGGCGGTGTGGTGGACCATCCCGGCCGGGCGGCGCCGCCAGTTGCTGGACCAGGGAGTTGACCTGCCCGGGGCCGCGCATGCGGCGGAACATGCCTCGATCGGGCTGCTGCCGCTGTTCGCCGCGTGCGACCGGTGGGATGTCGGCGGCGTGTCCGCCGACCAGCACCCGGCTACCGGCCAGCTCACTGTGTTCGTCTACGACGGGCACGACGGTGGGGCGGGCTTCGCCGAGCGCGGCTTCCAGGCGGCACGGGACTGGTTGCCAGCAACCGCGGACGCCGTTCGCAGTTGTGCGTGCCAGACCGGCTGCCCGTCCTGCATTCAGTCGCCGAAGTGCGGATCAGGTAACGAGCCGCTGTCCAAGCGGGGCGCGCTCACGCTGCTGGACGGGCTGGTGGCGCCCAGCGCCCAACCCGGACAGTAGTGGCGGGGACAGTTCTGGCCAGGCCCACAAAAATCCGCCCTGACCAGGGTAAACACCAGCAAGTTGGTGGTAAGGGGGCGACCCCCGCCGGGGGGGAGAGCGGGGGTCGCCAAACGGTCCGGCCCCGGGGGGGCAGAGCCGGTCCCGTCACGAGGCAAAGCCTACGTGTATCTGGGCCAAGTTACCAATTAGTCATGGCTAGATGACAACGATTGCAAGTTTTGGGTCATAGGCTCCGGTGCTGTGACTAGTTCCGTCGGCGGCGGCAGCCAGCCGGTCGCGGCGTTCTTTGACCTCGATAAGACGATCATCTCCAGGTCGGCCACGCTAGCCTACGGACCCTCGTTTTACCGGAATGGCCTGATCAGCAGGGGTAACGCGGTGCGCAGCGCGGTGGCCCAGCTGCTTTTCAGCCGCCACGGGGCCAGTCACCAGCGGATGGAGCGGATCCGCGAGCAGGCCAGCCAGTTGTGTCGGGGCTGGCAGGCCGAGCAGGTGCGGGACATCGTCACCCGGCATCTGGACGAGCTGATCTTGCCGTACATCTACGAAGAGGCCCGGGCCCTGCTGGGCCGGCACCGCGCCGCGGGCGAGGACGTGATCATCGTGAGCACGTCCGGCCAGGAGATGGTCGGGCCGATCGGCGTGCTGCTCGGCGCCGCGCTGGTCATCGCCACCCGGATGGAGATCGCCGAGGGCTGCTACACCGGGCAGATGGAGTTCTATGCCTACGGCGAGGCCAAGGCACAGCGGGTACGTGAGCTGGCCGCGGAACGTGGGTACGCGCTGGCCGACTGCTACGCCTACAGCGACTCGGTCACCGACCTGCCCATGCTGGAGACGGTCGGGCGGCCGCACGCGGTGAACCCGGACCGGGCCCTGCGGCGGCTGGCCGTGCAGCGCGGCTGGCCGGTGCTGGCGTTCCGTGAGCTGCCCACGGCGGGCCTGCCCCGGCCCGGGCCCGCACCGGCCGGACCGAGGCGCCAGGAATGTGACAGCACGGATCGATCGAGATAACGAATCCATCACAGCCAGCTCTTTTCCTGCCTGCTGATCCGCCGTAGAAAGGTGTCTAGTACAAGCGACCTGGCACGGCAGCCGGGTACCCACGCGACCAGCAGCCGCGGAAGGCGGCCGAGGCAGGCCACACCCTGTCAGCACTTAGTGGCGGGCCTGCCTCATGATGAGGTGCACGCTTGGTAGCCCGGCCTGCCGTGCCAGGGTTGTGCTTGTCCTGAGGCGACCCACCGGCCCCGATCGGCTCGGTCTATCGGGGGGACGACCCCCCGGAACCCCCCGATCGCCGCTTCGCGCCGAGGGGCTTCTCGGCGGCGGCACGGCTTCGCCGCGCCCCGCCTCGCCGGCGAGGGCTTTTCTCGCCCTTCTGGGGGGTCGCTAAACCCCCGTGGGCCTGGTCATTGTGGGTGCTGGTGTGTAATAGCGGAAGGCCCCGATGAAGTGCTGGCAGGTAATCCCGTAAGATCACGTCCCGGGGGGACTGCTGCTCACGGGATTTAGGGGCAATTCCTGGCGCCTCGCGCCCGGACTGACCTGCTGCCCGCCCTGCCGCAGTGAAGCACAGGGAATGTGAGCGGCACCGATCGCGCGAGGGGAGTGCGGATGGCCAGGCCCGCAGTTACGCAGTCGCTGGGCAATGCCAGCGAGCCGTCAATCGGTGATCTCGTCTCGCAGGCCATCAAGGACGTCACCACGCTGGTCAAGTGTGAAATTGACCTGGCCAAGGTGGAGTTGCGCGGTGACGCCGTGCGGGTCGGCCTGGCCGCCGCCCTGGGCGGCACCATCATGTTCTTCGGCTTCCTCATCCTGGTCATGCTGAGCTTCGCCTACGCCTACGGCCTGATCGTGGCGGGCATCTGGAACTGGGCGGCGTTCCTGATCGTGGCCGGGACGTGGGCCGTGCTGGCCGCCATCTGCGCGGTGGTCATCCGGGCCCGGCTGAAGGGGATCAGCGGGCTGCGCAAGACCCGCGAATCCGTCCAGGAGGACCTGGCCATGCTGAAGCGGGACGAGGAGACGCCGGCCCAGCCGGCGGTCGAGGCAGGCTGACCCGATGACCCTGCGGGGCGAGTCAGCCATCTACGTCGATGGCCCGTGGTCACACCGGGCCATCAGCGCCAACGGCACCCGGTTTCACATCGCCGAGGCGGGCGATGGGCCGCTGGTGCTCATGCTGCATGGCTTCCCGCAGTTCTGGTGGACCTGGCGCGGCCAGCTGGTCACGCTGGCCGACGCGGGCTACCGGGCGGTGGCCGCGGACCTGCGCGGCTACGGCGGCAGTGACAAGCCACCCCGCGGTTACGACCTGATCACCGCGGCCTCCGACGCGGCCGGGCTGATCCGCTCACTGGGCGAGGCCAACGCCGTGGTCATCGGGCATGACTGGGGCGGGCTAGTGGCCTGGACCATGGCGGCCTACTACCCCAAGGTGGTCCGGCGGCTCGCGGTCATCTCGATGGCACATCCGCTGCGGATGCGTTCGGCCCTGCTGACCGACCCGCTGGGGCAGGGCCGGCGCAGCGGCTACGCGTTTGGCTTCCAGGTCCCGGTGCTGCCCGAGCACAACCTGGTCCGCGACCATGCCCAGCGGGTCGGCCAGATGCTGCGCGCCTGGTCCGGACCGGGCTGGCCAGATCCGGACACCGAGCGCCGTTACCGGACCGCCATGTGCATCCAGGGGGTAGCGCACTCCGCGCTGGAGTATCACCGCTGGTTCATGCGCTCCCGGCTGCGCCCGGACGGGGTGCGCTACGCCCAGCGGATGAAGGCGCCGATCCAGGCGCCCACCCTGCACCTGCAGGGCTCGCTGGACACCTGCGTACTGCCCGCGACCGCGCGCGGCGCCGGCCGGCACGTGGACGGGCCGTACCGCTGGCGGCTGCTCGACGGGTCCGGGCATTTCCCGCACGAGGAGCAACCGCAGCGCTTCGACACCGAGCTGCAAGGCTGGCTGGCCGACCCCGAACCCGAACGCTGATGGCGCAGGCGCGGGACCGGGACAGCTCCGGGCGGCCGCGGAACGCGCGGCCACGGGACGAGCTGGGCCGGCCGCTGCCCCCAGGTACGCCCGGCACCGAGCGGATCCCGGACGATCTGTCCCTGCCGCCGGCCGAGTCACTGGCGCTGGCCCAGCAGTTGCTCGACCGTGGCCTGGCCTTCAACGCACACGAGGTGCTGGAGGCGTCCTGGAAGCAGGCGCCCGCCGCGGAGCGTGAGTTGTGGCGTGGCCTGGCCCAGCTCGCGGTGGGCCTGACGCACGCGCAGCGCGGCAACGCGCGCGGCGCCGCCACGCTCCTGCGCCGGGGCGCAGACCGGGTCGGTCGGTACGCTGGCGCGGCCCCGTACGACATCGACGCCGCCGGGCTGAGCACAACCGCAACCGGACTGGCCGACCACATCGACGCGGCCGGGCTGGCCAGCCTGGACATGCGCCTGACGCTGACCCACTCCCCTTAATGCTCAATTGCCTCAGCGGGCGCATCGATCACGCGTTCCGGACTTTTCATGTCCCCGGTGCGCTCGCTGCCCGGTTTGTCCAGGTTATGGCGCACCGGAAACGTGAAGAGTGCCCGTTTGCGGTGTCTAGGTCGGTGGCCAGCGAGCACTGGGCGGCCCGGACAGTGCTGGGCATGTGGCTGCTGAAACCGCAGAGGCTGGTGGGGCGGGCCCTCGGCGGCCAGCCCGGGCGGCGGCGGGTCGCGGGTGCTGGCCGTTGCGCTAAAGGGCCTTAGTCGCAGGCTTGGGTGGAGGTGGCTGCCGTGGCGTTCGCGGCCCGGCTGGCGTCGGACTTGACCTCAGAAGCGGTCAGGGCGTACCCGGTGTCCTTGACGCCGACCGCGGCCGCGAAGACCACCCCGTCCACGGTGCCGTCCGGGTTGAGCAGCGGCCCACCGGAGTTGCCGGCCCGGACGTCGGCCCGGATCGAGTAGATCTGCCGGGTGACTTCCTTCGACTGGTAGATGTCCGGGGCCTGGGCCAGCTGGTCGTCGCCGACCCGGGCCGGCACTACGGTGAAGTTCTCGTCCAGCGGGTACCCGGCGACGATCGCGCTGGCGCCCAGCTGCTGCGGGCCGGCGAAGCTCAGCGGGCCAGCCCGCAGGCCGGGCACGTAGAGCACGGCGAGGTCCCGCTCCGGGTCGAACAGCACCACGGTGGCGGGCAGGTGACGGCCCAGCCTGGTGATCACCGTCTGGCCCTGGGTGACCCCGGCCACCACGTGCGCGTTGGTCAGGATGTGATGCGGGGAGATGACGAAGCCGGACCCCTCGATGCGCCGGGAGCAACTCGGCGCGACGCCGATGACCTTGACGATGCTGTCCCGGGCCTGGACCAGCCCGGCCGAGTTGAGCACCGCCGGGTCCGGCGCGGCCACGGTCAGCGCGGGCTCGGCGCCGAGCGCGCCGAACACCTGCACGTACGGGCCGCTGGCCAGCAGGCTGCGGAAGTCGGAGAACATGGTACGGGCCGCGCCCGGCATGACCCCGTCCACCGTGCGCAGCACGGCCGAGCGGTTCACCTGGCTGGTCACCATGGCGAACGGCGCATTGACCACGGCCGAGCCGATCAGCCACGCGATGAGCAGGACGGACAGCACGCTCACCGCGGCGCCCGCCACCGAGTCGACCACGGTCGCCGGGCGCCAGTTCACCCGGGAGCGCACCGCCGCGCCGAGCGCGGATGCGAGCAACTGGCCGATCATGGCAGCGACGAACACCGCCACGATCGCGACCAGGGCCTGCTGGGTCGTGCCCTGCACCAGTGAGCGGGCCAGTTTCGGCGCGAACGTGGCGCCGATGGCGGCCCCGCCGAGAAAGCCGACGAAGCTCAGGATGCCGACAATGAAGCCCTGCCGGTAGCCGGCCACGGCAAACGCCGCAGCGAGCGCTATCAAGATCAGGTCAAGCACGTCACCCGACACCAGCCCACCGTATAGCGCCCAGCCCGGTGGTTGGCTCGCACTGCGTTAATAGGCCAGGCCCTAACCCCGCGCGGCCTGGGCTTCAACTCCCCGCATAGGTCTCAGGCGGGAGTTCCTCGACCCGGCCGTGGTCCCACGGCTGCTCCCAGCCACCGAGCGTGAGCAGCCGGTCGACCAGCGCCGCGGTGAACCCCCAGACCAGCATGCCGCGCACCCGGAAGGCTGGCCCGGTCAGCCCGGACGGGTGCTGGATGCGGATCCGGCGGGCCGGGTCGGCCAGTTCGCTGAGCGGGACGCGGGCCACCGCGGTCACCTCGGGCGGGTCGGCCGGGGCGACCGGGACCGGCCGGCGCCACCAGGCCAGCACCGGGGTGACCGCGAACCCGCTGCGCGCGATGAACAGGTCGGGGAGCACGGCCAGCACGTCCACCCCGGCCGGGTCGACCCCGGCTTCCTCGGCCGCCTCCCGCAGGGCGGCCGGGACCGGGCCGCCGTCGCCCGGGTCAACCGCGCCACCTGGGAAGGCCGGCTGGCCGGAGTGCCGGCGCAATCCGGGGCCCCGCTGGACCAGCAGCAGATCGGGGCCCTCAGGCCCGTCACCAAACAGGACCAGCACGGCGGACGGGCGGCCGCCGTCCGGCGGCGGCTGCAGCAGCGGCGGCACCGGGCTCTCGGCCGCGGCCACGGCCAGGTCACGCAGCCAGGCCGGCGGCTCGCCCGGCCCGGCGGCGTCCGGGTCAGGCACCTGGCCCGCCCCCGGCGCGAAGCGGCGCTCGGGAGGGTCCTTGGGGTCGTCCCTGCGGGCTGGCACACTCATGAGAACGGGCCCGGCTTGACCAGGGCGCTGGCCGTCTTCTCGTCGGTCGGGCCTTCCCCGAAGGACGGGCACAGCCCGGCTATCTCGCAGGCCCCGCAGGCAGGCTTGCGGGCGTGGCACACCCGCCTGCCATGCCAGATCAGCCGGTGCGACAAGATCGTCCACTCCGACTTCGGGAACAGCGAGCCGACCTCCTGCTCGATCTTGTCCGGGTCGGTCTGGGTGGTCCAGCCGAAGCGGCGAGACAGCCGGGCGAAGTGCGTGTCCACGGTGATCCCCGGCACCCCGAACGCATTGCCCAGCACGACGTTCGCGGTCTTACGGCCGACGCCGGGCAGCGTGATCAACTCGTCCATCGAGTCGGGCACGCGGCCGCCGAAGCGCTCCACCAGGCCCTGGGCCATTCCGATGACGCTCTTGGTCTTGTTGCGGAAGAAGCCGGTGCTGCGGATCTCGGCCTCGAACACCGCGGGGTCGGCCGCCGCGTAGTCGCCCGCCGTCCGGTATTTCCGGAACAGGTCCTTGGTGACGATGTTGACCCGCTTGTCGGTGGTCTGCGCGGACAGGATGGTCGCGACCAGCAGTTCCAGCGGAGAGCTGAAGTTCAGCTCGGTGTGCGCGTCGGGGTAGAGCGCCGCGAGTTCCCGGTTGATCCGCCGGGCCCTGCGGACGAGCGCGGTCCGTGAGGGGTTATCGGAAATCACGGGGTCAAGCCTATTGAGCGGCGGCAACTGATGTACCGCGCAGTGGTCCAGCCGGAACGGCTGGCCCAGTCCGGCCGGCAACTGGTCCAGGTGGCGGCCGAGCACCAGCACGGCCACATGGCGGGCACCGGCATCACGCAACGCGACCGCCGCGGCCTGCGCGCTGCCGCCAGACGTCCAGGTGTCGTCGAGCAGCAGCACAGCCGCGCCGCGCAGCGGGCCCCTGGCCCGGAACCGGCCGGGATCGAGGTGAGGCCCGCACGGCCCGTCTGGGGCGGCCACGGCCAGCCCGGCACGTGGCAGCGCCAGGTACGGCATGACCAGGGCGGCCAGCGGGTGGGCGCCCGGCCGGCCGCGGCCGCTGGGCACCACGGCGACGTGGCTGGGCGGGGGCATCGCGGCCGCGCGCCACACGCACGGCCCATGGCCGCGGAGAAAAACGAGCAACAGCGCGCGCAGTCGGTGCTGCGCCTCGGCCTGGCCGGCCTTGTATTGCCAGAGGTGCCGGGCCAGGCGGCTGCCCTTCGGGGCATAACCGACCGGCACCACCACATCGGCCAGGCTGCCCGGCGCCGTCTCGGCGTGCAGACCGCACTGGAAGCACTGGGTATAACCGCCGTGGGCCGGGCCGCGGCAGGTGCGGCACTGCCCCGGGCCGGGCGGCCCGGGCGCGGCCAGCCCCGCCGCCTGCCGCCTGACCTGGGCACTGAGCAGCGCCCAGGACTCCGACCCCAGGTGCGCTTCGGTGCCAGGCATGAGGAGATGCTAGGCACGAGGACTGACAGCCGGGCCGATGGGGACCCGGCCGCTAGGCTGCTGCAGGAGTTACCAAGAGTTCCGAAACGCTTACCAAGAGCATGCGGGGGGGCGATGCGAGCGATTCCTGCCCGGGTCCGCGCCGATCCGGCCGGCCCGCGGGGCGGGGCAACCACCCGCAGGGGTCCTGGCCGCGCGGGCCGCCTGGCGGCCGCGCTCCGGCGGCACTGGCTGATGATCATCCTGCTGGCCGCGGGCCTGGCGCTGCGGGTAGTGACTCAGCTCGCCTACCGGCCGGCGCTGGTCTACATCGACTCGGTCAAATACCTGTTCGGTGCCTACCCGGGCAACGACCCGCCGGGGTACCAGCTCATGCTGCAGGCGTTCCTCAAGCTCGGTGACCTGGCCGCGGTGGCCGCCCTGCAGCATCTAGCCGGGCTGGTCATGGCCGTCGTGCTGTACCAGGTACTGCGCCGCCGGGGGGTGCCGAACTGGCTGGCCGCCCTGGCCACCGCGCCGCTGCTGCTGGACGCGTACCAATTGCAGATCGAGCAGTCGATCATGCCGGACACCGCGTTCGAGGTGCTGATCGTGGCCGGCCTGGCCGTCCTGCTCTGGGAGCGCCGGCCACCGACCGCGCTGGTGCTGGTGGGCGGCCTGGCGCTGGGCGCTTCGGCCACCGTGCGGCAGGTTGGTGAGATCTTCATCCTGCCCGCCCTGCTCTACCTGGCCGTCGCCACACCCGGCTGGCGGCACAAGCTGGTCCAGGCGACGGCGCTGGCGGCCGCGTTCGCGCTGCCCATCCTGTTCATCAGCTACCGCAACTACGTGACGATCAAGCATTTCGGGCTGGCCCCGTACGCGGCAGGCACGATCTACGGGCGGACCGCGGCGGCGG
>Ga0335078_10017987_pt1 | contig 10510 bp, 6 predicted proteins | sample Lox_Sample_32_FD_206711 | JGI IMG/M metagenome (GOLD analysis project Ga0335078, IMG submission 206711) | Soil microbial communities from Loxahatchee National Wildlife Refuge, Florida, United States - Lox_Sample_3.2 | ecosystem: Environmental > Terrestrial > Soil > Wetlands | place: USA: Florida...
GCGTTCTCTTGAGTTTATTGAAATGGACTTGATCATTTTTCTGGTTTTCGCCGGCATCGCGGTGGTGGCCGCGATCAATGTGGTGGTTCAGCGGCATCCCATTTCGAGCGCGGTCTCGCTGATCGGCGTGATGGGATCGCTGGCAGTGCTTTATTTGCTCCTCGGCGCGGAATTCATCGCCGCCGCGCAGGTGATTGTCTACGCCGGCGCCGTCATGGTGCTCTTTGTGTTCGTCATCATGCTGCTCAATGCGGGCTCCGAAACCAAGGCGGGCCGCTCCTTCGTCGCCAGCCTGCTGGGCGTTCCCGTGCTGGTCGCGCTGCTGGCGTTGCTGGCGTTTTTCACCGCGCGCATTTACCCGCGCGCGGCCGCGGTGCATTTCGGCGGCTTCCGCGGAGGCACGGCCGAAGCGGTAGGCCGCGCCCTGTTCACCACCTACCTGCTGCCGTTTGAGATTACCTCGATTCTGATTCTGATCGCGATTGTGGGCGCCGTGGTGCTGGCGCGCAAGGAGCTCGAATGATGGGCCAGGTTCCGCTTTCGTGGTTTCTGCTGCTCAGCGCAGTGCTCTTCTCGCTCGGCGTGGCGGGCTTCCTTTTCCGCCGCAACATCATCACCATGTTCATGTCGATCGAGCTGATTCTCAATGCCGTCAACCTGACTTTCATCACTTTCGCCTACCAGCGGCAGCAGGTGGCCGGCCATTTGATCGTCTTCTTCGTGATGGTGGTGGCGGCGGCTGAGGCGGCCGTCGGCCTGGCGATCATTTTGACCGTTTTCAAGAACCGCGGCACGCTCAATATCGACGATCTGAACTCGATGAAGAACTGACACCGACCGATGCAACTCTGGCTGATACCGATACTCCCGCTGGCCGGCTTTCTGATCAACGGCCTCTTCGGCCGCCGCTTTCCGAAGAGCCTGGTCAACACCTTCGCCATCGGCAGCGTGACGCTCGCGTTTCTGTGGGTGCTGAAAACTCTCGCCGGGCTCGGCGGCATGGAGGCAGCCTACAGCGAGCACTACTTCACCTGGATTCAGAGCGGCGCGCTTTCCGTCGGCGCCGATTTTTCCGTCGACCGGCTTACCGCCGTGATGCTGCTGGTGGTCACCGGCATCGGCTCGCTGATCCACATTTACGCGATTGGCTACATGGCCCACGAAGGCGGTTACTACCGCTTCTTCGCCTACCTCAACCTGTTCATGTTCTTCATGCTCACGCTGGTGCTGGCGGCGAACTACCTGGTGCTGTTCGTCGGCTGGGAGGGCGTGGGATTGTGCAGCTATTTACTCATCGGCTTCTATTTCGATAAGAAATTCGCCACCGACGCCGGCAACAAGGCGTTCATCGTGAATCGCATCGGCGATTTCGGATTTTCGCTCGCGATGTTTTTGATCTTCCGCCAGTTCGGCTCGCTCGATTTCACCCGAGTATTCGCGCAGGCGCCGGCCGCCCCGGTTGCCATGCTGACCCTGATCGGCGTCCTGCTGATGGTGGGCGCGTGCGGCAAATCCGCCCAGATTCCGCTCTACGTCTGGCTGCCGGATGCCATGGCCGGCCCCACGCCCGTCTCCGCGCTCATCCACGCCGCCACCATGGTCACCGCCGGCGTTTACATGACGGCGCGCTCGTGGGTGATTTATGCCCACGCGCCCATCGCCATGGACGTGATCGCCTACATCGGCATCGCCACCGCGTTTGTCGCCGCCACGATTGGCCTGGCGCAGAACGATATCAAAAAGGTCTTCGCCTATTCGACCGTGTCCCAGCTCGGCTACATGTTCGTGGGCGTCGGCTGCGGCGCGTTTTCGGCCGGTATCTACCACCTGATGACCCACGCTTTTTTTAAAGCGCTGCTTTTCCTGGGCGCCGGTGCGGTCATTCACTCGCTTTCCGGCGAGCAGGACATGCGCAAAATGGGCGGCCTCGGCACCCGGATTCCCTGGACGTGCGGCGTGATGTTTTGCGCCTCGCTGGCGATCTCCGGCTTTCCCTTTACCTCGGGCTTCTTGAGCAAGGATGCCATCCTGCTGGCGGCCGATCACCGCGCTCCCTGGCTCTATTGGGCCGGCACGTTCACCGCGGGCCTGACCGCGTTCTACGTCTTCCGCGCTTTCTTCATGACCTTTTTCGGAAAGTACCGCGGCCAGGAGCATCACCCGCACGAATCGCCGCCCGTCATGCTGGTTCCGCTGGTGATCCTCGCCGCGCTGTCGCTCGCCGGAGGCTACCTCTTCAAGGTCCCGGATTTTCTGCGCACCGTCTTCCCCTCCGCGGAGGCGCCCGAAGAATTCGGACCGATGGCCGTTGCCAGCGCCTTCGGCCTGATGGGCATCGCGCTCGCCTACCTGATGTACGTGGTGAAGCCCGGCATTCCCGATGCCATCGCCAACCGCGCCCGGGGCCTCTACACGCTGGTCTACAACAAGTATTTCGTCGATGAGATCTACGATGCGGTGGTCGTCAAACCTCTGGTGAACGGATCGCGCATCGTGCTCTGGCGGGGCGCCGACGCTGGTCTGATCGATGGCATGGTGAACGGAATCGGCGCGCGCGCCAAGAGCGTGGGCGGCGTGTTGCGCCTGGCGCAATCCGGCAACGCCCGCAGTTATGCCACCTGGGTCGCCTTCGGCGGCGTGCTGGTGATCTTTTTCATGGCGGCCGCGGAGGTTCTGCGATGAACCTGCTGCTCGTCGTTTTGCTGCTGCCGGCCGCCGGATTCCTGATCGCCCTGGCGCTGCCGCGCTCCTCGCCCGCTGCCAGCCGCTATTGGGCGCTGGCGGTTTCGCTCGTCGCTTTCGCGTCGTCGCTGGCGCTGCTGGCCTGGTTCGACCGCGGCGCCGCCGGCGACCAGTTCACGGTCGACTGGCCCTGGATCGCATCGCCCGAAATCCGCTTTCACATCGCCACCGATGGCATCAGTTTCTGGCTGATGCTGCTCTCCACTTTTCTCACGCCCATCTGCGTGCTGATCAGCTGGAACCACATTCAGAGTCGCGTCAAGGAATTCTACGCGTTTCTGCTCTTGCTCGAATTCGGTTTGGCGGGCGTTTTTCTGGCGCAGGACCTGTTCCTGTTTTACCTTTTCTGGGAGGTCAGCCTGGTGCCGATGTACTTCCTCATCGGCATCTGGGGCCACGAGCGGCGTATTTACGCGGCGGTGAAATTTTTCCTCTATACCATGGCCGGCTCGGTGCTGATGCTGGCGGCGATCATCTATCTGTACATCCGCTCCGGCACGTTCAGCTACGCCGGCATACTGGATCAGCTGGCCAGCGGCCGCCTGCTCTTTACCCCCGATGAGCAGATGCTGCTCTTCCTCGCGTTCTTTGCCGCCTTCGCGATCAAGGTGCCGCTGTTCCCGCTTCATACGTGGCTTCCGGATGCGCACGTCGAGGCGCCAAGCGCGGGTTCGGTGATGCTCGCGTCCGTGATGCTGAAGATGGGCACGTTCGGAATTCTGCATTACGCGCTGCCGCTGTTTCCCAGCGCCGCGCGGCGCTGTGCCCCGTGGATCGCGGTGCTGGCGATCATCGGCATCATCTACGGCGCCCTGGTGGCGATGGTGCAGCCGAATCTGAAGAAGCTCGTGGCCTACTCTTCGGTGAGCCACCTCGGCTTCGTCGTGCTCGGCATCTTCTCCTTCACCCAGCTGGGCATGGACGGCGCCGTGTACCAGATGCTCAACCACGGCATTTCAACCGGCGCCCTGTTCGCGCTCGTCGGGCTCATGTATGAGCGCAGGCACTCGCTCGCGATCGCCGACTACGGCGGCGTGGCGACCGCCGCGCCATGGCTCTCGACCGCGTTTCTCATCACCACGCTCGCTTCCATCGGACTGCCGCTGTTGAACAACTTCGTCGGTGAGTTCCTGGTGCTGCAGGGCGCCGCGCTGGCCAATTTCACCTGGGCCGTGTGGGCGGCGCTCGGCGTGATCCTCTCCGCCTGCTACATGCTCTGGATGTACCAGCGCGTCTTCTACGGCGAATTGAAGGAGGAAGTGAAACGGCACCTGCCCGACCTGAATTTGCGCGAGTGGGCCGTGGTGGTTCCCCTGATCGCCATGATGGTCTGGATGGGCGTCTACTCGAAATCGTTTCTCGATCCGGTCGGCAAAACCACCGCCCGTGTGCTCGAACAGACCCAAGTGAACGTTCCCTACCGGGTGGATCTGCCGATGCCCGCGCGCGCCGAGGTGGTCCGTGCCCGCTAGCCCCATGTTCAACCCCGCCGACCTCATCCGCTTCCTGCCGGAGATCGTCCTCACCGTGATCGGCACCTTGATCATGGTGCTCGATCCATTGCTCGATCGCCGCGACTCGAAGCTCTATGGATCGCTCAGCCTGGCGGCGCTCGCGGCAGCCATTGGAGCAGCGATCTACGCTTACTCCGTGCCCGGCCCGGCCTTCGGCGGTATGCTCGTCATCGATGGCTTCGCCACCTTCTTCCGCGTGGTCGTCTTCGGCGTCGGCATCCTCACCATCCTGCCTTCCTTCAGTTTTCTGAAGCGGCAGCAGGCTGAGACCAGCGAGTTTCATGCGCTGCTGCTGTTCTCCATCGCCGGCCAGTCGATCATGGCCGCCGCCAACGACCTCATCATCATCTTCATCGGCCTCGAGATCTCGTCCATCGCCAGCTACATTCTGGCGGGCTATCTGCGCGACGATCGGCGCGCGAATGAGGCCGCGCTCAAGTACTTTCTGCTCGGTTCGTTCGCCACGGGATTCTTCCTTTACGGCGTGGCGCTGATTTATGGCGAAACCGGGAGCATCAATCTCAGCGTGGTCAGGGCCATCATCGCCGGTCCCGACGCGCCCTTGCCGGTGATGGTCGGTCTGGCGGCGGCGCTGATGTTCGTCGGTCTTGCGTTCAAAGTGTCCGCGTCTCCCTTTCAGGTCTGGGCGCCGGATGTATATCAGGGCGCGCCCACGCCGGTCACGGCATTTCTCTCCGCCGGGCCCAAGGCGGCCGCTTTCGCGATTTTTCTGCGCATCTTCATGACCGCTTTCGCGCCTATTGGCCATGCCTGGGCGCCGCTGGTGTGGGCCTCCGCGCTGCTCTCCATGACCATCGGCAATTTCGCCGCGCTGCTGCAATCGAACGTCAAGCGAATGCTGGCCTACAGCTCGATTGCGCACGCCGGTTATGTGATGGTGGCGCTCGCGGCCGGCTCCCAGATCGGCACCGCGGCCGCCATGTTCTATCTGGCCGCGTATGCGTTGATGAACCTGGGTGCGTTCGCCGTGGTCAGCTACCTTTCCGGCAAGGGTGAGCAATATCAGAACGTCGAAGATTTCGCGGGCCTGGCGCAGAAACAGCCGCTCACCGCCGCCATGCTTGCGATTTTCTTGCTTTCGCTGATCGGCGTGCCCCTCACCGGCGGATTCTTCGGCAAGTTCTATATCTTCAAAGCCGCCCTGGAGTCGCATCTGGTGTGGTTGACCGTGCTCGGACTGCTCAACAGCGCCGTGGCTGCCTATTATTACCTGCGGCTCCTTGTGATGGCCTATTTCCGCGACCCGGGCGAAGCGGCCGCGAATGCCGAGCCGCTCACGCCCGCGCTCTCCGCCGCGCTGATTCTGCCTGCCATCGGCACCCTGTTTCTCGGTATTTTCCCCGGCTGGGTGCTGGATTTCGCGGGCCGGTCTTCGAGCCTGGTGAGGTAATGATCGGCGGTTGGAATTCGTACCCCGCGGCAGGCGCGACGCGATGACCGATCGCGAAAAAGACGAGCTGGCGGCGCAGGTTTTGGCGGTGATGAGGGCGCGCTTCGATCCGCCCGGTCCGGCCGATGCGCTGGAAGTGCTCGATCGTGCGCGCCGCCAAATCGAAGCGACGAGCCTCGCTCCGCCGCCCCGGCCCGCCGTGCCGCCGCCCTCGGCTCCCGCGCGCCCGGCCCTTCCCCGCCCTGCTCCCGATCTGCGCCTCTTCGATCGCTGCCTGTTTGTTTCCGGCGCGCTCCTCGTTGCCGTCTACTTCTTCCGCCTCACGCGCCCTGCCTTGCACGTCTATTTCTCGCCTGACGATCTGATGAACCTGTATCGCTCCTGGATCTATTCCGCCCCGCGTTTGCTCAAAGCCAACCTGCTGTTCTTTCTCAATTCCGATTTCATGCGTCCCATGGGCAGCGTGTGGTATCGCGTGATTTTTGATTTCGCCGGGCTCCGCCCTTTTTGGTTTCACGCTGCCGGCCTCGCGATTCTGTTGGCGAACGTGTGGCTCACCTACGCGGTGGCGCGCCGCCTGGCAGGTTCGCGCGAAGTCGCCGCCCTCGCCGCCCTCCTGACCGCGTACCAGCAGCGCCTCGGGTGGGTCTATTTCAACACGGGATACATTTACGACGTTCTCTGTTATTTCTTCCTCTTCGCCGCGCTGGCCCTTTATCTGCGGGCGCGCGCGCGCAGTGTGTATCTTCGCCGCTGGCAATGGCCGGCTTTTTTTGCGCTCTACATCTGCGCCTTGAATTCGAAGGAAATGGCGGTGATGCTGCCCGCGTTCCTGGGAAGTTATGAGCTGCTCTATCATCCGCCGGAAGCATGGCGCCGGGCCTCGGTCTATCGCTGGCTGGCTCGCGAAGGCCGGGCAACGATCCTGACCGGCGCGGTCGCGCTGTTGTTTGCCGTCGGCCGGTCGTTCGGACCCCTGTCAATCACCACCAACGCCGCTTACCGGCCTTCCTTCTCATGGGGCCAGCTCATGCTCACCAGCGGCCATTTTATGGGAGACGCTCTCGGCACGGCGGACTGGCGGGCGTGGCAGGTCCTCTCGCTCTGGGCGGCGCTGGCGGCTTTCGCCCGGATTTCGCGGTCGCGCGTGCTCGGCTTCGCCTGGCTGTTCCTGATGCTCAGCCCGCTGCCGATTGCGTTCATCCAGCCGCGGGGAGCCGCGCAATACTACGTGTGTATGTTCGGGTGGATCTTCTATGCCGCCGTTCTCCTCGTGAAGCTCGCAACCCTTTTCTCGCGCAACGCGCCCCTGCCGGAATGGTGGCTCACGCGGGCGCGCGGCACGGTGCTGTTTGCCGTCTCCATCGTGATTCTTTATGCGGTCAACAAACCCCAGGTCTCCGCGTTCCTCAACGACGATGAGCCCTTGCAGAACCGCAATACCGTCGAGCAGCTGCACGCGGCCGCACCTTCCCTCCGGCATGGCAGCCGCCTGCTGTTTCTGAACGATCCCGTCCCGCCAACCTGGTACAACCTCATATTCATCGTGCAGTTGAGCTACGCCGATCCCAGCCTGCGCGTTTTCCGGGTGAAAGAAATGAAGCAGCGCCCCACCGATCAGGAAATCGCGGCCTTCGATTACGTCTTCGACTGGCGCGACGGCAGGTTCTTGGCGCTGAAAAAGCCTGGCTCCGCGGCCAACTGAGTCGCTCGTTTCCCGCCGGCGCGGACTTCACCGCGCGACGATCCGTACCGGGCCGAGAATTCCCGCGGGCAGTGGCCCGATCGCTTTCATATCCTGATCCTGGAAGCGGTCGCCGTATTGGGCGATCAGCGCCCGATAATCCGGCGGCGGCCCGGCGGCCAGCGCGTTGATGGCGAGGTTCGCCACCACGATGCGAAGCGCGTTCTCGCCGCCATGAATCAGGCCGGTGACCTCGACCTCATACGGCGGATGCCACACCGCGCCCGCGCGCTGCCCGTTCACATAAACGATAGCCGCCTCTCGCACCGGGCTCTCCAACATGGCGCGCATGCCGTTGCCGGCGCGGCGCTCGGCCGTCGTGACGGGCGTGCCTTCGCCGAAATCGAGGAACAGGCGCCGCCCTCCGATTCTCGTCTTGGCTCTCCACTCCGCCAACCTCGCGGCGTCCACAGTGAACGTTTTCTCGTACGTGGCTGTCCCCGAGAAGTTCTTCCTCCCTTTGACGCCAGGCCACGGAACGAGGTGGTCCATCGTCACCGGCTGCGACGAGCCTGCGAACCTCACGGTCCAGCCTCCGCTCACATCCATCGGCTCGGGCGGCGCGCCGGCCGCGTGGGAATAGGGGTTTCGTATCATTTCGTAAAACCCCTGGCCTGATTGACCGACGACGACCTTAGATTCATAGGCGGCCAGGTTTACCTCAAACGTGTCGCCGCGCGTAAGGTCATCGGGTATCCCGGCCGTCTCGTCCGTCATAGGGTCCCAGTAATCCCGCGGGAGGACACTGCGTATCCGCACCGTGGCGTCGACGCGGTGGTTGGAGGTGTTCACCAGGAAATAGAGGTCCAGATTCGATCCTTGGGCAAGCGGCAGTTTCCGGTGCACGAAGCCGATCTCGGGCGGCGCCGTGAGGTCCGGCTGCAGCCACCCGCGCAGCGTCTCACCCAGTTTCGCCTCGTCTTTCACCAGATGTCCGCGCGCGCCAGGTGCTTCGAACAATGCGCGCGCCATTTCGCGAATCTTCGGTGTATCGGCTTGCAGCTCGCGGAAGCCCGGCGCCAGCGATGGAACACGGCCGGCCGCGATCACCGTGCCTCCCTTCTTCGCGTACTCGGCGATCTTCGCGAGCGTCGCGGCCGGCATCCGTTCGACATTCGGCAGCACCAGCACCGGATACCGGACTCCCGCCGCGGCGATCGCGTCATCGTCGATGAAATCGAAGTTGTAGCCGCTGTCGAGAATCTGCGGAATCACGTTCGGGCCGAGCAGCCGGTCCATCGACTCGCTCACCGAATCGTGCCCCGGCGTGAACTGCGCGTAGGCATCGTCGGTAGGCAGGTAGAGCGCCACGTCGTTGGCCGGCTCACCCTGCCGCAGCAGCCAGCTCACGCGCTGGAGATACGCCGCGATGTCGGGCATCACGATCCACCAGGGGTTGTGCTGATTGAGGACCGCCGCCGCGTAAAAGTGCCAGCCCGGCTCGCCCGCCTGCGGCGGCGAATACGGCCAGCCGTGGCCCACCAACTGGTTGATGCCCTGCAGGAAATGCAGGTCGGCTTCGGCTTTCAGGTCGAGCGGCGTGGCGCGGAACACCGGCGAGTGCAGCCAGGTCCAGCACTCCGACGAAATCACCCGCCGCCCGTAGAGATGGCCTGCCGAGGCCGCCCAACGGGTGGGCGTGAAGCGGCGCCATTGGGAACCCTCGCCTTCCGGCAAATCCACCAGCGCGTTGCTCGAGAGGTTGACCGGCGGAATCCCGTAGTTCTGCGAACGGAAGCGCGTGCCGTGGGCGGCGGCCCACTGCCGCAGCGGCGTCAGGTAATGCTCGTTGGCAAGCTCGGTCAGCGTTTTTCCCCAGTCGTGGCGAATCGCGGCGCCATCGCTGCCCATTTCGCCGGCCAGCGCCGGAAGGTAAGGCGTGAGGTCATAGCCGCGCCGCTTTCGAAACTCGGCCAGGAAATCGCCGGTCCAGTCCGAGCCGTACACTTCCAGACTGTCGCTGAAGACCGTGTACGGCGGATGCGCGCCGAAAGCCTGCATCAAGCGGTCGCCGACAAAGTGCAGGTGGTTCTCGATGGCCGCCCGGCTGTAGTGATCGAGCACCAGACCTTCGGCGCCCACCGCCGCGCGCTTGACGTGCTGATGGGTGCGGCTGGAGATGAAGACCAGCACCCAGCCGCCCGAGTCCGCGACGGAGTTCCCCGCCGCGCCCATCGCAGTCTCAATATCGGGGTAACGCGCATAACCGTGCTTCCCCTTGACGAACGCCGCCAGGAATTGCTCCCCCTCGCCCATCTTGGGCGGAACCGTGGAATCCTTGATCGCATTGAGCCGCTCCACCCGCAGCCTCCCCGCCGCCAGCTCAACCGGCGTATGCGGCCCGCCATAGGGCCAGCCGCTGGTGAGCGTGAGATCCACCCGCATCCCCAGCTCGCGCGCTTTATCGTTGGCGAAACGCAGAGCATCGAGGAAGCCATCCGAAAGATAGGGCAGGTTCACCAGGCCGCGCGCCGGGTCGTCGAGCGTCAAGGGATACACCGGCTGAATCTCCACGCCGCCCATGCCGCCCTCTTTCATGGCGCGCAACTCGCGTTCCAGCTCGGGTTTTTCCACCGCCGCGCCGAACCACCACCAGCGCATCATGATCCGGCAGTCGTCGGGAGGGTGCGCAAAGGCGGCGCGCAGCCCGGCCACAGAGTCACGCGGCGTCGATTGCGAGCAGAGCAGCGCAACCCCGATCGCCGCGCAAGCCGCCAGCCAGCCCCACTTCATCCCTACCATGCTAGTCCAGCCCGGGCCGCCCAATACGCGCTTTCGTTTTCCCCGCGCCCGTGGCATGATTGGTACCGAAGGCAGGCACAACGTGACCAGCAATCGACAAAGCGAGCTCATCCATGGCGCTCTCGACCGGTTCCAGATCGAGCTGCCCAGTTGGGGATTTGCCAACACCGGCACGCGTTTCGGCAAGTTCCTGCAACCGGCCGCGGCCGGCACCACCGCCGAAAAGTTCAGCGACGCCGCCGAAGTGCACCGCTGGACCGGCGTCTGCCCCTCGGTGGCGCTGCATGTCCTCTGGGATCTCCCGCACGGCGTCCGGGATGTCGATGAAGTGCGCTCCCTGGCCGCCGCGCACGGCCT
>Ga0335078_10017988_pt1 | contig 10510 bp, 5 predicted proteins | sample Lox_Sample_32_FD_206711 | JGI IMG/M metagenome (GOLD analysis project Ga0335078, IMG submission 206711) | Soil microbial communities from Loxahatchee National Wildlife Refuge, Florida, United States - Lox_Sample_3.2 | ecosystem: Environmental > Terrestrial > Soil > Wetlands | place: USA: Florida...
ACTCTGTGCTGAGCCATCGCGGTCCCGATGGGGCGGGGGCGGAGCTCTTTGCCCCCCCCGATTTACCCCAATCGGTCGCTTTAGGGCACCGGCGCCTCTCTATCATTGATCTTTCCGAAGCCGGCCACCAGCCGATGAGCAATGAGGACGGAAGCATTTGGGTCAGCTTCAACGGCGAGATCTATAACTTTCAGGAGCTTCGTTCCAGGCTGCTGCGTCAGGGGCATTCCTTCCGCTCGCAGACCGACACTGAGGTGATCGTTCATCTTTACGAAGAACTGGGCCCGGATTGTGCCAGGGAATTGAACGGCATCTTCGCCTTCGCCGTTTTGGATCGACGGGCCAGAAAGCTCCTCCTGGCGCGCGACCATCTCGGTGTCAAGCCACTTTACTACTCCAGCGCGCCCGGCCTCTTCTTATTCGGCTCCGAGATCAAGTCCATTCTGGCTTCTGGCTTATGCAAATGGAAGGTGGATTGGCAAGCTGTCTACGACTACCTTACGTTTCTCTACGTGCCGTGCCCGGAAACCGTCTTCGATAGTATTCGTCAGGTTCCTCCCGCCCATTTTTTGGTTCTAGACTTGGCCGATGGCTCCTTTCGTGTCGATCGTTACTGGCAGGTGCGGGATCTCGCCAGTGTGCGGCAAGCGCCGTTTGAGGACCTCAAGGCGCAGGCGCAAGAACTTCTTGCCGATTCGGTCAAACGTCAACTCATCAGCGACGTGCCGCTGGGTGTGTTTTTGAGCGGCGGAATCGATTCTACGATTGTCACGGGACTGGCGAAGAGAGCGGACCCTTCGGTACGGACCTTCACCATCACCTTTCCGGACGCGGCCCATCAGTACTACGATGAACGCGAGCGCGCCGCTGCCGCCAGTCGCCACCTCGGGACCGACCATCACGAGATTCCCGTACCCAGCGCGGATCCGATTGCGATGTTGGGTCTGATCAGCTCCTTTGACCAGCCCTTCGGGAATCCGACGTATTACTTGATGCGATTGATCTCCCGGGCCGCCCGCGAACACATTACGGTCGCCTTGTGCGGCGCCGGAGGCGATGAACTCTACGCCGGCTATCCTCGATACCGCGCGATGCGGCTGGCAAGACGAATGGGTTGGGTGCCTCGGCCGCTACTGGCATTGGGCGGTCGCGCTCTCCGCTTGATCGGGAATTCTTACAAGACAATGTCTCTGCGGCGTGCGCAGAAGTTCCTGGGCGGTCTCGACCACGATTCCATGTGTCAGTTTGCGAAGTTGGTCTATTTCTTTGATGGCAGTCAAAAGACCGCCCTATTGGACGGCCATCATGATCACCCGGGCAGCTTCTCCCCTTCCGAGCGCTTTCTTCGCGACGCGTTCGATGAGAGTGTTTTGGTAAGCGTCGACAATCGTCTGCTCCACCTGGACACACGAACATTCCTCGTGGATAACGTGCTGGAATATACGGATAAGATGAGCATGGCGGATGCATTAGAGGTGCGGGTGCCGTTGTTGGATCACCGCTTCGTGGAATTCAGCTTGAATGTCCCGTTCGACTTCAAGTTTCGCCGTGGTCAAAGCAAGCTGCTCCTCCGTGAGGCTTTTGCCGATTTCTTTCCGCCCGCTTTGAGAAACGCCTCCAAAAAAGGGTTTAACGTTCCGGTAGCGCACTACATTCTGGGACCTCTCGGCGAGTACTTTAACGCAAGCCAGCAGAAAGACCACCCCCTAAGAGCGCAATTGGGCGATGAGATCGGCGTGACTTGGCGTGAGGGCGTGATTAAATGGGATTTCGTGCAGCATCTGTGGAACGAGTTTCGGCAAGGCCGACGGGATAATTCGTACGAACTGTTCGCGTTGATCGCGTTTGATGTATGGTGGCGCAAGTATGTTTCATCGGGCGATCGGGCCATGGAGTCATTGAGTCATTGCGCGATTGCGTGATTGTGTCATTGAGGTCATCGTCGGACTCGGGTGATTCGATCATCGGATCATAAAGCGCTTTCAGCCAGGGATCACAACAGACGATGCGATAACCCAATCACCCGATCACGCAATCGCGCAACGACTCAATCACCCAATCACAACGTAGTTTCATGCGAATCTTGAAGGTTTCCCCAACTTATTATCCATATCTGGCCGAGGGTGGCCGGCCTGCTAAAGTGCGGGGAATTGCCAGGGCGCTCGTGAAGCGTGGCCACACGGTGACGATCCTCACGACCTATGAAGGGTCCCCGCCTGAGGCGGCCGGATTGCACAACCTCGAGCGAGTCCCCCGCGGTTACCGGGCGCAACACGACGGTGGCGAAGTGCTTTATCTCGATACGAGCTTTCGTTACCGTTCGGTGGCGCTGAACCGTGGCGTGATCGACTTTTGTCACGAACGTGTGCCTGGATTCGATGTGGTGCACGTTTATGGGCTCTACGACCTGCTGGGGCCCGTGGTCGGCTGGCACTGCCGCCGCTTGGGAATCCCCTACATGGTGGAACCGCTGGGCATGATGCAACCGATGGACCGGAGTGTCACGCTGAAGCGCACGTGGAAGAGGATGGGGAAGCGATATTTGAATTGTGCTGCGCGAATGGTGGCGACTTCCGAGCAGGAGCGCGAAGAGTTCGTTCGCGAAGGGGTGCCGGCAGATCGGATCTTCCTTCGTTACAATGGCGTCGACTTGGAGGAATTCCATAAGCTGCCGCCCCGCGGCATATTCCGCAGGAAACTGGGTTTCGGTAACGGCGAACGGCTGATCCTCTTCCTGGGCAGGATTATTCCCCGCAAGGGCGCCGATCACTTAATTGAGGCGTTAACCGAAATTGCCGGCACGCGGGCGCAGCTCATCATCGCCGGGCCGGAAGGCGAAAGCGGCTATATCCAATTCCTGCGAACAAAGGCCGCGGCGGCGGGCGTTAAGAGTCAGGTTTTCTTTCCCGGGCCGATTTATGAGCAGGACAAAATGGCCGCGCTGGTGGACGCCGACATTTTCGTCCTTCCGTCCAGGTACGAGAATTTCGGCAATTCGGTGGCAGAAGCCATGGCCTGCGATACTCCCGTGATCGTCACGGAGAGTTGCGGCATCGCCGCGCTGGTGAAGGACAAAGCGGGCTTGGTAATTCCCTACGACCCTAAAGCCCTGGCCAGATCCTTGTCAGCGTTGCTCTCAGACACAAGCCTTTACCGGCGGCTAAAGGCTGGATGCAAGGAAGTTGTGTCTCAGATTTCGTGGGACGGGCTGGCGGAAGTGATGCAGCAGGGCTACGAAAGAGTGATTAGCGGCCGGCCGCCGATCAGCAGTGAAGCGGGGTCCTGTTGAGCGCCGGCTGCAAACGATTGAGCATTTCTTGGTTTCTCGCTGAGAGCCAAGGGCTGACAACTTTTTCACGGTCGTCAATTTGGTGGTGCTGAAGGATGTGCGGAATCTGCGGTGTCATCGGCATTTCATCGTCTGAGCGGAGCGAAACCGTTGTCCGGCAAATGACGGCAGCGATGCGGCACCGGGGGCCGGACGACGAAGGTAGGCTAGTGGAGCCACCGCTGGCTCTCGGCATGCGTCGGCTCAGCATCATTGATCTTCAACGCGGCCATCAGCCGGTGTTCAACGAAGACGGCACGGTGGCGGTCGTCCTGAATGGCGAGATCTACAACTTCCAGGACCTCCGCCGGACGCTCCAATCGCGCGGCCATGCCTTCCGGACGCTTTCCGATACCGAGGCGATCGTTCATGCCTATGAGGAATGGGGACCCGATTGTGTTGACCATTTTGAAGGCATGTTTGCGTTTGCGGTGGCCGAGACAACAAAGCAGCCGCTGGCCCAGGCCCGCTCGGTCCTGCTGGCACGTGATCGAGTTGGCATCAAGCCCTTGTATTACTCGCTCGCGGATGGTGTTCTCCTCTTCGCATCAGAGGTCCGAGCCTTGCTGGCGAGTGGGCTCGTAAAGCCCCGACTGTCGATTGACGCACTGCGGAGTTACCTGCTTTTCGGCTCCGTGGCCGAACCGATGACGCTCATCGAAGGAGTCTTTGCGCTCCCGCCGGGCCACCGAGTTCTACTTTCACCCGGCAGCGGCGGGGCGAGCGTCCAACCCCAGGCTTATTGGGATTTCGCGCAGGCGGCGCAGTCTTCTGGCGACGCCGACCTTCGCCGGCAGAATTCCCCGCGTGAGTCCTTGCGGGATTTACTCGAGACAACGGTCGCCCGCCACCTCATCGCTGATGTGCCACTGGGGGTTTTCTTGAGCAGTGGTATTGACTCGACGGCATTGGTCGCGCTGGCAGCCAGGCAGAAGGCCGATGTTCATACTCTAACCGTCGTATTCCCTGAGCAGGAATACAGCGAAGCCACTCTCGCGCGTCAAACGGCCCAGCGGTTCAAAACGAGGCACCAGGAGTTGCTTTTAACCGGGGAGCAGATGCTCGAGCGCCTCAACGAAGCCGTAGCGGCGCTCGACCAGCCCAGCATGGATGGAATCAACACTTATTTCGTGTCCTGGGCAGCTCGCCAGGCCGGGTTGAAAGTGGCTTTGTCCGGCTTGGGAGGAGACGAAATCTTCGGTGGCTATGGCACCTTTCGGCAGACTCCCCGCGCCCAGTCGCTGGCCGCGCTGGCGCGTTGGATTCCGGGTACCTTGCGATCGGCCTCGGCGGCGGTGGCCGAGAGAGTAGGGAATCTGGGCAGGCGCGACGATGCCCGGCGTAAGCTGCTCGCTTTGTGGCGTCAACCGGAGGATTTCCCTCACCCCTATTTTTTCACCCGGCTCCTGTTTACGCCGGCGCAAGCAGCCAAGCTCACGGGGGGAAATGGGGATCCTGCGACCTCGGGCGCATGGGGAGAGTGGGCCGCTCAAACGGCCTGGGGAGCCCAGAAACTCGACAGTTTCACTTCGGTTTCGTGTCTGGAAGCGCGGTCCTACATGCTGAACACGCTCCTCCGGGATACCGACTCGATGAGCATGGCCCACTCGCTCGAGGTGAGGGTGCCGCTGCTCGACCATCTCCTGATCGAGTTTGTTGGCCAGTTGCCGGAGCGAAGGAAACGCGTCAACGGCGTACCGAAAGCGCTGCTGGTCCGGGCGCTGGAGGACTTGCTGCCGCAAGAGGTTGTTTGCCAAAAGAAGCGGACATTTACCCTGCCTTGGGAGCGATGGTTGCGCGGTGCGCTGCGTGCACAGGTGGAGGCAGGCGTGGCGGACCTCTCTCCCGCACTGGCACGCGTTCTCGATGCCGGGGCCGTTCGGCGCGTCTGGACGGATTTCCTTGAAGGCCGCACCACTTGGTCGCGTGCCTGGAGCCTTTTTGTTCTTAACGACTGGGCGAAACGCCACGAATTGTCGATAGCCGAATGACTTCCAGCTGAAAGCTGATGTGAGCTATGAATATTCTAGGCATCAACGCTTACCACGCCAACGCGTCGGCGGCCATTGTGTGTGATGGGAAGCTTGTGACGGCAGTGGAGGAAGAGCGCTTCAACCGTGTCAAATATGCTGCCGGTTTCCCCGCCAATGCCGTGCGTCACTGTCTTGCCGAGGCAGGGATGACCATTCAGGATATCGACCACGTCGCTATTCCTCGCGATCCCTGGGCTCGGATGAGAACCAAGCTCTACTATGCCCTGCAAATGCCGGGCTTCGCCTGGGAACGGGCTAAGGTCGCGCTGCGCTTCTCGGGCATGGGAGATGATCTGGCAACGGCCTGCGGAGTTGACCCCAAGTCCATCGGTGCGCGGTATCATCGCGTCGAACATCACGTTGCTCATCTTGCCAGCACTTTCTTTGTTTCGCCCTTCAATGAGGCAGCCGTGCTTTCCGCCGACGGACTCGGCGACTTCGCCAGCACGATGTGGGCTACCGGGCGAGGCAACCGGATGGAGATTCACGGCTCGATATCGTTCCCCCACTCCCTGGGACTCTACTACACCGCCATGAGCCAGTATCTGGGGTTCTGGAGTTTCGGTGACGAGTATAAGGTGATGGGTCTGGCGGCCTACGGCGAGCCTGGCTACCAGGACGAATTCCGCCGCATCGTTCAAAGCGGAAACGGAAATGGAAGCGTCGGGTTCCGGCTCGGCCTAAAGTACTTCTCCCACCAGCGAACGGGTCCGGAGATGACATGGCGCGACAACGCCAAGACTCCCGTGTTGGGCCGGCTGTTCTCTCCTTATCTCGAGCAGCGCCTCGGCCGGACGCGGCCCACTGAAGAACCGGTCGGTCAGCAGCACAAGGATATGGCGGCAACGCTTCAGGCGGTCCTCGAAGAAGCCTATTTTGGCCTGCTGAAACCGCTTCAGCGCGCGACTTCGCAGAAAGCGGTGTGCCTTGCCGGCGGCGTCGCTTTCAATTGCGTCGCTAACGGAAAGATCCTTGACCATACGCCATTCACCGACGTCTACGTCCAGCCAGCGGCGGGAGATGCCGGGTTGGCCGTCGGGGCCGCATATTATGTCTATCACCAAATTCTGGGCCAGCCCCGGTGCTTCGTGATGGAGCACGCGTACTGGGGACCCCAGTACACTTCGGCGCAGATCCGCAAGGCGCTCAACAAGGGCGCTGTCGTCACCCTCGGCCTCAAAGTCAATGAGTTGCGCGAGGATGAGCTGTTCAGAGTTACGGCACGACACATCGCGGACGGCAAAGTGCTCGGCTGGTTTCAGGGACGCCAGGAATGGGGGCCTCGCGCCCTCGGCAACCGCAGCATTCTGGTCGATCCGCGCCGCGCCGAGATGAAGGACATGTTGAACAAGCGGATTAAACACCGCGAGCCTTTCCGGCCCTTCGCGCCTTCGATCCTGGAGGAGTCAACGGCGGAGTACTTCGAGAAGTCCTATCCCTCTCCGTTTATGAATCTCGCTTATCGCGTGCGTCCTGAGAAGCGAGAGATAATCCCGGCTCCGACGCACGTCGACGGGACTGGTCGCCTCCAGACGGTAAGCCGACGGAGCAATCCTCGCTACTGGTCCTTGATTAAGGAGTTTGAGAAGCTCACCGGAGTACCCGTCCTTCTCAATACGTCGTTTAACGAGAATGAGCCCATTGTTCTCACCCCTGACGAAGCCATCGATTGTTTCCTGCGGACGAAGATGGACGTACTGGTGATGGGAGACTACGTCGTTGAAAAGCAAACTCGAGAATGAATCCACGGATCGCGGTAGATGGCGCTGACTTGGAGAGTTCGGAGTTGAGAGGAACAAGTTACCGGGCTGACGTCGCCTCCACCTTTGACTTTTGACCCTTCTTAGGTGCGCGATTTCGTGATCTGCGGGTTGACCGTCTCTCGTTTTCCGACATGCGAATCCTCGTTCTGAACGAATATTTCCCGCCGGACACCTCGGCAACCGCGAAAATGGCGGCGGCGGTGGTGTCCGCCTTGGCTCAGCGGCACGAGGTGGTGGTGCTTAGTGGCAGGCCCTCCTACGATCCTTCGGAGCGGCATTCGTATTACCTCTGGCGACGGGAGCAGCGAAGTCGCGTCGCGGTGGTGCGGGTGGGCTCCACGGCTTACGCGCGCTTCCGCATGAAGCATCGGCTTGCCAACTACCTCACCTACGTCGCGCTGGCGATACCGATGGCCATGACCATCCGGGCCGACGTCGTCCTGGCCATGACTGACCCGCCCTTCGAAGGGATCGTGGGTGCGTTAGTGGCCCGGCTGAAACGACGCCCTTTCATTTACAATATCAGGGATCTTTACCCTGAGATGGCGCTGGAGGGGGAGATTGTTCGCCCAGGGCGATGGTTGCGATTCTGGGAGGCGTTGCATCGCTGGGCGCTCCGGTGCGCCTCGCGCGTCATCGTACTGGGTGAGGACACGCGTGAAAGGATCATCGCCAAAGGTATCAATCCTGCAAATGTGGTCGTGGTCCGTGACGGTGTGCGTTTGCCCCAAGCCTGTGGTTCGAAGGACCATCCAGCCGCGCGCGCGATTCGCGGTGACTTTCCCTTTGTGGTGCTGCACGCGGGCAACCTGGGCTTTTATGGCGCCTGGGAGACGATCGTCCAAGCTGCCAGGATGGTAAACGGAGACGGTGTGGGGTTTGTGTTTGTCGGGGATGGCGCGCAGCGTCGCGAAATCGAGGAATCTGCCAGCGGTTGCAAAGCCGTTCGTTTTCTCCCCTTCCGTCCCGCCGATGAGATCCCACATGTGCTGGCGGCTGGCGATCTTCACGTGGTCACGATTCGTCGAGGACTTGAAGGGGTGGTCGTGCCCAGCAAACTCTACGGCATTCTCGCCTCGGGACGACCGGTGCTGGCACTCGCTTCAGAGGAGAGTGATGTCGCGCGGGTGATACGGCGAACCGGCTGCGGCGTAGTGGCCGATCCCGACAATCCCGCCGCCGTGTTGGGAGTCATCAGAGAACTGGCGAGCGACCCGGCCCGGTTGGCCGCCATGAGCCAGCGGGCGCTCGAGATTGCGCCGCAGTTTGCCATGCACAAGGAACTTGAACTCTTAACTCGGGTCGTGGACGAGACCCTGCAACCGGAAAGGAAAAAGACTCATGTGGACTGAGACGCCGGTCTTGGTGACCGGAGGAGCCTCATTTATAGGCTCGCAGTTGGTGGATGCGCTCCTGGCGAGAGGCGCGAGAGTGCGCATTGTGGACGATCTTACGAGCGGGCGGCTGAGTAACATCCAGTCGCACGTCGCCAAGGGTAACGTCGAGTTTATCCATGCCGATTTGCGGGAGCCGGGCGTCACGCGTTCAGCGATAAAAGGAATCGAGCAGGTTTTTCATCTGGCTGCCGACCACGGAGGCCGCGGCTACGTGGACTTGCATCAGGCGGGTCCGGCTTCGAACCTCTTCCTCGACGGACTGGTGTTTGCCGAAGCGGTCAAGGCGGGAGTCCGTAAGGTGACCTTTGCCTCGTCAGGATGTGTCTACCCTAACTACATGCAGTCCGACATCACCAAGGACGTTTACCTCACCGAAGATTTGGTGAAGCCGCCTCACGATGCTGATAACATGTATGGCTGGGCCAAGCTCATGGGGGAACTTACCCTCAAAGCCTATCACCGGGAGTACGGCCTCAAAGCTGCTTCTTGCCGCTACTTCACGGTTTACGGACCTCGCGGGGTGGAGAACCATGCGGTGATCGCCATGATTGCGCGCGCTTTTGTGCGGCAAGATCCATTTGAAGTGTGGGGAGACGGCACCCAGATTCGAAACTGGACCTATATCGACGACATCGTCGAGGGCACGATTCTCGCGGCCGAGAAGATCGACGACGGCACCGCCGTGAATCTTGGCACCATGGAGCGTGTCCGAGTCATCGATGCTGTCAACATGGCAACTGATTACGCCGGTTATCGTCCCGGGATCAAGCTGCGTCCCGATATGCCCACCGGACCGCTGAACCGCGTTGCCGATAACAGTCTGGCAAAAAGACTCCTGGGCTGGGAGCCGAAGGTGACTTTCGCTGACGGAATTCGACGGACGGCCGACTGGTACTTTTCGACGAAAGAAAAGAGCGACGTCCAAGCGATCCTGAATCGCATGCTGACTGAACGCTAATCTCAAGTAAAGGAGAGAAGCATGTACGACGGCATGATCACGTTCGCTGTTGCCTTTGCCACTTCCTTCGGCCTCACCATGCCCGTAAGGCAACTGGCTTTACGGATCGGCATGGTCGACCACCCGGGTCCGCGCAAAGTACATGGCACCCCGATGCCCCTCCTGGGAGGCCTGGCGATTTATTCCGGCACCATACTGGCTCTCGTTTTCAGGCTCCGAGGCCAGGCTTTCGGAGAAATCCTGGGAATCCTGGCGGCCGCCACGCTGTTACTGTTGATCGGCACGCTGGACGACCGCGGTTGGTTGCATCATCAGGTCAAGTTGCTGGTGGCGATGCCAACGGCGGCGCTGGTCCTGGTTGCTTCCGGCATTCGCGCGAATCTGGCTTCGGTGCTCCTCCCGCCCAGACTTGCCGGTATCGCGACCGGGCTTGACGTCGCGATTACCCTGCTTTGGGTGACCGGCATCACTGCCGCCTTCAGTATTCTCGACCACATGGACGGATTGTGCAGCGGTGTTGCCGCCGTGGCGGCCCTCTTCTTCGCGCTGCTTGCTACCTGGAATGGCCAGGTGCTGGTGGCAACGCTGGCGGCGGCCGTTTTTGGCGCCGCGCTGGGCTTCCTGGGCTGGAATTTTAATCCGGCAAAGATCTTCATGGGCGACGGCGGGGCTATGTTTCTTGGTTTCATGATGGCCACGCTCAGCCTGAAGCTGCGCCTGGCCGGGATTTCCGGGGCCATGGTTTGGATGGTTACGGTCCTGATCCTGATCGTGCCCATCTTCGACACGATGCTCGTTTCGATCTCACGGGCTCGCCGCGGCCTCCTTCCCTTTGCCTCACCAGGCAAGGACCACACCGCGCATCGCCTCTCTAACCTCGGTTTGAAGCACAGGGGCGCCGTGCTGGTGCTTTACAGCGTTGGCACCGCATGCGGACTGCTGGCCTTGCTTGTCAGCCACTCCGCGCCAGCGACGTCGTATGAGCTGGCGATCACGCTGACTTTGGCGGCCGTGTGCGCCGTGATGGTGCT
>Ga0335078_10017989_pt1 | contig 10510 bp, 11 predicted proteins | sample Lox_Sample_32_FD_206711 | JGI IMG/M metagenome (GOLD analysis project Ga0335078, IMG submission 206711) | Soil microbial communities from Loxahatchee National Wildlife Refuge, Florida, United States - Lox_Sample_3.2 | ecosystem: Environmental > Terrestrial > Soil > Wetlands | place: USA...
GCATTCGTGATCCACATTTTCGACCCGTTGACGCGATACACGTCGCCGTCGCGCCTGGCCGTGGTGCGGATGCTCTGCAGATCCGTTCCTGCGTTCGATTCCGTGAGGCAGATGCCGCCGCGCTTCGCGCCCGAAGCCATCGCGGGCAGATAGCGCCGTTTCTGCTCGTCCGTGCCGAAGCGGACCAGCACGTCGCACATCACGGAATTGCTTCCGATCACGCCCGCGAGACCCAGCCAGCCTCGGGAAATCTCTTCAAACACCATGGCGAACGTGGTGGAGTCGACTCCCGCTCCGCCATATTCCTCCGGAATGTTGAGTCCGAACAGACCCATCTCCTGCATCTGCCGCACCAGTTCCACCGGGTATTCGTTGCGATGGTCCAGCTCCGAAGCGACCGGAATCACCTCCTTCTCCACGAACTTCCGCACCGTGGAGATGATCAACTCCTGTTCGGTATTGAGCGCCTGCACTTTCCGCCTCTCGCGTGGGGTCGGCCCTTCCGGGCTGCCGCCGGGCTTCCGCCCGGCGTCTTCGATCACGGTTCCAGCCGCTGTGTTGGGATATGCGCTCCCTTACGGCGCCACGCAACGAAAGTTGGCCGCCTCGTCGATGCTGCCCTGTCCCGTGTAGCGCGCCACTTGCGGGTAGGGGCACAGCGGACGAGTACGCACCACTTGGTTGTCCACCACGCGGCTGGCGGTCATCGAGGCGGGAGCTTTCCCCTTCTCTACCCAATCGATCATCGCCGTCATCGAGTCGTGGCGATCGGGGCCGACGCCTCCACTGCAGTGCGCCATCCCCGGAACCATGAACAGCCGGAAGAACTCCGGCGTATCCGGACCGTTTTTGGCCAGCGCCTGCTCGTAATAATTCACGCCCACCATCGGCTGCAAAATCGAGTCCGCCCACCCATACGTCACGATCAGCTTGCCGCCGCGCTTCCGGAATTTTGCCAGGTCCGTGTCCTTGGCGTCCGCCTGTTTGCCCCAGGCGTCCAGCAAGTGAAGATCGCGATCGAAGTCAAACGTCTGGTAATCGTAGTTTGGCTGGGGTGGCTTCAACACCAGATATCGCATCGTCCCCTCGGCCAAGTTGAAATCCGCGGGCTTGCGATCCGCCTCCGTGGTGGCGATCACGTTCAACCAGCCGCTGCCGGTGCCGCCGCCGAACAGGCCAGTAGTCACCGCTTCGCTGCCCGGCATGTAGCCGGGGAAGATATGCTTGCCGTTGCTCACCGGCCCGCCATAGACCTTGGCGATCGCCGCTGCCTGCGCCGGCGTGAGGCATTCTGCTCCGTCCGTGCCCGCGCTGCAGGCCGGGACGTCGCGCGCCGGATCGAAATCGCATTTGCGCGGATCATCGATGAGCCCGTCTTTCAGCCCGTCGATCGCATCGCATTTGGCCATCACGTTCTTCGCCACCAGCGCCAACTTGGCCGCGCTGACCGGCGCCGCGCTCAGCGCCTTCTGGTTCCACATGGCCCCGATGGTGAAGCCGGTTTGGTCGAGCCAGGGCGCGTCCGCGATGATCCCGTCGAAGTCCTCGGGGAATCGCTGCGCTTCCAGGAGGCCCTGCCGGCCGCCGTTCGAGCACGAGTTCCAGTACGCGCGAGTAATCGCCGTGCCGTAATACTTCCGCGTAATTTCTTTCGCCGTCAGCGCCGTCAGGTGCACCGCCCGGTAAGCATAGTCGATGGCCTTCTGCGGATTACTCAGCACAAAGCTCCCGCTCGGTTCCTTGCGTGCGTCGTGTCCGGTGTTCGTCTGCGCGAATGCGAAACCGAGCCCGACCGCCGCGTCGCGCTGCGCTACGCGCAGCGGATCGGTCAGCGCCTCGCCCGCCAGTCCGCCGTTGCCGATCATGTAAAACCGCCCGTTCCACTTCACCGGCAAAGTTACCTCGAAGGCGATCTCCGGCGAGAGTAGCCCGCTCACGCGACACTGTGCGGGCTGGGCGCCATTTGCCTCGACCATCTCGGCGCGGATTTGGGCGATATCCTTCGACTGGAACTTACCCAGAGCCTCGCAGCCCTCGCGCGGCTCGATGTCCGCCTTCGAGTAATCCACGAGTGCGCTCTTTACGTCGGAGAAGACTTGCGCGCGCGCGGGGTTCGCGCCGCCCGCGGTCAGGGCAATGACGGCAGCCCCGATCAGCGCCGCCCGGATCATCCCGCAGTGTCTTGTCTGGGCCACGGAATCAACTCGCTCGTTTCACCGTCAGGTCGAAAGGCATCCCGAAAATATCGATCATGAACTTGATCTCATCCTTCGCCACCGCGCCTTTATAGTTCAGTGTGATCGGCATACCCTGAAAATCGATCGTCACCGAGAACGTGATGTTGCTGCCGTCCACCTTGCCGTTATCGATCTTCACGTCCTTGCCGTCCGGACCCAGAGTGGTGCCATCCAGCTTCGCGCCGTCGGCTTTGAACGTGAACCCAACCGGCACGTCCCCGTTCGGCGTATTCATGGTGCCGGTCCATTTTCCATCCACGTCCGCCCCAAACGCCGCGCCGGCGAGAAGCAAAGCAATCGCAAGTAGTCTCATCGTCTCAAACCCTCGTCTGTTGATAATAGCAGCCATCCCCGTGGGGCCGGACCTTCTGGCCCGCCGCCGGGCTTCTGCCCGGCGTCTTGTCAAAACCGAAATGCCGCCAAACTGTTCCAGTGCCGCCGCCCTTGATATATACTCTCTTAACGCCGAGGAGGTCTTCATGCGGAACCGCCATCCGCGCCGATCGCCCCGAGGGTGTTCCCTTGGGGGAGGCCCTCGTCGCCGGCAATGAGGCTGGCCCCCGACTCCAGCGCCCCATCACCCTGTGCGAGCGCTCTTATAAGGATGCCTTCGCCGAATCGGAACGCCTCCAGCGCGCCCGCTCCTCCATGGCCGCTGCCCCTGCTCCTGGCGAGCCGCCCCGTCCTTCCGCTCTGCGCCAATCCCCTCCCGTCGATCCCCTGGGATTGGCTTCGTTCCTCCACTCTTCCGTGGAATCCCCGTGTCATACTGTTACCAAACCGCGACCGCCAGGGAGCGGAGGTCTTTAGGAGGACGAAGATGACACGTAGCGCATTTCTGCTCATCGCGGTTCTGGCGTTTGCCGGAGCTCTGCCGGCGTTCAGCGCCGACGCTACCGGCACCTGGACCGCGTCTTTCGACACCCAGGTCGGCGTTCAAAAGTACACCTACACCTTCAAAGTGGAAGGCAGCAAACTCACGGGCCGCGCCAAATCGGACAATGGCGACACCGAGATCCAAGACGGCAAAGTGAACGGAGATCAAATCACGTTCGTTGAAAATTTGAATTTCCAGGGTATGCCGCTGCGCATCGAGTATACCGGTAAACTCGCGGGCGATGAGATCAAATTCACCCGCAAAGTGGCCGACGTGGCGACCGAAGAGTTGGTCGCCAAACGCGTCAAGTGAGCCTCGTCAGTCGCCGGTGCCCGCCGCGCCGCTGCTAATCCCGCTCGTCGTGCTCTCTCGGATGGCGCAGCGATCCGATCAGCGCACCCAAGCTAATCAACGCCGCCGCCACGAGCCCATGCCAAACCAGCAGATGAGGCATGTTCGGAAACCTGCATGGGAACTGCACAACCAAAAGCGCCAGCGAGCATGCCAACCCAACCACCGTCGCGCCCAGTGCCGCGTCGCGGAACAACGCTCCCTGCCGGGCGATTAACCAAAAAAGAGCGGCGGAAGGAATCGCGATCATCAGTTCCATTCGCGCGCATGGCCAGCCCTCGGCAACAAAGCCAATCGAGCTTCGCCATGGAAATAGCAGAACGAACCCCCCAGCCACGCCAATCATCCAGAGTAGCAATGCTGCCGGCGTGGAAAACCAGCGGCGGCTGCCGGGAACCATTCGCCAAGCCAGGACGATTGAAAACAACACCCCCCCGGCCACCAGGATCGCCGCTATGGCCAACAGTTGTGAGCCAGTCAGGAAATGAACATCTGCTTTGTCTCCGATCGTAATCAGGACGCCTGCAACAATGGCGAACACCAGAAACAGTATCAGGGCCAGGCCGTTCACAGACGGAATCGGCTTTACAGGAACAAGCGACGCCGATAGCGCATTGCGGATACGAGTTCGAGTTTCCGCGGAAACATCCGCTTTCGGCACTGCGGATGCCCATCGATCCAGTACCAGCTCGAACTCACCCTCCTGCCGATTACCTCGCATTGTCCTCTCTGTTCCAAGCCAGCCGAAGCGTCCGGTACGCTCGGTGCGCCTTCTGTTTAACCGCCCCGATCGTCGCCGACGTCGATCTGGCCACTTCCTCCAGGCTCATCCCCATGACCTTCAACATCACGATGACTTCGCGCTGCGATTCCGGCAGGCCCGCGATAAGCGAATCGAGCCTCGGTTGATCCGGTGCGAAAGGCGATGTCGCTTGGCCGGCCGGTTCGGGCAGAGTATCCACTCGCACCTCATGCGCTTCGAGCCGCCTGTGTTTGCGATACGCATCCAAACTGGTGTGCCGGGCTATCCCGTAAACCCAGGGCATCACCGGTTCGGAGGATCGATACGTGTGACGCGAGCGATGGACCCGCATCCAGCACTCTTGCAGCAAATCCTCAGCCTCATGGCGGATCGGCCGAAAAGCGCTGAAATAGCGGAGAAGTCGCGGCGAGAGTCGCCGGACCAATTCGTCCAAGGCAGCGGCGTCCGCGTGCTGGTAGTTCGTCATGAGTATCCTCAGCTCGCTGTCATCTACCGGGCCCTCATTCATTCCATTCGCTCGCCAGGCGCCCTCAGTTACGCCGTTTCTCCAATCATGGCCCAATTCTCTCCACGGACGGTCGAGCCTCCCGGTTACGCATGCATGTTCCTAAATGTACCTTCGTCTTTCCCTCTCCAAAAGTTACGCCAGATTTGGATGCCAGTGGCGTAACTTCTGGTCGGCCCCAGGCGAAGAGCAGAGTGTGCGACCCCTAAGGACTGGCAAATGAACCGGCCGAGATCCTTGTTCGAGGGATGGGCTCACCTCATCGCCTTCTGGGCTGGCTCGATCATGGTCGCCATCGGAGTTGCCCTGCACCTGCCTATGTTCTGGATGGGCCGGATGAACGGCTTCCGCTTGGCCGGGATGCCGATGGGCGCCGGAATGCTCGTGGGCATGGCCTTGATCGTGTTGGGAGTCGTTGCCGCCGCTTACGGACTTCTCCCCGCCGGCGGTGACCAGCGTGCCGGTATCGGCACGGTCGTGCCCCCCGAGGACGCGCCGCTTACTAAGGCCCACTGGATCCAAATCGGGCTGGTCGGTATTGCCTTAGTGGTCGATGTGATGAAAGCAGCCACGCTGGGATTCGTCATACCAGGCATGCGCGCCGAGTACGGTCTCACAGCCTCGACGGTCGCTCTGTTGCCTCTCAGCGGTCTCTCTGGGACGACAGCAGGATCCTTCATTTGGGGACGGCTCGCCGACATCTACGGCCGCCGTGCTTCGATCCTGCTGGCGGCTGTGATGTTCGTGGGCACCTCCATCTGCGGAGCGATGCCGTCATTTTCCTGGAACATTGTGATGTGCTTCATGATGGGCCTGGCTGCCGGCGGCATGCTGCCCGTGGCCAATGCACTCCTGGCGGAGATCATGCCCACCAAACACCGCGGCTGGTGCCTGGTGCTCATCGGCGGCATCGGAACGATCGGAGGGTATTTTGCCACCAGTGAGTTGTCTGCCCTGCTGCAGCCGCACTTCGGCTGGCGCCTGATGTGGTTAGTCGGCTTTCCCACCGGACTCTTACTGATCGTCCTCAGCCCGATTCTGCCGGAGTCGGCTCGCTTCTTATTGGAAATGGGCCGCATCGACGAAGCTTGCCAGACACTTGCTCGCTATGGCTCGCGCATCGTCTTGGATCGGGGACCGGCAGCTCCAACCGCCCCTGTCCGGGCGAATGTGCCGCAGGTCTCTCGCCCTCGCAGGGGACTTGGGTTCGCCCTCACTCTGATCGCGCTCTCTTGGGGATTCATCAATTTCGGTGTGTTACTCTGGCTGCCGTCCGCACTCATCGCGGAGGGTCGCAGCGTTGGCGCGGCCAGTGCTCTGATTGCCGGTTCGGCATTGATCGCGATTCCCACCGTCGCCGCCGCAACCTATCTCTACAGCCTTTGGAGCACGAAAAGAGTACTCATTTTATCGATCGGGATAACCGTCCTCGGATTGATAGCGACCCTGTTTCAAAATGATCGAGCGCTGTGGCTCGTTTCCAACCCGTTAGTTTCCGTCTCCCTTCTCGTGGTCGGCACCAGCGCCGTCATTTCGATTCTGATGCCCTACGCAGCGGAGAGTTACCCGGTCAGACAGCGAGGCCGCGCCACCGGATGGGTCGCGGGGTGCAGCAAAGTGGGTGGCGTGATGGCTCAGGGGCTGGCCGCTCTGGCGATGGTGCCGGCATTCGGATTCACAGCCGGAGCGATTGCCATTCCTACCGTCGTATCCCTATTGCTCATCGCCGTGTTCGGTCATGAAACCCGCGGGCGTGACCTGCGCGAGCTCGAAGTCCAAACGGTGACTTTTTAGAAAGGTGACCCATGAGTCCCAAGACGCTCGACGAACTAAACCAACTACAGCAGAAGACCTGGACCACCGGCGATTTCCCGAAGATGGGCTTGGAGCTTTCCATCGTAGGAGAACTGCTCTGTGAATCCGTCCCGGTCCTCGCCGGCGATCGCGTGCTGGACGTGGGTACGGCTTCGGGCAACACGGCCTTGGCCGCCGCCCGCCGGCGCGCGACAGTCACCGGAGTGGATATCACTCCCGTCCTGCTGGAACGGGCGCGAGCCAGGGCCAACGCGGAGGATTTGCCCATCGATTTTCAGCACGGTGACGCTACCGCTCTCGCCTTTGAAGACGGCTCCTTTGATGTCGTGATGAGCACCTTCGGGGCGATCTTTGCGCCTGACCCGGAAAAAACCGCTGCGGAAATGGCGCGGGTCTGCCGGCCCCGCGGCAAGATAGCCATAGCGGTTTGGACTCCCGAAGGTATGCTGGGAAAACTGTTTCGCCTGCTGGCGCGCTATTCTCCTCCGGGCGCTCAGGTTGATTTGCCGGTTTCCTGGGGCGATGCCACCGTGCTGAACCAACGCCTGGAGCCATATACCAGCAATATCGAGATGAAACGCCAAGCGGTCCGTTTCCGCTCGCCCTCGCCGGCGCATTGGGTGGAGTTTATGATGACCCACTTCGGCCCGGCCATTCTCGCCTGGGAACACTCGCACGAAGATGCCCGGCGCAATCTTACGCTCGAAATGACCGAACTGATGCTGGAGCATGACCGTTCCCCGAATGTTACGGCTTTAGGCGAGAGTGAGTACCTTGAAGTCGTTGCCACTCGGCGATAGTGCGATGCAAGAGCCTGACTGCGCCTCGCCGCCGAAGTCACTGTGGTTATTGATTCGGTTGTTACGGCGCCGTACCCGTTGAGTGCCGAGTTACACAAGTAGGCATTCAAAACGCAAGAATAAGTGCCAAGCTTGCCGTTATCTAAGTCCGGCTTGGTCTCTGAATCTCGTAAAGAACAGGTCGCTAGCGCTCGTCAACCCCGGCCTGACCCCCACTTACGCCCCCGCAGGCGCCCAGATCTTTTCGCTGATCGGAAGCGGCAGCATCCCCGACGTGGCCCGTCAGACGCAGTTCAGTCTAAAGCTGCTGTTCCGATCGGTTGCCGTCGAATCGCCTAACGCGCAGCGGCGACATCCGGCATTTGGCCCGCAGTGCTATTTTGTGGTGAGCGGACATTATGTCGGATAAAGTTCCTCACGATCTCGCGGAAAAGGCGGCAGCCATGCGAGAATTCCGCCAATTGCGCGATGCGGGTCTACCGGTTCCTGAGGAGGTGCGGACACGCCACGTCTGGGCTACCAACGACGGCTATGCCACTGGCCCCGATCCCGGTCAGAAGATTCCCGAGTTCGCGTTGCCCGACCAGTTCGGCTCAGTCCGACGGTTAAACGACCTCGCCGGCCCGGCTGGCTTGTTCCTAGTCTTTCACCGCAGCGCCGACTGGTGACAGTACTGCCGCTCTCAGCTCGTGGAGCTGGAACAATCGCGAACGCTGCTCGAGCGGAACGGGATCCGCATCGCAGCAGTAAGTTACGACTCACAGGAGATCCTTGCTGCATTTGCCGAAAAACACACGATCCGCTTCCCGCTGCTCTCTGATAAAGGCAGCGAGACGATTCGTCGATTCGGCATTTTCAACTTCAATATGGCTCCTGATCTGCGAGCCTATGGGGTGCCGCATCCCGTGGAGTATCTCGTGGCTTGCGACGGAACTGTCGTCAAGAAGTACTTCGTGCCGAATTACCAGCATCGTGTCACCGGATCCGCGGTGGCGCTTCGGGAATTCGGAACGGTCGATCGCGATGCCCCCACCGTGACTCTCGAAAGCGGAGCTCTGGCGGTCCAGATTGGTTTCCCTTCTGCCAAGGCATTCGCAGGTCAGGAGGTGGGCTTCTTTGCCCACTTTACGCTAAGGCCCGGATGGCACATTTACGGGCATCCTCTGCCAGAGGCCTACACCGGTGTGTCGATCACATTCGAAGGGCCGAATGTCACGCGCCAGAAACTGGAACTCCCCTCAGCCCAAATCTTGGGCTTTCCCATTTTGGACGAAGTATTGCCCGTTTACAGCGGCTCGTTTGAGGCGATTGGCACCCTGCTGCTGAAGCATCCTTTGCCGGATGGGAAGCTGGCGTTGCCGGGCTTTCTAAGGTTCCAGCAGTGCAGCGATACGGTTTGCGAGCCCCCGCAAACACTCCCTTTCGAACTGGCATTGATTTTGGAGCCCTTCCTGATCTCAGAGCGGGACAAGAAGCTGATGCGAGAACAGAGCCGCTAATCTGGCGAAATGCGCGTACGCGCGCCCTCTGTCTGCTACAGTTGGTTTCGGAAAGCATGTGGAGATCCGGTGGTGCCAATTCCAGGTCCGAGCCGGAGGAAGCCGCTCCCAGGAGATCGCGATTTCCCTGGGCGCTTCAGGCCGTGCTCACCCTGGCTGCGGTCGGCGCGATTGTTCTCTTGGGCTTCCCGCGGATCTTCGGGCTTCGCGTCGATGTCCCCGCCGATGTTCCATTCGGGAGCGCTTCGTCGATGACGTTCCAGATTTCCAACGAGAACCTCACGCCGCTTACCGATGTCGCCTATACCTGTGAAGTTCAGAAACTGACGCTCGCGGATGGCACTCCCGTCAAGGACGCCAATGTTCTCAACCGCGGAACGATTCGAAGAATCGCGGGCCGCAAAGCAGTTACGGGGCGTTGCCAGACCGCCTATCTCATCACGGCTCCCCTCCGCGCGGCCGAATACAAGCTGACCATCACCTACCGCGCTTACCCGTGGCCCCAGCAGAGGGCCGGCGTCTATCCCATTGCCGCCCAGATGAACGCCAAAGGTGCGGTCACTGGATGGAAACTGAACTGAATCGGCGTGGGGTCAGCCCTTCCGGGCTGCCGCCCGGCGGGTGCCGGCGTGGCGGACTCACAAGGGCGAAAAGGGTCTCGGCGGTGAACTAACCGTCTACCGCCAAGCCGGCAGCGCGTACCGCAAAGTCTGGATTTGCCGAGCCGTTCCCTGGAAGACCGGATTGGGAAAGCGGCGATACCGCAGCATGTCGTAAAGAATCAACGTGGCGTCGTTTCGCAGCATGCCGAAACCGGCCAGGTATTGCAGGCGCAGGTCGCGATCGCGATTGATCTGCGCCCCCGCCAGCCATTGGCGCAGATCGGGACCGCGGCCGGCATAGGTGCTGAGCAAACTCGTGGCGGAGCCCAGTCCGACCTCGTTCAAGGATTCCCGCACGGAGGCTTGGTCGGGCCGCGCCAGGCGCTGCTCTAACCGGTCAATATCGATGCGCGCCGGTCCGGCCTGCCCGACCAGGACGATGTCGTATCCTTCACCTTCGATGTCGTTATTCCAAATGGTCGCATCGGGGAACACCGATAAGAAGGTCGCGATCTCGCTGCGCACCGTTTCTTGATCGCTTTGATATAGCGGCACCCACTGGGTGACCAGGCCGCCCGGATTCAAGTGGGCCTTCACCATTTCGAAGTACTCCTTCGAATACAAGGTCGCCGCGCCTTTCACCCAGGGATGGATCGGATCGGAGGTGATGATGTCGAAATGCTCGGGCGTGGTGAGCACGTAGTGGCGGGCGTCGTCGTAGACGATCTCCGTCCGCCGGTCGCTGAGCACATGGTGATTCTCTTTGGCGAAGTGCCGCGCGCTGGCCGGCGGCACCAGCGGCTCGAGTTCACAAATGAGAATGCGCTCGATCTCGGGATGCACCACGAAGGTGCCTGCGGTCACGCCGGCGCCGCAGCCCACCACCAGCACCGATCGCGGCTGCGGATGAAACAGAGCCGGCAGATGCCCCAACATCCGTTGCAGCCGCATATCCTGCGGAAGGCTCGATGCTTCTACCTTCCCGCTGATGTGGAAGAAGCGGGTGCCATAAGGGTCCGCCGAAATCGCGATCGAGGCGTTGCGGCCCTCGCCGATGTAGA
>Ga0335078_10017990_pt1 | contig 10510 bp, 6 predicted proteins | sample Lox_Sample_32_FD_206711 | JGI IMG/M metagenome (GOLD analysis project Ga0335078, IMG submission 206711) | Soil microbial communities from Loxahatchee National Wildlife Refuge, Florida, United States - Lox_Sample_3.2 | ecosystem: Environmental > Terrestrial > Soil > Wetlands | place: USA: Florida...
GAGCTTGCCGCGATTGAAGGGGTCGAAGTAGAGCTCAGCGGCGGCGGCCTGGTAGCGGCAAATGAAGTGGTCGGGGAGCCCGATGCCGGCAATGGGGAGCCGCAGCCGCCGGGCCAGCAGGATGTAGAGCAGGCAAAGGTTGATGGGGTTGCCGGTGCGCAGGTCGAGGACGCGGTTCAGGTAGCTGTTGTCGGGGTCGTAGTAGTCCGCTTCGTTGCCCACGAAGCCGAGGTCGCCGAAGAGGTAATGGTTGATAACGGTGAGGATATACCGTGCATCGGCGCCCGGCGCAAAGCGGTCCCGCAGATCGTCAGCGTAGCCGTCGAGCATGGCCTGGTAGGCTTCGACGTTGATGAGGGGGTATTGCGTCTGAGCGAAAAGCCAAGCGCCTTGTTCGAGGTCGAATTCCTGACCGTGCCTGAGACAGAAGGCAAGGAAATGGTCGTCGGCGGCCTGGCGATCGAAGTGGAGCACGATCTGGCGGGCGCGGCGGCGCAAAGCGGGGTCGTCGCTGATGGTGTGGGGCCGGAGCCACTCGGCGGCCGGTGGGCCGCAGGAGAGGAGTTTCTCGCGCACCGTGCGGTAAACGAGCGGGTCGTCGTCGGCGAGCAGACTGAGCAGGGCAATTCGCTGGCTCTGGGAGAGCTCTTGCCGTAACGCGGTGGTGGCAGCCGGATTCATACTCTCACGCTCGCGGCCAGTTGAACACAAAGGGGGCGTGAAGGCAAGAGAGAAATGCGCGCGGCGAGCGGCAAGCAGGGCTGCTGGAGGGGCCAGCAGGTTGCGGGGAGCACCGGTCCCGCAGCCCTGAAATCCGAAGGCCGAAATCTGAAGGCCGAAGGAAGGCCGAAATCTGAGATCCGAGGATGGCTGGGACCGATGGGCTGGGATGCGGCTGCAGTAGCTAGGGATTCGGGACTTAGGAATTCGGCCTTCTCTCGGCGTTCGGGCCTCGACATTCGGAATTGTGCCGTGTGGTCGAGGAGGGCTAACAGCCGGGGTGTTTGCGGTTGGAGCGGCGGGACCTGGCTTTGGCCTCGGATTCGATTTGCTTCAAGGTGGCTTGGAAGAGATCATGCTGCGCCTGGCGGGTTTGGCGTCCGAGCGCCCGGGCATCGAGGAACGCGATGACGATGGCCAGGCAGGTGAACGCGAGGCAGCCGAGCCAGTAGAAGATGAATCCCATGCCGCCCAGTTTACCTTTGAGGACGGTCTGGCCGCCGATGAGCATTCCCAATGCGGCCAGCAGGACGAGGGCGCCGAACCAGCGGCGGCGGGCAGTAGCATCGAGTGCCATGCCGGAAGGATAGCATGGAGCGGGAACAGGATGGTAGAGGAAACGGCGTGATGGAGGGAATAAAGGAGGGAGGCGCAAGCCTTACGCCCTGGAGGCGGTGGCTTGGAGTTCGCTTGTATTCCGATTGTATTGCGCTTCTATGCCGCGCGTGCTGCAGTTACGGCAACCGAAAGGGTGAGGCGGCTCCACCTTCTGGCCGAGTGGGTTTGACATCGAGGAGCGAGCCGTGATTCAGACGGACTTGGGTGTTGCCACGGAGCGCCTGGTCGTCGCACTCCGGCGGTGGTCAGCACCATCAGTGCCTTGCTCTTGAACGCGGGCGGAACGGGTTTCTGTTTTCCAATTGGCGATTAGGGAGGGAATCGAGTATGGTGGGCGCGTGGAATTAACTCGGCACCCTCAACGCCCTAAGGGCAATTGACGTATGCAAATTACAAAGCAACTGGCAATCTTTCTGGATAACCGGCCGGGCACGCTGGCGCGGGTCGCGGACGCTTTCTCTGAGGCGGGAGTGAACATCTACGCGATCACGACGAGCGATACGGTGGATCACAGCGTGATTCGGATGGTAGTGAGCGACTATCGGCGCGCGATGCACCTCTTCGAGGAGCACAGCACCCTGGTGGTGGAAGATGACGTGCTAATGATCGAGGGCAGCAATAAGCCGGGAGAACTGGCGCACATCGCGCATAAGCTGGCCGCCGCGAAGATCAATATCGAGTATTGCTATAGCGCCACGCCGCCAACGGCGAAGAAGGGGCTGATGATTATGCGGGTGTCCAACCCGGCGAAAGCGCTAAAGGTGCTGAACACTTGAGTCAACGCTGAGTCGCATCCCGCGTCACGTTTCACTTTTCACGCCTTACGCCTCGCTAGCCCATGCCTGATCCGCTGCTTTATGAGGTCAACACGCGTTGCTGGCTGCGCGCGCTCTCGGAAAAGAGCGCCACCGATATAACGCTCGCCAATGTGCCTGAGGCGGAGCCCGCGAGGTGGCGAGAGCTCGGCTTCACGCATATCTGGCTGATGGGGGTTTGGACGAGTGGCCCGCGCGCACGCGCGGAGGCCTTGAAGCCGCCGGAGCTGCGCAGCGTATTCGACCAGGTGCTGCCGGGATGGAAGGAGGGGGACGTGGCAGGGTCGCCTTACGCGATTGGCGATTACGAGGTGCCGCCGGCGCTGGGAGGCGAGGCTGGGCTGGAGCGGTTCCGGCGGAAGCTCCACGAGCACGGGTTGAAGCTGGTGCTGGATTTTGTGCCCAACCATTTGGGCTTGGATCATGCCTGGGTGGAAGAACGGTCCGAGTTGTTCGTACAGAGCCCCGGCGAAGCCCCGGGGACCTTCGCGCGGCAAACCGGCGGCGGAGTGCGGTGGCTGGCCCACGGCAAGGACCCTTACTTTGCGCCCTGGACGGATACAGTCCAACTGGATTACCGCCGGGCGGCGACGCGTTTGGCGATGACGGAGTTGCTGGAGTCAGTGTCCCGGCGCTGCGACGGTGTCCGGTGCGACATGGCGATGCTGTTGCTCAACGAGGTGTTCGCCAAGACGTGGGGGGCTTTCCCCATGTCCAAGGAGCAGACGCCGGCCACGGAGTTCTGGGCGTCGGCGATCCCCGAAGTGAAGCAAGGGCATGAGGACTTTGTCTTTCTGGCGGAGGCCTACTGGGGGCTGGAGGGGCGATTGCAGGCGCTGGGTTTCGATTATACCTACGACAAGACGCTGTATGACGGCCTGGTCACCCACGATGCGGCGGGGGTGCAGAATCATCTATTGGGGATGGCGGCGAAGGCCCTCGCGGGGAGCGCACACTTTCTGGAGAATCACGACGAGCCGCGCATTGCTTCCATCTTGTCGCCGGCCGAGCATCGCGCGGCGGCCTTGCTCATTCTGGGGTTGCCCGGGATGCGCCTTTTGCATGACGGCCAGCTTGCCGGGGCACGGCTCAAGATTCCGGTTCAACTGGCGCGCCGCGGCGAGGAGCCAAAGCAGGCGGAGATAGAGAAGCTTTACGAGCAACTGTTGGCGACGCTGCCGGCGACGGCGGTGGGGCAGGGGAGGGGCGAGCTTTCCAGGCCGCGCGAGGCGTGGGCGGGCAACCCGACGGCGCGGAACTTCATCATCGTGCAATGGCAACGGCAGGCGCCGGAGTTTGACCTGGTAGTGGTGAACCTGGCGCCGAACCGGAGCCAGTGTTACGCGCCGCTGAGCGTCGAGCATCTGGCGGCGCACAACTGGGAGATGAGAGACCTGCTCGGCCAGGAATATTACAGGCGCTCTGGGGATGACCTGCAGAATCAGGGCCTCTACCTGGACCTGCCGCCCCATGGCGCGCAGTTGTTCCACTTCGGTCCCATTAACTGATCAGACCCTTTGGGCCGGCCAGAACCTCGGCGCTCGAGCCTGGCACAGGAGTTGTCGCTGGCCTTCGCCCCAGCGAATATTTCAAAGCAAACATTGCATCCCGGACCATTCTGAGGCAATACTACGCAACTTTAGTTACGGTTGACCTGGAGATTTGGTTCTCCTGAGAATGACGATTAGAAGAGACATTAAGATCGGTCGCAAAAGTGTGAGCCGGACCGGCCCCCCGGCGGAACAGGGGCTTTATGATCCGCGGTTTGAGCATGAAGCCTGCGGGGTGGGCTTCGTGGTCAACATCAAAGGCAGGAAGTCTCATGGCATCATTCAGCAGGCGCTGGAGGTGCTGCTGAACTTGAATCATCGCGGCGCGTGCGGTTGCGAGTCCAACACCGGTGATGGCGCGGGTATTCTGATCCAGCCGCCGCACGAGTTCCTCAAGCTGGTCGCCCGCGAGGCGCGAGTCACTTTGCCTGAAGCCGGCGAATATGGCGTCGGCATGGTGTTCCTGCCCCAGGACGCGGCCCAGCGCGCCGAGTGTGAGAAGGTTTTCGAGGGCATAGCGGCGGAGGAAGGCCAGCCCGTTCTCGGCTGGCGCACCATCCCGACCAGCAACGTCACCCTCGGAGCGACGGCCCTGTTCGCCGAGCCGCTCATGCGGCAGGTCTTCCTCGCGCGCAACGCGAAACTCGCGGACGCCATGGCCTTCGAGCGCAAACTCTACGTCATCCGCAAGCGCGCGGAGAATGCCATCCGCTACTCCAGCAAGGTCGCGGGGGGCGAGTTCTTCTACGTGTCGAGCCTCTCCTGCAAGACCGTGGTCTATAAGGGCATGCTGCTCACGGAGCAGCTCAGCCAGTACTATCCGGACCTGTCTCACCCGGCGATGGAATCGGCCCTGGCGCTGGTGCATTCGCGGTTCAGCACCAACACCTTCCCGAGCTGGAACCGCGCCCACCCCTACCGTTACCTCGCCCACAATGGCGAGATCAACACCTTGCGCGGCAACATCAACTGGATGCATGCCCGCGAGGAACTGTTCGAGTCGGACCTCTTTGGCGACGACCTCAAGAAGGTTCTGCCGGTGATCTGTAGTGACGGTAGCGACTCGGCCATGTTCGATAATTGCCTGGAGCTGCTGGTCCTGGCGGGCCGTTCGCTGCCGCACGCCATGATGATGATGATCCCCGAGCCGTGGACCCGGCACGAGAGCATGAGCGCCGAGAAGAAGGCATTTTACGAGTATCACTCGTGCCTCATGGAGCCCTGGGACGGCCCGGCTTCCATAGCCTTCACGGATGGCCGGCAGATTGGCGCGGTGCTCGACCGGAACGGCCTCCGTCCCTCTCGCTACTACGTTACCAAGGACGACCTGGTCATTATGGCCAGCGAAGTCGGCGTGCTCGACGTGCCTGCTGATCGTGTGCTGCAGAAAGGCCGGCTTCAGCCCGGCCGGTTGTTCCTCGTCGATACCGAACAGGGCCGCATCGTCGCGGATGAGGAAGTCAAGCAGCAGATCGCCACCGCCCTGCCTTACCGCCAGTGGCTGGACCAGAATCTGATCCGGCTGGCGGACGTGCCCGACCCGGGTATCCTGCCGGAGCCGTCTCACGAAACCGTGCTCCAACGCCAGCTTGCCTTCGGCTACACCTTCGAGGACTTGCGCATCCTGATGCTGCCGATGGCCCGCGACGGCGCCGAAGCCGTGGGCTCGATGGGCACCGACACGCCGTTGGCGGTTCTGTCAAACCGGCCGATGCCTCTCTCCAGCTACTTTAAACAGCTCTTCGCCCAGGTTACCAACCCGCCGATTGATTGCATCCGCGAGGAATTAATCACCTCCACCGAAACGGCTATCGGTTCGGAGCGTAACTTGCTCACGCCGTCGCCGGAGCATGCCCGGCTGGTGGAACTCAAATCCCCCATTCTCACCAACGAGGAGTTCGCCAAGCTCAAGCACATTGACTTGCCAGGCTTCAAGTCCGTGACGTGCCCGATAATCTTCCGGGTCGCGGAGGGTCCGTCCGGCTTGGAGAAGGCCATGGACGAACTGTGCCGAAACGTCAGCCAGGCAATCCAGGAGGGCATCAATGTCGTCGTGCTCTCTGATCGGGGGGTGAGCAAAGACTGGGCGCCGATTCCGGCCATTCTGGCCGTGGCCGGGGTGCATCACCATCTAATCCGCGAAGGGACGCGCACCCGCGTCGGGCTCGTGCTCGAATCTGGAGCGCCGCGCGAAGTCCACCAGTATAGTCTGCTCATCGGCTATGGCTGCGGGGCGATCAATCCTTACCTCGCATTCGAGACGATCGACGACCTGCTCCGGCAGGGGCTCTTGACGGGCATTGATTATAAGACCGCCTGCAAGAACTACCTGAAAGCCGCAATGAAGGGCGTCGTGAAGGTGCTGTCGAAGATGGGCATCTCCACCGTCCAAAGCTATTGGGGCGCGCAGATCTTCGAAGCCGTTGGCCTCAAGCAGGCTTTCATCGACAAGTACTTTACGGGCACGCCCACGCGCGTGGAGGGTGTGGGGATCGAGGTCGTTGCCCAGGAGGTTCTCCTGCGCCACCAACACGCCTTCCCGGACCGGTCGGTCAATGGCCACGTGCTCGATGCCGGCGGCCAATACCAATGGCGCGAGGACGGGGAATACCACCTGTTCAACCCTCAGACCATCCACAAGCTGCAGACGGCGGTGCGCACCGGCAGTGACAAGGTGTTCAAAGAGTATTCCACCTTGGTCAACGAGCAGCACCGGCACTGGTGCACGCTGCGCGGCTTGCTCGACTTCAAGAAAGTCAAGCCCGTTCCCATCGAAGAGGTCGAGTCGGTCGAGAACATCATGAAGCGCTTCAAATCGGGCGCCATGAGCTACGGCTCCATCAGCCAGGAGGCGCACGAGACGCTCGCCATCGCCATGAACCGCATCGGCGGCAAAAGCAACACCGGCGAAGGTGGCGAAGACCCCGAGCGCTACGTCCCGCTTTGGAATGGAGACTCTAAGAATAGCGCCATCAAGCAGGTCGCCTCGGGCCGTTTCGGTGTCACCAGCCTTTATTTGGTCAACGCCAAGGAGCTTCAAATCAAGATGGCCCAGGGCGCCAAGCCTGGCGAAGGCGGCCAGTTGCCCGGGCAGAAGGTCTATCCTTGGATCGCCAAGGTCCGCTACGCCACGCCGGGCGTGGGCCTGATCTCTCCGCCTCCGCACCATGACATTTACTCGATTGAAGACCTGGCCGAGCTAATCCACGACCTGAAGAACGCCAACCACCACGCGCGCATCAGCGTCAAGCTTGTGTCCGAGATCGGCGTCGGCACGGTCGCCGCGGGCGTCGCCAAAGCGCACGCCGACGTCGTGCTCATCAGCGGCTTCGACGGCGGGACGGGAGCCTCTCCGCAAACCGGCATCAAGCACGCCGGCATCCCGTGGGAGCTTGGCTTGGCCGAGACGCACCAGACCCTCGTGCTCAACAACCTCCGCTCCCGTATCATCGTCGAGGCGGACGGCCAGTTGAAGACTGGCCGCGATGTGATCATCGCCGCCCTGCTCGGGGCGGAGGAATTCGGCTTTGCAACTGCCCCGCTGGTGGCGATGGGTTGCATCATGATGCGCGTTTGCCACCTTAACACCTGCCCGGTCGGCGTCGCCACCCAGGACCCGGTGCTGCGCAAACGTTTCGCAGGCGAGCCGGAGCACGTCGTCAACTTCATGCGCATGATCGCTGGGGAGGTGCGCGAGCTGATGGCGCAGCTCGGGTTCAAGCAGATGAACAAGATGATTGGCCGCGCCGACCGCCTCGAAGTCAAGAAGGCCGTGGACCACTGGAAAGCTCGGGGCTTGGACTTCAGCCGGATTCTTTACCAGCCCGATATGCCGACGGGCGTGGGCCGCTTTTGCCAGATCCCGCAGGAGCACGGTCTCGAACGGGCCTTGGACAACACCGTTCTGCGCAAGCTCTGCGCCCCCGCTATCGAGCGAAAGGAGAAGGTGCTGGCCGCGCTGCCTATCCGCAACGTCCACCGGGTCGTTGGCACCATTGTCGGAAGTGAGATCACTCGTCGTTGGGGCGCCGCGGGGCTGCCCGAGGATACCGTCGAGCTTCACTTTACTGGCACCGCTGGGCAGAGCTTCGGCGCTTTCATGCCTAAGGGTATGACCTTCTTCCTCGAAGGCGACTCGAATGATTACCTGGGCAAAGGACTGTCCGGCGGCAAGCTCATTGTGTTTCCGCCGGTGCATTCCACCTTTGTCCCGGAGGAGAACATCATTATCGGCAACGTGGCGCTCTATGGCGCGACGGCTGGCGAAGCGTATATCCGCGGCATGGCGGGTGAACGCTTCGCGGTGCGCAACAGCGGCGCCGAGGCCGTGGTGGAATCCGTCGGCGATCATGGCTGCGAGTATATGACCGGCGGCCGTGTCGTCGTGCTCGGCCCAACGGGCCGTAATTTCGCGGCGGGCATGTCTGGCGGCGTCGCCTACGTGCTGGATGAGGCGGGAGATTTCGCCCGCCGGTGCAACCTCCAAATGGTCGCTCTGGAGAAACTGGACGACGCGGACGAGACCGAGCTGGTATGGAAGATGATCCAGCGCCACCAGGCTTACACCCAGAGCGCCCTGGCAGCCAGGCTGCTAGCGGACTGGAAGCAGACGGCACCGAAGTTCGTCAAGGTGATGCCGAAGGACTACAAACGCGTGTTGCAATCATTGAAACGGGTGCAGGAGACCGGCTTAACCGGAGAGCAGGCCATCATGGCCGCCTTCGAAGAGAACGCCCGCGACGTCGCCCGCATCGGCGGCGGCTAACCTACGAGTATGGGCAAACCTACCGGCTTTATCGAATACCTCCGCGAGCTCCCGCTCGACCGCCCCGCGCTTGACCGCATCCGGGACTGGAACGAGTTTCACCAGCACATGGAGCCGGGCAAACTCCGCGAGCAGGCGGCCCGCTGCATGGATTGCGGCATCCCGTTTTGCCATACCGGCACCCTCCTCAATGGCATGGCCTCCGGCTGCCCCATTCACAACCTCATCCCGGAATGGAACGACCTCGTCTATCGCGGTCTGTGGAAAGAAGCCCTTGAGCGCCTGCACAAGACCAATAACTTCCCCGATTTCACCGGCCGCGTCTGCCCGGCCCCTTGTGAAGGTTCCTGCGTCCTCGGCATCAACACTCCGCCCGTCACGATCAAGAACCTGGAATGCGCCATCATTGATCGCGCCTGGCACGAAGGCTGGATCGTGCCCGAGCCGCCCAAGGTCCGCACCGGCAAGAATGTCGCGGTCGTCGGCTCAGGCCCTGCCGGCTTGTGCGCCGCCGCGCAGCTCAACAAGGCCGGCCACTTAGTGACTGTCTTTGAGCGCGCCGACCGCGTCGGCGGCTTGCTCATGTATGGCATCCCGAACATGAAGCTCGACAAGCAAAAGGTCGTGCTGCCGCGCATTGCCCAAATGGAGGCCGAGGGCGTCAAGTTCCTTCCCAACACCGAAGTCGGCTCCGGCTATCCGGCGAAAAAGCTGCTGAAGGAGTTCGATGCCGTCGTGCTGTGCACCGGGGCAACCCAGCCGCGCGATCTGCCCATTGAAGGCCGCACCCTCAAGGGCATCCATTTCGCCATGGAATTCCTGACCCACAACACGCGCCGCCTGTTGGACGGCAGCCGAAACGGCAACTTCATCTCCGCCGAAGGCAAGGATGTGATCGTCATCGGCGGCGGCGACACGGGGACGGACTGCGTGGGCACCGCACTGCGCCACGGGTGCAAGAGTCTGGTTCAGGCGGAAATCCTGCCGCGCCCGCCCCAGGACCGCGCTGCCAACAATCCGTGGCCGGAGTGGCCCAAGATCTATCGTCTTGATTACGGGCAGGAAGAGGCTGCCGCGAAGTTCGGGGCCGACCCGCGGGTGTATCTCACCACCGCCCTGAAGTTCATCGGTGATGGCCAGGGCTGGGTCAAGGAGGTGCTGACCGTGCAGGTGCAGTGGGAGCGCAACGAGAAAGGCCAGTTCGTGCCTAAGGAAGTGCCGGGCACCGAGCAGACGCGCCCGGTTCAGCTTATCCTGCTGGCCATGGGCTTTCTCGGGCCCGAACAGCCTCTGCTCACAGAGTTGGGAGTCCACTGCGACCCGCGAACCAATATCAAGGCCGAGCACGAGAAATATGCCACCAACCTCAAGGGCGTCTTCGCAGCCGGCGACTGCCGTCGGGGGCAAAGCCTGGTCGTCTGGGCCTTCAACGAAGGTCGTGGCGCCGCCCGCGAGTGCGACCGCTATCTCATGGGCCACACCGACCTGCGCTGACCACTCGAGTCTCCCGATAGGAGGGCCGGGGGCTACAGAAGGCCAGGATTGACCTGGCATCCTGGAAGCGCCAGAATTCGGCGGGAATCCTGAAGAACGCGCTGGCTTTCGTTCCCCAGTGACCCGAATCGTCTATGAGTAGCCCAAATGCACCCGACCTCGTGGCCGAGAATGCCGAACTCCGCACCCGGCTCGCAGAAGCGGAAAAGACCCTCGAAATCTTCCGCGCCGGGGCTTGCCCTGACTTGCCGGGCCGACAGCAGGCGGAGGAGGCGATGGCCAAGCGCCGGGAACGGCTGAATCTGTCCTTGCCGGGCCTCGGGTTTCAGATACAGGACATCGCTTCATGCCTGGCACACTGACGCTGCGCAACTCCCGGCTCATGCGCTACACCGCCGCAGTGGTGGCAGTGGGCGTTGGGCTGCTGGTACGGCTGGCGGTGGAGGCGTGGCTGGAACCCGGGTTGCCGACCTACATTACGTATTATCCCGCGGTGATGATTGTGGCGCTCGTGGGCGGGCTCGGACCCGGTCTGCTGGCGACCGCGG
>Ga0335078_10017991_pt1 | contig 10510 bp, 7 predicted proteins | sample Lox_Sample_32_FD_206711 | JGI IMG/M metagenome (GOLD analysis project Ga0335078, IMG submission 206711) | Soil microbial communities from Loxahatchee National Wildlife Refuge, Florida, United States - Lox_Sample_3.2 | ecosystem: Environmental > Terrestrial > Soil > Wetlands | place: USA: Florida...
GTGAATCCGGCGTGCCCCAACGCCGCCCAAGGATCGCAACGTGTAAATTGTGCGTTGGGCAGCTTCTCGGACAATACCAATACTGGCGACTCGCGCTACAACTCGATGCAGGTGACTCTCAACCGTAGGTTCACAAGTAACGTTCAGGTGCAGGTGGCCTATACGTTCTCGCGGTGTATCGATGATGAAAACGGCGGCGGTGGAGGCGGAAACACCACTAACGGTGGCGGAACAGCAGCCGCCACGAACACGCCTGAAAACCCATATAACCAGCTCATGGACAAAGGGCTGTGCGGCTTCGATATTCGGCACACGCTGCGGGTGAACGGCCTGTGGGCGCTTCCGTTCCACGGCAACCGGCTGGTGGAAGGCTGGCAGCTCTCTGGAATCGAGAGCGCCTATAGCGGCATTCCCGTCAACATCACAACCGGAGTTTCACGAGCTTACACGCAGAGCCCTGACCGGCCCAACTACGTGCAAGGGTGCAACATTCAGCAAGACAACGTGAATCAGTGGTTCAATCCCGCCTGCTTTGCTCTCCAGCCGACTGGCACCCTGGGCAACCTCGGGCGCGATGTTGCGATCGGCCCCCACCTTTTCGATACCGATCTGGCAGTGTTGAAGGACACCAAGATTCGGGAATCGCTGAACCTCCAATTTCGCGCGGAGTTTTTCAATCTCTTCAATCATCCCAACTTCGGACTGCCGACCGCGACAGCCTTTAGTGGAACTGGGGTTCCGAACAGCCAGTTCGGCAAGGTTACCAGCATTGTGGGCACGCCGCGCCAGGTCCAACTGGCGCTGAAGTTGACGTTCTGATACTCAGTGCGTTTTAGTTCCGCGCCACCACCGGGTGCAGAATGAGCTTCTGAATTCTCCAGTTGGTCAGCTCACCCACGAAGATCTCGTCGGCGTTGCGGCAGTCCATTTCGTGCACGGTGCCGAACTCCTTCAGCAGCTTGCCCGCGCGGCCAAACTTGCCCAGAACGCGCCCGTCCAGTTCCATCTTGTAGATTTCTCCGTTGTCCATGGACGTACTCGGATTCGAGTTGGAACTGTACAGATACTGGTGCGGGCCCGCCGTAATGCAGAGCGCGTAGGGAGTGCCAACGTTGGTGAACTGCGTCTTGAAGGTGCCGTCGTCGTCGAAAACCTGAATCCGGTTGTTGCTTCGATCCGCGACGTAAATGTTGTTCTGCGCGTCGATGGCTATGGCGTGCGGAAGATTGAACTGGCCAGGACCGGTTCCCTTTGAACCCCACGATTTGAGGAACTGGCCGTTCTTGTCGAACTTGGCGACTCGCGAGTTGCCGTAGCCATCGGAGATAAAAATATTTCCAGCAGCGTCCCAGGCGACATCGGTCGGGCGATTGAAGTTGTCGCCGCCCACACCCGCGCCGGGAAGGCCGCGACCGCCACGTCCACCACCTTCTTCGCCACCGCCCTCGGTTGCGGGCACCCGGATCGCCTCCGGCTTGCGGCCCATGGTCATCAACACACGCCCCTCCGGACTGAACTTGATTACCATGTTCGAACCTTCATCCACTACCCAGATGTTGTCTTGCGGATCGATCCGCACGGCATGCGCGAACAGAAATCCGTACATGCCTTGCCCGATTTCCCGGACATAGGTTCCGTTGGCCGTAAATTCGAACAGCCGAGCGCCGCCACCCGAGAATACCCGCGAGCCACCCATTACCGCACGGCTCGAGCCTGTCCGCGTGTAGACAAAAATGTTTCCCTTGGAGTTGGTCGCCACGCCCGCCGCTTCACCCATATAAATGTGCTCGGGCAGCTTCAGAAGATTGGGCGCTGAGTCGTACGGGATCTCGGGAACGTTATTTTGCGCGGACGCGAGTCCGGCGGCCGTAACCAGTATCGGGATGAACAATGACAAGCGCTGCATGGATGTCTCCTAGTTCGAACCCCGGTTCTGCGGGTGCAATACGATGCGCTGAACACGCCAGGCCGTGATTTCCGAAACCGTCAACTCGTTTTCGTTCCGGCAGTCGATGGCATGCACCGTGCCGAAGGAGCCCAGTTGCTTCCCGGCTTTCCCGAACTTGCCCAGGATGGTTCCATCCAGCTCCATCTTGTAGATTTCGCCCGTCACGGCGGCGATCTCGGAGTTGTTGTTATCAGGATTCGAATTGGAGCTGTAGAGATATTGATGCGCCCCCGGCGTGATACAGAGCGACCAAGGTGCGCCGACGTTGTCATAGATCGCTTTGAATGTCAGATCGTTGTCGAAGACCTCGATGCGCCGGTTGCTGCGGTCCGCCACGTAGACGTTCCCCTTGGCGTCGGTGGCGATGGAGTGTGGAAGATTCAGTTGGCCCTGCCCCGACCCTTTCGTTCCCACCGCGGCGATGTATCGGCCGTTCTTGTCGTACTTGACGACTCGCGAGTTGCCGTAGCCATCGGATATGAAAATATCTCCGTTCGCGTCCCAAGCCACATCCGTCGGGCGGTTGAACCGATACGGCTCTGCCGGAGGAACGGCGTTCGCGGCGGGTGTCGCCAGCAGGCCCTCCACCGATTCCGGCCGCCTTCCCAGCAGCATCGTCACGCGGCCCGCGGGGTTGAACTTGATCACCATGTTGGTGCCTTCGTCCACGGCCCAAATATTGTCCTGCGGATCAACTCGGACCGCGTGGGCAAATGCGAAGCCGTACAGGCCCTCGCCGATCTCGCGGAGGTAGTTCCCTTTCTGATCGAATTCAAACAGCCGTGTCTCCTGGCTACGGGTGTACACAAAGATGTGTCCCTTCGAATTCGTCGCGACGCCAATACCTTCTCCCAGATAGAGGTTCGGCGGGAGCTTCAGAAAGTTGGGCACCGACTCATACGGGATCTCGGGCACATTCTGCGCCTTGGCGCGGGCGTTGAGTTGCGCCGGCGTAAGACCTTCGGTCTTTTGTTGGGCGCAAGCGAAATAGGGTGTCGCACAGAGCAGCAACGCGGCCGCGAAACACGAACTGAGATAACTCTTCATGGCCCCTCCGCAGGGTTCAGCGGGGATTCTAGCATGTGCGCCTGATGAAGTCCATCCGAGCGATGACAGCACCTCAATCCGCGCTTGTTACTATGAAGGCATGGAGATCGACTTCCCCCACGGGAAGAAACTCCGCCTGGTGATCGGCGATATAACCACGATTCGCGTAGACGCGATCGTCAACGCTGCCAACTCCGGTCTTCGCGGAGGGGGAGGAGTAGATGGCGCCGTTCATCGCGCCGGAGGTCCGGCGATTATGCGCGAGCTCGACGAAATTCGCGCCAACTCCGGCGGGTGTCCCACGGGTAGCGCAGTGGTGACCACGGCCGGCGCGCTTCCGGCACAGCATGTCTTTCACGCCGTCGGCCCGATTTATCGTGACGGCCAACATGGCGAGCCGGCGCATCTTGCCAGTTGCTATCGCAAGTGCCTTGAATTAGCCGAAGAGCACGGCGTCCGCACGATCAGTTTCCCGGCCATCAGCACGGGCGTCTATGGGTATCCGGTGGAAGAAGCAGCGGCAATCGCTGTCGATACGATCGCGCAACACCTGCGGCGGCCTGAATCGGGCGTGCGCGACGTATTGCTGGTCCTGTTCGAACAGGGATTCTACGATCTGCACGCACGCGTCGCCACGGCCCGCTTTCTGGCGGAACGGGTCTCGGTTAGCCCCTAGCTCAACTCGCGCTACTTTTTCAAGAAGCTCTGAATCGACTTGGTCGCCTGCCGTATACGATGTTCGTTCTCCACTAGCGCAAACCGCACGTGGCCCTCGCCGAGCGGCCCGAAGCCAATGCCCGGCGACACCGCGACCAGCGCCTTCTCCATCAGAAGCTTCGAGAATTCGAGCGAGCCTAACTCACGGTGCTGTTCTGGAATCGGCGCCCAGACGAACATGGAACCGCGCGGCGGTTGTACGGGCCAGCCCGCTCGTTCGAGACCGCTCACCAGAACATCGCGGCGGTTCTGATAAGTCGCGCAGATCTTCTTGGTATCGTCCGCGCACTCGCGCAGCGCGATGATGGATGCGATTTGAATCGGCTGGAAAACGCCGTAATCCAGGTAGCTCTTGATACGAGCCAGCGCGCCGATCAGCTTGGGATTCCCCACGCAGAAGCCCACGCGCCATCCGGCCATGTTGAAGCTCTTCGACATCGAGTAAATCTCGACGGCGATCTCCTTGGCTCCCTCCACTTGCAGGATGCTGGGCGCGCGGTAGCCGTCGAAGCAAATATCGGCGTACGCAAAGTCGTGGACGATCAGGGTTCCGTGCCGCGCCGCCAGGGCGACGATGTCACGGAAGAATTGCAGGTCCACGCATTCCGTCGTCGGATTGTGCGGAAACGAAATCAGAATCATACGCGGCTCGCGCGACGAGGTCTGATACAGATGCTCTAGCCGGTTCAAAAATGTCGCCGCGTCGGGCATCGGCAGCATGCACGCGTGACCTTCGGCCATGATCACGCCGTATTGGTGGATGGGGTAGGCCGGATTCGGAGACACCACCGCGTCGTCGGGCCCGATCACGGCGAAGAGCAGATGCGCCAGCGCGTCCTTGGCGCCGATGGTCACGATCGCCTCGGTCTCTGGATCCAGCTGCACGTCGTAATTCGCGCGGTAGTGTTTGACGATTTCGAGCCGGAGCTGCGGAATCCCGCGCGACATGGAATAGCGGTGATTGCGCGGATTGCGAGCAGCTTCGATCAGCTTCTCGACCACCGGCGCGGGCGTTTCGCCATCCGGATTCCCCATGCCAAGGTCCACCACGTCCAGTTGCGCGGCGCGCGCCTTTGCCCTCATCTCATTGATGACGGCGAAAACATAAGGCGGCAGCTTCTGGATGCGATAGAACTGGTCGGTAACGAGGGCCATAATCTATTGTAAAAGAAACAATGCTCACCGACCTTGTTCAGATCGAGCGCCTCACGCGGCAAAACCGGCAGGCCAATTCCCGCTTCCGCCTGTACCTCAAGAAACACCGCCATTCCGACCGCCGCTTGCGCCGCTTCGGCGAGGAGATCGAGGCGCAAATCGACTGCACGCAATGCGCGAATTGTTGCCGGGTGACCGAGGTCGGCATCACCGAGCGCGACATCGAGCGGCTGGCGAAGTTCCTCGGCGTAACCGCGGAAACCTTCCACCGCGATTACACGCAAACGGACGAATCCGGCCATCTCATCTTGAAGCGCACGGCTCCGGCCGGCTGCGTCTTTCTGGAAGGCAACCTATGCAGCGTCTACGAGGCGCGTCCGAAGAATTGCGCCGATTTTCCGCACGTCGTTCGCGGCAGCGGCTCCATTGACAGCCGCATGTGGCAGTTTGTGGACCGCGCCGGTTTTTGCCCGATCGTGTATAACTGGATGGAAAGGGTCAAGCAAGACGTCGGCTTTCGTTAATTTCGGGTGAAGTTAAAATGCGTTTTCGTCTAAAGGTCGATTTGTGGCTGACGCGGTAGCGGCAACAGTTCCGCTCGCGACCGAGCAGCGTCATCTCGGATGGCGAAAGCCCATCGGCTGGCTTCTGATGATCGCGGTGCCGGTGGCGCTGTGGTTTGCGCCGTTCCAAATGCAGCCGGCGGCGAAACACGCCATCGCGATCACTCTGTTCATGATCGCGGGCTGGGCCTTCGAGGTGCTGGACCCGGGGCTGGTCGGCATCCTGGGCTGCTATCTTTTTTGGGCTTTGGGCGTGGTCAAGGTAGACGTCGCGTTCGGCGGATTTGCCGACGACACGGCGTGGTTCGTAGTCGGCGCGATCCTGTTTGGCGCGATGGCCGAGCGATCGGGCCTGGCCCGCAGAATCGCGTATTCGGTCATGTTGCGGGTGGGAACTTCGTATTCGCGCCTGTTGCTCGGTCTGATCATCGCCGACGCTGTGATGACGTTCTTCGTCCCCTCCGGCGTGCCGCGGGTGATCATCATGGCGACCATCGCGATCGGTCTTGTTGAAGCCTTCGGACTCGGGCCAGGCAGCAACATCGGCCGAGGAATGCTGTTGATCCTCACCTATGCGGCCAGCGTCTTCGACAAGACAATCATCGCCGGCGCGGCCACCATCACCGCACGCGGGGCCATCGAACAGTTTGGTCACGTCGAAGTGCTTTACAGCCGCTGGCTGCTGGCGTATCTGCCGTCCGACATTATCATCATTGTTCTGGCGTGGAGATTGATGCTCCGGTTCTTCCCGCCGGAAACTGATTCATTACCGGGCGGCAAACAATATCTTCAAAACGAACTAGCGAAGATGGGCACGTGGAAGCCGATCGAGAAAAAGTCGCTGGCGTTGATGACGCTCGCGATCGCGCTGTGGATGACGGACTTCCTGCATCACATCTCGCCTTCGGTGGTCGGCCTGGGAATCGGGTTGCTGGCCGTCTTGCCGATTGTCGGCGTGCTGGATATCGAAGAGCTCAAGCGCGTGAATTACCTGCTGGTCTTCTTCATCGGTGCCGTCATCAGCATGGGCAAAGTGCTGGTCGCCACCAAGAGCATCGACGTGCTGACCAGCGCGCTGTTCGCCTGGCTCACACCGGTGATGGGCCACACGGCGCTATCGTCGTTCGCATTGTACTGGACCGGTTTCATCTATCACATCTTTTTGGCCAGCGGTCTGTCGATGCTCGGAACCTCGATGCCCGGTTTGATGAACTATGCGATCGCACATCATTTGAACCCTCTCGCGCTCGGAATGATCTGGACGTTCTCCTCCGGCGCCACCATCTTCATGTACCAAAACGCGGTGCTCATTGTGGGCTATTCGTACGGATATTTTACGGGCAAGGATCTGTGCCGGCTGGGCCTGTGGATGAGTGTGATCGATGCGCTGCTGCTCCTGATCGTGGTGCCGTTTTATTGGCCATTGATCGGCATCGGCGGCTGACACCAAAAAAAAATTGAAACAAAGCCGGCACCCCGGGGATCTACCCGGTAAGCACTGGGACCTTGAGCCGGCCTTGAGTCCGTGTCACCGAGCACTCATTGTTTTCCCAGCTCAAGTCCCCAGTGTCTGTCATAGCGGGGCAATTTTCCAATCAACCTTATGCGCCGATGTAGCGGGCGTATAAACTCCGCGCGATACCGACGTCGGTTGTGCCCTTGATGATCGCGCGGCCATCGGGGAAAACCGTCAGTAGGTAAGGCGGCATGTCAAATCGCAGCGCGAACTCGTTGGCGCGGACGGACCCGAGCGGGGTGAGCCTGGCGGCGAGATCCTGCAAGTCGATCGGGCGCGCGCGCTCGTGAATCTGCACCGCATTGCGGCCGCACAGGCTGATGGGATTCGCCCGTTCGCCCTTTAGGTATGGGAATTCGCGCCGGCCGCAAGCCGGGCAATCGCCGACTGGCCCTGGCTGCGTGACCTGGCGCAGTTCCCCGTTCCACACATCCGCCGTCGTGATTTTTCGCGATGGCCCGCTGCCACAGAGAATCTTGATTGCTTCACTTACTTGCAAACTCGCGATGAGCGACGTGATCGAACCTAAGACGCCCGCCGTTTCGCAGGTCGGCTGAGCGCCCGACGGCGGATCGGGATAGATGCATCTCAGGCACGCCGTTTGGCCCGGCACAATCGGCATCGCGATGCCGTAGCTTCCTACTGCGGCGCCATAAATCCACGGGCGCCCGCGATCCACCGCGTAGTCATTGATCAGGTAACGCGTCTCGAAGTTGTCGGTCCCATCGAGAATCAGGTCCACATCGCCCAACAGGTCGTCGACATTGGAGGCGATCAGGTCGGCTACGACCGGCTCGACCTGAATATCTGAATTAATTACCGCGATCTTGCGCGCGGCGGCGACGGCTTTGGGCAGGCCCTGGTCGACATCGCACTGATCGAAGAGCCACTGTCTTTGCAGATTGCTCAGCTCGACGTAATCGCGGTCGACGATGCGCACGAAGCCGATTCCCGCACGCGCCAGGGCGCCGGCCTGAAAGCTTCCCAAAGCGCCGCAACCGAGGACCGCCACGCGCGCGTCCAATAACCGTTGTTGCCCCGGTTCGCCGATGCCTGGAAACAGGATCTGCCGCGAATAACGCTCCCGAAGCCGTGAAGTCATACAACCAGATGGTACCAGCCGATGCGCTAAGATGGTCGCTTGTGTCGAGTTGGCTGGGCCCCAGGATTAGTGTGCCCATACTGGCTGCCGTGAGCTGCATTCCGCTGGTCGCAGCGGTCGAACAATTCGAAGGCCAGCCGATTGCCAGTATTCAATTCGATCCCGAAAAGCAGCCGCTCACGTTCGATCAGCTCTTGGCAATGACTCCTTTGCACGTGGGCCAGCCCCTCGAGATGTCCAACGTGCGGGACGCCATCCAGGGACTCTATCGGACGGGCGAATATGCCGACATTGCCGTGGACGCCACGCTCGGCGCCGCCGGCGTGAACCTGAAGTTCCTTACCAAGCCGAACTTCTTCATCGGGCATGTGGACGTGGAGGGAGTGCCCGAACCGCCGAATCAGGGGCAACTAGTGATCGATACCAAGCTCCAGCTGGGAGGCCCCTACTCGACCGACGAAGTGAAGACGGCAGTGGACCGGCTGACGGATGTGGTCCGGCGGAACGGCTTCTATCACGCCACCGTTGAGCCGCACAGCGCGCTCGAGCCGCCAGTGCAGCAGGCCAGCGTCAATTTCAATATTGATGCTGGAAAGCGCGCCCGATTCGACGGGTTAGTGGCGAACGGCCAGATGGAACGCACCGTCGACAGCATCCTGAAATCGTCCGGCTGGAAGCGCTGGTACGGTTTGCTCGGCTGGCATTCGCTCACCGAAAATCGTCTGCGATCCGGGATCGACAACATTCGTTCCTGGTATCCCAAGCACGACCGGCTGCTGGCGAAAGTAACGCTGGCGCGTTTGGATTATCACCCCTCGACCAATACGGTCACGCCCGTATTGGACATCGACAGCGGTCCGCTGGTGGCCGTGCGCGTCACCGGCGCCAAGGTATCGGGCGGGAAACTGCGCAGCATACTGCCGATTTATGAGGAGCAGTCGCTCGACCGCGACCTGCTCGAGGAAGGCAAGCGGGATCTCGCCGAATATTTCCAGTCGCAGGGCTATTTCGATGCGAACGTCGCGTACACGACGACCGGGGCTAACAACGGCTCGCAGTTTATCGATTATCAGGTGGAGCGCGGGCCGCACCATAAATTGGTTCACCTGGAAATTCAAGGCAACCACTACTTCGATACCGCGACTCTGCGGGAGCGGATGTCCGTCGTTCCCGCCACGTTCATTCGGTATCGGAACGGGCGCTATAACCGCGCCGACTTGGACCGCGATCTCAATTCGATCCGCGATCTTTACCGTTCCAATGGATTCCGCGATGTCGAGGTCACCTCGCGGGACGTGGACGACTACCAGGGCAAGGAGGGACAGATCGCAATTTTCATCGAGGTCCGGGAAGGCCCGCAGTGGTTCGTATCCGAACTGGATCTCAACGGCGTGGACCAGGGTGATCACGCGGCCTTGCTCATGATTTTGCATTCCACCGCCGGGCAGCCGTACAGCGACTTGAATATCGCCACCGATCGCGACGCCATCCTCGACTACTATTACGACAAGGGCTACCCAGAGGCGAAATTTGAGTTCACGTCCACGCCGGCAGCGCAGGCGAATCACATGAATCTTCAGTTCATCGTGACGCCCGGGCGAACCGTATATGTCCGCGATGTGCTCGTGTCGGGTCTCAAGAGAACCCAGCCGGATCTGGTGCGAGACCGGATCGACTTGAAGGCGGGCGACCCGCTATCGCAGGATAAAATCACCGGCAGCCAGCGCCGGCTGTATGATCTCGGGATCTTCGCGCGCGTGGACACGGGACTTCAAAACCCGGATGGAGAAGAGCCGACAAAATATGTCCTGTATTCGATCGAAGAGGCCGGCCGCTACTCCATCAACGTTGGAGTGGGCGCTGAAATCGGGCGCATCGGCGGCGGGACGGTGTCGCTTGACTCGCCGGCTGGAGTTACCGGGTTCACCCCGCGGCTGTCGTTCGGCGTGAGCCGCTTGAATTTTTTCGGATTGGGCCACACTCTCGGCCTCCAGACCTTGGTCTCTACCCTGGAGCAGCGCGCCTTGGTTACGTATCTGGCGCCGGAGTTTGAAGGCAATCCCAACCTGAACCTGCAATTTTCAGGTCTGTTCGATCTTTCGCATGACGTTCGCACTTTTTCGGCGCGCCGCGAGGAAGGGTCCGTTCAACTGGGGCACAAGCTGTCAAAATCCGACACCATTCAATATCGCCTCACATTCCGGAAGGTCAATATTCTGGGGACGCCGCTCGTGACGCCGGAGCTCATCCCGCTGCTTTCGCAGCCCGTACGTGTCGGCCTGGTTTCTACTACTCTTATCCGGGACCGGCGCGACGATCCGCTGGACGCCCATCGCGGTTCGTACAATTCGATTGACCTCGCGCTGGCCGCCCAAGCGCTGGATTCGCAGACCGGATATGGGCGCTTAAATGCGCAAAATTCGACTTACTACCCGGTAACCAAGAATGTCATCCTGGCGCGA
>Ga0335078_10017992_pt1 | contig 10510 bp, 9 predicted proteins | sample Lox_Sample_32_FD_206711 | JGI IMG/M metagenome (GOLD analysis project Ga0335078, IMG submission 206711) | Soil microbial communities from Loxahatchee National Wildlife Refuge, Florida, United States - Lox_Sample_3.2 | ecosystem: Environmental > Terrestrial > Soil > Wetlands | place: USA: Florida...
TGGTGACCCTGCCGCAGTTCACCGTGGCCGGCGACACCACGGTGGCGGTGAACGAGCCGACCGCGACCAGCGAGGTCGCGATGGTGACGCCCCGGCCCGCGGTCGTCAGGGACATCACGTTCGGCATCACCCGGCTCACCGCCCACGGCGACCTCATCGAGGACGCCGTCGACGCCGGGAACCTGCCGGTGTGGACGAACGTGACCACCACGCCGGTCACGGTCGGCACGCTGCACGCCGCCGCGACCGGGTACCTCACCGCGCGGGCGGGCGGCCCGCGGTACGAGTACGACCTGGCCTTCGCCGGCCCGAGCGGGCTGATCGGCCCGCAGCGGTACGTGGTCACCCCGGCCAGCCTCGCCACCGTGCGCGCGGGCTACTTCCAGCAGGGCAAGTCGGTGGGCGGCTGGGCTCCGTCCAGCATCTTCGGCTTCGACATCACCGGCGGCATCGCGATCCTGTTCGCGGACATCTTCCCGTTCGGGCTGCCGCGGACCGGGACCCAGTACTTCTCGGCCGGTCCCGCACTGTACTGGTTCAACCAGTACTGGCAGTCGTTCGCGACCCTGTCCGGCGGCCAGTCCGACGCGGCGCGCGCGTTCACCCCCGGCGAGGTGACGAGCCAGGACTGGAACGCCGGGCCGCTGCATCCCGGGCCCAACGTCAACCTGCTGGGCCCGGGCAACCCGCTCCCCGCGCTTTCCTCGGCCAGCCGGGCCGGGAACACCCTCACCCTGTGGATCACCCCGTTCAGCGACAACACCCCGGGCCACACCGGCACCGGCTTCCTGAGCGGCGTATTCGGCGGGCCCCCGGTCACCGGCCGCTACCAGCTGGACCAGAACGGGAAGAAGATCGCGGCCGGGACCGCGGCCACGGGCCCGCCCGACCTGATCCTGCAGGCCCGGCTGAGCCCCCGGCCGGCCACGCTGCGGCTGGCGCTGACCACGGCGCGCACCGGTTATCTCTACCAGCTGTCCCCGGCGACCAGCACGGTGTGGACGTGGCGCACGGCCCGGCGGCCCGGAGCCAGGCTTCCCGCGGGCTGGCTGTGCGCCGACCTGACCCGCACATGCGCCGTGCAGCCGATGATGACCCTGCTCTACCGGGTGCGGGCGCTGGCCACCAACGGCTCGGCCCGGACCGGGCGGCAGCTGGTCGGTGTCACGGCCGGGCACCTGCAGCTCGCGCGGGCCGCCGCGATCACCGGGCTGACCGCGCAGGTGTCGGTGAACGACGGCCGGACCTGGCGGGCCGTCCCGGTGCGGCCGGCCGGCGGCACCCGCTTCGACGTGACGTTCAACGCCCCGCCCGGCAGCTACGTGAGCCTGCGGGTGCACGCCGCCGACGCGGCCGGCGGCCAGATCACCGAGACGGTCATCCGCGCCTACCGGATCGCGCCGTGACCGCGGCCGGGCCGCGGTCCAGACCAGGAGCATGCCGATGAACCTGCGCAGCGTCCTCGCCACGGGCTTCGCCGCGGTGGTCGCGTTCGGCGCGGCCGCGGCCGCCATCCCCGGTTCCGCCGCGGCCGGGACCGCCAGCCCCGGTTCCGCCGCGGCGGCGGGCGGCGGGCCGATGCGGGCCGCCTGCCACCCGGCCGGCCCGCGGGTCGAGCGGTGCTTCGTGCTGTTCGCGCCGCAGCAGCGGCTGAACGCGGCGATCGCCGCCGGGGCGAGGGGGCCCGCGGCCGTCCCGGCCGGCTGGGGCGCGCGCGCCATCGAATCGGCCTACAAGCTACCGGTCGCCCGCAACCCCCGTCAGACCGTGGCGGTGGTGGACGCGTACCGGACCCCGGCACTGGCCGCGAATCTGGCCGTCTACCGCCGGGAGTACGGGCTGCCGGCCTGCACCGCCGCCCGCGGGTGCCTGCGGATCGTCAACCAGCGGGGCCAGGACTCGCCGCTGCCGGTCTCGGGGGTGCCGTCCGGCTGGGATGTGGAGACCATGCTGGACGTCTCGATGGTGTCCGCGGCCTGCCCGCGCTGCAAGATCCTGGTCGTGGAGGCCCGCAGCGCCGACGTCTCCGACCTGGGCGCCGCGGAGAACACGGCGGCGCGGCTGGGCGCCCAGGTGATCTCCAATAGCTACGGCACCCAGGAGTCAGGGTTCAGCCAGGGCTACGCGGCCGACTACGACCACCCCGGGCACCTGATCGTGGTCTCGTCGGGCGACCTCGGCTTCACGGCCGCGAACTTCCCGGCCAACCTGACCACGGTCACCGCGGCCGCCGGCACCCAGCTGGCCCGGGCGCGCAATGCCCGCGGCTGGTCCGAGCGGGTGTGGAACATCGCGGAGGCGGGCGCATCGGGCAGCGGCTGCTCGGCGTACGTGGCGAAGCCGCCCTGGCAGCACGATCCGCACTGCGGCATGCGCACCGTGGCCGACGTGTCCGCCCTGGCCTGGAACGTGCCGATCTACGAGAAGGTCCAGGGCGGGTGGCTGACGGTGGGCGGAACCAGCGCCTCCTCGCCGCTGATCGCCGGGGTGTACGGCCTGGCCGGCAACGCCGCGAAGATCACCCCCGGATACCCGTACGCCCACGCGGGGGCGCTGTTCGACGTCACCGCCGGCAACAACGACTGGTTCAACCTGGCGGGGGGCGCGACCTGCGGCTACGACTACCTGTGCACCGCGAAGCGGGGGTACGACGCGCCGTCCGGCCTGGGCACGCCGGACGGCACCGGCGCCTTCTGACGCCGCCCCCGGTGAACCGGGTGTGACGTCGCGGGGGACAAATACCGAAAAGCGAGGGGTGCCGTTGGCTCGCCGAGCCGCCTCCGGCGAGGATGAGCGTGTGGGCTGGATCGAACTCGACGGGGCGGTCAACGTGCGGGACCTCGGCGCGCTGGCCACCGATGACGGCCGGGCTACCGCGCCCGGCCGGTTGCTGCGCGGCGACAACCTGCAGGATCTCTCACCGTCTGACGTGCGGACGCTCGTCAGCGGGATCGGGCTGACCACGGTCGTGGACCTGCGCAGCCCCTGGGAGGTGGCGTCCGAGGGTCCGGGACCGCTGACCCGCGTCGGGTCCGTCCGCCACGCGTACCACTCGGTGCTGCCCGAGGGCGGCGCGGCCACCGACGCCGCCGCCGCGCTCGCGAGCAGGCGGGACGAGACCCGGCTCGACGGAGCCCGGTCCCGCTACCCCGACGACATCCGGTGCGGTTACTACCTCGGCTACCTGGAGGACCGCCCGGACCAGGTGGCCGCGGCGCTGCGCAGCATCGCGGGCGCAGCGGGCGCGGCGCTGGTGAACTGCGCGGCGGGCAAGGACCGGACCGGCGTGGTCGTGGCGCTCGCGCTGACCGCGGTCGGCGTCCGGCGGGACGCGGTAGTCGCCGACTACGCGGCCAGCGCCGAGCGCATGGAGGCGATCCTGGCCCGGCTGCGTGCCTCGAAGACGTACGCGTCCGACATCGACAGCACTCCGGCGGCCGAGCAGGCGCCGCGGCCGGAGACCATGGACGCGTTCCTCGGCCAGCTTGACAAGCGCTACGGCGGGGCCCTGGGCTGGCTGGACAGCCACGGGTTCGGCGCCGACGACGTGCGGACGCTGCGGGCGAAGCTGCTAGCGGCCTGAGCTCATTCCGCGCGCCGGGCGATGAGGCCCTGCCACGGGCCGAGCGCCCGCCCGCCGGCCGGCTCCCCCCCGCCGGTGGTGAGCAGGACCTCGCCGGCCGGGCAGGGCAGGGCGGCCGGCTGGTCGCCGAGGTTCACCGCGACCACCAGATCGCCGGCGCGGTAGGCCCACAGCCCCTCCCCCGCGGCCGCCGCGATCCGCTCGTAGGCCGCGATCCGGCCGCCGAGCTCGGCCCGGCGCAGGGCGAGCAGGCGGCGGCACAGCCCGAGCACGGACCCCGGGTCACCGCGCTGGACGGCCACGTTCCGGACGGCGTGGTCGCCGAGGGGAAGCCAGGGCGTCACGCCCGCCGCGGTGAACCCGCCGGCCGGCGAGGCGTCCCACGGCATGGGGGTCCTGGCCCGGTCCCGGCTGCCGTCCCAGCCGCCCCCGGAGGCGGACATCTTGTCCCGCCGCAGCCCGGGCGGGACCGCGACGTCGGTCATCCCGATCTCGTCGCCGTAGTACAAGACGGTGGTCCCCGGCAGCGTGGCCAGCACCAGCAGCGCCAGCCGGGTCTTGCGCTCGTCTCCCCCGCACCAGCGGCTCGGGAAGCGCCCGACGTCATGGTTGGACGCCGTCCACACCGGGCACGCCCTGGCGGGCAGCCGGGCCAGGGTCGCGCCGACCACCCCGGACAGGTCCCCCGCGGCCAGGGGCGCGAACACGAACGGGAAGTTGAACGCGAGCTGCAGCTCGTCGTCGTGCCCGTAGAACGCGGCGAGCCGGCCGAGGTCGCGCACCCACGTCTCGCCGAGCAGCAGCCGCGGCGGCCGGTAGCCCGCGGCGATCCGCCGCCAGTCGCGGTACACGCCATGGGTCTCCGGCCGGTTCGCGCTGTAGGTCATCTGCTGGCCGAACCGGCCCGCCAGCGGGTCCGGGCTCGTCACCGGGGGGTTGTCGCGCAGCTCGGCGTCCTTGTACAGGCCGTGCGCCACGTCGATCCTGAACCCGGCGACCCCGCGATCGAACCAGAACCGGATGATCTGCTCGAACTCCCGGTGCACCGCGGGCTCGCGCCAGTTCAGGTCGGCCTGGCTGTCCAGGAACAGGTGCAGGTAGTACTGGCCGGTCGGCTCGTGCCACGCCCACGCCGGGTCCCCGGTGGCGTTGATCCAGTTGTTCGGCGGGCCGCCGCCCGGCGCCGGGTCGGCCCAGACGTAGTAGTCACGGTGGCGTGCGCCCCGGCCGCTGGCGGCGTCCACGAACCAGGGATGCGCGGTGCTGGTGTGGTTCGGCACGAGGTCGAGCAGCACCCGCAGCCCGCGGGCGCCGGCCTCGGCCACGAGCCGGTCGAGGTCCGCCAGCGTGCCCAGGTCCGGGTGCACGCCCAGGTAGTCGGAGACGTCGTAGCCCCAGTCCTCGTCCGGCGAGGGCATCGTCGGCGACAGCCAGACGCCGTCCACGCCGAGCCAGGACAGGTAGCCCAGGCCCGCGATGACCCCGCCCAGGTCGCCGTAGCCGTCGCCGTCAGTGTCCCGCCACGACCGGACGTAAAGCTGGTAGAGCACGGCCCCGTGCCACCAGCGCCGTCCGCCTGGGTTCTCGTCCATCTGCCTCCGATCCGGGATCGCCCAGAGCCTACGCGGGCCGGCGCCGCGCTTGCTTTCGCCCTCCGCCCGGCCGACACTGGACGGGTGAGTTGGGTCGTCGAGCTGGTCATCGCCTTCGCGCTGATGCCGGTCGCGGGATACGCGCTGATCGGAGCGTGGCGCGGGATCCGGTGGCTGAGCGAGTCCCGCTACCAGGTCCCGCCCCCCGAGCCGATCGAGCGGCTCCAGGCTGACCTGCGCCGGCTGCGCGCGGAGCTGGAGAACACCGAGAACCGGGCCGGCCTGACCGCCAAGCACCACCGGGTGCGGGCACTGCGCGGCGCGTACCTGGACGCGCTCGGCGCGGCCTGCCGGCGGCTGGAGGTCCCCCCTCCGCCCGGCGGCGACCACGCCTCGCTGGCCGAGATCTACCGCGTGGAGGCGGCGCTGCGGCAGCGCGGCCTTGACGTGCGCCCGCAGGTGCGCCGGGACGTGCCGGAAACGGCCGCGCACTGAATGCCGGGCGGCGAGCCGCACAGCGATCCGGACCCGGTCCGCGTGCTGGCGGTGTCCGATGAGGCCGACGACGCGCTGCTCGCCGACGTGGGCCCGGCGCGCGGGGTCGCGCTGATCCTGGCCTGCGGGGACCTGCCGTTCGAGTACCTGGGCGCGCTGATGAACCGCCTGGACGTCCCGCTGGTATTCGTGCCCGGCAACCACGACCCGGACCTGTCCGGCTACCGGTCCTCGCGGGCCGGCCTGACGTTGCGGGCCGGCATGCCCGCCCGGCCGCCCTGGCCGCCGGGGGCGGTGAACGCCGACGGCCGCGTGGTCGACGCGGCCGGGCTGCGCGTGGCCGGGCTCGGCGGCTCCGTCCGCTACAACGACGGACCCAACCAGTACACCGACCGGCAGCAGGCGCGGCGCGCCCTGGCCCTGCGGGCCCGGGCGCGCTGGCGCCGCCGGCGCGACGGAAGGCGAGTTGACGTGCTGATCACGCATGCCCCGGCGCGCGGCGTCGGCGACGGCGACGATCCGCCGCACCGCGGGTTCACCGCGCTGCCCGGCCTGGTCGCGGCGATCCGCCCGGCGGCACTGCTGCACGGCCATGTGCATCCCTACGGCGCGCCGGCCCGGCCCGTCGCGCTGGGGCGCACGGTGGTCTGCAACGTCACCGGATGGCACCTGCTCCAGATCGGGCCGGGCCCGGGCCCGGCCGAGCTGCTCCCAGGCGTGCGCGCCCGAGGCCGCCTCGATGCCCGCTGATACCGGCTTCCCCGTCGCCGACGTCGAGAATGACTTCCAGCGCGCCCGCCGCCGCCAGGTGCTGGCCCGGCTGGCCCAGCGGCTACGCCGCGGGCCGGACGACGTCAACCTGATCCTGCCGTTCGACGAGGTCGTCGCCGCCCTGGGCCGGCGCGGCGAGCGGCGGCTCGGCCTGCAGACCATCGCCCTAGACACGATCGTCGGCACCGTCGACTCCAGCCGCGACTTCGACCGCCGATTCCGGCCCACCAGCGGGCGGGTCAGGGAACGGTGGGAGCGGCTCGCCCTGGCCCAGCGGCGCGGCGAGCCGATCCCGCCCATCGACGTGTACCGCATCGGCGAGATGCACTTCGTGCAGGACGGCCACCACCGGGTCTCGATCGCCATCGCCACCGGGGCCAAGACGATCGATGGGTACGTGACCGAGGTGCTGACCCAGCTGCCGCCGACCGGCATCCGGGGCCGCCGGGACCTGCTGATCAAGAGCTACGAGCGGATCTTCGCCGACCGGGTGCCCCTGCCCCCGGCAGCGCTCGCCAAGATCACGGTGACCGACCCCTGGTCCTACGCGGAACTCGGCGAGAACGTCGAGGCCTGGGGGTTCCGGTGCATGCAGGACAAGGGCCGGTTCCTCAACCGCGCCGAGGTCGCGCGGCACTGGTACACGGAGGAATACGTGCCGGTCGTGCGCATGCTGCGCGCGGCCGACCTGATCGGCACGCGGACCGAGGCCGAGGCCTACATGCGGGTTGCTGCCGAGCGCTACCGGCTCATCATGACCCACGAATGGAACGACGAGATCATCGAGCGTCTGCGGCGGAAGATCAGGTGACCTCCCCGCCGGGGCCCGCAGGCGTCGTGCTCCCGGTGGCCGCATCGCTACCCGCCGCGCTGCTGCCCGCACTGCTGCTGCCCGCACTGCTGCTGCCCGCACTGCTGCTGCCCGCACTGCTGCTGCCCGTGCTGCTACGGGCCGCACTGCTGCTGGCCGCACCGCCGCGGTCAGCGTCCAGTGACAGGTTGCGCCCGGTGGCCGGATCGAATACGTGCATGGACCGGCCATCCACCCAGAGCTCGGCGTCGCCCCCCTCGTGGATGCGGGTGGCGGCGTCGAGCCGGGCGACCACGGTGTCGCCGCTGGCACCGGTGTCCGCGCGTCCTGAGTCCTTGGCGAGCTCCTCAAGCTCGGCGGCGTTCACCCCCTGCTCGCGCGCCTGGGTGAAGTAGACAAACACGTCGGAGCCCATGGACTCGAGGACGTCGATGCTCGTGTGGAACGTAATCCCGTTCGGGCGGGCGTCGGCGGATACGATCGCCGCGTCCTCGAAGTTCTCTGGCCGCAGGCCCACGATAACCTCGCGTCCAGCGCTCTCCCTCTCCACCGCGCGCCGCAGCCGGTCGCTGAGCTGGAAGTCCCCGAGGCTGGTGCGCAGCTTGCCGTCCTCGAGGGTGCCGCCCATGAAGTTCATGGCCGGCGAGCCGATGAAGCCGGCCACGAACAGGTTGACCGGCGAGTCGTAGAGCTCCTTCGGGGAGCCCACCTGCTGCAGCAGGCCGCTGCGCATGACCGCGACCCGGTCGCCGAGCGTCATCGCCTCGGTCTGATCGTGCGTGACGTACACGGTGGTGGTGCCCAGGCGGCGCTGGATCCGCGACACCTCGGTGCGCATCTGCACCCGCAGCTTCGCGTCCAGGTTCGACAGCGGCTCGTCCATCAGGAACACCGACGGGTCGCGCACGATCGCCCGGCCCATCGCGACCCGCTGCCGCTGGCCGCCGGACAGGTTGGCCGGCCGGCGGTCCAGGTGCTGGGTCAGGTCCAGGATCCTGGCCGCCTCCTCGACCTTCTCGTTGATCGTGGCCTGCGGCACCTTGGCCAGCTTCAGCGCGAAGCCCATGTTCTCCCGCACGGTCATGTGCGGGTAGAGCGCGTAGCTCTGGAACACCATCGCGATGTCGCGGTCCTTGGGCGTCTTGTTGTTCACCACCTTCCCGCCGATGCGTAGCTCGCCCGAGGTGATGTCCTCCAGGCCGGCGATCATGTTGAGCGTCGTCGACTTCCCGCAGCCCGACGGGCCGACCAGGATGACGAATTCGCCGTCGGAGATATCCAGGTTGAAGTCATCGACCGCGAGCGCTCCATCAGGAAACCGCTTGGTGATGTGATCCAGCACGATTTCGGCCACTTGCCTCTCCTTAACTCCGCTAGCCCTTGACCGCTCCGGACGTCAGCCCGGCGACGATCCGGCGCTGGAAGAACAGCACGAAGACGATGATCGGAATGGTGATGACGACGGCGGCCGCGGCGATCGGACCGGTCGGCACCGTGAACTGCGAGCTGCCGCTGAAGTACTCCATGGCGGCCGGCGCGGTCCGGGACGCGATCGTCGAGGTGAACGAGATCGCCAGCAGGAAGTCGTTCCAGCAGGCCAGGAAGACCAGGATCGCCGTGGTGACCATGCCAGGCGCCGCCAGCGGGGCGATGACCCGCACAAACGCCTGGAACGGCGTGGCGCCGTCCACCTTGGCGGCCTTCTCCAGCTCCCAGGGAATCTCGCGGAAGAAAGCCGACAGCGTGTAGATGCCGAGCGGCAGGCCGAACGCGATGTAGGGGATGATCAGCCCCGGCCAGGTGTTGAACAGGCCCAGCGCGCGCTCGATCGTGAACAGCGGGGTCACCAGCGCGATCAACGGGAACATCGCGATCAGCAGCGCCATCCCGATCAGCAGGCTCTTTCCGGGGAACCGCAGCCGGGCGATCGCGTAGGCCGCCATGGACGCGAGCACGACGGAGATCACCGTCGAGATGAGGCCGATGCCGATCGAGTTGATCAGCGGGCGGATGAACTGCGCCGAGGTCAGGATCCCGCTGTAGTTCCCCCAGGTCCACGAGGCGGGGATGAAGGAGGGATCAATAACAGCCGCGGGCGTCTTGAACGACAGCGAGAGCAGCCAGAGCACCGGGATCAGCGCCAGCGCGATCACGACGAAGTTCGCCGTCGTCCAGCCGACTTTCTGCCGGGGCGTCGAGGCAACAGCAGCCATCAACGGTCACCTTCCTCCGAAGCTCGTGCCGGGGGCCGCGGTGCCGAAGCCCTTGATGAAGAGGACCGCGATGATCGCGACACAGATGAAGATCAGGATCGAGATCGTCGACCCGATCCCCAGGTTCAGCGCGTTGAACAGGTTGTCGTAGGCGAGGATCGACACCGACCCGGTGTTGTTGCTGCCCTGGGTCAGGATGAAGATGTTGTCGAAGATCCGGAACGAGTCCAGCGTCCGGAACAGGAGCGCGACCAGGATGGCCGGCTTCATCAGCGGCAGCGTGATCTTGGTGAAGCGCTGCCAGGCATTGGCGCCGTCCACCTTCGCCGCCTTCAGCAGATCCTCGGGCACCAGGGAGAGCCCGGCCAGCAGCAGCAGCCCCATAAACGGCGTGGTCTTCCAGATCTCCGCGATGATGATGACGATGAGGGCCTCGAAGTGATTGGTCAGCGGCGCGCTGTCGTTGAAGGCCGCGGACAGGTAACCCTGGCCCGGCGTCCAGGCGTACTGCCAGCCGTAGGCGGCGGCGACGGTCACGATCCCGTACGGGATCAGCGAGGTGGTACGGACCGTGCCCCGGGCGAACAGCGTCCGGTGCAGGACCATGGCCAGCAGCATGCCGAGCACCAGCGTGATCGCGACGGAGAAGACCGTGATGATCACGGTCACCTCCAGCGCCTGCCACCAGTACGGGGAGCTGAGCACCGCGCCGTAGTTGCTGAGCCCGACGAACTTGACCTGCTGCGGTAGCTCCAGGTTGTACCGCTGCAGCGACAGCCAGACGGCGTACACGACCGGATAGGCGACGACCGCGAGCATCACGATAACCGCCGGGGCGCACAGCAGGTAGCCGAGCCTGCGCTCGGCCCGGGCGCCCTCCGACAGCTGCGGCTTGCGTTTCTTTGCCGCCTGCTCGGCCGCTGTGCCGGCCGCTACCTGCGTGGAAGTGCTCATCGGCCCCCTCCTTCCCTCGCGGTCTGCCGATCGCCTGCTGCGCTGTGGTTTGCTGCGCTGTGGTTTGCTGCGCTGTGGTTTGCTGCGCTGT
>Ga0335078_10017993_pt1 | contig 10508 bp, 10 predicted proteins | sample Lox_Sample_32_FD_206711 | JGI IMG/M metagenome (GOLD analysis project Ga0335078, IMG submission 206711) | Soil microbial communities from Loxahatchee National Wildlife Refuge, Florida, United States - Lox_Sample_3.2 | ecosystem: Environmental > Terrestrial > Soil > Wetlands | place: USA...
ACTCGCCGAAGGTCTCGGACCAGGCCACGGTGAGCTTGCCCGACTCGCGGAACGCGCTGACCGCCTCGCGGATCTCCTGCATCCGGGCCAGCCCGATCCGGCCGCCGCCCAGCTTGACCACCAGCGCCCGGACCCGGTCGTCCTGGCGGGCGCGGCGCAGGCCCTCGATCACGTCGGGCAGCCTCATCTTGCGCCGGGACATGATCGCGGACAGCGGGTCGGTGACCGGCCCCTCGGCGATCCCGTCGGTCAGGTCGAGTTCAAGGATCAGCGGGGCCGTCTGGCGTTGCCGTAGCCTGGAGACCTGTTCGGTCAGTTGCCGGGCGAGTTGCACGTCTGCCATGCGGCCAGCTTACGGTGCGGAGGAGATCAGGATCGGCGGGCACCTGGTGACGATCGTGGTGGATGTCGCCAACGTGATGGGTTCGCGTCCCGACGGCTGGTGGCGGGACCGGGCCGGAGCCGCGGTCCGCCTGCACGCCGAGGTGGTGCGGCTGGCCGCCAGCGGCCGCGCCATCCTGCCGGGCGACCCGGGCCCGCCAGCCCAGACCAGCCCGCCAGCCCAGACCAGCCCGCCGGGGTTCGTCATGGTCCTGGAGGGCGCCGCCCGGGCCGCCGCCGCCCGCATATCGCCGGCGGACCCGGCCGAGTCGCCAGCGGACCTCATCGGGGCGGGCGAGCCCGGCGCGGCGGATCCGGTGCGGCCCGGGGAGGTGCGCGTGGTGCAGGCGCGCGGCTCGGGGGACGACGCGATCGTGGCCGTGGTGCGCGAACTGCCCGGGCGGCGGGTGGTCGTGACGGCCGACCGCGAACTGCGCGAGCGGTGCGTGGCGGCGGGCGCGACGGTCCTCGGCCCGGGATGGCTGCTCGGCCTGCTTCGTGACTGAGCAGGGCGGCGGCGGCCCGGCCGCCTTCCGGGCGGCGGCCGCCTTCCTTCCGGCGCTTCGTCCCTGATCATGGACGGGTTTTCGGGCCACCCGGCCCGTTCAACCGGGTGGCCCCACTTCCCCTCTCGCGCCGGCGCACTGGGTCGCCGGAGCGAGCATCGTAGCAGCCAGTGAGCCTCGCTCGCCCGAGTTAGCCAGATACGCACGGTTTGGAAAATCCTGTGAGGACCGGCTTTACTGGCCTTCTGGCTGCCCTCCGAACGACGAAACGGAAGATGCCTGTGGGAGTGCTGATCGCTGTCCTGATCGTCGTGTTCGTCTGCCTCCTGCTCGTCGCCGACCGGGCGGTCAAGGCGATCCAGCGCGGGCGCCGCCGCCGTGAGGCCAGCCGGCGCCTTGCCGCTGCGGCGGCCCAGGCGGAAGCCGAGGACAGACAGCGAAAGGCGGCCGAACAAGCTAGCGGAGCGCTCACCTCGGTCATGCCGACCATCCACGACATCGACACCCGCACGGTCGGCCAGCCCGTCCGCCGGCCCGTCCGCCGCCCCGGTGGAGCATCGGGCCGGTCCTGACCGGTGCGGGTCGTCGTCCTGGCTGACACTCACGGGCCGCGGCGATGGCGGGCCTGCCCGCCCCGGGTGGCCGGATATCTGCGCCGGGCGGACCTGATCCTGCACGCGGGCGACGTCTGCACCGCCTCGGTCCTGGCCGAGCTGGCCGAGTACGCGCCGGTGACCGCCGTGGTGGGTAACAACGACTGCCCTGACGTCGCCGAATGGGGCGCCGCCGAGACCGCGCAGCTCGACCTGGACGGGCTCCGGGTGGCGATGGTGCACGGCAGCGGCGCCGCCACCGGGCGGCTGGCGCGGCTGCGCCGCAGGTTCCCGGCGGCGGACCTGGTGGTGTTCGGGCACTCCCACATCCCGCTCGACGAGTCCGCCCCCGGGCTGCGGATCTTCAATCCGGGATCGCCGACCGACCGCAGGCGGCAGCCGCACGGCACGCTCGGCGTGCTGGAGATCACCTCCGGCCGCCTGGCCAGCGCCACCATCGTGCCCGTCACCTGACCAGCCAGATTCCAGGCATCCGGGGTGCGCTCCCTGATCGTGTGGAGTTACCCCCCGGAAAGCACGGGGTAACTCCACACGATCATGCGCGAGGCGTCCGCGTCAGCCGGTTACTCGGTCCACCAGTCTTCGTCGTCTTCCTTGCCGTTGGCCGACTGCTTGGCGCTGGCCTGGGCCGGGGCCGGGGCCGGGGTGCCGTTGGCGGGCCGCTGCTGCGCCTGGGTCGGCGCCGGGGACACCTGGGTCGGCTGGTGCGGCGACTGCGCGGGCGGCACCGGCTGCACCGTAGTGGGGGCGACCCCCGAGGTGCCGTTGCGCGGCGCGCTGGGCGGGGCCGGAGGAGCCGACGGGGCCGGCTCGGCCGCGATGGCCGGCTTCGGCGCCGCGGCCGGCATCGCGGCGTCCATGGGCAGCTGGCCGCCGAGCAGCTGGCGCACCTGCGCCAGGTGGGTGGCGATGCTGTCCTTCTGCCGGGTGAGCTCCTCGACCTCGCGCTGCGCGGCCGCGCGGCGGCGCTCGGCGTCGGCCTTGGTCTCGGCGAGCAGCTGATCGGCCTGGGTCTTGGCCCCGCTGACGATCTGGTCGGCGTTCTTCTTGGCGTTGCTGACCAGCTGCCGGGCGTGCGAGTCGGCGTCGCGGCGGGTCTGGTCCGCCTGCGCGGAGGCCTTGGCCGCCCGCTGCTCGGCGGTGGAGGCCCGCTGCTCGGCCTCGGAGACGAGCTTCTGCGTGGCGGACTGGGCCGCGGCGAGCCGCTCGGCTTCCTGGCGCTCGGCCTCTTCGCGGCGTGCCGCGAGCTGGATCTCGAACTCGGCCTCGGCCTGCGCCCGCTGCGCTTCGCTCTCCTCCAGGATCCGCTGCGCCTGGCTGCGCATCTCGTCGGCCTGGCGCTTGGAGGTGGTGAGGATCTCGTCCCGCTCGCGCTTGGCGGTGGCCTTCAGCTGGGCGACCTCGCGCTCGGTGCTGGTACGCAGCTTGGCGATGTCGCGCTCGGACGCGGCCCGCTTGTCCGCGACCTCATGGTCGGCGGTGGCCCGGAGCTTGGCCACCTCGCGCTCGGTGGTAGAGGTCAGCTCGTCGGCCTCGCGCCGGGCGGTGGTCCTGATGGAGTCGGCCTCCCGCTCGGCCGCGCCCCGCAGGTCCTCGGTCTCCCGCTTGGCGTTCGCGCGCAGCTCGGTGGCCTCGTTCTCGGCGGCGGCCCGGAACTCCGCCGCGTCAACCTTGGCCGCCGCCTTGATCTCATTCGCTTCCGACCGGGCGGCCTGGACCAGCTCGGTGGCCTGCTCTTCGGCCAGCCTGAGCAGCTGCTCAATGCGGGCGCCTAGACCGGAGTAGGTCGGGCGTTCCTGCTCCTGTATCTGGCGGTGAGCGTCAGCCAGCTCCCGCCGCATGGTCTGGGATTGCTCACGATGCTGGCGCACCTCGGCTTCGACCTGCCGGATGTGCTCGTCGACCTGGTGGCGGTCGTAGCCCCGCATGACCGTGGCGAACTCGCGCGGCGGGGCCTCTTCGAAGAAGTTGGTCAGCTGGGCGTCAATGTCCGATTGCATATGGCCTAATCCTGGCTAGACGTGAAGGCGACGGAAATTTTCGGCGGGTGTCAGCCATGCGGGTACGACTCTCGCCCGGTGACAGGCAGACTACTCTTACTTGGGTTGTTTGGAGGGCCAGTCAGAGTTCTCTATCCTATGCGTCCTGTTAAATCCCCTTATCGACAGTATGGGGCATAACGCTGGCGTAGCGGACTGGACGAGTTCGGTCAGTACGCCCCCCAGATCGGCCGGGTGCAGGAACGCGATGGAGGCGCCCATGGACCCGTGCCTGGGCCGCTCGTCGACCAGCCGGATGCCCGTCCCGGCCACCGCGGCCAGGGCCTGTCCGATGTCACTGACACCGTACCCGACGTGGTGGATCCCCTCACCTCGCCGGGCCAGGAACTTGCCCACCGGGGTGTCCGGGCCCAGCGGCTCGAGCAGCTGGACGTAGCCCACGCCCAGCGCGCCGACCCCGGCCGGGCCCGCGCCGACCTGCATCATGGCCTCGCGCACCCCCTGCTCCTCGTTCACCTCCAGGCTCACCACTTCCAGCCCGAACGTGGCCTGGTACAGCCCGATGGCCCGGTCCAGGTCCCGGCAGGCGACGCCGACGTGATCGATGCGGGTAAGCAGCGGTAGCACCATATATTTCCTTCCGGGACGAGCTAGGTATCGTTACAAGCATGAGCGAACCACGTCAGCCGGTCATTGCCGGGGCGGCGAGGACACCGGTAGGCCGCCTGCTCGGATCCCTCGCCAGCAAGTCTGCCAGCGAACTCGGCGGTGTCGCGATCGGCGCCGCCCTGGACCGGGCCGGCGTAGCTCCCGGCCGGGTCGAGTACGTGATCATGGGCCAGGTGCTGCAGGCGGGCGCGGGCCAGATCACCGCCCGCCAGGCCGCCGTCGCGGCCGGCATTCCGATGAGCATCCCCGCGCTGACGGTGAACAAGGTGTGCCTGTCCGGCCTGGACGCCATCGCGCTCGCCTCCCAGCTGGTCCGGCTGGGCGAGTACGACGTCGTGGTGGCCGGCGGGATGGAGTCCATGACGCGGGCGCCCCATCTGCTGCAGAACTCGAGGGCGGGCTACAAGTACGGCCCGGTCCAGGTCGAGGACTCGATGGCCCTGGACGGCCTGACCGACGCCTTCGACCACCTGTCCATGGGCGCGTCCACCGAGAACAGCGGCCGCGAGCTCGGCATCACCCGCGAGGAGCAGGACGAGTTCGCCGCCATGTCCCACCAGCGCGCCGCCGAGGCCACCAAGAACGGCCTGTTCGCCGCCGAGATCATCGGCGTCCCCATCCCGCAGAGGGGCGGCGAGATGCTGACGGTGACCGAGGACGAGGGCATCCGCCCCGGCACCACCTCCGAGACCCTGGCCAAGCTGAAGCCGGCCTTCAGTTCCGGCGGCACGATCACCGCCGGCACCGCGTCCCAGATCTCGGACGGCGCCGCCGCCGTCGTGGTGACGTCCGCAGAATATGCCGAACGGGCCGGGCTGTCCGCCCTCGCTGAGATCGGGGCGCACGGCAACGTGGCCGGCCCGGACAACTCGCTGCAGTCCCAGCCGTCCAACGCCATCAGGCAGGCCCTCGCCAAGGCCGGCCTGGCCGTTTCCGACCTGGATCTCATCGAGATCAACGAGGCGTTCGCGATGGTGGCCATCCAGTCCATGCGCGACCTGGGCGTCGGGCCCGACGTGGTGAACGTGAACGGCGGCGCCATCGCCATCGGCCACCCCATCGGGGCCTCCGGCGCCCGGCTGGCGGTGCACCTGTGCCACGAGCTCGCCCGCCGCGGCGGCGGGCTCGGCGCGGCCGGCCTGTGCGGCGGCGGCGGCCAGGGCGAGGCGCTGCTGTTCCGGGTCCGCGGCTAGCCGCCCATGGCGGCCAGCACAGCGGACGACGCGCCGGACAACGCACCGGGCAGCGCCGAGCTCGACCGGGCCCGGGCCGGGGATCCCCGCGCGCTCGCCCGGTTGCTCTCGCTGGTCGAGGATGAGTCGCCGCGGGTCCGTTCGGTCATAAAGGACCTCATGCCCGGCACCGGCGGGGCCCGGATCATCGGCCTGACCGGCGCGCCCGGGGTGGGCAAGTCCACGATGACCAGCGCGCTGGTCGGCGCGTTCCGCGCCGACGGCGCCCGGGTCGCCGTGCTCGCGATCGACCCTTCCTCGCCGTTCACCGGCGGCGCCCTGCTCGGTGACCGGATCCGGATGCAGGACCACGCCATCGATGACCGGGTCTTCATCAGGTCGATGGCCAGCCGGGGCCATCTGGGCGGGCTGGCGACCTCGACCCCGCAGGCCATCAGGGTGCTCGACGCGGCCGGGTTCGACCCGATCCTGGTCGAGACCGTCGGCGTGGGGCAGGCCGAGGTGGCCATCGCCTCCATGGCGGACTCGGTGGCAGTGCTGCTCGCGCCGGGGATGGGCGACGCGATCCAGGCGGCCAAGGCCGGCATTCTCGAGGTCGCCGACGTGTTCGTGGTGAACAAGGCGGACAAGCCGGACAGCCAGCAGGTGGTCAGGGACCTGCGCACCATGATCGCGCTGGCCGAACGCAGGCACGGCGACTGGAAGCCGCCTATCGTCACCACCGTGGCGGTCAAGGGCGACGGGATCGACGAGCTGGTCAGCCGGCTGGACGAGCACTGGTCCTGGCTCGCCACCAGCGGCGAGCTGAAGCGGCGGCGCCAGGCCCGGGCGCGCGAGGAGCTCACCGCGCTGGCCTTCGCCGCGCTGCGCGGCCGGCTGGCCGCGAGCCGCCTGGACGAGCTGGCCGGCCGGGTCGCCGACGGCACCCTGGACCCCTTCGAGGCCGCCGACGAGCTGCTCGCCCGGTAACGCCTGAGCGCCCGGCCGGTAACAGCTGAGCGCCCGGCTGGTAACCGGCCGGTAACCGGGGCGGCGTACGGCATACGGTGTACCCGTGGGTAAGCCGCTTGAATTGCCGTTTGACCCCATCGACCGCGCGGCGCAGATCTGGGAACGAAGGTTCGGTCCCTCGCCGTCGATGGCCGCGGTCACCTCGATCATGCGCGCGCAGCAGATCCTGCTCGGCGAGCTGGACGCGCTGCTGCGGCCGTACGGCCTGACGTTCGCGCGCTACGAGGCGCTGGTGCTGCTCACCTTCAGCCGCCGCGGCGTGCTGCCCCTGGGGCTGATCGGCGAGCGGCTGATGGTGCACCCCACCAGCGTCACCAACATCATCAGCCGCCTGGAAAAGCAGCAGTTCGTGGTCCGCAGGCCCAACCCGGCCGACGGCCGGGGCAGGCTGGCCGAGATCACCGAGGCCGGCCGGGCGGTGGTGGAGCGGGCCACCCAGGACCTGATGGCGGCGGAGTTCGGGCTCGGCGGATACGAGCCCGGCCAGCTGAAGGAGATCTTCGACCTGTTCCGCGAGCTGCGGCTGGCGGCCGGCGACTTCATCCCCGAGCCGGACCAGGAAAGGGCCTAGTGTCTTTTTCAAAGTTCGCGTTATGCAAGGACCCCCCCACCCACCTCCCCTTCCCCCTTCTTTTGCTGCCCGTGCTACCTGCACCGTGCTGGCTCCTATGCTCGCGTTATCCAGATTCCCGCTGCGGTTCTCGCCGTAGCCGGTTACCGGCCGCTCACACGGGCCTGCGGCCCGTGTTCGCTGGGCCGGTCCTGGGTAACGCTCCCGGGCCGCTCGCGCAGGCCCTGCCTCCACGGGGGGTCGACCCCCCTGGCACCCCCCGCAGGGGGGCCTGCACTGCAGCCGGTCTTGCATAACGCTCCTAGGCGCCCGGACCCCCGGGAGCCCTGCTCTCCCCGGAGCCCGGACCCTAGGAGCCGTTCAGGCGGGAGGCCTGCCAGGTCCGCCCGCCGTCGAAGGTGAACCAGACCGTGCCCGAGGACGGGTCGGCGGGCAGCGCGATGCCCTGCTCGTCGGTGGTCATGCCCACGTAGCCGAACCCCCCGGCCGGGCCGCCCCCGCGCAGCGTGGCCGGCTGCCAGCCGGTCTGGCCCGCGGGCAGCAGGTCGATGTCCTGATCCGTGCCGAGGATCACGCTTTCCGACGGGCTGGCGGCCAGTGAGGTGGCCGTCCCCGCGGCCGGCGCCGTGCTCATCGGCAGCCAGCTGAGCCCGCCGTCCGGCGAGAACAGGATCTGCTTGTGCTGCCCCCCGGCGCTAGCCGAGGTGCAGGCCAGGATCAGGTCCCTGGCGTTCACCGCGCCGAGCAGCGCCTGGGACGGCTGGCCGTCCGGCTGGGGCGCCCCCACGGCGCACGAGGACACCAGCGAGCCCACCCGCCGCCAGGCCGCACTGCCATCGACCGGCCCGGCGTACAGCGCCCCGCCCGGCGCGAGCAGGTAGCCGACGCTGCCGGTGAGCACCAGGGAGACGGACTCGCTGGCGCTGCCGTCGGTCAGCCCGGTGGTCGCGGCGCCGACCGGCGTGAAGTCGCCGCCCGGCGCGGGGGAGGAGTAGAGCGTGAAGCTCGTGCACTGGCCGGCGAACGCCTGCCCGCTGCCGGTGCACGACGCGAACACGGCGAACACCCGGCTGCCCACCGTCTCCAGGGCGGTCACCCGCATTCCGTGCGTGTCGACCGGGGTCCAGGCCTGGCCGCCGCTGTGGGTCGCGAACAACTGGGGCCCGTACGCCCACCCGTCGTCCAGGTTGAGGAACCTGATCTGGCTCACCCCGGTCGCCCCGTCCGGCGCGCCGGTCAGCGGCGCGGGCACGCCGGACCAGGACTGGCCGGCGTTGTCGGTGCGCGCCACCGAGGTGCAGTACTGGGTGGCGCAGTGTCCCGGGGTGCCGGCCTGGCCGATCACCCAGCCGGTCCTGGTGCCGACGAAGGTGACCGAGGTGGGCCGGAAGTTCGGCGGCACCGGCGGCGCAGCGGTCCCGGACCGCGTCGCCGGCGGCTGGGTGGCCAGCGACGACTGGGGGCTACCGCCTCCGGTCGGCGTGGCGGAAGCGGAGTGGCCGGCCGCCACGCCGGACGTAGGGCTTGGGCTCAGCACGGGCAGGTTGACCACCTGCGGGACGGTCACTGCCGCGGCCACCAGCACCGCCGCCGAGGTCGCGGTGATGGCCAGCCTGCGGTACTTGCGCCGCCGCGCCCGGCGCTTGATCAGATCGAACGTGCCCGGCGGCGGGGGAAGCGGCTCGACGTGCTGGCTCAGCCAGGCCTCGACGTCGTCAGGCCGCTCGGGACGGTCAGCCATCGCGTTCCCCCAGCGCCGTCTTCAGCCTGGCGCGCGCCGCGAACAGGTCAGCCTTGATGGTGCCCTCCGGCCGGTGCAGCAGCGTCGCGACCTCCCGGATGCCGAAACCCCCGTAGTAGTGCAGCAGGAACGGGTCGCGCAGCCGCGGCGGCAGCGAGGCGATGAGGTCGCGCACGTCGACGTCCTGCGCCGGGTAGGCGACCGGATCCGCGGCGGCCGCCGCGGTGACGTTGCGGATGGCCCGCCGCTCGCGTTCGGTCTTGCGCCAGTGGTCGCGTATCAGGTTGGTCGCGATCATGTACAGGTAGCTCTGCGGGCTGTCCACCTTGGTCCACCGGGACAGCAGCCGGACGAAGGCCTCGGACGCGATCTCGTGCGCGGTGTCGTCGTCGTCGACCAGCCGCCTGACCCAGCCGGCCAGCCTGGGGTACACGCCCCTGAACAGCTCCTCGGCGTCGTGGGCGGCTCTGGCCGCGTTGGCGTCATCTCTTTTGCCCCAGTGAACCTCGTCAGCGGCGCCCACCGGATCTCCCTCGATGAAGTTCCCGGCAGGGGGGAACAGCGCGGCCCCAAGTTCGTCGCGCCCCGCACGTCCGGCGCCCGGCATGAGGACCATGCTGGGGCCGGTCGGGGCGTCCTCGAGAACACCCGTGTGATATGGCAACTTGTACCACACTTTCGTCCGGCGGCCTTACTCGCCGGAGCTTGCTGGTCGCATTCGGCTCAGCTGGGGGTTCCTGGCGTCTGGCCCGGGCGCGCCCCCGTGACGTCCGGGCCCCGCTGCGCACGACGCCGTTCCCCGGCCTCGCGCTCTAAAGAGACGATGCAACGGACTCATCGGTTGCACAGAAAATCCTTTTTTTTACCGAACAGGCGTACCGCGTGCCTCATGGAGCCCTCCAGCCGTCCCTACCGGACGCCCCGGCGGGTTACACTCAAAATAGTAGGACGTCCTACTATTTTCCAGCGGAGGCGGGATCATGGATGCTCAGCCCAGTTCGGACGCGGAGTCCCCGGACGCAGGCCCTTCGGCTGCTGGCCCTTCGGCTGCTGGCCCCTCGGCTGCTGGCCCCTCGGCTGCTGGCAGGGAGCGCTGGCGGCGCCGGTTCGACCAGGCCGCCAAACGAGACGCGGACTTCACCACGCTGTCCGGGCTCGAGGCCGATCCGGTCTACGGGCCGCCGGACGACGCGGTGGTGCCGGGGCTGGAGCGGATCGGCTGGCCGGGGGAGTTCCCGTTCACCCGGGGCATCCACGCCACCGGGTACCGCGGTAAGCCGTGGACGATCCGCCAGTTCTCCGGGTTCGGCAACGCGCGGCAGACCAACGAGCGGTACAAGATGCTGCTGGCCGCCGGGGGCGCGGGGCTTTCCGTGGCCTTCGACATGCCGACCCTGATGGGCCGTGACTCCGACGACCCGCGCTCGCTGGGCGAGGTGGGGCACTGCGGCGTGGCCATCGACTCGGCCGCCGACATGGACGTGCTGTTCGACGGCATCCCGCTGGCGGACACGACTACCTCGATGACGATCAGCGGGCCGGCCGTGCCGATCTTCTGCATGTACCTGGTGGCCGCCGAACGCCAGGGCGCTGACCTGTCGCGGCTGGACGGCACGCTGCAGACCGACATCTTCAAGGAGTACATCGCGCAGAAGGAGTGGCTGTTCGAGCCGCGCCCGCACCTGCGCCTCATCGGTGACCTGATGCAGTACTGCGGCCAGCGCATCCCCCGGTACAAGCCGCTGTCGGTGTCCGGCTACCACATCAGGGAGGCGGGCTCGACGGCCGCCCAGGAACTGGCCTTCACGCTGGCCGACGGGTT
>Ga0335078_10017994_pt1 | contig 10508 bp, 10 predicted proteins | sample Lox_Sample_32_FD_206711 | JGI IMG/M metagenome (GOLD analysis project Ga0335078, IMG submission 206711) | Soil microbial communities from Loxahatchee National Wildlife Refuge, Florida, United States - Lox_Sample_3.2 | ecosystem: Environmental > Terrestrial > Soil > Wetlands | place: USA...
TATAGAGAAAGAGCCCGCCCTGACGGCCTGCCGCAATCTTCACCGCAATCCGCGCACAGCCGGGTTTGAGCTTTGTTCCCGCTAAGGGTACGGGCGAAGCAATTGCAGTGGATCTGTCGACCGGAATCCAGCGGCAAATTAGCTTCACGGCCCACGATCGGCCCGTGCCCACTGACAAACTACTCCCTGCTCCCTGTTACCCTGTTTCTTCACGCAAATGTTTGCCACTTCGCAGCACGCGCACTTCATCGGTATCGGCGGCATCGGCATGAGCGGCATCGCCGAGATCCTGCTCAACCTGGGCATGAAGGTTTCCGGCTCCGATCTGAAGCGCAGCCCCGTCACCGACCGCCTCGCCACACTGGGCGCGACCATCTACGAGGGGCACAACGCAGCCCACGTCGCCGCGGCGACCGTGGTCGTCACCAGCTCGGCTGTTCACGCGAATAATCCCGAAGTCCGCGAAGCGCACGCGCGCAAGATCCCCGTGATCCATCGCGGGGAGATGCTGGCCGAACTCATGCGCATCAAGTACGGCATCGCCATCGCCGGCATGCACGGCAAAACCACCACCACTTCAATGGTCGCCGCGGTGCTCTCCGCTGGCGGGCTCGATCCCACGGTCGTCGTGGGCGGGCGCGTGGACGCGATGGGCTCCAACGCGCGCCTCGGCGCCTCGCAGTATCTCGTGGCCGAGTCCGACGAGAGCGACCGCTCGTTCCTCAAGCTCTCGCCCATCCTCGCCGTGGTCACGAATCTCGACCGCGAGCACATGGACTGCTATCACGACATGGCGGATGTCGAGCGCGCCTTTGTCGATTTCATGGAGCGCGTGCCGTTTTACGGCGCCGCGACGGCCTGCATCGACAACGCGCTGCTCAAAGGCATTCTGCCACGCGTGCGGCGGCGCGTGTTCACTTACGGCGTGGCCGCAGAGGCCGATTTCCGGCTCGAGATTCTCGATCCGGCACAAGCGCCGGGCCCAGCGCCAGCGCAGGGAACTTCTTTCTCGCGCTTCCTGGTGCACACCCCCGCCGGTGCGCTGGGGCCATTCGAGCTGCACGTGCCCGGACGCCACAACATCCTCAACGCCACTGCCGCCGTTGCCATTGCGCGGCAACTGGAGGTTTCGCCCGCGAAGATAGCCGCAGGCCTCGCGCATTTTCGCGGCGTAGACCGCCGCTTCCAGCAGCGCGGCCAGGCGCACGGCGTGACCGTTGTGGATGATTACGGCCACCACCCTACCGAAATTCGCGCTACGCTCGAAGCGGCGCGCGCCTCGATGTGCGCTTCGGGGCGCGGCAAAATCCACGTGGTCTTCCAGCCGCACCGCTACACGCGCACCGCGGATCTCTTCGATCAGTTCGGGGGCGCGTTTGCAGACGCCAATAGCGTCGTCGTGCTGCCCATTTATGCGGCCAGCGAAGAGCCTATCCCCGGCGTCACGGCGGAGCGGCTCGCCGAGCGCATGCAAGCCGAGAAAAACGGCCCGCACGTCGAATTCGCGCCCGACTTTGCCGCCGCCGTGGCCTTGGTCACCGCTCCCGCCCAGCCCGGCGACCTGATTATGACCCTCGGCGCAGGCAGCGTAAGCCAGCTCGCCCCGCAGATCCTCACCGTGCTGGAAAGCGCATCATAGATGCATGAGGCAAAGCGGCGTTGCCTGGGTAGATTTTCCTCCCGCAAAGTGAGGTATCGTGCAAAGGAATGGTGTACAAAAAGGCATCAGTCCTGTAGGAAAGGAGGAATGCCGATGAGAACACCGTATAAGCGATTCAAGAGGAAGAAGGTTGAAGTGAAAGAGTCCGCCAAGGGGAAACGGAAGAACCGTTGGCGCCCCCGGTAGCAGGATGGTGCTCGGAGAGCCGAATCCCGAACCCGGCGCTCACGCTCCCGCATAAGCCTCTACATCCCGCTCGATCGTCTTTTTCAATTCCAGCCGTGCCTTCGAGAGGTCGTGCATTTGCTGAAGGTTCAGCCAGAACTCCGGGCTATTGCCGAAGAAGCGCGCCAGGCGCAATGCGGTGTCCGGCGTAATCGCTCGCTTTCCGTGGATAATCTCGCCAATGCGCGTCGCAGGCACCCGGATCTTCAGCGCCAGGGCATTCTGCGTAATGCCGAGCGGGATCAGGAACTCCTCGCGCAACATCTCGCCGGGATGCGTGCTGACCCTTTGAAGGTCCCATCCGGAGGCTGGTCTGTTGATTGTCATCCTTTGCCACTCCATTGTCGGCGTTTCTAGTGGTAGTCCGTAATCTCTACTGCATGCGCTCCGTCCGTTTTCCAAATGAAGCAGATACGATACTGGTCGTTGATCCGGATGCTGTGTTGCCCGATGCGATCCCCCTTCAACGCTTCCAGGCGATTCCCCGGAGGGACACGCAAATCGCTCAGGCTAATGCACGCTTGAATCTGGTCGAGTTTGCGCAGCGCGGCGGCCTGAATTGCCGCCCAGCGTCGATTCGCGCCTGTCTCATAGAGCGCCTTCGTGTCGGCGTCCTTGAAGCTCTGAATCATTCTTCATCAGGATATAACGAGCCGCATTATATGTAAAGCGTTATACTGGAATTGCCCGGATCTCTGAACTGTAATTCCTGTGCGTACCCGTTACGGTTCAGGTTCCCCCTCCCAAGCGGCGGAAAAGCTTCATCATTCCCGGGCCATAATTGAGGCTGGCGATTGTCACGACCCTGCTCAGGCGTGACCAATCAAGGCAACACGACAAACCGGCCCTTGTTGTGGGACGACGACCCACCCCCGGAGTTGCGCCGCCGGCGTGCGCGCGAACTGGAGGGGCGTGTGCGCCGCTCTGCGCCGGGCATGCCGCTCGAGTTCGACGCGTCTGAAGACGACGGTGCGCTGCGCCCGGTATTGGGGAGCCTTGGTGCGCCCAGGCGGCGGTGGTGGCGCCCCGCGACGACGCCGGGCCGCGTTTTTCTCACCCTGATCGCTGTGCTTTTCCTCGGCGGCCTCGCCACGGTCAGTTTTCTTCTCACGCAGTATCTCGCGCGCGACGCGCGTTTCCGTATCGCCGGTTCCAGCAACATCCAGGCCACCGGTCTCACCGAGTTGAGCCGCGCCGACCTGCTGCCGGTCTTCGGCGAAGACATCGGCCGCAACATTTTCTTTGTGCCTCTCAAGCAGCGCCGGCACGATCTCGAAGAGATCCCCTGGATCGAGCACGCCACCGTGATGCGCGTGCTGCCCGATCAGATTCGCATCGCCGTGGTGGAGCGGCAGCCGGTGGCGTTTACCCAGCACGGCCAGCAAATTGGAGTTGTCGACGCCCATGGCGTGCTGCTCAGCATGTCGCCCAAGACCATGGCCGAGCGCCACTATTCCTTCCCGGTGGTGACGGGCATCGATCCCGGCGATTCGGCCCAGTCGCGCAGCGCGCGCATGGCCGTCTACCTGCGTCTGATGGCCGAGCTGGACGCCGGCGGCAAGCACAACTCGGAAGAGATTTCCGAAATCGACCTCACCGATCCCGAAGATGCACGCGTCGTCATGCCCGAACAGGGTTCCGACATTCTGGTGCACCTCGGCGAGCAACGCTTTCTTGAACGGTACCAGCGGTATAAGGCGCATATCGCCGAATGGCGACAGCAGTTTCCGCATCTCAAGTCGGTGGACCTGCGCTTCGATGACACCGGTGAGCGGGCCATTCTGCAAATGGCCTCGGGTTCTGAAACCCCGGAGGGCGCCGCGGGCGATGCGAGTGCGCCAGGAGATTCTCGAGCCACGCCCGACAAACCGGCAATCAAAAAGAACCAGCCCGCACCGGCGAGTAAGCACCCGGCGCCGAAACCGGCCACCATGAACACGGGAATGAATGCAACCAGGCGGGCTCCCGCCACAACTGCAGGCCGCACCGCAAGCGGCGCCGGCGGCGGGTGAGTGCCATGGCTCAGAAGCCGGACAACCTGATCGTGGTTCTGGATGTCGGCAGCGGCAGCACGCGCGTGCTGGTCGCCGATATGCATGAGCAGGTGCTCCGCTATCGCGGCCACGGCGCGGTGGAGTCGGCGGGCATGCGCAAGGGCCTCATCGCCGAACTGGCTCCAGCCGCCAAGGCCGTGCGCGCCGCGAGCGAACAGGCCGAACGCGTAGCGCACATCAACATCGACGCGTGCATGGTGGGCGTAGGCGGACCGCACATTCGCGGCCTGAACTCGCGGGGCGGCATCCAGCTCGGCCGCGGCATGCGCGAAATCACGCGCGAGGACGTGCGCGCCGCCGTCGACCACGCGCGCGCCATCGAGCGCCCCGCCGACCGCGAGATTCTGCATCTTCTTCCGCGCCAGTTCATCCTCGACGAACAGCCCGGCATCTTCGATCCCGTGGGCATGGTGGGCGCGCGGCTTGAAGTGGAGCTGCACATCGTCACCTGTTCCGGCAGCGCCCTGCAAAGCACGGTCACCTGCGCCAATCGCGCCGGGCTCGAAGTCAGCGAGGCAGTGCTCGAAGCCATTGCCTCCGCGGAGAGCACGCTTTCGGCCGACGAGCGCGAACTCGGCGTCTGCCTGCTCGATATCGGCGCGCATTCCAGCGACATGGCGGTGTTTTTCGAGGGCGCGGTCGCCTACACCGCGTCGGTTCCTATCGGCGGCGCGCATTTCACCAACGATCTCGCCATCGGCCTCGAAATGCCGGTGGCGCAGGCCGAGGAACTCAAGCGCCAGCACGGCCACGCCGTGGTCACTGCGGTGCCGCAGGTGGCTGAAATCGAAATCGCCAATCTGCGGCCCTCACCCCAGGAAGGAAGTGCGGCTGCCTGGGGGCCTCAGCCGCAACGCCTGGCGCTGCGCACCATCGCGGAGATTCTGGAGCCGCGCGCGCGCGAGCTCATGTATTTTGTGCGTGAAAGTCTGCGCCAGGGCGGCGTGCTCGATGCCTTGGGCGCGGGCTGCGTGCTCACGGGCGGCGGAGCCATGCTGGCCGGCATGCTGGACGTGACCGAAAGCCAGTTGCGGGTGCCGGCCCGCACCGGTTTGCCGTTGCGCCTGCCGCAGATGCCCACGGAGCTGAACCACCCATCCTGGGCCGCGTGTATCGGCATGGTGCTCTATGCGCAGCGCACACGAAGCATGCGCGCGGCTGAGGAGAATCTCAGCCTGCGCGCCAGATTACGCGCCATGTTTGCCACGAGTTTTTGAGAAAGCCGGGAACAGGGATGAGGCAGCAGGGAACAGAGTTGCTGATGAGTGGTGGACCCAGGGCGAAAGCTGAAGCCTGACATCAGAAACGCAGGAAACCGCAGACCAGGAGAGCGAATGCAAATGGAACAACAGATGAGTGAAGCCCCCAAAAATGAGGTAGGCGAGATGCGCATTCAATATCACGACGAGCCACCGCGCGGCGCGCGCATCAAGGTGATCGGCGTGGGTGGAGGCGGCGGCAACGCCGTGAACCGCATGATTCAGGCGCGCATGGAAGGCGTGGAGTTCATCGCCGCCAACACCGATGTGCAGGCGCTCAAGCTTTCGCAGGCGCCCATCAAGCTGCAACTCGGCGTGCGCCTCACCTCCGGTCTCGGTGCAGGCTCCAATCCCGACGTGGGGCGCCGCGCCGCCCTCGAAGATTCGGAAAAAATCATCGAGGCGCTGGAAGGCGCCGACATGGTCTTCGTCACCGCCGGTCTGGGCGGCGGCACCGGCACCGGCGCCGCGCCGGTCATCGCCTCGCTGGCCAGCGAGATGGGCATTCTCACCGTGGCCGTGGTCACGCGTCCCTTTGCCTTCGAAGGCAAGCGCCGCCTGATGCAGTCCGAGCGCGGCCTCAAGGAACTGATCGAAAGCGTCGACACCATGATCGTGATTCCCAACGAAAAGCTGCTGGTGGTGGCCAAGGACGCCGGCTTTTTCGAGAGTTTCCGCATCGCCGACGATGTGCTGCGCCAGGGCGTGCAGGGCATCAGCGACATCATCACCATTCCCGGCATCATCAACCGCGACTTTGCCGACGTGAAAACCACCATGGCCGGCATGGGCCACGCCGTGATGGGCACCGCGGTGCGCGCGGGCAGCAATCGCGCCGTCGAAGCCGCGCAGGCGGCCATGGCTTCGCCGCTCCTCGAGGCCGGCGCTATCGACGGCGCGCGCGGCATCCTCATCAACATCACCGGATCGACCACTCTCAAGCTCTCCGAAGTGAACGAGGCCTCGTCGCTCATCCAGTCCGCGGCGCACGAAGACGCCAACATCATCTTCGGTGCCGTGCTCGACGAAAAGATGGGCGACGACGTGAAAATCACCGTCATCGCCACCGGATTCCGCGACCAGATGCCGGAGCGCCGCGCGCGCATGTTGAACGTCGAGGAGACACCGGTCATTTCTGTGCCCGTGGTGGCGCCGGGCAACTGGATGTCGGAGACCGATCCCGCGCTGGCGCCCACCCGCGCCCGTTTCATGAGCCAGGAAGAGGAGGAGGAAGAAACCACCGCCGGGAACAACGACGACGCCTTCTTCTTTGCTGCGGCCGCGCCCAACGTGGCCACGGCGGTGACGGTGGCAACATCGCAATCCGCTCCCGCATCCCACCCATCAGTGGACTTTGCCAGGGACGGCGAAAGCGAAACGGCCTCGCCGGCGCACCCGTTCGATTCCGCGGAAAGCGATTCCACGTTCAAGTCTTTGCCGATTGATTATGCGGCGGAGTTCATCGCCGCTGCGCCCCACACCGTGGACGAAACCGCGGCGGAGCCGGCCCAGGGGCAGGAGCCGTCGTTGTTTCCTGAACCCGCTGGCCAGGGCGAGCGCGATCTTGACGTGCCCACGTTTTTGCGCCGCCTGATCTTTTAGGGAATTGGTCCCGATTGGGGAAGCGGTCCCGGCTTGGGAACGGGCCAGGGTTTTTTTATTATTTCCTTACACCGGGCCCCGGATGGTGTTTGAAATTCTTCCGAAACACGATATAGTAAGCAATATCCCTCGAAAGTGGACTCGGAATACCCGCAATGCGAGTGGACTATCTCGGGTCCGGGTGACTTGAAGAGCAGGGACCTGTAAGCAGGGACGAGCTGGTTAGCCGGGGACTTAGCGCAGAAAGCGCGCACCCAGGCCAGCCCGTCGAGAGGCCGGCAAGCAAGAATCGCGTGCCTGCGGCGGAGAAGAGAAAGGGTCCCCCGCAGCACGACTTGAAAGCACGAAGTGCGTCGTAAGAAGGTGCGAACGCGCGGCAAGTAATCCATAGGTTGAGAGGTTGTTGGCTGGATGATTCTGTCACGCGATTTGTCCCTCAGGACGGCTCCCATTGTTTGCAGTTTGGTTTTCCTTGCTCTCGGCGTTGCCTGCGCAGCGGCACTCGACGCTCCTCAAACCGCCGTTCATAATTCCAAGCCCACTTCGCGGCTTAGAGAGCCGCACCACGCGCCGGCGCATCGCAGCGCGGCAACATCGCCGGCCCCTCGCACCCCCGCCGCGCGTACCGCCGCGAACCACGCCGCAGCCACTCATTCCGCCGCTGCCCCATCCCGCACTCCAGTAAGATCCACGGCCATTCAACGCACCACAACCACGGGGGCGCGCGCTACGTTGCGCCGCGCTTCTCTTACCCGCCGCCATCGCTATTACGAGCGCTTCACCGCCAGCTCCTTTGTGGTGGGCGGGGTCGGCGCCGGCGACATTACGGCCGGCGAAGATCCGGTCGTCCGCCAGGCCGCCATCGATGCCCTCGGCGACATGAACGGCACCGCCGTGGTGATCGATCCCGCGAACGGTCGCATCCTGGCCATGGTCAATCAGAAGCTGGCGCTCTCGCCCGGCGCCGAGCCCTGCTCGACGATCAAGCTCACCGTGGCCCTGGCCGCACTCTCGGAAGGGATCGTCACGCGCGACACGCCCGTGCAGTTGGCCGGCTTCCGCATGAATATGACCCAGGCCCTGGCCAAGAGCAACAACCTCTACTTTGAGGAGCTGGGCCGCGAGCTGGGCTTCGAGCGCGTCCACCACTACGCCAACGAATTCGGCCTGGGCGAGCTGGCCGGCTACAACATCCCCGGCGAGCAGCTCGGCGTCTATCCCGACCAGCCGATCCCCGAATCCGAGGGCGGCGTCGCCCGCATGTGCAGCTTCGGCCAGGGCGTTTCGCTCACCCCGCTGCAGCTTGGCGCGCTTGTCGCCGCCATCGCCAATGGCGGAACCCTCTATTACCTGCAGCATCCCGGCACACCAGAGGAAGTCGCCGCGTTCGAGCCGCGCATCAAGCGCACTCTCGATATCGCCCGCTTCGTGCCCGATCTCGAAGATGGCATGGCAGGCGCGGTCGAATACGGCACCGCCCGCAGCCTGCGCGCCAACTTCCGCGAGCTGCCGGTCTTCGGCAAAACCGGCACCTGCTCCAACGACGGCACGCGCTTCGGCTGGTTCGCTTCCTATTCCGAATCGCCCGAGGGCGCACTGGTGACGGTCTTCTTCCTCGAAGGCGGCCGCCCCACCTTCGGCCCCCGCGCTGCCGCGCTGACCGGCGAGTTCTACCGCAACCTCTGGGATCACGACTACTTCGCCGAGAAAAATCAGGATGCGGGCAATGCTCCGCGTGTTGCTCCCTCTATGCCCGCGACGGCCTATCCGCCTCCAGCCGCACCCAGTCCTGCCCAGCAGTAGGAACAAGCGAATAGTTTTACCGTTCCGAAGGCCGAAAGGTACATGTCACCGAGGGATTCTCCCCAGGGATTGTGTTTTAATGTTCATACGGCTTGAGTCTGATACACGATCTAGCTCAACTGTGGGCGAGGGACCGCATGTCACCGGAAAATGAGATTCGGCTCAACCTGCTGCGCTCTGCCCCTTTGGATGCATGGGTTGCGCTCTCTCAGGATGAGTCGCACATCGTTGCGACTGGGACTGACTTTGAAGAAGTCGCCAGGAGAGCGGACGAGGTGGGAGAAGCAGACCCCGTGATTCTTAAAACCCCGCCAGTTTGGGCTCCATTTTCGGTCTAGCTTGCGCTCGATCGTCCCATATCGTGTATTTCCTGATGGACAGTGAGCCTACCTATACTGGGCTGCTTTGAATGTCCAGATCGCCGCAGCCGCACCCAATTGCCCGCGAACCAAGCGCTTTGAAGCAATTATCGATAGTGGTGCAACGCGATGCCTGTTTCATTCCCAGATTGCAATGCACCTTGGCATCGACGTGTTCTCGGGGCGCCGCGAAATCACCAACGGGATCGGCGGCCAGGAAGAGGTTTGGCTCCACGATCTCATGCTCTACATCCCGGGCGGCCCGGTGAAGATCAAGGCGGGCTTCAAAAGCAATCTTCCCGTGAGCGGACTTCTCGGGACGGCTGGATTCTTCGAACACTTCCGGATCACGTTTGAGGGGGACACCAAGCAATGTGTATTGGAGAGAATCTACTACACTTGATACTGTAAGGTGGCGATTCTTTCCTCATTTCAATCCAAGGCTTGTTTGCCTCGTGCTCATTCCTTTCAACAGGCTATCCTGAATAACGATGGACAAACTGCATTGGGTCCTCGCCGGCATCGGCGACATTGCGCGCCGCCGCGTCATCGCCGCCATTCAAGCCGCGCCGCGCAGCGTACTCTTGGGCTTCGTCACCCGCGATCCCGCCAAGGCGCTCGCGTTTCCCAGCGCGAAATCATGGTCCACCATCGATGAAGCCGTCGCCGATCCGGAAGTCGACGCCGTCTACATCGCCCTGCCCGTGGCGCTCCACGCGCACGCCGCCATCACCGCACTGCGCGCCGGCAAACATGTGCTCTGCGAGAAACCCATGGCCATCAATCATGAGCAATCCGAGTTAATGGTGGCCCAAGGCCGCGCCTCGGGCCGCTTGTTCGGCGTTTCTTACTATCGCCGCCTCTATCCCAAGCTCATCCGTGCCAAGCACCTCATCGCCGAGGGCGCCATCGGCCGCCCGCTCCTGGGCGAAGCCAACTGCCATAGCTGGCTTCATATCGAAGGCCGCGAGTGGCTGCGCGATCCGGCGCTGGCCGGCGGCGGCCCGCTCTACGACATCGCCTCGCATCGCATCGACGCCATGAACTTCCTCTTCGGCAAGCCGGAGCGCGCCTGCGGCCTGCTCTCGAACGCCGTGCACCACATCGGCGTCGAGGACTCTGCGACCGTCATGATGGGCATGCCCGGCGGCGTCCATTGTGTCATTGACGTGCGCTGGAACTCGCGCCTCCCGCGCGACCAGTTCCGCATCATTGGCGAGGACGGCGAGATCAACCTCGACCCCCTCAACAGCCCGGAGTTGCGCGTGGCAACTCGCGAGGGCAGCCGCATGGAGTCTTTGCCGCCGCATGCCAACCTGCACTATCCCGTGGTTGAGAACTTCGTCGATGCTGTCCTGGCCAACGATCCCGGCCGTCTCGCCTGTCCCGCCGAGCAGGGCGCCTGGGTCGACTGGACCGTCGAACAGGTCCTGCGCTCCGAGGTCAATGCCTCTTGAGACCGGCCCGAGCGATTTTTCCTGAAGCCTTTGCAACGATTCTCGCCGAGATTCATCCCATAGACTGAGGTCGCCGGCGCCCGCAGCGT
>Ga0335078_10017995_pt1 | contig 10508 bp, 9 predicted proteins | sample Lox_Sample_32_FD_206711 | JGI IMG/M metagenome (GOLD analysis project Ga0335078, IMG submission 206711) | Soil microbial communities from Loxahatchee National Wildlife Refuge, Florida, United States - Lox_Sample_3.2 | ecosystem: Environmental > Terrestrial > Soil > Wetlands | place: USA: Florida...
CGCAGGCGGGCGCGCCGAATGAGCGACTCGACCTCGCCGGTGAGCGGCGCTGCGCCCATCGCGCGCGTCAGTCTCAGTGCCTCGTTCGCCGCTGCCGACGCCGCCGCGCCGTCGCCCCGGACGCTCAACGCCTCGGCGTGGAGCAGCAGCGCGTAGGCCAGCGGGTGCGGCTCGTTCATCGCGCGACAGGCCGCCACGGCATCCGAGGATGCCGCGACCTCGTCCGCGTGCATCACCCGTGCGTGCTGCGCGGCGACGAGCGCTCGGTGCCCGCGATCGGCGGCTGTCGTGGTGGCCATGGCCTCGGCCTGCTCACGCAGCCCGGCCATGCGAAGCCGAGCGTCCTGACCGGCTCCCGCGCTGCGGTCGCCGCCGATCAGCGCGCGCTCGGCCTCGATGCGGGCCGCCAGCGATAGCACCGGCCATTTGTAACGCTGCTCCTCGCCGATGTCGGTCCGGGTCAGCGCCCGCTCGACGATTTCGCGAGCGCCTTCGAGATCGCCGCCACATCGCGCGAACTCGCCCTCCACGCCGGCCAGCGGCAGGGCGAACTGGGAGGCCGAGGAACGACGGAGGTGCCGGCGCGCCTCGCGCAGATCGACCTCGGCCTCCCCCCGGTGGCCGCTCAGCAGCCGAAGCTCCGCCCGCAGCAACAGCAGGGTCCCGGCGTACACGCCCGGCGGCTCGGCGCGCGGAGCCGTGACGGCCATGGCCTCCTGCCAGCGCCCCAAGCGCATCAGCGCCTCGCCCTGGTTGCCGCGGAGGAACGACCCGATGGTCCGTTCGAGCCCGGCCTGCTCGACCATCGACATGCCCTCGTCGCTGGTGCGAATGGCGTCCTCGTAGCGGCCGAGCATCAACTCGAGATCGGAGAGGTTGACGAACGCGCGGGTGGCGAGCCACGGCAGACCGGCCCGGCGGCTCTGCTCCCCCGCTTCCCGCATGAGGTTCAGCCCCGCCGCGTGGTCCCCGCCGTAGACCATCGCGTGGCTGAGGACGAGCTGCGCCTCGAGCTTCGGCTCGACCGCGCCGGCCGCCTCCGCCGCATCGATCGCTCGCCGGGCCAGGAGACCCGAGCGCTCGATCTGCTCGAGCCGGAGCAAAGCCCGCGCCAGCGAGGTGTGGACCTGGGCGCTGACACGGCTTCGTTCCTCAGACGGGAGCAGCGAGACGGCGTGCTCCAGCACGGCCATGCCTTCGTCGTCGCGGCCGAGGTCGCCCAGCAGCTCGGCGCGCCGGACCAGGAGGATCGCTCGTCGCTCGAGCGGCCCGTGCTCGCCGAGCTCGTCGAGCGCCTCGTCGACCAGGGCCAGCGCGCGCTCGACGCCGCCGGCCTGCCGGGCAGCGTCAGCGGCCACCTCCAGCAGCTGCGCGTGGTCGATCCCGGCGCGCTGCTCCGCGTCGGACACCTGGTTCCACAGCTCGAGCGCCAGCTCGAAGTGTCGCTGCGCCGCCGACGGGGCCGATGCCGCGGCCGCCGCTCGGCCGGCGCGGACCGAGGCCGGCAGCGCGCGCGGCATGTCGTGGGCGGCCAGCCAGTGGTGGGCAAGCATCGAGCTGGCGTCCAGATCGTCGGTCAGCTCCGCGCTGCTCTCGATCGCCTCGGCGTAGGCACGGTGAAGCTGTGCCCGCTCCCCGGGCAGCAGATCGTCGTGCATCGCAGCGCGGGCGAGCGCGTGGCGGAACCTGTAGCCGCGACCGGATGCGTCGACGACGAGCAGCTGCTGGGCCATGGCTTCCCGCAGTCCGGCGTTCCGGTCCGCCTCGGACAGGCCCGCCACCGCCGCCAGGAGACGATCGGGAACCCAGCGCGCCGCCGCCGAGGCGGCTCGCAGCACGTGCTGGCCGTTGTCGGAGAGAAGCTCGACCCGAGCCAGCAGGACATCGCGCAGCGAGGGCGGGAGGAAGTCCGGCTCGACGCGGCCGTCGCGGGTCGCCCCGAGCAGCTCCTCGACGAACAGCGGGATGCCCTCGGACCGCTCGGCGATGAACTCGACCAGGTCCCCGTCGGGCCGTTCGTCGAGGATCGCTTCGATCTGCGCCGCCACATCGCGTCGCTCCAGCCGATCGAGCTCCAATCGCTCGACGACGCGCTGCTGTTCCCATCGGGCGGCCATGCGCCGGAACGGATGGGCACGGTGGAGCTCGTCGGAGCGCGCGGTGAGCACGAGCAGGAGCCGCCCAGCGGCGGAGCGCGCGACCAGCAGAGCGAGCAGGTCGAGCGTCGGGCCGTCGGCCCACTGCAGGTCCTCGAACACGAGCATCAGCGGCGCGTCCGCCGCCAGGCGGGCGATCATCCCGACCATCAGCTCGAGCAACATCGCCGGATCGCGCTCGGACGGGGCCGGACCGGACGAGCCGTCGCCCAGCTCGGGCACGAGCCGACCGATCTCGGCCCGGGCTGAGCCGAGGACGGCGTCCAGCTGCTCGTCGGAAAGCTCGCCGGCCAGCACGCGCATCATCTCGACCAAGGGCGCGAACGGGATTCCGCCCCCGCCAAGCTCGACGCACCCGCCGACCAGAACCCGCGCCCCCGCTTGCCTTGCCCGGTCGACCAGCTCGTGCACGAGCCGCGACTTCCCCACTCCGGCCTCGCCGCCCACCAGCACGGTCACCTGCTCGCCCGCGAGGACGCGCTCGAGCCCACCTGCCAGCGACTCCAACTCCGCCTGACGTCCGACCAGGACGGGGCTTACCAGACTCGGCGCCACCGGACCATGATCGCAAACGACCCCGAGGCTTCGGCGCGACTCACTCGGGAGCCTCCTCGCCCGGAATGAGGACGGTGCCAAGGATGCGGCGGCGACGCCCCGGCCGCGGCGCGTTGGCCAAGCGGGGTTGGAGGACCCGGGTCATGTCGCGCGCGAGCTCGGCCAGCTCGGCGTCGTCCAGCCAGAGCCCGGCCATCCGGTAGCTCACCCCGTCGCGCAGCACGTCGACGTTGTCGTGGCTCAGGTAGCGGTCGAACGCGCCGAGCAGCCCTGCGACGAAGGCCATGAACGCCTGCCGGTGATCCTCGTGGGTCATGCGCTCGAGCTCGTCGAGGTTGATCGTGGCGGCCGCCAGCCGCAGGACATAGGTGCGCTCCAGCGCGCCGCGCACGCGCCGCTCGCTGACGACGCTCAGCACGCCGGCGTCGACGAGCCGCGCGATGTGCCGGTACAGGCTCGCCGGGGGCACGTCCGGTAGCTCGTTGCGCAGGTCGGCGGTGGTCAGCGCGCGGTCGCCGAGGAACGCCTGGATGATGCGCAGGCGGACGGGGTGCAGGAGCAGATCGGCGCTGGTCATTTTCGAACATCACACCCTAGTGCGTTCTCAGTTCTGGTAACGTTATCGGGTATGAGAGAAAACGCCACCTCCAACGCCTCTTCCAAGCGCAAGCGCGCCCTCGCCGTCGGCGCCGTCCTCACCCTCGCCGAAGCCATCGGCCTCTGGCGCCGCACCGGCCGGCCGGGCGGGAACATCGTCGTCCGCTGCCGCGCGGGCCATCTGTACACGACCCTGTGGATCCCGGGAATCTCCGTCAAGGCCCTGCGGTTCGGCTGGTGGAGGTTCCAGCGTTGCCCGGTTGGCCACCACTTCTCGCTCGTAACGCCCGTCAACGAGTCCGCGCTCAGCGACGGCGAGCGCCGCTCGGCGCATGAGCACCACGACGTTCGTCTCCCGTAGCCGGACCGCTTCTGCCTACATCCCGCGGACTCGCATCCGGAACCGCAGCGGGCCGCCGCGACGCAGGCGGTCGGCCAGCTCGGGCGCCTGCTTGAGGAGCATCCGGGTGAGTTGGTCGCGGACCTGGGCGGGTTCGGCGCCGCAACCGGCGAGCAGGGCGCCGGCCGGGCTGTCGAGCCTGGGCGACGTCGCGGCGAGCAGGATGTGCTCGGTGCGCGGGCAGCGGTGGCCGAGCCACCTCGCGATCGATCGCGAATGTTCGAGCAGGCGCTTGGTATGCGGTGCGACGCCGAGCGAGCCACTCGGTCGCGGCGGGCCGGTTCCGAGCCGGCCCTCGATCTCGGTCTGGATGGCGGCAGGCGTCACCCCGAGCTCCGCGAGCGCCTGCCCACCCAACTCGTCTTGCTGCTCGGCGATGGCCAGGATCAGGTGCTCGGGCCGGATGTAGTGATGACCGAGCGCGCGCGCGTGCGCCGCCGCGGCGGTCAGCGCGTCGGCGGCGTGGCCGGTAAGCCCGAGCGGAGGCTCGCCCGTTGACGGGTCGGGCAGCTCCGCGAAGCGTTGCTGGGCAGCCTGCTTGCTGGTGCCGAGCGAGCCGCCGATCTCGCTCCAGCTCGAACCGCTGGCCCTGGCCGCCTCGACGAACCGGTCGACTAGCTCGTCGCCCCGGGCCCGGAGCGTTGCGGCCAGGTCGCTCGCCGTGCTCAGCCGTTCGAGCGGCGAGCCGGTCGGGATCTCGGCGGCGAGCTGGTCGATGGTGGGGAGCGCGACGATCGGCGTCAAGCCTACCTTGACGGCGGGTGTGGCGTCAAGAGGGCGTTGACGCAGTCTGTGTCGGCGCGAGGACGCAGAGCTTGCCGCCTACCGTCCGGTCGGATAGGTTGCGCGTCATGGCCGACAAGAAACTGAGCGTCGTCGAAGAGACGCCGCGAGCAAGCGCAATCATCCACGCCCCGCCGAAGGGCAAGATGGCCTTCAGCGGTGACGGCCCCGATCGCCTCCTGTGCGGCAGCTGCACCGTGATCCTGGCCGAGGGCGTCAGCGATGGGCAGCTGTTCGGGGTGTTCATCGAGTGTCCCGAGTGCGGGGCGCTCAACGACGTGAATCCGTAGCGCGGCGCACTCCAGCGCCCCGGGGGGAACGGTGCCCGACTCCATCGACCGGCGCGACTTCCTGCTCAGGGCGGCCGGAATCGGGTCCGCCCTCGGCCTCGTCGCCGGTGGCGTCGCGCTCGTGCGCGGCGGTGACGCGGCGCATGCGGGCATGGCGGCCCACGGCGCGGCCGCTCGCGGCGCCTCCGCGGCCGGGGGCGACGCGCTCGCATCCGGGGCGTCGGCCACCGGGGCGTCCGCAACCGGGGCAACCGCCACCGGGGCGGCCGGGTCCGCCCTCGCCGGGCCACCCATCCGCGGCCAGGTCATCAAGCGCGGCGCGTCCGGCTTCGCCCAGGCGGCGCACGTCTACAACGAGCGCTTCGACAGCGTGCTCCCCTCCCTCGTGGCGCGCCCGCTCGACACCGCCGACGTCCGCACGGCCGTCAACTGGGGCGTCGCGCACAACGTGCCCCTCCGCGCTCGCTCGGGTGGCCACAGCTACGCCGGGTACTCCACGCTCTCGGGCGGGATGGTGCTGGATCTGCGCCACCTGCGCGGCATTGCCATCAACACCCACGCCGGCACGGCGACGATCGGCGCCGGCTCCCAGCTGATCGACGTGTACGCGGCACTCGCGGCCCGCGGCCTCACGATCCCCGCCGGCTCCTGCCCGTCGGTCGGAATCGCCGGCCACGCGCTCGGCGGCGGGATGGGCCTGGCCGGCCGCAAGTTCGGCCTCACCGCCGACAACATCGTCAGCGCCAAGATCGTCACGGCCGACGGCCGGCTGCTCACGGCCAGCGCCCACCAGAACCCTGATCTGTACTGGGCCTTGCGCGGCGGCGGAGGCGGGAACTTCGGCGTGGTGACGAGCTTCACCTTCCGGACTCACCGAGTGCCCTCCACGGTCGCCTGGTTCGTCCTCCGCTGGCCCGCCTCCCGCGCCGCCGACGCGCTCGCCGCCTGGCAGGCATGGGCTCCCCACGCCCGTCCCGCGCTGACCTCGATCTTCCACCTGAACGGCGGAGGCAGCGAGCCGGCGCAGGTAACCGGCCAATACTTCGGCCCGTCCCGAGACCTGCCCGGGTTGCTCGCATCCCTCACCGCGACCGGTCCGACCACCGTGCACACCGGCGACCTCGGCTACCTGGCCGCACAGCTCTTCTGGGCCGGCTGCTCGAGCATCCCGTTCGCCGCCTGCCACACGACGGGCACCCGCCCCGGCGGCACGCTGCCCCGCGAGAGCTTCCAGGCCAAGTCCGATTACGTGGCCAAGCCCCTGCCCGCCGCGGCCCGCAACGCACTTGTCCAGGCCGCCCAGACGCGCGCCCACATCCCGGGCTCTGGCGCGATCCTATTCGATTCGTATGGGGGCGCGATCAACCAAGTCGCGCCTGCCGCCACCGCCTTCGTGCACCGCAAGGTGCTCTTCTGCATTCAGTATCTCAGCTACAACGGCGGCGCCAACTGGCTGGGCTCGACCCACGCCGCTATGCGCCCGTACGTGACGGGCGGCGCGTATTTCAACTACACCGACCCCGGTCTGCAGAACTGGCAATCCGCCTACTACGGCTCGAACTACCAGCGCCTGCTCCGCGTCCGGCGCGCGGTCGATCCCCACCACTACTTCAACTTCCCCCAGGCGATCGGCCGCTGAGCGGCCGGCCGTCAGAGCCCGCGCCGGTAGCGCGCGTCCTCGTCGACCGTACGCTCGGCCGTCGGCAGCGCCTCGAGTCGCGCGTCCGGGATCGGCTCGCCGCTCTCCACCGACAGCCCGTAGGTCCCATCTTTCAGCCTGGCCTCGGCCCGTTCGAGCGCCTCCATCTCCTGGTTCAGCTGCTCACGCCGGCCGGCGTCGTATTCGTCCTGGTAGAGGCCCTCGGAGTCCAGGTCGCCCGGCTCCACCTCGTCGTCGCCCTCTTCCGGCTCGGGGTCGAGCAGGTTCAGCGCAGCCTCGATGCGCTGGCGCTCCTGCTGCAGCAGCTTCTTGGCCCGATCGGCGTCCATCGCGGGAAGCATAGTCATCCCGAGGTAGGCTCGGCCTCATGCGCGGGCCGTTCATCAGGGAGGTGCAGCTCACCACACCCGAGGAAACGGATGCGCGGCGCGGGCATCCCTGGGACCTGCCCGCGGTCGCCGCGCTGAAGTCGGGCCTGGCGCTCGATCCCGGCGTGACCTACCTGATCGGCGCGAACGGCAGCGGCAAATCGACGCTGCTCGAGGCGATCGCCGTGGCAGCCGGGATGAACGCCGAAGGCGGGTCGTCGAACTTCGCCTTCTCGACCCGGAACTCACACTCCGAGCTGTGGCGCAGCATCCGCCTGGTCAGAGCCGCTCGCCGGCCGCAGACGGATTTCTTCCTGCGTGCGGAGAGCCTCTTCACCACGGCCACATACCTCGAGGAGTTGCCGCGTAACCCCCTTCAGGCCTACGGCGATGTGTCACTGCACGAACAGTCGCACGGCGAATCGTTCCTGGCCGTGATGGTGAGCCGCTTCGGGCCCAACGGCCTGTACCTGCTCGACGAGCCCGAGGCCGCGCTGTCGACCCAGAACTGCCTCACCTGCCTGCGGCGAATCCACGAGCTCGTGCTCGCCGGGTCACAGTTCATCATCGCCACCCACTCGCCGATCGTTCTCGCCTATCCCGAGGCGACGATCTACGCGTGCACCCAGCAAGGTCTCGAGATCACGGACTACGACGACGCCGAACCGGTACGCCTGACCCGGAGCTTCCTGGACGCGAAGGACCGCTTCCTGCACGAGCTCCTGGCCGACTGAACGCGTTTAGCATCGGCGCATGACGTCCCAGGAACGATCGGGCCTGCTCGAGCTGCTCGACGGGCGCTCAGGACACTTCCAGCTCGAGTCGGGACACCACGGCGAGCTGTGGCTCGACCTCGACGCGTTGCTGCTGCGGCCAGCGCTGCTCTCGCCCTACCTCGACGTCCTCGCGCGCCGCCTCGCGGAGGCGGTCGACCCCGACGCCATCTGCGGGCCGTTGCTCGGCGGCGCGCTGGTCGCGAGCGCCGTGGCCACAGCGCTCGACCGCGAGCTCTACGTCGCCGAACCGGTGTCGCCTGCGGGCCCTCCCGGCGAGCTGTTCCGGGCGCGCTATGCGGTTCCGGAACCCGTCCGCACACGCCTGGCCGGCCGACAGGTGGCGGTCCTCGACGACGTCGTCAACGCCGCCTCCGCGACGCGTGCGACCGTAGCCGATCTGCGAGCGGCCGGAGCGACCGTCGTCGCGATCGGCGCGCTGCTCGTCCTCGGTGACCGCGCGGCGGATTACGCCGAGCGGGAGGGCGTGCCGCTGGTCTACGTCGAGTCGCTGCCGAACCGGATCTGGGCGCCCGAGGCGTGTCCGATGTGTGCCTCGGACGAGCCCCTGGAGGATCTTCGGCGAAGTGCTGACGGCAGTGGCTAGGTGACAACGGTTGTTCCCGGTATTTGCGTGGCGTTCGTCGGGCCGGGTCTTGTGCCCTGGGTAAGGCGAGAGTAAGTTGCTAGGTGGGCGCGAGCGACCGGCGTAGCGAAGAGCGGACGTCAGGAGCCTGGTCTGCCGCGCAGCTAGTGTCCTCACTTCGAGTGACTTAAATCTATGCGCGCTCCATTGTCGCGCTCGCGCCCCTCTCTCCTCCCTAGCCGGCCCTGCCACGCTCCCACCGAGCGGCGGGTCGGCGTGGGGCGCCCGTGACCAAGTTGTGTCCGAGATGTGGCGATCCTGGAGCGCCCCGGTGACGATCGTCGGTTCCGTTACGTTCTCGCACCGATGGCCTCTCAGAAGTTGCACGTTGCCCTGGTGCACAGCGCGTGGCCGCCGTGCGAGACGTTCGGCGGCATCGTGCGCTACCTCGTGTGCCAGGCCGAAGGCCTGCGCGACCGCGGCCACGATGTCACGGTGATCACCACCGGGTCCGGGCCGGAGACCACCCGGAGATTGGAAGACGGGATCCGCGTGGTCCGCTTGGCGCCGGCACCCGGACGACTGCCTCGCGCCGCCGCGCTGCTGATGCCCCTGGTCATGTCCGCGAGGTTCCTCGCGGAGATCGAACGCGTGGGCCGGACCCGCCCGATCGACATCGTCGAGTTCAGCAACTGGGCCTCCGAGGGTTTCGCCCATTCGGTGTTGCGGCGCCGCGCGCACGTGACGCGCATCTCGAGCATGGGTTGGCAGCGGGAACACGGTGGCGGTGAGGACCGCTCGCGCCTGGCTCCGATTGCCGATCGCTGGCGCGACTGGACGGAGGCGTTCCCGTTGCGTCGAAGCGACCTCCTGTTCGCGCACTCCGCCGAGCACGCGCGAGTGGTGGCGAGCCGGCTACGGCTGCCGGCACGTCCCGACGCGATGGCGCTCGGGTCGGCTGTCCGGGCCGACCCGCAAGCGGCGTCGGACGGCGCCGGGCTGGGCGGCGTCCTGTTCGTCGAGGCGCTGTCGGCGCGCAAGGGTTTCGACATCGCGGTGAAGGGGTTCGCTCTGGCGCTTCCCGACCTTCCGCCCTCGACGCGCTTGACGGTGGCAGGCAAGGACACCCCGTCCGGGTCAGGCCACAGCTCTTACCGCGCCGCGGTCCTCGCCGAGGTCAGCGAGGAAGCGAGGTCGCGCATCGACATGCTGGATTGGGTCAGCGATGAGCAACTCAGTCACCTCTACCGCACGTGCAGCCTGGTCGTCGCCCCATCGCGATACGAGTCGTTCGGCCTGCCGCTGATCGAGGCCATGCAGTACGGCAAGGCCGTCATCAGCACCACCGCGGGAGGGATGCCCGAGGTCGTCACCGACGGACATGAGGGCCTCCTCGTCCGGCCCGGCGATGCCCGGTTCGACCCCGAGTTCACGCAGGCCGCGTTCGCGGCACGGGTCGAGGAGGGCTACCGAAAGGTCCTTCTCGCGCGGTCGTCCAAGCCGGCTGGGCGGTGAGCGCACGCGCGGAATTCGACCCGTAGGCTTCCGCGGCTGTGGAGCTTGCGTCGCTCGTGGAGCAGGATCAGCGGCATGTGTGGCATCCGTATTCCCCGATGCCGACGGTGCCGCCACCGTTGCCGGTCGCGTCGGCGGCGGGCGTCCGTCTCCGGTTAGAGGACGGACGCGAGCTGGTCGACGGAATGGCGTCGTGGTGGTGCGCGGTCCACGGGTACCGCCACCCGGCTCTGGACGCTGCGGTAGGTGGTCAGCTCGAGCGGATGGCACACGTCATGTTCGGCGGGCTCACCCATGAGCCCGGGGTCGAACTCGCCACACGGCTCGTCGAGCTCAGCCCGGACGGGCTCGAGCATGTGTTCTTCGCCGACTCCGGATCCGTGGCGGTCGAGGTGGCGATCAAGATGTGCTTGCAGTACTGGGTCGCGACCGGGCGGCCCGACCGGCGCCGGCTCCTCACCGTGCGCGGCGGCTATCACGGCGACACGTTCGGGGCGATGTCCGTGTGCGATCCGGTTGGCGGTATGCACAGCCTGTTCCGGGGCACGCTCGCCGAGCACGTGTTCGTCGATCGCCCCCCGGCGGGGTTCGATGCGCCGTTGGACGAGACGTATTCCCGCCTGCTGCGCGAGACGATCGAGCGCCACGCGGACGAGGTGGCCGCCGTGATCGTCGAACCGGTCGTGCAGGGCGCGGGCGGGATGCATTTCTATAGCCCGGCGGTCGTGCGGCTTCTGCGTGAGTTGTGCGACGCGCACGGGCTCCTGCTCATCCTGGACGAGATCGCGACCGGCTTCGGGCGGACGGGCGCGTGGTTCGCGTGTC
>Ga0335078_10017998_pt1 | contig 10507 bp, 11 predicted proteins | sample Lox_Sample_32_FD_206711 | JGI IMG/M metagenome (GOLD analysis project Ga0335078, IMG submission 206711) | Soil microbial communities from Loxahatchee National Wildlife Refuge, Florida, United States - Lox_Sample_3.2 | ecosystem: Environmental > Terrestrial > Soil > Wetlands | place: USA...
GCCCCTAGCCCCGGTTTCAAAAACCGGCGAATTGCAGGGAAAGCCCTCTGTCGGACTCGAACCGACGACCCCTTCCTTACCATGGAACAGGGCAGCAGCCTCGCATAACCCACTCTAAGCAGGGACTTCTCACGATCCCTGCTTCTCGATCTGTGGCCAGATCCCCCTGGATGACCAGGGGATTCGTGCCGATCTGGCCACAGATTCCGACATCTGTGGCCAGTGGACCCCCCACTGGCCATGGCCCGGACTGAGCAACAACGTTTCTGTTTTCGGTGCACGGCTTGGCGGCCGAGCGTCCGCCGGCGTCAGCTCGGCCGTGAGCGCTCGAACACCGACCCACCGCCTGGCTTGCGTTGCCCCTCCGGCAGGCTGTCGCGGACTCTCTTGGTTCCGACGCGAAGCCGGGGACCCCCTGCTGGCCCCGGATTAGAAAGACCGGGTGGCCGCCCGGTCTTCCAAAAGATAGGCGCTGTCCAGCGCCGCACGAAGAACTCTGCGCCGCAGTCTAACCGCGTCGAGGACGGAACCGCAGCGGGGACGGGTGAGTTTGCGCTCTTTCCGGGGCTGAGCGGAGCGCCATCGCGAGCTCCTGCGCCTGTCGCTCGGGGTTGGCGATGGCTTTCAGCCGCATCACCCACCAGCTGCGGTCCTGCACGAATCGGGTCCACCCAGTTCGGATCACGTCGCGCCGCTTCGTCTCGGACACGTGCTTGGAGGCGCGACGATGAGTCGTCAGGCGATCGCCGCCGCGCTCGCACACGACGACCTCTCGACCGGCGAGCGGCTCGTCGCGTTCTCCCTCGCGAGCTTCGCTGACCGCGACAGTCGTGCTCGCCCGGGCACGCCGGCGGCGGCATGGAGAGCCGGGCTGGAGAAGAGCTGGTTCCTGGAGGCTCGAGACGCTCTCGAGCGCCAGGGACTGGTGGTCGTCGAGCACACGGCGGCGGGACGGGGACGGGCAAGCACCCTCGCGTTGCCGTTCGCGGAGCAGGGCCCGTGGTGGGAGGGGGACATCAACGCCGAGCTGTTCGAGGCGATCCTCAACTACAGCCGCTCCCGCGGCTCGGCCAGGCTGCTGTTGGCTGCGGCGGCCGCGCTCGCCGACGAGCGGCGCACCGTGCAGGGTGTGACGACCGAGCGGTTGCGCGCGGCCGCGGGGCTGACGGATCGAACCTACCGTCGGGCGCGGATCGCGCTGCTTGCCTCGTGCGAGCTCGTCCTACACGGCGGGGTAGGCGGCCGGGGAAACACGAACTGCTGGGCGATCCCTGACCCGCGGTCACTCGCCGGCGAGGCCCCGGCGACGAGCCGGCGGCGTGTGGCGCCGCCAGCGGGGCAACGCCCACTGGTCGCGAGCGTGTCCCCCGAGCCGGCGGCGGCGGTCGAGCAGAGCCCGGCCGCGGCCGTCCAGCAGCCCGGCGCTGAGGGTGAGGCACGGCTGCCCAGGCCGGTAAAGGGCGGCGCTGACCGGACGGTTGGTGAGCAGACCTGTCCGGTGGGCGCCGGGGATTCGTGCGGAAACACCGGCGCTGACCGGACGGTTGGTGAGCACACCTGTCCGGTGGGCGCCGGGGATTCGAGCGGAAACACCGGCGCTGACCGGACGGTTTCGGTCGTAAACGGTCCGGTGGCTGCCGGGGTTTCACCCGTAAAGGGCGGCGCTGACCGGACGGTTTCGCCGGAAACCCCGGCAAAAACCCCGGCAGAAACCCCGGCGCCCTACGCGCGCGCGGGAACGGAACCCCAGAACCCCAGAACCCTTCCCCCCCAACCCCCCAAGGGGGTTAGCGACACCGACTCGATCGTGATCGAGGAGACGTACGTCACCGACCGCGGTCGCAGGCGACGCCGGCGTCGCACCGTCGAGCTGGCGCCGATCCGCGAACGGCTGATGGCGGCGGGGAAGGAGGATCGCATCGCCTGGCAGGAGATGCGTCGTCTGTGGCTCGCGACGGTCGGTGAGAGCACGTTTGACATCTGGCTTGCGCCGCTCGAGCTGCTCGCGGTCGACCGCGACGGGACGCTGGTGCTGGGCGCGCCGGCCGTGACGGACTCTTGGCTTCGCAAGCGGTTCGGACGGCTGCTCGCTCGCAGCGCCGAGTCCGTCGGTCACGAGCTGCGGCTCGCCGACCAAGCCGAGCAAGCGGCAGCCGCAACCCTGCCAGACAGCCGGAAGAACCCCGCGGCGACGGCCGGGCTGCCGAGGCCCTCTACAACTGAATCGCCCGATCGGTTCTCCAGCCTGCCCTCCAGGCTCGGTAATCCCGCGCTCGCCGAGCCACGTGTAGCCCGCTCCGCTGAACGCTCGACACACCCGCAGGCTTACCAGCGACGACGGGAGGCGTCGTGAGAGCCACGCCCACCGTGACGGCATCGCTGCGGCGTGTCACAGGATCGCGGCAGTTGTCCCCAGATCTCGTTGCACGCGGCGGCGACCGTCGGTCGGAGCGGGACGATCGGAACTGCCCGCTGACCCACCGTCTGACACGTCGGCTTACCACCCGCCTTACCTACATGTCCACAAACACACCAAGGGAGGTGTCGTGACGACTTACACGTTGAGCAACCAGAAAGGCGGCGTGGGCAAGACCACGTCCGCGATCAACCTGGCCGCCCTACTCGCACGGCGCGGCCGGCGCGTGCTGGCGGTCGACATCGATCCGCAGTTCGCGCTGACCCGCCGGCTCGGCGTCGAATTGGGGTCGCTCGAGCACACGCTCGTTGATGTGCTCGCCGGCTGGACCGGCGCGGGCGAGGCGATCGTCACCGCCGTGCACGGGATCGACGCGCTTCCCGGGTCTCGAGAGCTGGCCGGGGTCGAGCTGGCGCTTGCCACCGAGGTCGGGCGCGACACGGTGCTGCGCGATGCGCTCACCGGCCTGGGCTACGACCATGTCGTGGTCGATACGCCGTCGAACCTCGGGCTGTTGACGGTCAATGCGCTCGTCGCCGCCGACATTGTGGTCGCGCCGGTCGCCGCCGGCGACGAGGGCGCCGCCCAAGGCCTCGCCGAGCTGCGCGCGACGATCACCAAGCTCACCCGCATCCGCCCCACTGTCCCTGAGCTGGCCGTGATCATCACCAAGATCAGGCCCCGGCGGGTGATGGGCGAGGTGATCGAGGACGCGATCACCTCACTCGGTCTTGAGGCGGTCGCGCGGGTGCCCGACCGCACCGCGGTCGAGCAAGCCGACGTCGCCCGAGAGCCGATCGCGATCACCGCGCCCGACAGCGCGGTGACGCTCGCCTACGAGCAGCTCGCCGAGCACCTCGAGCACCGGAAGGTGATCGCGTGAGCGCGCTCAGACGCCGCGGGCTCCAGCTCGACGACCCGCTCGGCCCCAGCCAGACGCCCCCGCCGCAAAAGCCGCCCGCCCAACCCGACGACGCGGCGGCGCCGCACACAACCCAGACGCCACGGGCGGCAAACGACGACCGCGCGGCCAAGCCCACCTCCACCCCACGCCCCGAACGCCGCGCGCAGCGACGGCGCCCGGCGACCCTCGACACGCAGCGCCCCACAGCGGCTGGGGCCGCCAGCGGCGTGTGGCGAGACTGGAGCGGAACGACAAACGTGGGCAGCTTCCGGCTGCCGCACGAGCTGCTGATCGAACTCAGCGACACCGCCCGCGAGCTTGGCCTGCCGATCGGCCTGATCGTCACCGCCGCGATCACGCAGCTGCTCGACCAGCCACCCGAACACATCGCCGCACTCGTCGACCGCGCCGACGACGCCCGCATCCACGGTCGACGACGCGCACGACGCCGACTGACCACACGGAGCGATGACTGACCTCACTAGCTCCTCAAATAAGGCGGCCCCGCACCGTTGCAGCGGTCGGGGCCAGACACCGATGGAGGTACCCACTCGATGCAAGCCCACCGTAACCTAACCCACGCCGCCGAGGCGGCCGTCGCCGGCCTGGTGCGCAACCGCTACACGATCGTCGTGTGCGTGGTCTGCGGCCACGAGCGCATCCACACGCCGCGCAACGAGACCAGCTGCCCGCAATGCGGCGCCAGCGCCAGTCGCTCGTTCGCGTTGTTCCGCGACCTGCGCCAGGAGGTGGCGTGATGACCGCGGTAGCGATCGCCACCAAACAGCTCGAGATCCCGGCGGCGCTCCAGCAGGAAGTCCTTACGCGGATAGACCGCGCTGGGCTTCACGTCTGCGAGGCCGAGCTGCGGTACAAGCTCCGCTGGGATGACCAGGAGCACGGCGCGCTGCTTGAGCTCCTCGACGAGCTCGAACGCCAGGGGCTAATCGAGAGCGCGCTGCACTTCCGCCTCACCGACAGGGGCCGCGCCCAGCTCCCCGATGACTACGAGCCACCGCTGCGATATGGGACCGATGGCATCCCATGGCAGGTGCGCTCATGAGAGCCGACGCCAGTGAGGTCAGAGCCGGGATGTTCGCCGAGCTGGTCGGGGAGCTCGAGCGCCGCGGCGGCGGCACACCGTGTGACATCGCCACCCGGCTCGGGGCGAGCTGGAGCGAGGACCAGGTGCTCGCCCTGCTCGGCGAGCTGTTTGCCGGCGGTGTCGTCGGGTTCAGCCACGACGTCGGGTTCTGGTGGGTCGCATGACCGGCACCAATCCAGTGACACGCGCGCTCGACGCGTGCCGGCGAGCCGGGCTGCCGGTGATCGAAGCGAAGCAGTGCACGTGCAGTCTGCGTGGACGCCTGGTCGTGCTCGACGGTCCGGACGGTCTCCGGGTCCTGTGGCCCTACGACGGTCGCTGCCTGGTGCACGGTCCCCGGGACCGTGAAGGACCCGCGCCCGTTCGCCGGCCGCGGCAACGCCGATCCCGCTCCCAGGCTGCGCGCGACGCGTGGGCCGAGCGAAAGGCGGCCCGATGACCGACACGATCCCGGATGCCGCCCGCGAGCTCGCCGCGCGGCTCGCGCGCCGGTTCGCTCGCGACACCGAGCTCGCCACGCGGCTCGCGGATGCGCAGGCACGGTTGATGCGGGCCAACGAGCGGCTGTGGTGGGGTCTTCACCCCGATGGTGTCACCGCCGTGTACGGCGAGCATCCCGCGGCGGTCGACGTCGCGTTCGCCGAGCACCGCTCCGAGGTACTCGGCGCCCCCGACCCGCTCGCCGCAATCCAGCAGGTGCACTGGACCGTGCGCAAGGCGTTCGTCGATTACCAGTCGGCCGCGGAGGAGCGTCGGCAGCTCGCCGCGGATGTCGGTGAGCTGGTCCGCGAGCTCGTCGAGGAGCTGGTCGCCGCCGGCTGGACCGAGCAGGAAGCCCGCAACGCCAACGTCCACGACCTCGCAACCGACCAACCAACAACCCTGAGGAGGGACTGACGATGGGAACGACCCTGATACCGCCATTCGCGACCGCCGCCGCGCACCGGGACCAGGCGATGGCGGCGCTCGCCCAGGCAAACCGCGTCCGCTTGCGACGAGCAGCGCTGATGCGCTGGCTGCACGGACAATCGAGTGCCGAGTCACACAAGAACGCCGTCGAGCTCATCCTCGAACCCGACCCGACGCTTGACTCGATGCTCATGCTCGAGCTGCTCCAGCGCATCCGCGGCGTCGGCCCGGCGCAAGCAGAACGGATGCTCGAACTCGCCGACGTGTCGCCCGCACACACCGTTGGCCACCTCACCGCCAGACAGCGCGCCGGACTCGCCGCACTGCTGCGCCTCCGCGCCGACCAACTCTCACGCCACACCCGGCGGAACGCAGCATGATCAGCACGCGGCCCACGCTGGCGCACTTCGACATGGAGCTCGAAACCGCCACACGACATCTGGAGCCGGCGATTAGAGTCGACCGCATCAAGGCCCTGGATCTTGTCCGGCTGCGGGTCAAGGACCGGGTCCTGTACGGCGAGGTCCTCGAGGTCGCCGATGGGATCGTGCGCTTCCGACCGCTCTCCCCCCGCTGCTGGCTGGCACCGCGCAACAGCCCGACACGTCGTCGGGCACTGGAGCAGAGCGGGACGAAGAGCACCAAGCAAGACGACGAGCCAAGCCCAGCAGCCCTCACCGTGCCCTCAACAACTCCCGCTCCCGAAGCCCGAGAACTAACCCACGACTCCGGGGAACGAGGCCCGTAACGACCGACCTCCCCATGAAGCAAGAGCGGGGCGGCTGGCTACTGCATCCGCATGAGCAAACGACCCTCCGCGGAAGACCCCGCCGGACACGGTGCAGTCGTCCTGCGCGGAAGCGCGGCCGGATGAGCTGCCGGTCGCTCGTCGGCCGCCGCCGGATGTGTCAAGCGCACAATCTGGCGATCGCCGCGCGGTCGCGGCCATGTCGTCGACGCGGCTGTTGAAATCGTGGCGAAGCGATCACGCCGACGCTGGCGCGGTCACGATCGCATTAGGCCAACGCGCCCTCCGGTGTTTGCGGGGATCGAGCAAGCACCGGAGCCTCCTCTCGCTGGCGTGCGGTCGCGGAGCCGAGCCCGGCGCGTCGCTCCTTGTCCGCAAGGGGTAGCCAGCCGGACGGCTCGAGGGTGGCTGCTTTGGCGGCCGACCGGACGAGGGCCGGCACGGCGGCGACACTTCTGCGATCGTCCCTCCCGGCAGCGCCGGGGGCGTCGATGCTGGTGCCTGCTCCGCCGCACGAGCGAGAGCCCGGTGCGCTTGCAAGTCGCCGTGGATCCCGGCGGCGAGCAAGCACGTCGGCGACTCCCGCAATCGCGGCAAAGCAAGTCCGCCGACCGGTCGCTCCCGACGCCGGGGTGGCCGGCGAGGCGACCGGTTGCGCAAGTGGCGAGATGCGAGGCGGACGTCGTCTACCGTGCTGAGACCTGCGTTCGTGTGTCGGCGCGTGTACGGGGAGCCGGCGCGGTCGTCGTGATTCCCTTTGTAGAGATGCATCCTGCATAAGCCTGAGATCTGCGGGGGCGCAGGCCTGGATGCTGGCTTGTCTTATGCGCCGGCGGGTTCCCAGATCAGCTGGGAGATTTCGAGCGCGACTTCTGATCTGTGTCCGTTGGCGCGGGGTTCCACGACGCCGGTCACTGGGCAGATGACGTTGTTGAGCCACCGGTAACGTTCGTGGTCGCTGAGGTGCGTCATCGCGCCGACGAGTTGGCGCACGCCGTCGGGTGCGGTGTGAACGTATCCGCGGCAGGTGAACAGGATCGCGGCCCCGTCGTTGGTCTCGATCACGCCTCTGAAGTCGGGGGTGAGTGTGTCGTCGGTTCGGAGTCTTGGAAAGTTCGCCGCCCGCAGCGATCCGGTGACCTGCCCTTCGCAGCGTCCTTGTGCGAAGAGCAGGCTCTGGGATTCGGTTCCGTGAGCGCCGTCGAGCCGGACGCTCCAACGGTCGGGAGTGCTAAACCGCGCGCGGTAGAACGGCTCGAGTCTCATCGGGGCTCGACCGTGCGTTCAGCTCGCAGCAAGCCCGGCGACGGTCGCGGGGACGCCCTCGAACGCTCCGATTGACACCAGCCTACCGTTGCTCTGGACCGTCCAGCCGAACAGCTTCTGCGCATCGGCGTCGATCGCGTAGAGATAGCTGCCGTCGCGAGTGATCGCCTCGTCGCGAATCCCCTTTTCCCCGCGGCGCGTCGAGCCCGCGACCGCGTCACGGAGCTGGAGTACGCCGTCGTCGGCGATCTCGTAGCTCGAGATCGTTCCGTCGCCGAAGTTGGTCACATAGGCGAAACGCCCGTCGCTGGTGACCGCCGCCCAGCACACCTCGCTCCGGGTGTCGCCGACCGAGCCGCTCACGGGCGCGAGCTTGCCGGGACCAGTGATCGAGTATGAGGACGCGGCCGCGGCACCGAAGGCACCTCCGAACGCCTCAGTGACGATCATCGCGCCGCCGGCGGTGAAGCCGAACCCGTACGGCGTCTTGCCCGACGACTTGATCGTCGTTGGGCCAGTGGCGTACCCGTGTTCGTCGATGGCGTATGCGCTGATCGAGTCGGTTCCGCGCTCGGTCACCACGAGCGTTCGGCGGTCGAGGCTAAACGACACCTGAGCGGGATCGGCGTCTCCGGCGCTCAACGGCCGAGCCGAGCCGTCCAGCTCGACGAGCTGGCCGTCCTCGATCTGGAAACCGGCGATGTTCGGGGTGCCGTTGTTGAGCACATAGACGAGATTGCCGCTGACCGCGACGCTCGTTGGTGTGGCGCCACCCGAGGCGACGCGATCACAGAGGCGCAGCCCGTCGTCCTGGACCGCAAACAACGACAGCTCGTCGCTGCCCGCGTTCACGACGAGCAGCTGCCGGCCGTCCTCGCTGAGAACGATCGAGCTCTGGGACGGCAAGTGCGGCTTCCCGGTGCCCCGACCTCCCGTAGCGAACCGCCCCAGCGGCGCGAGCTTGCCGTCGGGGCGCCGCTCGAACGCGAGCACCTCGTTATTGGCGGCGTCGTTGGTCTGCACATAGACAGCCGCGAGGGCGTTGCTGCGCTGCTCAGTCATGAATTCCTCCAAAAGATTCTCGACACAGGTCGGGACTAAGTAGGCGAAGCAACCCCGGCGTTACAGCAGCGGTTTGATCGCGAGCCCTCGATGCCTCGTCGTAGCCGCACTCGAGCGCGCCTAGATCGAATGGAGGGTTCTTGTGGGCTGCGCTTCGTCCGTCGCAGCAGGTCCGTCAAACCAGATCGCCATGAACGACAGCTCCACACGAATTGCCGCACTGCTCCACGAGGCCGGCGAGACCCACCACCTCGTCTATCGGATCGTCGACGGCGATGATCCCGATTGGGCGTCGTGGTATGCAGACTGACTGCAGAACCTGTCCGAGCTGCCACACATCCTGGGAACCACGCCCGTTCGCAGCGAGCTCGTGTGGCCGCTCGTCACGCTCGACAAGGAGTACACCAACGCGAGCCCCGGAACACCTCGGCCGCACGGGTACGCGGAGCGGGTGGCGGAGCACTTCGCGCAAAGACCGACAGACGCTCTCCCGCCGATCAGTTGCCGCGGTGCCGCTCCCGGCCCGTATTGCCGTCCGCGCGTTCCGAGACTCGGGCCGACACGAGGGACAAGGCGCGCCGCTTGACCAGAGCGGGTCTCGCGAAATCGCCGGGTCCCGCGGTCTCAGTGGCACAACAGAATCTCGCGAGCAGTTATCAGAGACGTCACACGTGAATCTGGCGAATCTGAGGTCTCTCGGTTCCGTCGTAACGCGATCTGCTTTGGTGTTCGGACACGCGCCGCCGCGGAGCCCGCGATCAGGGGTCTAGACGCGCGGGGGCGTCGGTTCGATCTCCGCGCGCGTGCGCGACAGCGGTTAGGGCTGCGTCACCGGGGCCGACATTCAACCGCCTTCAGGGAGATTCAGCGTGCCGTTTGACTGAAATCAGGCGCTGTGCGGAATGTTCGGTCAATGGTTGACAGCGGATGCGGCAGGCGGTATGAACGTGTCTGCAGAGCCGAACGAGAGGTAGGCCGGAGTGGGTGTTGACCCTGCTGAGTTTGATCGCGGGGAAGGACCGGCGGACGCTTGTATGCGCAGCGGTTAGCAGCTGAGCGACCGCCTAGGATCGTCAGCGTGAGGCGTTCATGAGCAACCTTCTGCGCGCGATCGGCCAGGTGCCGTGAGGCGCGCTGTACCGGGCGTGCGGCTGCTGGGCTTAGTCGCCGCTGGCTGCGCGTTGATCGCCGCGCTCGGGAGCGGCGTTGCGGTTTCGGATAGCCACGGGAACGGTGGCGGGAGCGATCTGTTCGTGACGGTGGCGGCGCGGAGTTGTCCGAGCTACACGGACATCACGGGCAACCTCGCTCGGAACGACATCCAGGAGAGCCTGCGGGATCTGGGTCCGGATACGCCGTACGTATCGGGTGAGCCGATCAATCCGGTCAAGGAGGCCGATAACCAGCCGAACTGCTCGCCGATCAGCAATTGGAGTTTCACGTTGGGTACGGGGATTGGTGGAGCGGTCAAGGGGACGTGGGGGTCGCTGTCGTTCGTCAGCCACCCGTTCTCGACGAGCGTGGTGACGCAGCCCTCGACGCCGATGCTCGACGACCAGGGCCAGACCGTTTCGGGCCAGTCGATCGCCGGCGCGGTCACGATCGAGCTCAACCAGGACGAGCAGCAGGCGGCGGCGCAGCACAACCTGTGGATCCAGGGTGGGACGGTCGACGATCCGGTCCTCGACAAGCTGTACCCGGGGACGTACGGATTTGGCGCGCTGCGCTGTGCGGTCGACAACCTCAACGGCGATAACGTCGAGACGGTCAATTTCCCGACCGGGTCGCGGCATGTGTTCTGTTACGCGTATTACGTGATCCCGCCGCCGAGCAGTGGCACGCTGATCATCCGCAAGGAGGTGCGGAACGCCCCGAACGCGAGCGAGTCGTTCGTGATGGGCGGCAACATCTCCTATGACCCGAGCGGGACGTTCAGTCTGCACGTCAGCAACGGCCAGCCGGCGTCGGAGACGTTCTTCCGCGCCGACACGTCCGGTGGCGCGCCGCCGTGGACGGTGCAAGAGCAGCCGACCAGTGGCTGGACGCGGCTGAACCTCGCGTGCTCGCACGGCGCGAGCACGGTCACGATCGACCGGG
>Ga0335078_10017999_pt1 | contig 10507 bp, 6 predicted proteins | sample Lox_Sample_32_FD_206711 | JGI IMG/M metagenome (GOLD analysis project Ga0335078, IMG submission 206711) | Soil microbial communities from Loxahatchee National Wildlife Refuge, Florida, United States - Lox_Sample_3.2 | ecosystem: Environmental > Terrestrial > Soil > Wetlands | place: USA: Florida...
CCAGGCCAAACGCGCCTCGCGACGGCCGCGGGGAGCGGCTGGGCAGTTGCCGTCTGATATGAGCACGATGTCGCTCATCGGCGGCGGATTAATCGCCGGCGATTCGCTGGCTGCCCTGAGCGTAGGCCTGTATGGTCTCCTCAAGACTGTGCTTTAATATGAGTCAACAAACTGTTCCGCCGCCCGCCCCACCGCCCGACGAGACCACGCTCGCCGACGTGAAACAGTTTGGCCTCTGGGCTGCCATCGCAAGCCTCAGCTACGTCTTCTGGGTGTGCGGCGCCATGGAGATGGTCGAGCGCCTCGCCTTTTACGGCGTCCGTACGGTCGCGACGCTTTACGCGACGCGGTCGGCATCCGAGGGGGGCTTGGGTGTGACGATGGCGACGTACGGCACGCTGCTGCTGTTCTGGAATCTCAACCAGTCGCTCATCCCGATCTTCACCGGCGGCTTGTGCGACCGCTACGGTTACAAGCGGACAATCTTTGTTTCAACAGTCATCAAGACCCTCGGTTACCTCGTCATGGCGTGGTTCCATAGCTACTGGGGCTTCTTTATGGGGGCGATGCTGCTGGCCACCGGCACGGCGATCTTCAAGCCGGGCGTCCAGGGCACGCTCATCAAGGCCACCAACCGCCGCAACAGCTCGATGGCCTGGGGCATCTTCTATCAGACCGTGAATATCGGCGGCTGGATCGGCCCGCTCATCGCGCTGCACATGCGTCTCCTGGCCTGGAAATACGTCTTCTATGTCAACGCGGCGGTGATCTGCTGCAACTTCCTGCTGCTGCTGACCTATCGTGAGCCGGGCAAGGAGGAGCGCCTCGCCCGCCAGCGGCGTCTCCGCGATGGCGGAGTGAAGCAGCGCAGCCTCGCCGTCGAGTCTCTCACCGAACTCAAGAAGCCCCACCTCGCGCTCTACCTGATCATCTTTTCCGTCTGGTGGCTGATGTTCCCCATGCTCTGGGACGTGCTGCCCAAATACATCGAGGACTGGGTGGACACCGCGCCGCTGGTGCAATTCTTCTTCGGCGCCGGTGGCGCGCATGGCGGGCTCTGGAAGTTCTTGCTCGGCATGGACGGCAACGGGCAAACCATCCAGCCGGAAGGCATCGTCAACATCAACTCCGCCTTGATCATGCTCACTTGCTTCTTGGTGGCGGGACTGAGCGCAAAGATGCGCGCCACGAATAGCATGTTGGTGGGCACGGTGCTCCTGGTCATCGCATTGACCCTCTTCGGCGCGACCAACCTGATCGGTTTCGCCGTGCTGGCCATGCTCATCTTCAGCGTGGGCGAGATGTTGTCCAGCCCCAAGTTCAGCGAGTTCCTCGGTAACATCGCCCCGCCGGATAAGAAGGCGATGTGGAACGGGTTCTCCCAAGCGCCTATCCTGATCGGCTGGACGATCGAGGGCAAGCTCGGCCCGCAGCTCTATCACATCTTCTCCGCCAAGGATGAATTCGCGCGGCAGATGCTCGTCCAGCGCGGCCTCTCGCCCGACCAGGTTTCTGAAAAGGCGCTGCCGATCGGCGAGGCCTTCAACAAGTTGGTCCAGGTCACCGGCCAGACTCCCGGCCACCTCACGCAAGTCCTTTACCACTCGCACTACGTCGGCCTCACCTGGTATGTCTTCGCCGCCATCGGCGTCGCCTCAGCGGCTATGATCTATTTCTATGGCCGGTGGATTCGCCAGCTCGCCCGGCAGCAGGCGGCAGCGTAGCCTATTCCGCCAATGCCTGCATCGCCTCCTCCAGCGTTTCGCACGTTACGATGCGGACCCGCCGCGGATAATGGAAGAGGGACATGATGTTCAGGCCGATGTCCTTGTACGGGTCGGGGATGACGCGGACGACCATTCCCACGCCCTTCCGGTTGCACAGGTCCATCATCCGCTCGATGTAAGGCACGCAGGCGAGGTCCATTGATTCCAAGCCGCTCAAATCCGTCAGCAACCGGAAGCCCGGCCGCAGATCGGGCTCCAGCTCCGGAATCCGCTCTTCCACGCGCTGAGTGTCCTCCGGACCGACGTGCTGCGCGTAACTGATCCGCAGCAAATTCCTACCCTTGTCAAGATCAACCTGAAACATAACCGGCCTGTTAGGGGACCTTGCACTCGATGGCAGCAGCAGACAAAGCCGGCAGGAGCACCCTGTTCCCCGCAGGGGACAGCGGAACGATCCTCACGCGGTCGGGCGCATTCCAATGGTTCATCACATCCGGTTGCCGCTCATCTAGCGTGTCGCACAGAACCTCGGCGCTCACCAGGCGGGCCGCGCCATCCCAGCCGCTAAGTCCAAATCCACAAGCCACCGGCTCACTGCGAGAATTCACGGCGAAAATAACTGCCCCCTTCCGGTCATCCGAGCCGCCGACGAACACGTCCAAGCCCTCCGTGGAGGACTCCACCTGCCAGGGCATCGGCTGGGTATGATGCGAGTAAAGCCGCATCGCATAAAAGCTGGGGCGCTTGAGCAAGCCGGACGGCTTGGTCTCGATGATGCCGCTCCCGAGACTGTTAGCCATGTTCGAGCGGCAGGCCACCTCGACCTTGTCGCAATGGCGCATCAGCAGATTAAGATAGCGCGCATTCATCAACGCCGTCTCGAGCGTGAGAAACTTGTCACGCATCAGCCCCCAATTGCCCCCGCTGATATTCCATTCCGTGACGGCTATCTTGATGTGCCCGCAGCCCGGCGTGTTGCGGAGCATGTCCCCCAGGTGGCTGAAATCGCTCTCGCAGGCCGCGAAGTCCGGCGTGTAATGATGCGGGCCGATGTAGGCGATGTCCTTGCCTTCCTGGTCCAACAGTTTCTGCGTCGGAAACGAGGCGAGCAAAAGAATGCCGGGATCAGCCTGCTTCATCCTTTGCACGAATTGCGGGAACTGACGCAAATAATTCTCGTCGTCCCCGTTGATTTCATTCCCGATCTGCCAGTATTTCACGCGATACGGCGCGGGATGTCCGTTGGCCGCGCGCTTCGCCCCCCAAACGGTGCGGGTGTCGCCGTTGCAATACTCGACGAGGTCGCCCGCGCTCTGCGGCCCGTCGGAAAAGCTCAGGCAAATCAGCGGCTGGGCTTCCACCAACTCGCAGAACTGGCAGAACTCATCTATGCCCACGTCGTTCGAGTCTATTCGACCCCAGACCCGGTTTGGGAACGGAACGCGCGCATCACGGTCGCCGATTCCATTCTTCCAGCGGTACTCGCCCGGGTCGCACGTGCTCCCGCCCCAGCGGACCACTCCCGGGCGCGCGTCCTTGATCGCCTCAATCGCATCCGGCCGCCAGCCCTTCCGATTGTCGGCGGGCATCAACGAGAGCTTGTCCACCCACACGCTGCCCTGGCCTTCCGCGCCTACCTCGAAGACGACCCGGTCGCTTTGGCCGTCGGATGCCAACGAAACGGAATACCTGCGCCAATCTTCGGCGAGCCGCGGCAGCTTTGCCGCGGCCAGCGTCATCCAATTGCCGTTGGGGAGTTGCGCCTTCAGTCTCACCGTGACCGCCAGTGAAGTTTTGTCCGCGCGAAAATAACCCGAGAAGCCATAGGCGGCCCCCTTGTTGACGGCAAGACCGGATTGTGTCAGAGAGGCCGGATGGCGCCGGGCCGAGGTGAGCCGGACGCTGCGCGCGCCGTTGAAAGTTCGTGTGGTGTCGTAAGTCCAGGTGTCATTCTCGTCCCATTCGCGGTCGCACATATTCAGCGCCCCGTCGCAATACGCCCAGTTGGCCCGGGGGATGATCCCTGCGAAAGCACGGTCGTTCAACATCTCCGCCCACATGGATGGCACCAGATCGTCCAGCAATTCCATGAAATTCCCGAACAGCATCGGGCTGACGCGCCCGGCGTGAAGTGGCCGGGAGGATACGGTCACCGTCGCGTTCGGCGCCTCCGCCGGACCTTGCACGACTGCGGCAGCCAACACGCCGGCGATGAGCAGAGCGCTTTTCGTGGTTTTCATTACCCGCCCAGCGTGCAAAATGCCGGGCGCATCGTCAAAACGCAAATCAGACGCTCTCGAGGCATTTCCCCTTGCGACAAAGCCCTGGGCAAACAGGTGGTTTCGGCGCCCAGACTTTAGGGTGGCCTTGGGGTAGCCTTGGGGTAGCCTTGGGGTAGCCTTGGGGTGGCTTTGGTGGAGCCTTGGGGTGGCCTTGGGGTGGCTTTGGGGTGCCTATCAGTTGGCTATCAACAGGCTTTGGGGTGGCTTTGATGTCGCATTGAGGTGGCTTTGGGCGGCTTTTCAGCATTTAGGTTTCAGCTTTCAGGCTTCATCCCTCATCCCTCCTCTAGCTTTAGACTTTGGACTCCGCGCGCGTCCCTACTTTGCACCCGGTTCTTTGACCCGACTGGCAACCACTTCTTCGGTGATGGAGTCGGACACCGCCCGCGTGAACTTGATCTCGCCGCCTGTTATTCGTTCCCGATAAACGACAGGAATCTGCTGGTCCTGAAACTTCACCGGCCCGACGAAGGACCCAACGACGACGGAGGCGCGGCCACCGGGGGAGACGACGTGGCCGCCGGGGACGGAGTCTCCGACGCGACCGGCGGCGTGTATTTGGGCAAAGTGCCCGCCAGTGCCTGTTTGACGAACACGCCGAAGTCCCGCGTAGGGGTGTAGTCCCAGCCGGAAATCAGCGTCGGCCCGGCAGCCGGATGAAAGTCCCACGCGGTCCACGACCAGTTGTGATCCTGAAGGGCCTGCATCACGTGCAATAGCCAGTCATCGCCGCCGGGACTCGCGGCTCTGCCAGGGGCGCCGAACCGACCAGTCCTCCGGTTGGGCCCTCCCGAACCGCCATATTCGGATACGATCACCGGCAGTTTGGCGGTTGCTTTCTCCATCCGGCTAATCCACGTCTCCACGCTCTGCCCCTTGTTGTTGTAGGCATGATTGGCGTAAAGCACTCCATTCCCGCCCGGATCAGAAAGCTGCCGCCCGTCCAGAATGCCCGAGAAGTCGTAAGCCCAATCCAGGCCGCCGGCGATCACAAGATTCTTCGCGCCGGTGGCGCGCACAGTGTCCAGCATTCGCTGCATGCCGACGGCCTCAAAGGTTCGCGGCGGGCCGCCGCGCCGCCCGTTGGGCCGGTCGGTGATGGTTCCTCCCTTCAGCCAGATGTCCCAGGTGACGTCGTGCGGCTCATTGTAAAGGTCGAAGATGACAGCGGGATGGTTCCGGTAGGCCGCCGCGCAATCCTTCCAGAACTGCACGCTGTTCTGGTCCGGCATCGAGTGCTGCGCGATGTTGGTCCCCCACTCGCCGCAATCCGACCAGTGCAGGTCCAGCACGATGTAACACCCCTGCGTCGCGCAAGTGTCCACAACCGCTTTGACCAGCGCCCGGTAGGCCACCCCCTCGTCCTGCTGTTCCCGGGCCTTGCCGAACCATCGGTCCTGCGCCAGCGGCAGGCGGATGATGTTCACATGCCATTCCCGAACAGCCGTGTTCACCGACTGAAGAATGTGCCCCTGGCCGTCGCTGGTCCATTCCAGGCTGGCAGCATTGACCCCTCGTAAAAGCACCGGCTGGTTGTCGCTATTGAGAATCTGCGTCCCCGCCACCTTCAGCGGCAGCGGCATCTTTGAAATATCCACCGCTGACGTTGTCGCAAATCCGTCGAACGAGACGGTCAGTGCCAAGGTGGTGAAAACTCCGGTCGCCAACCTGAACCAACGCATGGATCGCATTTCCCTCGCACTATAGGGAAGGTCGCAACACCTGGAAAAGCCTTTTCCGTTGAGTCTCAATCCGCAGGGCGCTCCGGCGCTGCCGCCTCGACGGCTGGTTCATGGCCGGCGGTTTCAGGCAGACGCCGGCTGGTTAAACCACCGTGAGCAAGATTCTTGAAAGAAGGTCCCCCGTGCTTGCGAGCTAAGCTTGATTGATACAACTACAACAGTATCAGCCACTCCGCCGTTACTCGTCAGGGCCAGTGACAAAGTCCGCCAAACGGCAACTACGTCACCTATACCTACAACAAAGGCGCCTGGTCTCCCTCCGAGCACATGAGCATTCCAAATAACAATGCAGACGCACCGAACCCGGCGACGACGGTTCAGTTGCATTCCCGGGGCCAGTGGCGCCACGTGAGTGATCTACGTCGTTGGCCAAGTCGCGCCATATAAGCAATCATCAGCAAGGACCGCCCGTACGCCTGCGGCCAAGGTCTGTCCCGGGGCATTCCCCAGACGCGTCTGGGCTGGCGGCGACGGGTCGCTGGGTCGGCCATCGGGTTTGGGCGGACGGATTTGGCAATTGGAAACGAGACCGGTTGCGCCACACCACCTGTAGGGGCAAAAGCCGCGGTGGACATACCAGTAATAGTGCTTTTTCTGGCGTTTCTGGCGTTAGGGGCCTCAAACTGCAACGGTTGGGCACGTTCGTGGGGTTCGGGGCAGGGATGCGAACGGGGCCGGGGAAGACGATGTAACCGCATGAAAACCCACGGTTGGCGGTCATTGCAAACCGTAGATTCTAGAATTCGAGCAACGCGCATTGCAGCGACTGATCTACCGTGACCGCGCAACACCTGGGAAAGCCTTTTCCGGTGAGTCTCAGTCCATACGGCGCACTTCTGCTGCATCAACGGCTGGTTCATGGCCAGCGGACAGAAGACCGGCAGGAATTGCCTGTTGACACCCCCCCTCCACGGAACTTTCTGGCACGTTCTACGTTGATGATATCCGGATTACCGTTCCGCCGGCCCTGGCCGTCGTTCGTCATGGCGGTGCCCTTATGCTTCGTATGAACAACCTCATCCCTGGCACCACTTACACGATCCGGCAGACGGCGGATTTCTCGCAGTGGACTACACCTGCCATCCAGGCCACCTCGACGAGCCAAACCTGGCCCATTCCCGCCGGCCAAAAAGGCTTCTTCCAAGTGTTCTATACGCCTTAAGGCACTGGCTCATTACGGCGCGGCCCGGCTCGACCAACCGAGTGGGTTGTTCGCCTGGGACTTCGTCAACCCTCCTCTGGCTTGCCAGGGGAGGGTTTCTTGTGTCACGTGGTCCCGACGCTCCGCCACGTCAAATTCAGCCGGCGATTCTGGATCAGGGCGTTTGCTGCAACCATACGCACAGCCGGTAGAAGCGGGCCGCCGCGACTTCCGGTGACACCACGTAGGACAGCGTTACCGAGCCCGCATCCGCGGTGTGATCGGCGAATCCTGGCACCGGCGACCAGACCACGCCCGGCCCCAGCGACGAGGAGCATTCCAATCGGTAATGCCGCTCTGCGTTCTGATACCCCGCCCCCTCCACTCCAAGCGCCGGAAACGACACCTCCACCTGTCCGTCCTTCCAATGGGCTTCCAGAGACAACCCTGGCGTGGGCTTCGTGGGGTCCGTGCCCAAGATGTACTCCGCCCGGTCGCTTAAGCCATCCCCATCGGTGTCCGTCTCCAGGCCTGCGGTAGTGAGGTTGCCAAACCACCGCAGTTCCCAGCTATCCGGCAGCAGGTCGTTATCCGTGTCTGGTTCATCCGGGGCCGTGGCGCCGGCGCGGATGGCGGGGAGCAGGTTCGTGACCGCATCAGGTCTGAGTTCGAAGACCATGAACCCCTGCGTATGTTCGGCGCGCGCCTCCTGAAGCTGCGCCAGCGCGGCGTCAAGCCGGAGCACATAAGCGCCAATCCCGGGGTAGATGGGGATGCGCCCGGCGGCGTAGGTCAGTTGTTGGGCCACGAAGTTGGTGAATTGGCCAAGATCGGTCGTGTAGTCCATGGGGCAAAGGAAATCTACGATTCCGTTCGTAATCCACAGGCGCCAATCCTGGCCCACACCGTCAAAGGCGCTCGGGGCGTCGGGGAACACGGCGGCGGACACCAGCACGCCCGGCTTAATGGCCTTGACCTCCGCGTGAACATCCGTGACGAGGCGAGTGATCTGAGCGCGGCGCCAGTTAAGGAATGTATTGCAGAGTGCGCCGGGCGCGAGGACATCGGCGGGCCAGTTGGTGACGGTGAGCCCGGTCTGGCTCTGGAAACGGTCGCGGCAGCCGGTGCAATAGCAGCAACTGCTGTCGGGATAGCGGATGTAGTCGAAATGGATGCCGTCCACGTTGTAGTTGCGCACGACCTCGAGCAGCGAGTTGGTTTCCAGGGCGAAGTTGTCGGGGTGGGACGGGCAAAGCCAGTCTATGGCCTGGCCAGTGGCGGTGACCTGGGTGCGATTGCTGGCGCGCAGGCTGTCAATGAAGTATTGGGGCGCGCCGACGAGGTTCCAGTTGATCTTCCACACATGAACCTGCAAGCCCCGCGCGTGCGCGGCGTTGACGCAGGCGGTGATCTGGTCGCCATAATTGGTGAACTCGGTCGAGTGCGGCAGGTAAGCGCTGTCGTAATGGGCCAGGCCGCCGCAGAGCATGTTGGGGAAAACGGCGGTGAAGCCGTTCGTCGCGAGGGCTGCGGCAGCCGCAGCCCAGTTGCCGGGGAACGGGCCGGTGGGCTGGCCTGACCAGAAGGCACGGAACTCCGGCGTGACCGGCCTCAGGCTTAGGAAATATGCCTGTTCCAGGTGAGCTTGGGCGGATTGAGCTGTGAGGATTGCCTGCGAGTAATTGGTGGCAGCCAGGGTGGCGAGGGCGAGGTCGCGGTCGGCCTCTGCCGCCGCAAGCTCCGCTTCTGCCAGCGGCGCGCGGAGAGTGGTTTCAGCGTCGCGGCGAATGCCGGCCACTGCATCCGCATACGTGAGGTACGGCCCCACGCGGCCAATTCCGTCAATGGCGCCAGCGGCAGCGGAGGGCCAAACCTCGGGCAGGAAATAACCCACCAGGCACAGCAGCGCGTAAGCTTTCGTATCGGGATCGTCGCTGAGGAGAATGTGCGACATAAAGTAGCCGTGGTCGCTGGTCAGCCAGGCGGCGTGGCCGGTCGAGGCGCCGCGGCTGTCCAACCAGGTGGCAGTGACGCGGGAGTTAAGCCCGTTGGTCACGGCGTAGGTGATGTTCCAGGAGGCCTGTTTCACTTGCGCCGGCAAGCCTGGGATGGAGGGGTCGGCAAACGACCAGGCGGCGAAATCCCCCTGCGCCCAGCCGGTCGCGCGGACGCCGAGCAGCGATTCCATGCGCGCGGGCAGGAGGTAATAGATGAGGAGCTTGCCGCCGGCGGCGACGAAGCTTTCCAGGGAGGTCCACTCCGTATCGGAAATGTTCTCGTTGTAGGGCAGGATTACGAGCTGGCTTTGGGCGAGCAGGCTGGCCTCGACATTTGTGTGCGCCACCACGCCACAGTAGATGTTGTAACCCCCGAGCCATGTGGTGTGCAAGGCGATGGTCTGCTGCACAACAGTCGGGTTGCTGCTGTCGTCATCGCGCACCAGCAGCACCGACGGCGTGAAGGCCCGCAGCTCGCGCGCTGCCAGGTAGGTGTTGCGCGCGGCCCCTTTCCAGGGCGAGAGGCGAATGCCGTCAATTTTATCCCAACCCGCGGGGGTGCCTTCGAGAATGAAGTTGGCCTTGGAAAAGCGCAGCGTCTGCCAGCCCGCTTGGCTGAAGGACGCGGAGCCGTCGTACCAACCTGCGCCGGAACGAAAGTAGAGGGTAAAGGAGGAAATCGCCCCGGGATCAGGAGCGAACACCTCCAGCGCGAAGTCGGTGAAAGCTGCCAGGTTTAGGCTGACCGTGCGGTCCCAATAACAACGGTCGTTTCGCACAGCAAAGTCACAGGTGAGGGTCATGACCTGGTCGGTGCCCCAATCTCCGGAGGTGGCCATGGACACAGGCGGCCCACTTACGGCAACCCACGCCTGGCGCGCTGCCGCCGAATTGCTGTACGAGAAGCCGTCAATGAGGAGCGGAGCACCTATGCAGGGGAGTTGGCTGGAAAGGAACAGCCCTGCCATCCCGGCAAGGAACGTGCGTAGCGAGGCGGTTTGCCTAGAGAACATGGGCCCCGCCAAAGTGTGGTCTTTAGGAGCGGACGGGATCATGAGTCGGCACCGGTCAAGGGTCGGATTTCCCCTCGGGAAAAGCAAGTCGGATGATGGCGGGCGTCCGGGCACTGCCCCCGGAACGCCGCAATTATGGGGCAGTCGGGCGTAAGACCCGCCCCCTGCGGCATAAATGCGGCGTTCCGGCCCACGGCAGCCCTGAATTTGGGGGCAGTGCCCGCATGCGCCCGATGGTGGCAGAGTTCCCAATCTCTGCTTGACTTAGCACGACGGTTTACTCTAATATCGCGCACGTTGGTGCTTCAGTCTGCCTATGCAACACAAAGATAATTGCGGTGTCCTTTCGGATGGTTTCAGTAAACGGAGCACCAGGCCATCGGGAACCTTTCTGCGTTCGGCTTGTTCATGCGCGTTTACGTTGATTTCCCGGTAACGCAAGTCGCCGATGGCGCGCAGCAAGAGAACGGCTCGCTCGGTGTCCGTCAGCGTCTTCAGCCCTGCCGCCAGGGCCGGGTCCAGAGCCGCATCCAACGCCTCCGGCGAGACGGGCTGACTGCCGCCCTGATCCAGCTCTCCGGCAGACGGCAGCCCTGCCAATTCCT
>Ga0335078_10018000_pt1 | contig 10506 bp, 10 predicted proteins | sample Lox_Sample_32_FD_206711 | JGI IMG/M metagenome (GOLD analysis project Ga0335078, IMG submission 206711) | Soil microbial communities from Loxahatchee National Wildlife Refuge, Florida, United States - Lox_Sample_3.2 | ecosystem: Environmental > Terrestrial > Soil > Wetlands | place: USA...
GCTCCCTGGTGGAGGCCCTCGAATATGAGTAAGCTCCTGCCCTTTCTCTGCCTCCTGGCTCTTCCGCTCCCGGCCCAAGACGCGCGCCAGATCGTCGAAGAATCCCAGCGCCGCGGACGCGCCGCCTCCCAGCACTACGAAGGCGTCCTCGAAGTGTTCGGCGCGCACAATAAGGTCTCCAAAAAAAGCTGGCAATCGGACCGCCTGGGTTCCTACGGCAACAGCAAAGCCGTCATCCGCTTCACCGCGCCGGCCGAGGTCAAAGGCGTCGCCCTGCTGGTGCTGAATCACCCCGACCGTTCCTCGGATCAGTGGATGTGGACCCCGGCCATCGGGCGCGACCGCCGCATCGCCCAACAAGACCGGTCCACGCGATTCTTCGGCACCGATTTCAGCTTCGAAGACCTCGAGGAGCGCGACGTCGGCCAGTTCGATTTCCGCCTGCTCGGCGACGAGACCATCGAGGGCGCCCCGTGCTGGAAAATCGAATCCAAGCCCAGACAGAGCAAGAGTTCCCAATACACCTCCTCGCGCGTCTGGATCCGCAAGGACAACTATGTCCCGGTGCAATACGAAAACTTCGTCAAAGACGCCTTGGTCCGGCGCCTGCGGCAGAAGGAGATCGAGAAGATTCAAGGGATCTATACACCGCGCCTGCTCGAGATGACGGATTTGCGCCGCGACAGCCGCACCGTTCTGAAGCTGGAGAACGTGCACTACGAAGTGCCCATGAAAGAAGACGACTTCACGGTGCAGGCCTTGCGGCGGCAGCCGTGAACCGCGTGGCGCAAGCTTCAGCTTGCCGCGGCCAGCTTCCGCTCGCCGTTCTCCTGCTGTTGATTCTTGCTCCCCGCGCGTACAGCCAGACCTTCACCCAACGCGGCTTCCTCGAAACCGATCTCATCGGCTACCCGCAAACCGCCCCCAACGACAGCGGCCAAGTCATCGGCGAAGCCCTCTTTCGCTACGAAGCCTTCTACAAGCTGTCCCCGGACTGGCAGTTTGCGGGAGGCATCGATGCGCGCACCGACACCCACAACCAGGTCGATCGCGACTGGCAGCTCTCGTGGGACGATCGCGAGCGCCGCCGTCCCTCCTTCGCCGTGCGCCAGTTGAGCGCCACCTACTCCCACAATAAACTCACCGTCGAATTGGGCAAACAGTTCATCCGCTGGGGCAAGGCCGACTTACTCAATCCCACCAGCCGCTTCTCGCCCCAGGACTTCCTCACCGTCGTCGACGCCGATTTCCTGGCTGTCACGGCGGCCCGCCTCACCTACGGCGGACAATCCAACACCATCGAGCTGGTTTGGTCCCCGCTGTTCACGCCCAGCCGTGTTCCGCTGCTCGGCCAGCGCTGGAGCATCGTCCCCGCGGGCGTGACGCTCCAAGAGCAGGCGCCGTCGTTTCCCGGCGGCTCGCAGTTCGGCGCCCGCTGGAACCACATCGGCCGCGCCGCCGAGTACTCCCTCTCGTTCTACGACGGCCGCAATAATCTGCCGCTGTTCAACTTTCAATTGCAGCCGCAATTGCCGCTGACCGTCGACGTGCAGCGTTTCTATCCCCAGATGCGCATGTACGGCGGAGACGCCGCCATTCCCCTGAAAAGCATCACGGTGAAAGTCGAGGCGGCCTACTTCACGTCCACCACGAAAACGGAAGACGAGTACGCCCTGTTCGTGGCCCAGGTCGAACGCCAGGCCGGCGAGTGGTTCTTCATCGGCGGATACGCCGGAGAGGCCATCACCGCGTATCGCCCCGGTTTGCAGTTTGCGCCCGACCGCGGATTGACTCGCGCGTTTCTCGGTCACGCCGGCTATACCATCGACACCAATCGCAGCGTGGCGCTCGAAACCGCCATCCGCCAGAACGGTCGCGGCGTGTGGGTCAAGCTCGAATACTCGCAGTCGTTCGGACAGCACTGGCGGGCGACCGCGGGCTACACCCTGATCCGCGGCGACACGTCGGATTTCCTGGGTGAGTACCGCCGCAATTCCCACGCGCTGCTGGCGCTGCGCTATAGCTTTTGAGCGTGGCGCGAGCTTCAGCGTGGCGCAAGCTTCAGGGTGGCCGCGGCGAACTTCAGTTCGCCGTTCCGGACGGCGCCAATTCGTCAATCCGCCGCCGTCCCCCCGCGGCGCCTATGCCCGATGCTGCGCTACGCTCAACACGTTGCCGTCCGGATCCTTGAACCATGCCACCCGCGCGCCGGCGTGCGCGGGACTGACCTCCGGTCCGCTGGGCGAAGTCCAGATCGGAAGCTCGTCCGGGCCCTTGTTCATCCACGGATAGCGCTCGAATTGGACGCCGGAGCCCGCCAGATCCTTCACCGCGGCTTCGATATCCGCCACCTCCCAGCCCAGCACCGTGAACGGCGGCGGCGTCCATTCGGTCACCGGCGTCAGACGCAGGGTCGTGCCGTTGGCGTCGAAAATGATCGCGAAGCGGTCCTCGCCCAGCAGCGTCAAACCCAATGTATCGCCATAGAACTTGCGCGCAAGGTCGCGGTCCCGCACTGCGGCGAAAGCTACGATCTTGGCCGAACTCAACCCGGATGGAGTGCTCATGTGCATAGTCTCCACCACGCGGCCCGCCGTCGTAAAGCCCGCAGTGCGCCATAATATATCTCTTATGCGACTCGGCCTCATCGCGGACTACGATCCCAAGCCGGGCGTCTCCATTGCCACGCTGGCCTACGAATACACGCCCGCCTTCCAGGTTCCCGAACATGCTCACGGCGCCGGCCAGGTGATCTATGCGACGCGCGGGGTCATGGAGGTGAGTGCCGGCCCGAGCTTCTGGGTCATCCCGCCGCAGTTCGCCATCTGGATTCCCGCCCGCACCATGCACCGGCTTCGCATGCCCGCCGCGGTTTCCATGCGCTCGCTCTATCTGCGCCCGCGCATCGCGCCCCGCCTGCCGCCCGCCTGTACCGTGCTGCACGTGACGCCGCTGCTTCGGGAGCTGATCGTCGAAGCGGTACACATCGGGCAGCTTCGGAACCGCAATCCGCTGCACCGCGCGCTGCGGGACTTGCTCGTCTCTCAGCTCGAAAACGCCTCGCCGGTTCCCACGTGTCTGACCCTGCCCCAGGATCGCCGCGCCCTCGCCGTGGCCCGGACCTTGATCGCCAGCCAGGCCGATGCCCCGTCGTTGCGCTCGCTGTGCGCCGGCGTGGGCGTCAGCGTTCGCACCATCGAACGCGTGTTCCGGCGCGAGGTCGGCGCGGACTTCGAGACCTGGCGCCGGCAGGCCCGCTTGATGAAGGCGGTGGAACTGCTGGTGGGCGGAAGTTCCGTCAAGCAGGTCGCCTTCGAGACCGGATACCGGCAACCCAGCGCTTTCGTCGAGATGTTCCGCCGCACCTTCGGGACTACCCCGAAGGTCTGGGCGCGCCGTTTTCCCGAGCGCAACTGAGCGGCAGCACCCGGTACTTCACCAGCGTCCACAAGGCTTCAAACCCGTCCCGGGCGCGAATCTTCTTGCCCTCCGCGATCCCCCGCGCGTTGTAGCTGACCGGAACCTCCCGGATGCGGTAACCGAGACGCCGCGCCTTCGCCGTCACCTCCGGACAGAATTCAAAACCGTGGCAAACCAGGCGCATCTCGCGAAGCACCGCCGTGCGGAACGCCTTGTACGCCGTGGCCTCGTCGGTAAGTTGCGCGCCGTACAACAGGTTGGCCGCCACCGTCAGGATGCGGTTGGCGACGCGATTCTTCAGAGCCATCGCCGCCGGCCGGCCGAGAAATCGCGAACCGTAAACGATGTCCGCCTCGCCGTTCACGACCGGTTCCAAAATGCGCGCGTAGTCGTTGGGATCGTATTCCAGGTCGCCATCCTGGATCAGGACGATGTCGCCCGAAGCCACTCCGATTCCGCGCCGGATCGCGGACCCCTTGCCGCAGTTGCCCGCGGCGCGATGCACCGCAATCGTACCCGACCGCGCGTACTCCGCGAGCATCTGCGCCGTCCCGTCGGTCGATCCGTCGTCGATCACGATGATCTCCTTCGAGCACCCGGCGGGCAAGGGCGCCCGGCACACCCGCTCGATCACCTGGCCGAACGTGCGGAACTCGTTGTAGACCGGAATCAGAATCGAGACCTTCATGGCTTGCACAGCACCGCAAAGAGCGACTGGCCGAACGGAGGCCGCGCCAGCGATTCCAGCCGCGACAGCCATGGAACTACGTACCGGTCGAAGAGTTCGATCTGCCGTTCCGATTGCGCTTCCCGCCGCAACACGCGCGCGTTCATCCACCAGGCGAAGAACCCCGGCGCGTTCAGGTAATGCAGTTTCCGGACGGCGAGTCCCGCCGCCTGGGCCAGGCTCGTGAGCGAACGCCGGCTGTAGCGCCGGTGGTGGCCGAGGTTCCGGTCGATCGGCCCATAGAGCGACCGGAACGCCGGAACCAGCAGCACGATCGCGCCGCCTGCCAGTACCGATGCCATCGCGCGCAGCGCTTGACAATCGTTTTCGATATGCTCCAGCACGTTGAAGCATACGCACGAGTCCGCCTGAAAACGCGCCAAATCCGCGAACGCTTCGCTCATCGGACCGCCCACCCACGTGTGCAGGTTTGGCCGGTCCGGATAGCGCTCCCGCAGCCGCGCGATGCAAGCTGGCTCCACGTCGACCGCAATCACCGCCTCGCGGTCGAGCAGCATCCCGGTGAAGTTGCCGAGACCGCAGCCTACCTCGATCACCCGCCGCCCCAACTCCGGCGCGGCCAGCCGGCCCTGCCAGGCAAAGTACCGGACGGCCCGCGTCATGCGCTCTTGATCTGTTATCGTGTAAGTCGACGCAGGCATGTTTCTCTGGCGCTTCTCGCAGCCCTTTCTGCCCCTCCCCAGTCCGATTGGTTTTGGCGCAAGCGATTATATCGAACTCACGCTGGCGATCCTGCTCCTCGTTCTTGCGCTGGCGTGGCGCCCGTGGCTGGAACCCTACGCCCGGCGCCTCGCGGAAAAAACCGGCTGGTCGATGTTGCTGCTCGCTCTGCTGCCCGTCGCGCTAAGGCTGTCGCTGCTGCCGCACCATCCAGTCCCGTCGCCGGATATATATGACGAGTTCAGTCATCTCTTGGTTGCCGGCACTCTGCGGCATTTCCGGCTGGCGAATCCCCCGCATCCCCTGCCGCAGTTCTTCGAAACGTTCTTTGTCTTGCAGCAGCCCGCTTACAGCTCCATCTATCCGGTCGGCCAAGGCCTGGCCCTGGCGCTCGGCTGGACCCTCTTCGGCCTTCCCTGGGCCGGAGTGATCCTGACCGTGGCGGCGCTCTGTTCGCTGTGCTACTGGATGTTGCGCGGCTGGACCACGCCCGGCTGGGCGCTGGTAGGCGGAGTGCTGGCGGTGATCGAAATCGGCCCACTCAACCAGTGGATGAACAGCTATTGGGGGGGCGCCCTTCCCGCCGCGGCGGGGTGTCTGGTATTTGGCGCGCTGCCGCGGATTCGCCGCAACGGGAGTCTCCGCCATGCCGTGCTGCTCGGCATTGGCCTGGCGCTCGGCATACTCACACGCCCGTACGAGTCCATCTTTCTCCTCCTCGGCGTGGCTCTCTTCTTCTTACTCGCCGTGCGAAGGAAAGTAGAGTGGAGAGCCCTGCTGCGGCCGATATCAGTGGCCGCTCTGACCGTTCTTCCGGCGATCGGGATTACCTTGCTGCAGAACAAGGCGGTCACCGGCAGTTGGACGACTCTGCCGTACAGCCTCAGCCAGTATCAGTACGGCGTGCCCGCCGCCCTCACCTTTCAGTCCAATCCAGTCCCGCACCGCCAACTTACCCGCGAACAGGAGCTCGACTATCAGATGCAGCTTTCGTTCCGCGGCGGCCATCCGGAGACCATTGGAAGCTATTTGCTGCGCCTGGAGTATCGTGTCCGCTTTTATCGCTTCTTCTTTCTGGCTCCGCTCTACCTGGCCCTGCCGGCCTTTTTCGCGGCGCTGCGGGATCGCCGCTTTGTCTGGGTGGTCCTCTGCCTCTTGATCGTCGCGCTGGGCGTCAATTTCTTTCCGGCGTTCCAGTTTCATTACATGGCCGGAGTGACTTGCCTGTTTCTTCTCGTGAGTGTAACCGGACTTCAACAACTTAGCCGGCTGAGTACCGGAGCCGCCCGGATCATTGTCTTCTTATGTGTCGCGGAGTTCGCTTTCTGGTATACCCTGCACCTGTTTGACGACGCCGGATGGTCGCTCGCGTTCCGGCAATACGAAACCTGGGAAGCGATCGACCGCCGGAATCCGGAACGCCGCGCGGCGGTGAACCGCCAGCTTGCCCGGGCTCCCGGCAGACAGTTGGTCTTCGTGCGATACTGGCCGCACCATATCTTTCAGGACGAGTGGGTTTACAATGCCGCCGATATCGATCGCGCGCCGGTGGTCTGGGCGCGCGATCTCGGACCGGCTGAGAATGAGAAACTCCGCCGCTACTATCCCGATCGCACGGTCTGGCTGCTGGAGCCGGATGCGCGTCCGCCCAGGCTCACAACTTATCCCTTAGCGCTTACTCCGCCCTAACCGGGATAGCCGCGACCGTGACGGAGCGGCGCCCCGGGCGCGCTTTTCATCAAGCTCCTGGAAAAGGCCGGCAAATACATGCGGCCGCTGGGCACGCGAAGTGCGCGCACGACACTGCCCCGCCTCATCGCCTGTCTCCCGTCCCCAACAGTTCCTGCACCTTGGCGCCGAGGGTTTCCAACTTGAACGGCTTCGGCAGCAGCGCGTGACCCTTCTCCACCACGTAGTGCTGCACCACGTGTGTGTTGTCGTAGCCGGATATGAACAGCACCTTGATCCCCGGCTGCATTTCCGCCAACTTGTCCGCCAGCAGCGGCCCGCTCATTCCCGGCGCGACCACGTCCGTGATCAATAAGTCGATCGGCCGGTTTTTCTCAAACAGCGTAATGGCATGCGCCCCCGAGTCCGCTGTCAGAACGTGGTAGCCGTAATGCGCCACCATCGCGCCTACCAGTTTGCGAACGTCGGGTTCGTCGTCCACCACCAGGATCGTTCTCTTGCCCTCCGCCAACGGCATGACACTTGGATTCTAATGAAAAGCGCGGCAGCCGGCAATCTCTCGCGCCCGGCGCCTGTACGGCGGCGCACTACCGCCACAAAGTAAACTGAAGGTATCCGATGCCGGCGCGCATTCAGATTATCGGCGGGGGGCTGGCGGGTTCCGAAGCCGCCTGGCAGATCGCGGAAGCCGGTCTGGAGGCCGTCCTGTTCGAAATGCGGCCGGCGCGGCCTACCGCCGCCCACCAGACGGACCGCCTCGCCGAGCTGGTCTGCAGCAATTCCCTCAAGTCCGAGCAGGAAAACTCCGCCCCCTGGCTCCTCAAGCAGGAGTTGCGCCGGCTGGGCTCCCTCGTCCTGCGTGCCGCCGCCAACTCCCGCGTTCCCGGTGGACAGGCCCTCACCGTCGATCGCCACGTCTTCTCCGCCGAGGTGACCCGCGCCATCGCCGCGCATCCCCGCATCGAAATCCGCCGCGGGGAAGTCTCCGAAATCCCTTCCGGCGGCATCACCATCGTCGCCAGCGGCCCGCTCACCAGCGACGCGCTGGCCGCCGCGATCGGCCGTCTCACCGGCTCCAGCCGCCTGTTCTTCTACGACAGCATCAGCCCGATCGTCGAATCCGACTCGGTCGATCCCGGCATCGCCTTCTGGGCGTCGCGCTATGACAAGTCGCTCGATGGAACCGGCGACTATCTCAACTGCCCGCTCGACCGCCCCCAGTACGACGCGTTTGTCGACGCGCTCCTGGCCGCCGAAGCGGTTTCCTCCCACATCCCGGACGAAGTCCCGTTTTTCGAAGCCTGCCTGCCCATCGAGGAGCTCGCCCGCCGCGGCCGCGATACCCTGCGCTTCGGGCCGATGAAGCCCATGGGGCTCGTCGATCCGCGCACCGGCCGCCGCCCCTGGGCCGCCGTACAGCTCCGCCAGGAGAACCTGCGCGCCGATAGCTTCAACCTCGTGGGCTTCCAGAACCATCTCAAGTTCGGAGAGCAGGCCCGCATCCTCCGTCTGATTCCGGGCCTCCAGAAAGCGGAATTCCTCCGCTTCGGCCAGATTCACCGCAACACCTACATCAACGCGCCCGCTCTGCTGACTCCCACCCTGCAATTGCGCACCCGGCCGGAGATCCTCTTTGCCGGCCAGATTTCTGGAGTCGAGGGCTACGTCGAAGCCATCGCCACCGGGCTGATGGCCGGCCTGCACGCGGCCGATTTGGCGTCCGGTGCCGCGCCCCGCCCATTTCCCCGCGAAACCGCGCTGGGGTCGCTCTGCCACTACATCTCCGCCGCCGATGCGCGGAACTACCAGCCGGCCAACATTACCTTCGACCTCTTGCCGCAGCTCGACGAAGAAACCCGGCTGCGCCTGCGGCATGATAAGCACGCCCGCCACGCCGAAGTCTGCCGCCGCGCGCTCGACGCGTTGGACCGGCGACGCGGCGCCGCCGTGCACGAGGCCCAACCGCATGTCTGAACTCGAGTCCGAAATCGCGCGCTTCCTCGAAGAGCTTGCCCGCCGGCAGGTCTCCCGGCATACGCTTGTCGCCTATGGCTCGGACCTGCGGCAGTTCCTCGACTACTTCACTCCGCCCGGGGGCCAGCCTCCCCCTGTCGGCGCGTTCCACGTGCTGGAGATTCGGGAATGGCTGTCGGATCTCTACAGCCGCAAACTGAACGTTCTGTCCATCCGGCGCAAACTCGCCGCGGTGCGCGCCCTGTTCCGCTTCCTTTCGCGCGGCGGGAGCATCGCCGTGAATCCCGCGCGGCTCGTCCGCACGCCCAAGGCGCCCAGGAACCTCCCCGACGTAATGACCGCCGAGCAGGTCAACGGCCTGGTCGACGCCGTCGCCGCGGACCAGTTCGAACGCCCGCACCCGGCCCGCGATCGCGCGATCTTCGAGTTTCTCTACGGATGCGGCATTCGCGTCAGCGAGTTGGTGGGATTGAATCTCGAGGATGTCGATCCCGCGGAGCGCTGGATCCGCGTGCGCGGCAAAGGGAAAAAGGAGCGCCAGGTGCCTTTCGCCTCCAAGGCCGCCGCGGCCCTCGATCGCTACCTCGCCGAGCGCCCTCCCTCGCCCCAGGAGCGCGCCGTTTTCCTGAACCACCGCGGCCGCCGGCTCTCCACCCGCGGAGTCGCCGGCATCGTCAAGCTTTACGGGATCCTGGTGAACGGCGATTCCTCCATTCATCCGCACGGCTTCCGCCATGCCTACGCCACTCACCTGTTGGCCGATGGCGCCGACCTGCGCGCCATACAGGAACTGCTCGGGCACGCGCGCCTTTCCACCACGCAGAAATATACCCAGGTGTCGCTGACCGATCTGATGCAGGTCTATGACCGGGCCCACCCGAAAGCCTGAGGACCGCAAGATGCGAGGCTCTGCCCGAGTCTAGCCGGCTAGCTCGACTTCGATCTTCTTCGATCCCGCATCGAGCTTGACGATGCGGAAGCTGCGGATCTGTCCCGCCCGCGCCGGCTCGCGCCGGTTCACGCGCGGTGCGCCCGCGGCGGCGCCTTTCCACCGGGCCGACAACATCGACGATAGCGAGCCGACGTCCGTGCCCGGCCCGGCCGCGGCTTCTTCCGGCTGGCCGGCCTCCGCGCCCGCGACCTTGCACGCCACCTGAATTCCCTCGCCCAATTCCACCTTGGCCCGCCCGCCGGATATGTCCGCCACCCGCCCGGTCACCACGTCGCCTTCCTTGTGCTCCGCGATGTATTCGTCGATCGAGGTCGGCTTGAGCTGCTTCATGCCCAGCCGGATCCGCCGCCGCTCCCGGTCGGCTTCCAGAATCTGCGCCCGCACCATCTGCCCCGCTTTGAGCACATCCTGCGGATGATTGATGCGCTTCTCCGCGGTGATGTCTCCCACGTGGATCATGCCTTCCACACCCTCCGCAAGCTGCACGAATGCGCCGAACTTCGTCAGGCTCACGATGGGTCCTTCCACCACGCCGCCCACCGGATACTTGCTCTGGATATCCGCCCAAGGATCGCCCAGCGCCTGCTTCAGCCCCAACGAAATGCGCCGCTCGGCGGGACTCACGTTGAGCACCACTACCTCGACCGTATCCCCCGGCTTCACCACGTCCGCCGGCTTACGCGCCTTCTTCGACCAGGACATCTCCGATAGGTGGATCAGCCCTTCCACCCCAGGCTCCAACTCCACAAACGCGCCGAAGTCCGTCACCCGCGTCACCGTGCCGCGCGCGCGCTCCCCGGCCCGATAGCGTTCGCCCACCTGCTCCCAGGGATGCGGCTGGAGCTGTTTCATCCCCAGCGCGATGCGCCGCTTGCCGGGATCTACCTTGAGGATTTGTACGTCCACTTCCTGACCCACCGCCAGTACGTCCGCCGGCTTGTTCACGCGGCTCCACGATATGTCGGCCACGTGCAGCAGTCCGTCCACGCCGCCTATATCGACGAACGCTCCGTAATCGGTCAGGCTGCGGACCGTGCCGTGCACCACCGCGCCCCCCTTCAGC
>Ga0335078_10018001_pt1 | contig 10505 bp, 10 predicted proteins | sample Lox_Sample_32_FD_206711 | JGI IMG/M metagenome (GOLD analysis project Ga0335078, IMG submission 206711) | Soil microbial communities from Loxahatchee National Wildlife Refuge, Florida, United States - Lox_Sample_3.2 | ecosystem: Environmental > Terrestrial > Soil > Wetlands | place: USA...
CAATAGGCTCCGTGAATCCCACTTCAACTGGTCCCGCCTCTTCAGCAAGTGGCCCTACCGTCCCGACTGGCTCTTCGACCCCCATCTCCACCTTCAAATTGCTCGCCACCATCAATGGACAAGATGCGGTCATCATGCAAGAAAGCGGCAACCTTGTCCTGACTCCCGCCACCAACTCCACCACCGGCGTGTCATTCACGTTGACTGCAGACGGCGAATTGATGACTGCGGATGGCGGATATGTCTCGTTGACGTTCACGAACGGTCAAGCGGGTCCATTTGCGTATGGTGCCCTTGCGTCTAGATTACGTCGACGCGCTGTTGCTGATGGCACTTATTATGGGAATTTCTCAGTCGCGGGGGGATTCGCGATGACGATCGATGGTGAGGCAGTTACGATTCAGGCGTGTGGGGATAGCAACCTTTTGAGCGGAGGTGTTGGTCTCATGGGTGGATGTTCATCGGTGACTGTTACAAGCGCGCCTGTTGACTCCGGAGTACCTAGTAGTAGCGGTGTTATTTCGAGCATTCCTGTCTCAACTGGTGCTTCGACGAGCGGGGGAAGTTCGACTACATCTCCGGATTCCAGTGTTACTTCGACGCCTGCTTCCACTCCCGGCGGTACCGCTAGCACTGGATCTGCTGAACCAACGTCTCCTCCTGCCAGCACAGGTTCTTCATCACCCGCAACTGGATCCACTGAACCCACCTCAAGCCCCAGCGGCACAACCGAACCAAGTGCTTCTCCTTCTGGCACCGATTCCTCATCACCCACGGAACCAACTTCCACTGGGCCAACTGAACCGCCTTCCACGGACGGCTCGTCCCCAACGTCGGATAGTTCGAGCCCCACTACCACTACCGGTCCCATTTATACGAACGGTACGAACTCGACGATCGCGAGGCGAGCTTTGTTGGAGAAGAAATTGAAGTTCAAGTATAATTAGAAGGGTACGTAGATGATTTGGATCGAAGTGCTTGCATTGAATTCTTTTCTTTGGGTTAGTAGAATTAAATAATATGAAATTACTCTTAAACACCTTATTCCTTCTCATCTGACATTGGAATGAACATGAAAGAGGCTGTCAGCGTGTATTAGCCAACCGCCTCAAGAGGTAGATCTCATCTTTGTACATTGATGATACGTTCCGCCCTTGCCACGGCCTCTCCGAACACCTTGCCCGGGTAGATTGGACTTCATGAATGTTCCCTTGGGCTCGAGATCGATCTCAAACCACACGGTTTCGAAGAAGCAACCGGTCTTTGCCGTCGCTCTGAGCTAGAAAATTCGAGACTCTAAGGCCATGATCAGAAAGTACGAAGTACAGAGATACCGTTGTTGATAGAGTCCAAGCGGGGGTTTTAGATACTATCGTTGAAAAAGGCCTTGTCGAAATGAAGTTGCCTCTTGATCGGAACCCGACGGAATTTCGCGAGGCTTGGAAGCGTCGGGTGCGACCATTCCTCGCTTTGGGGATTAATGTGAGTTGCTGCAGAAAGAATTAACTAGGTAGATTGAGCGCTAGGCCCTAGGATATATGTCGCTAGATGGCGGTAGAATTGTGGCGATCAAGGTCCATGGAGAGCCAGCCAGAGTGTAAGAAGCGTGAGATATGTGGCAGAAAATAGAAAAGTGGGCGTGCGGAGGACGACATACATTTCTGTGAAAGCAACGGTTTGATTAATCAGCTCTGAAAGGAAGCGCAACCTTTTCTAAGGGAAGCTGATGTCAGCTTCCCCTGTTTTCCAACACGTTGCGGAACTACAAAGGCATGTTTCGGAAACGCAATTCCTTCCTCTCTGACTCCGTGGTCTATATAATCCCCCTTTCCAACCCCTCTCCCCCCCAGCAAAAATTTACTAGAAACCTCAGGGCGACATATAACACAGTCATGAGATACCTACTTCATCTGTCTACGCCACTCTCGTGCGCTTAATCACGTGCCAAGGGACGTCAGACTTTGACTTTGAGGGATCCCACTGGCAGTCACCGTGACCTAACATCACGCTAGCTTTGTTGAGTTCGCACCACTCCCTCCCCCTTCACTTCTGTCTGTCCTATTTTGAGATATGGAAGCTGATACTAGAGAATTCCAGCCTTCGAAGAATAGAATACTGAGCCACAGGGCTGGTTTATAAAACTATATATGTCGCCTCATTCTCGTCACTCTTGAAGGTGGGCCACTCGGTGCCAGTGCGATTTCGAATGATCCATCTCCTTGCGACCCCCACCTATAGCAATATAGTATTTGTTTCCTGCATTTTAATACACTACCCCTTACACTATTGTCGTTTTCACGTTTCCTTCGTTAGACACATGATTACTTGTTCACCTTCTATCACTATATTTTTCAAATGAAACCTGGCGATATTATTACCTACCTACCGTGTCTCTATCCTTCCTCATTGAGCACGAGGTTCCCTTCCAGGATTCCTATCCCCTGGCAATCAACTGCATTTTACGTCCCCCATTCTACCTACTACCTACGTACATAACAATTCTAAGGTTGGCCCGTTGCTATAATCAATACTTCACCCTCGACTTCACGGCGCTTAAGCGAGAAAACTGAGTATCAAGCGCTTGTCTCTTCCTCACCCCGTTTCGCAAATGTCCCTGCATGCGTCCTGTTGAGAACGCTTAAGCCTACCCGCCGGTATCGGGAACTGTGATATCTGGGCACCTCGTCGATGTATTCATCAAGCCTCTTGATGTCTTGAACCTTGTTGATCTGTGGCATTTTCTCCAAAATTTTTGCCAACACTTTCGTGGGATAATTCGGGGCCCTGTCGATATTTTTGAGTTCCGTAGAATATCGAAAGATGTAATGCTTGACTGCACCGACCTTGGTTGCCTCAAACTCGGGGACAATGCCGAATACATTTACTACTACGACTTGCCCTGGATCAAGGACCGTTGTATCAGCGTGGGAATGTGGCAATGCCTCCGAGGCTTCTATTTTAGGTGGAGGATTTGGGTTTGTTTCGACGAGCGAGATAGTAACGGCCACCAAGGTAAATTCGTTTCCTGAGACCGTCACCTTGTCGGCTTTCGACCTACCAAGATGTTCCCAGACATAGTGCCCCAGTTCATTCAAAAGAGAGGCAATTATGAGGAACTCGTACTGGTATTTTGAAACTATGGCATCCGCCTTTGCAGCCTCAGAGCTCTTGGAATTATTGCTCTGATCAAGCCCGTCAGCGAGGTACGAATTAAGAAATAGGCATGTGTTGGTACGACGATATGTTTGATCTTCTTGGAGCTCCCGTATCTCCACCTTCAGGTTTGAAATGATTGGGTTTAATGTCTCTTCAAACCAGTTATTTCCAGGAGTCTTGAGCAGCGATTTGAAAGCGCCCTTGACCGGTTGTTGCTCGAGAATTTGGGGCAGCATGATAGTCACTAGATCCCTCGTCGCAGAAGACGCGCTGCTCCCTGAACGTTTGTCATCGAGTTCAATGCGCATGACACTGGTGTTTCGGGTTTGGGTTCAGGAAATTGTGTCTGATTAGTACAAGAGTTGGTTGAGAAACTATCTGGCTGTTCGGTCCGTTTAAATACCAGATCAGGCGGCTGAGGATCACCTTGCCTTTCCTCTCTCACTTCTCAGAAATTCTCAACTGCTGTTTCATGAAGTGTTTATGTGCAGGTGCCAAAAGTCTAAGACATAAACGGATGCATTCAATGATAAATTTAACGTGTGTGAGGGCACGCTTATCTTTTGGAAGTTAAAGTTGAAACGTCTCTAGACAAAGTGTATCTCTCTCTCGAGCTTCAAATGCTTTGTTGATTTCCAGATTTCAGAAGTATTGAACGAAATGACGCTTTCAGGATTACAATATTGAAACAAAGTCTAACCGCGGCCTCTCCGAACAAAGCTATGATCCGCATCGATTCTTGACACACTGTTCAGACGTGTGTCTACCGCTCGCAACCTGACAACGGAGGTAAGAGTCTAACTCTCTATTGTCATGGCAGTCGGAACCCTCAACGGGTATATGTTCAGGCATTGTCCCAGCTGATGAGGTCCAAATTGCCTTGCCATTGATATAAATAGTTGGCTCTGAATGGCGAACCATCCTACATTAACATGGACTCCAAGACTGAAAAATGGATTGCATACGGATACGGAAGACATTGATGACCCCGATTTCAATATTCGAGGTTTAGCCGATATCACTACTGGAAGATTATTCCAGGCTTTCAGGGATGTCGTAATTCCCAAGCTACGGAATGAGGAAAATTGGAGAGCTTGGCGTTGCCACCTTAGGCACATGGAGCAGAACAGAGATACCAAAGCTCCTTTGACACCAGGGGAAAGAACCAACATCAGAAGGATTCTCAATGAGAACGACCCGGTTTTCGTAGTACATGCAGGTCAGATCGCAGATTCCCTGGGCGGCCATGTGCCAAATTGCCGAGACCGCGTGGTGGTGGACAACAAGATCAATCTCAAGTTGGAGGAAGTAGCTGGACAGGATCAAAATGACGAAAGAGCTGTGGAGATACTTCTTACTGGGATTGCTTTTCATGAAATAGCTCATCTGATTCTTGTCAGAGTCCGTGAAGAAAACGGACAGACTGGGAGTGGGAGACTAACTCCTAGGATCGACCTTTTTAGAAATCCTTTGCCCCCCCGTATACCAATATTTGAGGGGGGTTACCGTGCGGAATATATCCTTTTTGATGGAATTCCCACCATTGACGATAAACACCTTAAAAGAGACAAACACACGGGGAATCTTCCACCTTGGACAAACTTCATGTTCTATGTCGAACTTGAGCACTCCGGAAAATGGATTTCCCCCCATATAAAACCCGAATACTTTCAGCAAATGCTTGCCGCTCAAACTCCCCAAGTCCGAAAGGAGTGGTGGGATATGGAGAATCTTTCGGATAATGATAAGAAGAGCCTCCAGATTGAGCAAAACGCCATGGATAGGGCGGATAGAGCGACGTCTAGGACAACTGGGAGTGGCCGCAGGCCGCCTGTACAGGGAGCGGGAGGTCCTTCCTAATGAGAGTTTACTACAGTACTGCCTCCAGTGCTTCGGTGAACCGTGGGATTCAAAGAAGATGTATTACTTTGGTTGAGCCTTGGCAGAACTTCTCGACTCAAAATGAAACCTGGCAAGCATATAGGAAAGTATTCACCCCTCAAGCGCAAAGATTTTGGATAGGTAGATAGCAAAGTTAGGTAGCAGCACGATTGAAAGGTATTCTATCTCACCTCTTTGCACCAGTCGAGTAGGAGTAGGTGCGAAACGAAAATTTTGTGTATATCGACTTCCCCCCGTAATTTATCAGAACCTCTCAAGGCTCAGTATCCCGATAGTATCGAGTATCTGACTGTCGGATTATTCTGGACCATGTTACTTTGTGAGGCACACAAGCTCAGGAATTGTCGCCAAAGCCTGTGAGCCGATATTGTCATCTTTCAAGACGGTAAATAGTAAATCGAATATGAAATACCATGGGGAGGTTGACTGTTTCCAAGTACATGAGGTTTCTCCGTATCTCACCGCCGCATGACCCGGACCCCCAGTTCAAGTCTATCTCAATATCCCGAGCCACAAAACGCCAAGAGAAGAGAGGCTAAAATGAATGACAGCTTTTAATGACAGTCTTCAATTATCGACAAATCACCTCTATCTACTCATAGAAGGTAAAATTGATTCATAAATGTCTGAATGTCACTATCTGACATCATGAGATGTATATCTAACGATGCACATGAAGGATTTCGTCACTCCAAGTCTTTGGCCGCCCAGCTCTCGTTGCTAAGATTCTTCCGATCCACCGCCGCCAACGCCCTGACCATCTCCAGATAACTTTCTTTTAACAGCGGTTTCGTTAAGATATCTGCTAAACATCTTTGGTTGAACATCCCTTTAGATGTAATGGTTCTTCCTCCACTTTCGCTCTGGTAGAATGGTTTCAAACCTCAATTTAGCTTGGACTCGCGTGAAATACTTCGGCTTGAAGCAGTACAATACCCTTTGTTGCATCGCCAGCCTGCAATAGACTTCCTATCTTTCCCGCTAGGTCAATCTGCATCGCTGTATCTTCTCGATCCAAGCTTTCTTTATCATCAAATAATGATCCAGAATCATTGATTCCTTTGGCATATATCATGCGCCGCTTTACCACCGTAGGGTTGGTGTATTTACCAAAGTATGGTACTGAGATGTAATAGTGATGTGACACCCAAGATCTGGCCTTGTAGCCCGTATTCCATATGTGAGATAACTAACGCCTTGTTGATGTTTCCGAGCCTCTGTAAGAGAAGCATTGGTTGATTGATACTTTACCGCAAAGTTCGTTCCAATTGAAATCAGCGTCGCTTCAATGAAGTCTTGCTTTTAGTGAAACAATGAGGTTGTGACTTCTTGAGATGAACAACACTTGATGCTATCTCCATCCACAATTCCTTTGGCGCTTCCTTGGGACCCACCTGGATAGATCTGGTTTTCATCATAATCTTCCTCTGGGCACGCTCACTGACTCCATTGTGTAATGTGGTGTATAAGCTGCTGTAGCGTCATGAACCCTCCAGCCGCCCTTGAGATACTTCCCAAAGGCCTTGAGGTACTTTCCGCCTCCCTCGGTTCTCAAACGCTGATCCAGTTACTTGCGTCTCCATCTTAGCCTTATACTCCTCGAACCATTACAGACTTCTGCCAATGATTTGATTGCCGACCCGGGGGTCGAAGGATATCTTGGTGCATGGTCTGGAAAGATGCCATCGTTAGTTTGCGCTCTCCGCTGAAAATGGGAGTGATATGATCCGACGTATCGTTGTGAATAAGCTCTCAAATTTGCCTATTAAGATTGATAGGACGTGAACCCGCAGGTTACCTCTTTGGTACAACAATGTATAGTATAGAAGACGCCGAGGACTGTGGCTTCAGCCGCGCAACAGAAAAGATTTTTAACTCGTGCAGGCGATGGACGGGAATTCCATTTGAGTACATGATTGAGAGGAGTCCACAGTTGAGAACGCTGAAGAACGGAATACCTTATTTGAGGGCACTGCTCTTTAGTACTTGGAAAAGCATAGCGCTGGTAAGTTCGGACCCTCCTCTTCTAAAAAATCCTGGTGGTTAATGATTTCCACATAATGTGAGCTAACGGCAAAATATTGGAGCTGCGACGGTCTGGAAGGGGTGCGCGGGGAAATCATCGGTGTTTAAATACTGTCGACGCCACGTACTGCCGTTGTCATTCAAAAGAATGCAGGTTTGGAACGAGAGGAGAGAAAGGTTGTTGGTCCGAAAAAGGTTTGACTTTTGACGATATTTTCCCCTCAGGACAATGCCTTGCTTCAGAACCATACTTCCTGCGAAACACAATAATAATGATATCCGACTCTCGATTCGTGATCAAGTACTTGAAAAATCTATTGAACATCAGTATCCCCTTCCATTTCACAAAAGGAACCAAGTGACAGGCACGCTAAGGACCGAGCGAGATCACGAGTGATTTGTAGAAGTCGTATTCAGAGAAGTGTTCTCATCTTGTTTAAGGTCATATATAATAAGCTCACTGAGGTGGTATCGCATGCTGTCCATTTCTGGTAAAAATTCATGCATCTCCATGACTCCTCGCGAACGATGGTATTGTAAGGCGGATAGGATTGCCTCTCACAGTAGAGGTAAGACTAGTATACATGACAAAGTGTGTAGGAACACGTTCTGACTCCGAATATAGTAAAGCACTTTGTGCGAAGATTATCACACGTGGTGAAATCTTCATTTCTGGTGAGCTAGATCGGCATTTTGATAAGTGGTGTAGGGAGTATCTCACCCACGTGACCCACATCTCACCACCTCAACAGATAAGTTTCCAGAGCAAACGAACTCGCCAATAGATGAACACAGAGATAAATATCTTGTTGAGTTCGTAGAACGTGGGCCTGCACTTACCTTCCGAGTTCAAGAATGTGTACCATTCCAAAGACAATCCCATTGAACACAGGGGCTTCAGTCATGCAATAGACACGGTGTTTTGCAATCATTGAAGAGGTGGGGCGATTGATCTTGATTGACGACTCGAATTAAATTTGGAGGGACTGCATTTGAGAAAGCAACTAAGAATGGATTTCATTTTCGTAGAGTAATGCCACGTCTTAAGTGTAAAGAGAGAGTTGCTCAATGTTAAATCTCCACTCCATACCGTCATCGCGGTTAGTAGACGCTGAAGTTGAGGTCGAACCCAACCTGACTTGAACGGCAGATATCCGCCGGAAGGCATGATTGTCGATGTTTAAAGGCCGTCGGGAGTCTGGAGTTGCTCGGCGGTTTGATTGACTGCAGGCGTGGAGTAGGAGGAGAGAGCGATTAGTCCGAAGGGGGTTGAATGTGCATGTTGAGAACGAAGACTGGTTTGGAACATTTGTGTCCTTGCTTCACGGTGTTTTGTTGTTCCCGAATTAGGATCCCATACTCGAGAAACGTAGTTGATAATATTCTTTCTCTATGCTACCACACCAGGGACTGTGAGATAGAGACTTCGTTGGCAGATGTGGCTTACGCACTGTTGTCTGGATGTTACATTCCGAGTTCTTCATGCCTAAATCCTGAATGGAATTAGATCACACTCAGGAGATGTTACGGTAAGATATTTCTCTCTAGAAAGCTGAATAGCTCCCTATTGGGATCTCAATGCTCAGGGTGGTAGTGGGTGGGGCATGTTGGGAGAGCTGAATTCTGTATCTTAATTAGGTAGGCGGTAGGTCCAAGGCGGTCGCTTTGTCTGACGATAATCTCATGTCGACGTAAAGGAGCTTGACGGCTTTCAATGCTCAGTGGCAGGATGGTTGAGCTACTTCAAAAAGCCCTTCAAAGGAGGGGTGGCGAATGACGTATCGATATTGACGAAAAGTGGAGATCGTGGGGCGGTCATCCATCTCCTGAGAGGAGCTGTAGTCGGGCGGCGCCATTCAGGTCCTTATGACTCAATCTGTCTACTATTGGTGAGATTCCAACTCAGAGCCATCGTCTCGGCTGGAATGGGAAGAAGCGAGTTACGGTGGTCAGCTGGAGCCTGAGGTTTGAATGATAATCACAATGTTCGGCTGAGCTCGTCTGGATCAATTATAACCAACTAGTACTAAGGATAGCAAAAGTTTGTAGAAGTGCCAAACCCATTTAGCGTCGAAGACACGGTACGTAACTTTAGATAGAGTAGGTTGAAAGAATTAGATAGTTTCTTCAAATCAGAATATTGCCAAAACAACTCAGCGAGTGAAATTGGAAATATCTGACGACGTGGTGAGATGGCGCGGGAGAGCCAACAATACTTAGGCGGCGCATGTCCCAGATTCAAAACAAATTTTTAAGCGAGAAATGGCTCAAAACTCAAAAGAATTTATAATGGCCCTAGCCATCGGATAGAGCCCAATTTGTCATCGCCAATTATTTCCACTCCCGCACAAGTCACGCATGAAAACTAGCAGCGGCATTTACGCTCGTTTGCTTCTCAAAGTAATTTTAGGCGAGTCCCGTTAAGAATATTACCGTGTCGCCTAAATTGTCGCAGGATTGATTTTTGACATGAGGCTTTTTGGCACGAAAGCGACATCTGATTGGTTGCATTTTACAACCCCCTTGCGTGAAATTCCCGCACAAAGGTCCATCTCTTGATAGAGACAATATTTAAAACCCTCCCACAACCTCGCGCCTCGCCGACACCAATTTAATCCGTCAGATCTCGCAAGTCATGAAACCTCTCGCTCTCTTGACCTTGTTTCTGCCCCTAGCACTCTCTCACTTCACCTTGGATTTCCCTTATACGACTGGCTTCGATGAGGATCTCGAACCAAATCCGCCCTGCGGCGATTACAACCCCGAGACGAGCAACTTAACTGCTTGGCCTTTAGTCGGCGGACAGATTGCACTGGATTCACATCACCCGACTATGACTATCTTGTATCGCGCTCAATTGATGGGAGCGACTGAATGGGTTAATCTTACCGACGGGTTCATTGTCATGACAGGATTGGGAGAATTGTGCATCACTATCATGAAATCGCTTCCATCGAATTGGACAAATCAAGCCGGTGTCGTTCAAGTTATCGGCCAACCTCCTGATGGCATTCTGTATCAGGTATAAGATTTCCAAGTCTCGCCTAACAGTAGTGTGCCGGCGTCAATTTCACAGCAAGCGCACAAGGAAGTTCATTATGCGTCAACGGGACCGGCATCACCGTTGGACCCAGTTCAACTGGGTTCGCGATCAGTTCAGACAATGTTGACTTCAACGGCTTTCAAAATGTAACGACCACGCCAACGACAAGCGGCGGGGCTGGCGCGAGTGCTACCTCTTCTACTTCCGCGACCGCAAAGAGTGCTGGATCTGTTGTTCAAGTAGGATTAGCAATTGTCATCGGCGCGATTTGTATCGTATTGGCATTTACGTAGGAACGGATCAAGAATCTGGAAATGTATTAATTGAAAAAGATATTGCTATTATCATATGAGATGAGTGAAGGGATATCATTACATGA
>Ga0335078_10018003_pt1 | contig 10505 bp, 7 predicted proteins | sample Lox_Sample_32_FD_206711 | JGI IMG/M metagenome (GOLD analysis project Ga0335078, IMG submission 206711) | Soil microbial communities from Loxahatchee National Wildlife Refuge, Florida, United States - Lox_Sample_3.2 | ecosystem: Environmental > Terrestrial > Soil > Wetlands | place: USA: Florida...
GGTTGGCCAGCGGCTCGTCGAGCAGCAGCAGCCGCGGCCGGCCGATCAGCGCGTGCGCGATCATGACCCGCTGCTGCTCGCCGCCGGACAGCTCGCCCACCCGCGCGCCGGCGTAACGCTGCGCGCCGACGGCGGTCAGCATGTCATCGACGAGCTCGCGGCGGGCCCGGGACGGCAGCCGGATGCCGAACTTGTGCCCGTCGAGCCCGAGCGAGACCACGTCCCTGACCCGCAGCGGCATGTCCGGCTCGATGCCCAGCTTCTGCGGCACGTACCCGATCGAGGCGTCCCGCGGGGCCCGCGGCGCTCCGTCGATGAGCACCGAGCCCTGGGTGACGGGCTGCAGGCCGAGGATGATCCGGAGCAGGGTGGTCTTGCCCGCTCCGTTCGGCCCGATAAGACCGGTGAACTCCCCGGGCTCGATGCTCAGCGAGACGTCCCGGAGGATCTCCCGGCCGCCGAGCCGGACCCCGACCCCGTCCAGCCGGAGCAGCTCGCCGCTCACAGGTGCTCGCTCGAGACATGATCGGCCACGGCCCGCTGCAGGTCCCGCACCTCGGCCAGCATCCACGACTGATAGTGGTACCCGGGCTCCGGCATGGTCTCGTAGACGCCCACGACCGGGATCCCGTTCGCCCGGGCCAGGGAGATGTACGACTCGGTCAGCGAATCCGTGACCTGCTGGTTGTAGAGAAACACCTTCACCTTGTGCTCCGTGAACAGGGCCCGCTGCGCCGCGACGTCCTGCGCTGACGGGTCGGTGCCGTTCATGATGTCGGCCTGGAAGGCCCAGGGCGTGAGGTTGTCCGCGCCGGCCGCCTGCAGCAGGTAGTCCGCCACCGGCTCGGTGGTCGCCACCGGCGTGTCCGGGTACTTGGCCTTGAATGCCGCGAGCGCGCTGGTCCAGCCGGCCAGCGAGCGGGTGAACGCGGCCGCGTTGGCCTTGAAGTACGCGGCGTGCGCGGGCTGCAGCGCGGCCAGGTCGGCGGCGATCGCCTGGGCCACGGCCGCCATGGTGCCCGGCTTGTACCACAGGTGCGGGTTGGGCGTGCTGTCCGGCAGGCCGAGCAGCTTCTGCACCACGATGACCCGGCGCGAGGAGTCCGGGACCGCGTTCTCGATCGTGTCCATGAACGTGTCGTAGCCCAGGCCGTTCTGCACCACGAGCCGGGCCGCGTTGACCAGCCGCCCGACCGAGGCGCTCGCCTCGAACGTGTGCGGGTCCGTGTTCGGGTTGCTCATGACCGCGCTGACCTGGACGTACTTCCCGCCGACCTGCCCGATGACGTCGGCGTACTCGTTCTCGGCGCCGACCGCGATGATCTTGCCCCCGCTACCGCCGACGGCGATGGCCGCCAGCGAGGACGAGCAGCCGCTGGCCAGCAGCGCCACGCCTGCCACCGCGGCCCCCGCCGCGGCCGCCGCCAGCCTCCGCCGGCCGCTCCGCGCGGCGGCCGCTCCGCGCGCCCGTTGGTGTACCATATCGATAATGATAATGATTCCCAATTTCGCTTGCAACACGAACGCGGCGAGCGGCGCGCGTTGGGCGGAGCGGTGGTGAAAGTTGTACCGTGCGATTGTGACGATGCCGCAGCCTGAGGAGCCCGTGCGGGTCCGGCCGACGCGGGGCACCCGGGTGCGCGGGACCCGGCAGGCGCAGGCCCTGGCCGCCGCGCTGGAAAGCCTGCCCGGGTTCGCCAGCGCCCAGGAGATCCACGCGGTGCTGCGGCGCAAGGGCGAGCACGTCGGGCTCACTACCGTCTACCGCCACCTGCAGGCGCTCAGCGAGCAGGGCAGCGTCGACGCCATCCGCGACGCCAACGGCGAGACGCTCTACCGGCAGTGCGGGACGAGCGTGCACCACCACCACCTGACCTGCCGCAACTGCGGGCGCAGCGTGGAGGTGGAGGGCCGCGCCGTGGAGCAGTGGGCAGAAAAGGTCGCCGCCGAGGCCGGCTTCACCGACGTAGGCCACACCGTAGAACTCTTCGGCCTGTGCCCCGAGTGCGCCGCCTAGCCGGGATCCAGCCGGGGCCGGGCGGGGGTCAGCGGCCGGATCGCGCTCACGCCGCGGGCGTGAGCACCGGTTCGGCGTCGATCAAGGCGGCGACGGCCGGGTGGCGGCGCAGCCGGGCCAGGCAGCGGGCCCGGATGGGCCCGATGCTGCCGACGGCGATGCCCAGCCGGGCGCTGATCTCGGCGTACGGCACCGGCGGGTCGGTGGTGAGCATGGCGATCAGCCGCTGGTCGGCGGGCGGGAGGCCGGCGAGCGCCTCGCGCAGGGCCGCGTGACGCTCGGCCGCCAGCAGTTCCTGCTCCGCGGTCGCGCCCCGCTCGTCCGGCAGGCGCTCGAGGTCTGGCACGGGCTCCGCCGACTGCCCGGCCCGGTCCATCCGCAGCACCCGGACGCACTCGCGCCGGGTGGTGGTGGCCAGCCAGCCAGCCAGCGCGGCCGGGTCGCGGACCCTGCCCAGATGGTCCACCAGGCGCATCCAGACGACCTGGCCGACGTCTTCGACGTCGGCCCGGGACAGCTGGTACCGGCGGCAAATGGACCAGATCAGCGGGGCGTACCGCTCTACCAGCGCACCCCACGCCCGCTCATCACCGTCCCTGGCCCGTGCCACCAGATCCGTGACCACTGAGTCACCGCGCCTGCGATAGGTGTCCTGATCGGTCACTGTCTCAGCACCCATGACCCGCTCCTGTCGCTTAGGGGGTGTCGGCTCAGGCTGGCCGGCTGGTTCCACGGTGGCCGGCGGCCTGGATGATCACCACACGTACGAGCCCACGGGAGGAGCCACAGGAAGAGCCACAGGAGATGGTGCAGCCGGGCGAGCCTGGATAACCTGGGATAACGTCCCTTCGGTGCGGTGCCGGACGGCCCGCGCGGGCGGGAGCAGGGCCTGCTGAGGGGATGCCTGATATGGCCGAGCCGCCTGAGCCGGGATTCGCCGGGTTGCTCCGGCAGCTGCGGACCGAGGCCAGGCTGACCCAGGAGGAGCTGGCCGAGGCGGCGGGCCTGAGCCCGCGGTCGGTCAGCGACCTGGAGCGGGGCGTCAACCGGACCGCCCGCAAGGACACCGCCGAGCTGCTGGCCGGCGCGCTGGCCTGGCCGAGCCGGTGCGCCCGTTGTTCGTGGCGGCGGCCCGCGGCCGCGTCCCGGCCGCGGAGGTGCTGGCGGCCCGGCCCATGGCCAGCCCGCTGCGGGAACTGGCGATGCAGCTGGCCGACATCTCGGGCATAGACCCGGTCTCGGCCTACCAGTCGCTGTCGACGGCGCCGGATGAGGCGCCGATGCTGATGGAACACGCGGTGCGAACGGCCAGCGGCCGCGGGACGACAGGCGGCCGCGCGGCGGAGCGGCCGGCCGGCCCCGCCGGCCAGCCGCCGCGCCTGGTCCTGGTGGTCGACCAGTTCGAGGAGCTGTTCACCGCGGACGTCAGCGCGGCGGAGCGGGAGGCGTTCATCGCGGCGCTGCACGCGGCGGCCACCGTCCCGGCCGGCCCGCGGAGCATCCCGCCGGCTCTGGTGATCGCCGCGGTACGGGCCGATTTCCTCGGCCGCCTCATCGCCTATCCGCCGTTAAAGGCCGCGCTGGACGCCGGGCCGTTCACCGTCGGGCCGATGAGCGAGGCCGAACTGCGGCTGGCGGTGACCGGGCCCGCCGCCGAGGCCGGCCTGGCCGTGGAGCCTGCCCTGGTCGAGGCGGTGATCGCCGAACTGCGCGCGGGGACCGGGGGCGGCCTGGGCACCGGCGTGCTGCCGCTGATGTCCCAGGCGATGGCCGCCACCTGGGAATACCGGGAGGACAGCGAGCTAACCCTGCGCGCCTACCGGCGGGCAGGCGGGGTCGCCGACGCGGTCAACCGGGGCGCCCAGGCCGCCTATGACACCCTGACCAGCGGTCAGCAGGACGCGGCGCGCCTGGTGTTCACCCAGCTCACCGTCATCACGCCGGATGGCCAGCTAGCGCGGCGCCGGTGCGGCCGGGCCGACCTGTACGCGCCGGTCGCAGCCGACGTCGACGCGGTCATCGACGTCTTCAGCGGCCACCGCCTGCTGGTCCTGGGAACAGACAGCGTCGAGATCTCCCACGACGTCCTGCTGTACGCCTGGAAACAGCTCCGGGACTGGCTCGGAGACGACCAGCTCGACCGGGCCCTGTACAGCCAGGTCGTCACCGACGCGCAGGCCTGGGACGGCGGCCGGGACCCCTCCTACCTGTACCGGCCGGGACGGCTGGCCACCATCGACGCGGCCACCACGCGCTGGCAGGACGCGCCCAACCGCTACCCGTCGCTCCCGGCGACCAGCCAGGCGTTCCTGCGCGCCGCCCACCACGCCGCGAGCCGCGGCGCCCGCAGGCGGCGGGCCGTGCTGGCCGGCCTGCTGGCCTTGGTCGTGGTCGCCGCCAGCGCCGCCGGGATCGCCGTCAACAATGCCGCCAGCGCCTCCCGGCAGCATGCCATCGCCCTGTCCGGCCAGCTCGCGACCGAAAGCCTGGCCGTCGACGCCAGCGATATGCAGACCGCGCGGCGGCTGGCCGTGGCCGCCTGGCGGGTCTTCCCGACCAGCCAGGCCCGCACCGCCATGACGGCGTTGCTCACCGAACAGCAGCAAGGCGGCATCCTGGTCGGTGCACCCGGGTTCCTCCCGGCGAGCTCGATGGCGTTCAGCCCGGACGGCACGCTACTGGCCAGCGTCGGCGGCGACGGCACCGTCCGGCTGTGGAACCCGGCCACCGGCCAGCCGGCCGGCGGACCCCTGATCGCCGGCACCGGCCTGGGAGGCGGCGCGAACGGGGTGGCGTTCAGCCCGGACGGCACCCTACTGGCCAGCGCGGACGCGAACGGCACCGTCCGGACCTGGCAGGTGTCGCTGTTCACGAACCCCTACCGGGCGCTGTGCGCCGACGTCGGGCCGCCGACCCGGGCGGAATGGAACCAGTACGCCCCGGGGGAGCCGGAACCCGGCGTGTGCCGCTAGGGGCGGTAGCGCTTGGCGCCGTCGGCGGCGGCGGCCAGCTCGGCCTTGCGGTCCGAGGCGAACATGTGCACGTACTCCTGGCCGGACAGTTCCCTGATCGCGGTCATCACCTGCGCGGCGATGAGCTGGCGGGCCTTGCCGGGCGGCGCGGCCAGGACGTCAGGGGGAAACGAGAGCGGCGCGCCGATCCTGAGCTCGATCCGCCCCGGCCGCGGCACCACGCTGCCGGGCGGCAGCACCCGCCGGGTGCCGCGGATGCCGACCGGGATGACCGGCAGGCCGGACTTGAGCGCCAGCCAGCCGACGCCGGGCCGGCCCCGGTACAGCCGCCCGTCCGGGGACCTGGTCCCCTCGGGGTAGATGCCGAACAGGTTCCCCGACTGCAGCAGGTCCAGCGCCGCCTCGAGGGTGTCCTGGGCGGCGCGCGGCCCGTCCCGGTCCATCTGCAGCTGGTTCGTGGACTTCAGGTAGGCGGCCCACAGCCGCGCGGCGGGCCCGGAGGCGGTGAAGTACTCGGCCTTGGCCGAGAACGTCACCGGCCGGTCGAGCATCAGCGGCAGGAAGATCGAATCGACCACCGACAGGTGGTTGGCGGCCAGGACGGCGCCGCCGGCTGCGGGCACGTGCTCGGTGCCGGTCACCTTCGGCCGCCAGATGGTATGCAGGAACGGCCCGGCGACAATGCGCGATAGCTGGTACTGCACCGGTTACTTTCTGCTCACGCGGGCCGTGGGACCAGCGACGGGGGTGGCGGTATCAAGATAGCGGGCCCCGTGATCTTGGTACGCGGCGGCGGCGAGGATCCCGATGCCCAGCGGCAGCGCGAACGGCAGCACCGCGGCCGGCACGATCACGCCGGAGTCGTCGGCGAGCCAGCCGAGCACCGGCATCAGCCAGATCACGCCCATCAGGGCCGGCATCAGCGGCTCGGCCTGGTAGGCCAGCGGCACAGTCCTCAGCCGGAACCACGCGGGGCGCCACAGCATCAGCCCGGTCAGCACGACCACGATGGGGATCAGCGGGCTGAACGCGTTGACCGACAGCGAGCCGATGTTGGAGTTGATCTTCCGGAGCAGCAGGCCGCCGGAGTGCCCGTGCAGCGTGCTTCCGGCGAACGTGCCGATGTCGGACTTGCCGGTGGCCGGCACGAAGTAGCTGATCAGCGCGAACACCGCGAACAGGGCCAGCCCGCTGACCGCGACGAGCAGCACCCGCCGCCAGTTCAGCCTGACCCCGGCCACGGCCAGGCCTAGCAGCAAGAAGCAGGGCACCATCGCGATAGTCCCGCCCACCTTGCCGCCGAAACCCGGCCAGCCGGAGGCGAACACCGCGAAGGCCGCCACGACCGCGACCGCCAGGACCGCGGGCCGCCGGGACGAGGAGTACCGGCGCAGCGCGGCCAGGGCCAGGCCGCCCGCGGCGACCAGCCCGGAGATGCCGTAGATGCCCAGCGCCTCGTTGCCGATGCCGTAAAACCGGCCGGCCTCCAGCACGGACAGCCCGAACGGCGTCTGGAGTTGCAGCCGGGACCCGGTCATCACGTCGAGCGCCAGCACGACCAGCGTGAACAGGCACACCGCGGTGAACGGCCCGGACCAGCGCCGCCGCCACGGGCCGGCCAGCGCGGCCAGCCCGACCGCCACGGCGAGCGCCGCCGAGACCCCGTACAGCCAGGCGGCCGGGTGCGCGGTCGTGGACCACGGCACCAGGTTGGCCAGGAAGGTGCCGACCGGCACCGAGGCGGCAAACACCCCGGCCACCCGCCACCACCGGGCCCGCTGCCTGCGCTTTTCCTCGGCCGCCCCAAAGAACGCCAGCCCGATCGCGCCTAGCGCCACGGCGGCGGCCAGCGAGTAGGCCCAGAAGAACTCGTCGTGGGTGGACCGCCACACCTGCTCGGCGGTGTCCCGGCCGGCCAGCGCCTTGACCGCCGAGGCCAGCGAACCCCGGTCGCCGCGGGTGATCGGCGCGCCGACGACCCCGGCCGGCACCGGGCGGCCGAGCCAGCCGAGCACGGTCGGGGTCAGGTCGGTGAGCACCACAAGACCCGGCTGCCGGGTGGAGGCGGCGTCGAGCAGGCCGGCCCGGTAGCCGGGGCCATCGACCAGGGCGAGCTGCAGGTGGGGCGGCTTAGCGGTCGAGCCGGGCGCGGTGACCAGCAGCGTGGTGCCGGCCGGGAGCGCCGCCGCGATCCGGGCGAGTTCGGCGTCCGCCGAGGCAAGCTCGGTGGTCCGTTCGGTAGATCCGATGTTTCCCAGGTCCACCACGGTCAGCGGGCAGCGGGACAGCACCCCCGCGGTGATGCCGGACGGCGAGGGCAGGTACGAGGCCACGTGCCCGGCCCGGTCGGCCAGCGCCAGCGCGGCGCCCGGCCCGACGGCGGTGGCGCAGCCGGGCGTTTCCCCGGCCAGCAGGCCCCACTGCGGGTCGTTGTGGAAGCGCTGGTTGTAGGTCTCCAGCGCGGCCAGGCCGGGGACCTCGGCGCCCGTCCCGGCCGGGTCCACCGCCGGGAACGCCCCGCAGGCGGCGTTGGTGTGGTCGGACTGCGCCCGGGCGCCCGCGTTCAGCGTGAGCCAGCCGTCGGCCGGGCAGGTCAGCGGCAGCACGGCGTAGTCCACCAGCGACCCGACCGAGCCCCGGGCGGCCAGCCGCCACAGCTCCGGGGTGGCCGACGGGGACACGTCGCTCCACCGCAGGCCGGACAGCCCGACGACGACCACGTGCCGCGCCGGGGCGGGGCTGGCGCCCGCGGCGGGGGCCAGCAGGACCGGGCCGAGGACGGCGAGCAGGCAGGCCAGCAGCGCCGTCCGCACCGCACCCGGCTTGATCCTCACCGCCCCACCGTATCCGGGAGCGGTCCTTTATTCCGAACGAACGGGCGCGTGCCCGGCCACCAGGAGGTCTGGCGCCCGGGCCGGCATTGGTTAAGGTTTAACTGATGTCGTCGACAAGTGCGTCAACCGAGGCCGCGGACCGGAATTTCGTGGTGGTCGCCAGCCGGCTGCCGGTGGACCGGGTGGAAGACCCGGACGGACAGACCGTCTGGCGGCCGAGTCCCGGCGGCCTGGTCACCGCCCTCGAGCCGGTCATGCGCCGGGCCGGCGGCGCGTGGATCGGCTGGTCCGGCGACGCCGGCCCCGAGCCGGGACCGTTCGAGGCCGGCGGCCTGCACCTGGTCGGGATCGGCCTGTCCGAGGCCGAGGTCCGGGACTTCTACGAGGGCTTCTGCAACGCCACGCTGTGGCCGCTGTACCACGACGTCATCGCGGCGCCGCAATTCCACCGGCGGTGGTGGGAGGCCTACGTCACGGTCAACCGGCGCTTCGCCCGCGCCGCGGCGGACCAGGCCGCGCCGGGGGCGACCGTCTGGGTGCACGACTACCAGCTCCAGCTGGTCCCGCGGATGCTGCGGCAGCTGCGCTCCGACGTCCGCATCGGGTTCTTCAACCACATCCCGTTTCCCGGCTATGAGATCTTCGCCCAGCTGCCCTGGCGCCGGCCGGTGGTGGAGGGGCTGCTTGGCGCGGACCTGCTGGGGTTCCAGCGCCGGGCCGACGCCTCGAACTTCCTGCGCGCCTGCCGCCGCGCCGCCCGCCTGACCACCAGGGGGCCGGTGGTGCGGGTGGCCGAGCCGACCGGGACGCGCGAGGTCCGGGCGGCCGCGTTCCCGATCTCGATCGACGCCGCGGCCCTGACCGAGATCGCCCAGCGGGAGGACGTCGCCAAGCGCGCCGCCGAAATCCGGCAGGTCCTCGGCGAGCCCGAGATCGTCCTGCTCGGGGTGGACCGGCTCGACTACACCAAGGGCATCCTGCACCGGCTGCGGGCCTACGGCGAGCTGCTCCGCGAGGGCCGGCTCGGCTCGCAGGTGGTCCTGGTGCAGGTCGCGAGCCCGAGCCGGGAACGGGTCGAGGCGTACCAGGAGCTGCGCGACGAGGTCGAGGTGATGGTCGGCCGGATCAACGGGCAGCACGGGGAGGTGGGTTACCCTCCGGTCCACTACCTGCACCAGTCCTACCCCCGCGAGGAGATGGCCGCGCTGTACCTGGCCGCCGACGTGATGCTGGTGACGCCGCTGCGGGACGGGATGAACCTGGTGGCCAAGGAGTACGTCGCCTGCCGCTACGACGAGAGCGGCGCGCTGGTGCTGAGCGAGTTCACCGGCGCCGCCGACGAGCTGGCCGGGGCTTTCCTGGTCAACCCGCACGACATCGAGGGCCTCAAGGACGCCATCGTGCGCGCGGCCACCGTCAGCCCGGCGGAGGCCAGGCGGCGGATGCGGGCCATGCGGCGGCGGGTCTGCGAGCACGACGTGGCCCGCTGGGCGGCCAGCTTCCTGACCGCGCTGGACCGGGTGCCCGGCGGTGACGAGGGCCGGCCCTGAGGTGACCGGGGTTACGCGCCGGGCAGGGTGAGGGTCATCTGGGTGCCGCGTCCCGGTTCGCTGCTGGCGGCCAGCCGCCCTGCGTGGGCCTGGACCACTTCGGCGGCCACCGCCAGGCCGATGCCGCTGCCGGAGATCGGGCTGGCCTGCTGGCCGCGCCAGAACCGGTCGAAGATGCGGGGCACGTCGTCGGCGGCAATGCCGGTGCCGGTGTCGGTGACCCGCAGCACCGCCTCCGGGCCCGACGTCCAGGTGGCGATGGTGACCCGGCCGCCGGCCGGGGTGAACTTCAGCGCGTTGGTGAGCAGGTTCGTGATCACCTGGTGCATCCAGTGCGGGTCGGCGAGCACCGGGCTCGCAGCCAGCCGCCGCTCCAGCGTGAGGCCGGCCGCCTCGAACCTGCGGGCCAGGCTGTCGGCCGCCGCGGCGGCGAGGTCGGCCAGGTCGGCGGGGCGCCGCGCCAGGTTCAGCGCGGCGGCGTCGGCGGCGGCCAGCGTCTGCAGGTCCCCGACCATCCGCGCCAGCCGCAGCACCTCATCGCGCAGCGAGCTGAGCTCGGCCGGGGTGGGCTCGGCCACGCCGTCGAGCAGCGCCTCGTGGCCCGCCTGCAGGATGGCGATGGGCGTCCGCAGCTCGTGGGCGACGTCGGCGACGAGGTTGCGGCGGATCTGTTCCTGCCGGTCCAGCGTGCCGGCCATCTGATCGAAGGCGGCCGCCAGCTCGCGCAGCTCGGCGGGCGCGCGGATCTCGCCGACCCGGGCGGCGTGATCCCCGGCGGCCATGGCCCGGGTCACCCCGATCAGCCGGGTGACCGGGCGGGTGATCCGCCGGGCCACCGCGAGCCCGGTGAACAGCGCGAGCAGGGCCGCCAGGCCGGCCGCCCCGGCGATGGCCCGCAGCAGCGCGGTCTGCAGGACGCGGTCGGCGGCGTTGAGTCCCGAACCGGTGGACCGGACCACGGCGGTGCCCACCTGCTGGCCGTGGACCACGATCGAATGGGTCGACTGCGGTCCGGTCGCGCCGTGGAAATCCGGCGAGGCCGCGACGACATGCCCGTCCTGGTCGAGGATCTGGACGGCCGCCCCGGTGCCCGTGGCCAGGTCCAGGACCGCCGAAAGGTCAGCGTGGGCCC
>Ga0335078_10018005_pt1 | contig 10504 bp, 9 predicted proteins | sample Lox_Sample_32_FD_206711 | JGI IMG/M metagenome (GOLD analysis project Ga0335078, IMG submission 206711) | Soil microbial communities from Loxahatchee National Wildlife Refuge, Florida, United States - Lox_Sample_3.2 | ecosystem: Environmental > Terrestrial > Soil > Wetlands | place: USA: Florida...
GGCGCCAAGCTCGGCGGCCGGCAGAATCTCGCCGCCTTCGACTTTTCCTCGGGCACGCTGACGCTGACCGAAGCCGGCTCAAAGAGGCGAGCTTCGCTTCACGTCTTTGCCGGCGAAGCCTTGCATGCAGCAGACCCCGGAGGCGTTGAGGTCTTCGCGACAGACCTTGCCGGCTTTCGCGCCGCGCTCACGCAGGAGAATCGCACGCTCAAGCGCGCGCTCACCGATCCGCGGCTGATCAGCGGCGTGGGCAACGCGTACTCCGACGAAATTCTGCATGCCGCGCAGCTCTCTCCGATCACGCTCACACACAAGCTCAGCCCGGAAGAGTGGCAGCGCCTCTTCGCTGCCGCGCATTCCACGCTCACCGCATGGATCGATCGCTTGCGCGTAGAAGCCGAAAAGAATTTCCCCGAAAAAGTCACCGCGTTCCGGCCCGAATTTGCCGTGCACGGCAAATTCGGCCAACCCTGCCCGCGCTGCGGCGAGAAGGTGCAGCGCATCCGCTACGCTGACAACGAGACGAATTATTGCGCCAGGTGCCAGACCGGCGGGCGAGTGCTCGCCGACCGCAGTCTCTCGCGCCTGCTCGGCTCCGACTGGCCGAGGACGCTCGATGAGCTGGAAGCGCTGAAGCGGAAGTGAGCGTCTTTCTCTTCACACCCGAAACCTGAGAGTTCCCCGGTCCGAAAACACGGACCCGGGGGCACCCCTCATCGGTTGGAGGCAAGGCGATCCGGAATTGCCTTGACACCAAGTTGCCCGCTGCGGCAGAGTCAACTGCGATCCCTTGCCCACCTTAGAGGCGGCTGCCTTCATGTAGATGGGGTGCCCCAGGTCCCTCCTTTGGGACCTGGGAGAGCAAATTTTTGGGGTTCTGGACGGGAGGACTTTCCCATGCACCATCTTCACAACTTCAACTACGTGGCGATCGTTGTGGTCGCCGTCTTTCAGTGGCTGTTAGGCGCGCTGTGGTACTCGCCCCCGCTCTTCGCCAAGCCGTGGATGGAAATCATTGGCCGAAAGAAGGAAGGCGACAAGACCGGCCTGGCCACCGGGATGATCGCGTCGATCATCTGCGACCTGATTCTCTCCTTCGTGCTGGCGCACCTGGTGATATGGTCGAACGCCCACAGTTTTCTCCATGGCATGTTCGTGGGCTTCATTGCCTGGGCCGGTTTTATCGCCTGCCCCAGCCTGCCGCAAGGCATCTACGAAGGCCGGCCGTTCAAGCTTTTCGCCATCAATGGCGGTTACTGGTTCGTGGGACTTCTCGTGTCGGGCGGAATCCTGGCGTTGTGGCGCTGAGCGCCGCAAGCGCAGACCATTCAAGGCGGGTGCCCCATCCTAATCCGCTCGCCTCTGCGAGTGGATTAGGGTGGGATGAACAACCGTCCTTCGCGACTACAATGGCTGCATGAGCAAAGCGGCAGCCGCTTCGAAACGGCAAATCTCCACTACAAGCGCGCCGGCGGCGATCGGGCCCTACTCGCAGGGAGTGCGCGCCGGCAAGCTCGTCTTCACGGCCGGGCAGATCGCGCTCGATCCCGTGCACAACGCGGTGATTGCCTCCGGCATCACCGAGCAGACCGGGCGCGTGTTGGAGAACCTGAAGGCCATTCTCGAAGCTGCCGGATCGGACCTCTCGAAGGTGGTGAAGGCCACGGTGTATCTGAAAGACATGAACGATTTCGCGGCGATGAACGCGGTTTACGCGACGTATCTTGCGACGGAAGGCGCGACGCCGCCTGCGCGCACCACGGTCGAAGTCTCGCGTCTGCCCAAGGACGTGCTGGTGGAGATCGATCTGGTGGCGGAGGTGTGATCCTCAGGGGCTGAAGCCCCACAATTTTCTTCTTGCGCGAATGTACGGGCTGAAGCCCGTACCCTCCAATGTCGGGAGAATGTCATGAGCGAAACAACCGAAAAGATCGACCGCAGCGAAGCTGAGTGGCGCCAAATGCTTACGCACGAGCAATACCGTGTGCTGCGGGAAAAAGGCACCGAGCGGCCGTTCACCGGCACGCTGACCGAAAATCACGAGACAGGCAATTATCACTGCGCCGGATGCGGCGCTCTGCTCTTTCTGAGCGGAGCCAAGTTCGACTCCGGCTGCGGCTGGCCCAGCTTCATGATTCCCGCCGACTCGAAGGCCGTGGAAGAGCACGACGACCATAGCTGGGGCATGCAGCGCATCGAAGTGACCTGCGCCAAATGCGGCGGACACCTGGGCCACGTCTTCCCCGACGGCCCGCGGCCCACCGGGCTGCGCTACTGCATCAATTCGGCTTCGCTGACGTTCGAGAAAGAGAAGAGGGGCTGATCGGCCAAAGGCTTCCCTCAGGGGCTGAAGCCCTCGTCTTTTTTGAAAGCCGCGATTGCGGCGCGGATGAATCCGTGCCCTTTCAAAGCGTGACGATCTTCTACGAATTGTTCATATTTTGCCCTTGCAAAGCCCGGTTCAGTGCGGTTGGAACCATAGGAAGCGTCCACGATATGCTTCGTGAATGACCCTCCTTCCTTTCCAATGCCGTTGCGTGATGGTTCTTCTCGGATGCGCAACGGTTCTGGCAGCGCAACAAGATGCACAGCTCGATCGACAGCTTCAAGCCATCGCGCAGGCGCACCACGGCCACGTCGCCGTCTACGCGCACAACCTGAAGACCGGGCAGACCGCATCGCTCGATCCCGACGAGCCGGTGCAAACGGCATCCGTCATCAAGCTGGGCGTTCTTCTCGACGCCGCCGAGCAGGTTCGCGCCGGAGCGGCGAAGCTCGACGAAAAGCTGGTGCTGACCAAGGAGAACCAGGTGCCTGGCTCCGGCGTGCTGGCGCAGCTTGACACGCCGCTGGCACTTACGCTGCGCGATGCGCTCACGCTGATGGTGATTGTGAGCGACAACACTGCGACCAATATGGCTATTGACCGGCTGGGTGTGGCGCATATCGACGCCACGCTGCGCGACGCCGGTCTGAAGCAGACCTGGCTTTACAAGAAGGTCTACAAGCCGGCGCAGGGCCCCGTGCCGGCCGACCAGCCCAAGTTCGGCCTGGGCAAGACCACCGCACGTGAAATGGCTTCGGTCATGGAGCGGCTGGCCGAGTGCCGGCTCGACCTGCACGGAGAACCACCGCAGCCAACCGATGGCCCTCTCTGCGGCGACCTGCTGCTCATGCTGCGCGCGCAGCAGGACCGCGACAGCCTGCCGCGCTACATCGAGTCGCTCGATACCAGCGAGCACGGCTCGGCGATCGGCGACAAGATCGGCGCTTTAGACCAGGTGCGCAACGACGTGGCGCTGATCTCGACGAAGAATGGGCCGGTCGTGATTTCCGCCTTTACCTGGGACAACGCCGACCAGCGCTGGACGGGCGACAACGAGGCCGAGCAGATGCTGGGCAGGATCGGGAAAGCGATCGTGGAGCGCTGGTCGCCCGAAGGGCTGGATGCGGCGGCATTCAGTTGGGAGAATCCGCTGACGAATGCCGTCGGCGCGTCGAAGCAGTGAGCCGCGAGCTGCCGCCGAGCCAAGTTTCACTCAGAAGAAAACCCCGTCTGGGAGGACGGGGTGCGTGACCGGAGGGCTGAAGCCCTCTTTCCTTTCTTGGGCTCTCTCGAACCAGGGCAGAAGCCCCGGCCTGCCGTTCAGGCCTTGGCGACCTTGCCGGCCTTGATGCAGCTGGTGCACACGCGCAGGCGCTTGGGCGCGCCATTGACCATCGCCTTGACCACCTGCAGATTGACGCTCCAGGTGCGGCGAGTCACGTTGTGCGCGTGCGAGATGTTGTTGCCGAAGCGCGGCCCCTTGCCGCAGATATCGCATGTCTTTGCCATGATGAGATTCGAGGCTCCTGTCCGAATCTTCAGTATATCGGGACTCGCCTTTCTGCGCCAAACGTCCCGCGGTGGGTCGGCGTGAAGGGTACGGGCTTCAGCCCGTACGTTCTCACCCCAAAAAGATCTTTGGGAGCTTTAGAGTCTGCGTGAAAACTCTCGCCGCAGCCATGAGAATTGATTTCAAATGCCCGCGGCTAAAGCCGCCGCGATGTTTTTCGCTGAATTCAGCAGCCTGAAGGCTGCTGCTCCCTCAGTTTGCACGTCCAAACTCTCTCGAATTGAGTTCTCACGCACACTCTTTAGCCCCTGAAACAGGCCTTCTCCGCTCTCGCGCAAGTCAGCAGCCACCTCAGTTCTGGTAGCATCCTTTAGGAGAAACCTGTCCATGGACGGCCTGAACAACGCGGCGCTCGGCGCCCGGCGCAACGAAGATATCGCACTGGATTTGTTGAAGTTTGTGGCCTCTACCGCCGATATCGGCCGGGCCGCGCCGTCGACCGGGTTCAGCGGCGGGCCGGGGGCCAAGCCGGAAGATCGCGTGCATCAGCTGCTCGATCTCTACGGCCGCTGCCTCAAGGCCGTGGAAGGCAAGGGACCGGATTCAGGAGTGGGCCAATAGCCGCGGAGCGGGTTCTGCGCGTCGCGGTCGCCGGCGCAGGAGCCTTCGGCCGCAACCACCTGCGCGTTCTGCGTGAGATTGAGGCAACCGGCGCGGGTATTGCTCTTGCCGCCGTGGTCGAGCCCGATTCCGGCCGCGCCGCTGAAGCCGCGGATTCCTATTCAATTCCTGTATTCCGATCGCTCGATGAGTTGCTCGCCGCCAATCTGCGCCTCGACGCCGCCATCGTCGCCGTGCCAACGGGGCATCATTGCTCGGTTGGCGCGCAGCTGCTCGCGGCCGGCATCGACGTTCTCGTCGAAAAGCCCCTGGCCGCCAACCTCGCCGAGGCAGACGAGCTGATCGCGCTTGCCGAGGAGCACAACCGCATCCTGCAGGTGGGTCATCTGGAGCGGTTCAATCCCGCGGTTCTCGCCATCGAGCCGAGGCTGCGCCGGCCCATGTTCTTTGAGGCGCACCGGCTCTCGGTCTTCACGCCGCGCTCGCTCGACGTGGACGTGGTGCTCGACCTGATGATCCACGATCTCGATATCGTGCTCGCCTTTGCCCGCTCGCCGGTGCGCGAGGTGCGCGCGGTCGGGTTGCCCGTCGTCTCGTCGAGGGTCGATATCGCGAACGTGCGCGTGGAGTTCGAGTCCGGCTGCGTGGCTAACTTCACCGCCTCGCGCGTCTCTACCGAGCGAGTGCGCAAGCTGCGGTTCTTCGAGCCGCGGCGGTACGTCTCGATCGATTACGCGCGGCGCGATCTTTTGATGATCGAGATCGATCCCAAAGCCGCTGCCGGCGCGGGCCCTGCGCCGGGACTCTCGTTCGCCAAGCCGGAAATCACACCCGGCGAACCGCTGCGGCTGGAGCTCGATTCATTTCTCGACTGCGTGCGCGCGCGGCGCGAGCCGAGGGTGACGGCTCGACAGGGGCGTGAGGCATTGTCGCTGGCGCTGGAGATCCAGGCGCAGATGGCGGCGCATGCAAATCGCGCCGGGTTACAGAGCTTCTTCGCGGCGGTAATTTCTCCGTCTTCGTAGATCGCTTGCGAAGGTTCTTCAGGGGCTGAAGCCCTGACTTGTTCTTGGGCAAGAAATGTACGGGCTGAGGCCCGTACCCTCCACCGAAGCCCGTACCCTTCGCCACGTCCGCAACCGGCCGCGAACGATAGGATGAAAAAATGCTGCGAGTGAAGCTGCTTGCGCCGGGCGCGCGCGCACCCGAGGTTGCCCATCCGGGCGAGGACCTGGGATACGATCTGTTTGCGCTCGAGCCGGTGAATCTGTCGCCGCGAGCCACGGTGAAGGTTCGCACGGGAATTGCCGTCGAGGCTCGGCACCCGGGAACCGGCGCGCCGCTGGGCTTGCTGGTGCGGGACCGGTCGTCGATGGCGGCGCGCGGAATTGCCACGACGGCCGGAGTCATCGACGCCGGGTATCGCGGCGAGATCCTCATCCTGATGACGAACCTGGGCGGCGCTGCGGTCGAGTTGAAGGCCGGCGAGAAAATTGCGCAAATGGTTCCCGTGCCGGTGCTGACAGGGCAGGTGGAGCAGGTGGAATGCCTGGAGGCATCGTCGCGCGCGGCGAAGGGATTCGGCAGTTCGGGGCGGTGACGGAAGGGTCCAGCGTCCAGGGTCCAGCGTCCAGGTGCCAAGCCGAGCGTCTGTGAGCGTCCCAGAATTCATGACCCTGATACCGCTGTCATCCTGACAACTTGCCTTATCGCGAATCTCAGACCCAGGATGCCAGTGGTAAAGAATGTAGAGTGGCCTGCATCCAACACTTGAGGCTTGAAGTCAGGAGCGAAGCCGGAGCGCCGATTCTTCCGCCGGTGGCGCGGAATGCGCTCATTCGACTACCCTTACATTTCGGGCTGCGGTACGGGCTGAGGAGAATCCGCCGGCCATGATGGAATTCCACATTTCGCGAGCGGTGCGGGAGCGATACGAGTTCAAGGAATCGCTCTTCTCTTACACGGGCAACGTCGTATTCGCCAACATTGGCGCATGCCGCGAATTCGCGTACAAGATGAACCAGGTGCGCGACGCCCAGCACAATCCGGAGCGGACGGTGCATGCCGGAGCGCTCTATGCCATGGGGTTGATCGACGAAGCCAGCCACATGGCGATTGCGCGCTATCGCCAAACGCTCGATCCCGTGGTGATGACGGCGGCGCTCGACTGGTTTGGGTCGAAAGTCGGCCGGCAGGAACTCGACAGGCTGCTGCTGACGTTTGTCGAGCAATTTCCCGGCTCTGCGGTGATGCGCGGCGAGGCAACTGCGCAGCAGTGGCTTGCCGGGACGACCGAAGGCGTGCCCCATCGCGCCGCCGCGCTCGAAGAGCTGATCCTGCTGTGGGCGGCCAATCGCAACCCGGCGTTCAAGCCGTTCGAAGAGCTCTTTGAAGACAAGCCGCTCGCCGAGAGGACCGTCTATAAGCGCCTCACGCAGCAGTTGCCCGCCTACTTTGCCACGCGGCCGCTGGTGCCTCTGGAGGATTCCGCTCCAGTGACGCTGATCGATTTTCTGCGCGCGCCGGCGGTGGGCTCGCCGAAATCGCTGGCCGAACAACTCTCGCTGATTCGCCGGCTGTGGAGGCCGTTGCTGGGCGATGCGCTCGACCGGCTGCTGATGATCGCCGGCGAAATCCTGCGCGAAGAGGAGCTGGCCATCTGGCTGCAGTTCAATCCCGACGCCCTGCGCGCGCGCGAGGCGGCGGAGCGGCGCCGCCGGCGCGGCCAGCAGCAGTGGCCTGCGCTGGCGAGCGAGTCGCAGGTGCCGGTCTTCGGCGATCCGGCGCACGAGTACGAGCGCTTCAGCGCCGATACCGCATGGATGCCCGGTGCGGTGCTCATCGCCAAGAGCACCTACGTGTGGCTGGCGCAGTTGAGCCGCCAGCACGGCCGACACATTGGCCGGCTCGATGAGATTCCCGACGAGGAGCTTGCGCTGCTCGCGCACCGCGGCCTCAATTCGCTGTGGCTCATCGGCATCTGGGAGCGCAGCCGCGCATCGAAGACGATCAAGCTGTTGTGCGGCAACACCGACGCCGTGGCCTCGGCCTATTCGCTTTTTGACTATCGCGTCGCCGACGACCTCGGCGGCGAAGGCGCCTACATCAACCTGCGCGACCGCGCCTATCGGCACGGCATCCGCCTGGCCAGCGACATGGTGCCCAATCACATGGGCATCGATTCGCCCTGGGTCATCGAGCACCCGGAGTGGTTTATCTCGCGGCGGGAGTCGCCGTATCCGGCGTACCGTTTCGACGGCCCGAATCTGTCCAACGATTCGCGCGTCGAGCTCAAGATCGACGACCACTACTACGAGCAGACCGATGCGGCGGTCGTCTTTCGCCGCCGCGATCAGGCCACCGGCGACACCCACTACATCTACCACGGCAACGACGGCACGAGCTTCCCCTGGAACGATACCGCGCAGCTCGACTACCTGAATCCCGCCGTGCGCGAGCAGGTGATCCAGACCATCCTGCATGTGGCGCGGCTGTTTCCCGTCATCCGCTTCGACGCGGCGATGACGTTGGCCAAACGGCACTTTCATCGCCTGTGGTTTCCCGGCCCGGGCACCAGCGGCGCCATCCCCTCGCGCGCCGAGTATTCCATGTCCGACGAAGAATTCAACCGCGCCATGCCGCATGAGTTCTGGCGCGAGGTGGTCGACCGCGTGGCGGCCGAGGTGCCCGGCACGCTGCTGCTGGCCGAGGCCTTCTGGCTCATGGAGGGCTACTTCGTGCGTACGCTGGGCATGCATCGCGTCTATAACAGCGCGTTCATGAACATGCTGCGTGACGAGAAGAATGCCGAGTACCGCTCGGTGATCAAGGAGACCCTCAAGTTCGATCCCGACATCATGAAGCGCTACGTCAACTTCATGAGCAATCCCGACGAGCGCACGGCGATCGACCAGTTCGGCACGGGCGACAAATGCTTCGGCGTGGCAACGATGATGTCGACCTTGCCCGGCCTGCCCATGTTCGGCCACGGGCAGATCGAGGGATTCACCGAGAAGTACGGCATGGAGTACCAGCGGCCGCGCTACGAGGAATCGCCGAACCAGGGGCTCGTGGAGCGGCACGAACGCCAGATCGCGCCGCTGCTCAAGCACCGATGGCTGTTTGCCGAGAGCGGCAATTTTCTGCTCTATGACTTTTACCGGACCAGGGGCGCAGTGGACGAGAACGTCTTTGCGTATTCGAACCGCAGCGGCGACCATCGCGCGCTGGTCGTCTTTCACAACCGTTATGCCTCCACTCACGGCACCATCGACTACTCGGCCGCCTCGATGGACAAGGGCAGCGGCGAGTTGCGCCAGCGGCGTCTGGGCGAGGGCCTCGACTTCGGTGGCGGGACCGGCCGGGTTTTGGCGTTTCGCGATTCGCTGACCGGGTTGGAATATCTGCGGCGTGCCGACGACGTTGCCCATCGCGGCCTCACCCTCGATCTGCAGGCCTATCAGTGCCACGTGTTTGTGGACTGGCATGCGCGCGAGTCGACCTCCGAGTATCCGTGGGACCGGCTATGCGACGAGCTGGGCGGGCGCGGCGTGCCCAGCCTCGACGAGGCCATGGTGATGATGGAGCTGCGGCCCGTGCACGATGCGGTGCGGGATCAGCTCGATTCGCAGATCGTGCGCCACTTCGGCGATGTGGCCGAGCATCCGCGCGGGACGGGGCCGGGAGCCGAGCCGGCGGCGCGCCAGCAACGCGCGGAGTTCCTGGATCAGGCGTGGACGCGTACAGCGAGGCTCATCCGCGCGGCGCAGCATGCATGGCGAAGAGGCATTGGAGACGGCCATCGCATCGTGGAATCGGCAGAAATGCGGCGGTTTGAGGAGATGGCTCAGTCGTCGAAAGACCGCTTCCGCGCCGCGATGCGCATTCCCGCGCTCGAAGCGCTTTCGCCGGCGCCGTGGAGCGGCGCGGCGCGCAAGGTGCTGCCCAGCCCCAGCCCGCAGCGAACCGCGACCGCGATGTGGGGTCCGGTGCTGGCCTGGACGGCGCTTGAAATGCTGGCCGAATCGATCGACGCGGAGAAGCCCGAGCCGGTTGCGCTGGAACTTTTCGATCGCCTCCGCCTGCGCGAGCCGTTCGCGCGCGCATTCGCCAATCTTGGATTCGAGGGCGAGGAGAGCTGGCGCGCTGCCGCACGCATCAAGGTGGTGCTGCTGACCGAAGCGGAGCTCGCCAAGCGCGGACCGGAGGAGGCTGCAGAGAAACACATTCCGAACGAACAAGCGTCGGGGCACGGCCTCAGTCGTGCCGATCAAGGCCGTTCATCTTCCGATTCCGAGCGGGCTTCAGCCCGCGAAGGGTCGCCGTCAGAAGCGGCGAAGCCGGAATTCCCGCCAGGCCTTCCGGCAAATCTGTGGAACGATCCCGACGTGCGCTGGCTCACCGGCGCGCACGAGTCCGACGGGATCCGGTATATCGTTCGCGAGTCCTACGAAGAGCTGCTTTGGTGGATGCTGATGCCCTCTTTGCTGCGGCTCGCGGGAGAATCTGCACCGAGCCGCGCCACCGTGGATGGGCTGAGCCGCACGGTCAAAGACGCGCTCGCCGCCGCCGAGGCGGCGGGATACCGCATTGATGCGCTGACGAATCCCGCTCCGGCACGGCCGTTGTCGAGCGCCGAAAAACAACCGACCGTCAGACCCGCGGTGGTTGAAGAGGAAGAATCGGCGACCGGCAAACCGAAGGGCTAGAGCTTGTTTTAGAAATGCCTTGGTACTGGGCACGTCTTCATCCGTGCCGAAAAAGGCCATTTTTCTCATTTCCTCGCGGGCTTCAGCCTGCGAAGAAGTCAAGGAGCCAGAATGAGCGAGCGAGTCACATTGAAAGCGTCCGACGGATTCCAACTGGGCGCCTACGTCGCGCGTCCTGCGGGCGAGCCGATCGCCGGACTGGTCGTCGTGCAGGAGATCTTCGGCGTCAATGCGCATATCCGGTCCGTGGCCGACGGGTATGCTCGCGACGGCTTTTTCGCCGTGGCGCCGGCGCTCTTCGACCGCATCGAGCGCGATGTCGAGCTCGGCTACGAAGGC
>Ga0335078_10018006_pt1 | contig 10504 bp, 9 predicted proteins | sample Lox_Sample_32_FD_206711 | JGI IMG/M metagenome (GOLD analysis project Ga0335078, IMG submission 206711) | Soil microbial communities from Loxahatchee National Wildlife Refuge, Florida, United States - Lox_Sample_3.2 | ecosystem: Environmental > Terrestrial > Soil > Wetlands | place: USA: Florida...
GCGTAGCAAATCCGACACACAGCCCCAATCGACCCAAAGCGGGCTCCCTGGGTTGTTGGGCGCAAGGTAATGCAAATGGTGCTGCTTGAATCCGCATCTCATTTACAACGGAAAACGAGAACGAGAATGAACGGAAGACCAACCAGAAGAAAAATTGCCAAACTTAACCAATTAGTTGAGAGCCTTTGCGGGATCTATGCCCGGGTGGCGCGCCGGCTAGGAGTTCACCGGACTTACGTAAGCAGGGTAGCGCGCGGCGAAAGAGAATCGGAAACGATCGAAAAGGCGTTGGCCACCGAATACGAGCGGATCAGCCGCAACGAGCTGACCGAATAACGGGGTTTGTTGAGCCGAATATGCTTCGGCCTGCCGCCCGGGATCTATACCTTCTTGCCGTACATCGACGTGTAATTCAGCCCGATCGTTCCGCAGGTCTGCTGCTCTTCCGAGTAGACGTCGCAACTGTCGAAAGGCCGCGAGTAGACGTGCAGGCTGACGGCGCGCCGACCGAAATCGCGCGGATTGTAGACCTTGTGCACCGGCGCGAGCGGATTCACGGCGCACGGGCGCTCGCGATTCATCTCCACCTGGTCGGTTTTTTCCAAGCGGCAGGTTCCGGCCTTCAGATCCTGCTCGAGCAAGCGATAATTCTGCACCATCAGGCGGCCGATGGGCACCGCCATCCAGCAATTCTGCTCGCGGTGATTGTGCACCGAGCTCACGTGCCCGCTCTCCCAGCAGATGGCAATCAGCTCGTAGAGTTCGGTTTTGTCGATGAGGTTGCGGGTGTAGTGCTGAGCGTCCCAGAAAAGATAGCGCTCAAGGCCGGCGGGATCGACCGGGTTCTCTTCCATGAATCGCAGGATATGCTCGGTGCCGTCGAAAGAAGCCGCCGGAAACTTGCGCAAACGGGCGACGAAATCGTCGATTGAAACCAACGTAGCCACGCCCATACACACCCCCGAGAGATGGAATTCTCGTCTAAAGACCGCTCCCATTGCAACGGTCTGCAGCCTCTGTACCGAATGCGCAACCCGGTCGCCCGGAGTCTGTCTCATCCTGAGACACTCAAGTGCAATATCTTGCACAAGCAAGTAACTCGGCCATTTACGCTAACCAATCACGGGATCGAGAATCTCGCATTTTTTTTCACTTTCCTCTTGCATCGCCATTTGTGCAGGTGGTAGGGTGTGGCCTCGTTTTGCCACGTATCAAGAAGTACAACAGAAGCCACTTCGTTATGCTGATCGAAAAAATCTGTCACGGCGTACTTGCCGTGGAAACAGACTGCGGCCTGCGCTATGTGCAGCCTGCTCCGCTGGAGCGGATTCGTTTGTTGTGGACCTTCCGCAACTTTCGGCTGCTTCCGGAGGAGGTGCTGAACCGGCACGAGCGCACACTGGTTGATTCACTGTGCCGGCGTGGGAAGTTCCTGGCCAATGGCAACGGACACGGCGATTTGTCCCTGCTCTGCATCGGAACAGTGGAACTATCGGCGGCGCGCAAGCAGCCGCAGTCGACAATCTTGAAGCCTGCCGCTCGCGTCCAGCGCGCGCCTGGCGCACTGCCGCGGGCCAGCTAAGGCTGCTCCGCTCGTCCGCTGAGCCTCGTTTCGTACGCACATGGAGCGAAGCTGAGCCGGAGCTGGACCGCGCCTCAAGTGCGCTCGCGCAGCGCCTGTTCCTCGATTACAATGCGCCGTTCGCATTTCCCGCAGGAGTCTCTCCATGAGGCGATTGGTGCGCTGCTTTTCTGTGCTGCTGACGGGCGCCCTGGTGTTGTGCGGGTGCAAAGGCGGCAGCCAGTCGGAGACTGGCAACACCTTCAAGATCGGTGTGATTACCTCTCTCACCGGCCCGGCCGCTGCCTTCGGCCAAGCCCATAAGAATGGATACACCGTCGCGCTGAACGATCTGAACGCCAAAGGCGGCGTCATGGGCAAGAAAATCGAGCTGGTTTATTACGACGACCAGAGCCGTCCCGACCAGGCCGTACAAGGAGTCAGCAAACTCGTGGACCAGGACCACGTTCCCATCATCCTGGGGGCATACTCGAGTGAGAACACGCGCGCCATTGTGCCCGCGGTGACACAGAAACAAGTTCCGCTGCTGATGCCAACAGCAACGGCAGACAACGTCGTAGAAACCGGCTCGCCGTGGGCGTTCCGCATCTGCGCCGGCTCGGGCGCATACGCCACTACGACCATTGAGTTCCTGAAAGCCATGAACGCCCCTAAGAGCGTGGCCATCGTCTACGAGAACACCAACTTCGGCCAGGCGAACGGGCAGGCCATGGACAAGGCCGCCAAAGCCAATGGCTTCGACGTGGTCGATACCGAGGTGTACCAGGCCAGTTCTCCCGACTACAAGTCTCTGCTGCAGCGGGTGAAGGCCAAGAATCCAGCGGTCATTTATTTCGCTTCTTACCTGCTCGATGCCAGCACGCTGATGCGGCAGGCAGCGCAAGTGAATCTCAATCCGGAATTCTACACATCAGCGGGTACCGGCTTCGCGGCCGCCGAGTTCCCCACCAAGGACAAGGGCGCAGGCCCCTACGCCGAGTACACCTTCTCGGTCTCGCAGTGGCTGCCAACGGCGCAGTGGAAGGGCTCTAAGGAGTTCGACGAAGCGTTTCTGAAGCTCACAGGCGCACACCCGGCGTATCACGCAATGGAAGCCTACGCGAGCCTGCTCACTGCCGTGGCAGCCATCAACAAGGCGAACTCCGCCCAGCCCGCGGCGATTCGCGACGCGCTGAAGGCGATTGATCTTCCTGACACTCCGTTTGGGCCGGTGAAATTCGACGACCGCGGACAGAACCATCATCCTGTGCTGATCACACAAATCCTGGAGGGACAATACAAGGTGGTCTATCCCGCCGATGCCGCAGAGACCAAACCGGTGATCCCCACGCCGCCGTGGAACAAGAGACAGGGGCTGTGATGTGAGCACTCAGCACTTAGTGGTCAGCTGTGGCTGAGTGCTGATTGCTGACTGGGCGCTTTCGGAAGTGTGGAGAAGGTGTGGATCTTTACGCGGCTCTCCAAGCAGTGATCAACGGCGTCCTCACCGGCGCTCTTTATGCGCTGGTGGGCATGGGCCTGGCGCTAATCTTCGGCGTCATGCGTATCGTCAACTTTGCCCACGGCGCCTTCATGATGCTGGGCATGTACGCGACGTACGTCCTCTTCACTCACACTAACATCAGTCCTTACCTGTTATTCATGGTTGCCGGAATTCTGCTTTTCGCCCTGGGGTATCTGATCTATTTCGGCTTGCTGAGGCCCATCCACGGACAATCGGATTTCATGCAAATCCTTCTTACACTCGGCATCGGCCTGATCTGCACCGATGGCGTACTGCTCATCTTCGGCGCCGACTACCACCAGATCAACATCCCACTGCTGGGGAAGAATATCCATCTGGGAGAGCACATCGTCGTCAATGCGCCCTGGGTGGTTTCATTCGTGATTGCAGTTGCGGTGGCGCTGGGGCTCTACCTGTTTGTCATGCGGACGATGATCGGCCGCGCCGCCCGCGCCATCGCGCAGAACCGCTATGCCGCGCCGCTGATGGGAATCAACGTCTTCCGCGTGCAGGCCATATCGTTCGCCGTGGGAATTGCTGCCGCTGGGATTGCCGGCGGCTTGCTGCTGCCCGTCTTCTACATATATCCGCAAGTCGGCGACCAGTTCACGCTGAAGGCGTTTGTGATGGTGGTGCTTGGCGGGATGGAATCGATCGTCGGCGCCGCACTCGCCGGGCTGGTGCTGGGCGTTGTCGAGAGCCTCACCTCGCTTTACTGGGGGAATGAGTGGGCGCTGGCCGTGGACTTCGTAATCTTTCTGCTCGTTCTCTCGCTCAAGCCCAGCGGCATCTTCGGGAGGCAGAAAGCGTGAAGCGCTCCCACATGGTTGCCGCGCTCGTTGTGTTCTTCGTTTCCATATTGCTGCCGCTTGTCGTGGAAACCGATTACGCTCTGCAAATACTGTTCCGCATTTATCTTTTTGCGGCGCTGGGATTGGCGTGGAACTTGGTCGGCGGATACGCCGGCCAGCTCTCACTCGGCCATGCGGCATACTTCGGCGCGGGCGCCTACGGGCTGGCGCTGTTCTCCGGCAAGCTGGGGATGTCGCCCTGGCTGGCGGCGGCCATGGGGGTGGTGGTTGCGCTCGCCTGCGCGCTGCTGATCGGCGGAGTTTCCTTCCGTTTGCGCGGACCTTATTTCGTGCTGGCCACAATTGCTTTTGCCGAAGTTTTGCGCCTGGTCGCGAAGAACCTGGCGGGCATTACCGGCGGCGACGTGGGTGTGCAGGCGCCGGCCTTGTTTCACGGGAACGTGAATCGCGCTTTCTATTGGGCGGCAGTAGTGCTGACCGCCCTGAGCTTTGCCGTGACAGTAGCCATTTCCCGCGCCCGCTTCGGCTACTACCTGATGGCGATCCGCGAAGATGAAGACACGGCGCTTTCCGTCGGCATCGGCGCCGCCAGGACGAAGCTTGCCGCGCTGTTGCTGAGCGCCGCGCTCACCGCGCTGGCCGGCGCGCTTTATGCCAGCCTGTTTCTTTACATCGTGCCCGACCAAGTGCTCTCGATCGATGTTTCAAACGAAATTGCGATCGTGGCCATGCTGGGCGGCGCAGGCACGGTATTGGGGCCGATTGTGGGCTCGGTGGTGCTCGAGTCGGCATCCGAAATATTCAAGAACGTTTTCAAAGAAGCTCACCTGCTCATCTACGGCATGCTGCTGGTTGTGGTGGTGCTGTTTCTGCCGGAGGGAATTGTTGGTGCGATCACTGCGTTCCTGCGCCGACGGGCGCTATTCGGTGGCATGAAGGCCAAGGGCGTAGCTTAACTATGTCTCTGCTCGAGATCGATCACGTCAGCAAGCGCTTCGGCGGCCTGCGCGCCATCAATAATGTGGCCTTCGCGGTTGAAGAGAACGAGATTGCCTTCATCGTGGGACCGAATGGCGCAGGCAAAACCACGCTCTTCAACCTGATCACTGGCGTCTTTCATCCCGACGAAGGCAACATCCGCTTTCAGGGGCAGGACATCACCCATATCAGCCCCAACCATGCGGCGCGGCTCGGCATTGGACGCACGTTCCAGATCGTCAAGCCTCTGCGCAATCTCACCGTGCTGGAGAACGTGATGCTGGGCGCTTTTCTGCACACCGCCAGCCCGTCGAAGGCCGCCGATCAGGCGCGCGAGATCCTCAAATACCTACAAATGGAAAAGGCCATGCACCTCCCTGCGAGCGGAATGCCGCTGCCCATGCTGAAGCGGCTGGAGATTGCGCGCGCTCTGGCCACCAAGCCGCGGCTGATCCTGCTCGATGAAGTTGTGGCGGGGCTCTCGACGACCGAGGCGCTGGCTCTGGCGGAGATCTTGAAGCGACTTCCAGAGTGGGGCGTGGCAGCCGTGGGCGGTGTAGAGCATGTAATGCAGGTGGTGATGAGCATCGCTCAACGCGTGGTCGTGCTCGACCACGGAGCGCAGATCGCCGAAGGCAAGCCGCAGGAAGTGGTGCGTATGCCGGCGGTGATCGAAGCCTATCTTGGCACCAAGTACAAGGAGCTCGGCCTGTGAGTGAGCCGTTGCTGGTCATGGACGATGTGCAGGCCGCTTACGGCGACTTCCAGGCGCTGTTCAACATCACTCTGCACGTCAATGAGGGTGAGATCGTGACGCTGGTCGGCGCGAACGGCGCGGGCAAGACCACGACACTGCGTGTCATCTCCGGCCTGCTGCATCCGAAGAAAGGGACGGTTCGCTTCGACGGCCGTGACATCTCCCGCACGCCGCCGCACCGGATCGTCGAACTCGGCATCAGCCACGTGCCCGAAGCACGGCAGCTTTTCCCTTACATGACGGTGGAAGAGAACTTGGCGCTGGGAAGCTACATCGGCCGCGCCCGTCCGCGGCTTAAAGAATCGATGGAAGACCAGTTCGCGTTTTTTCCTCGCTTGAAGGAGCGGCGCAAGCAGTTTGCCGGAACGCTCTCCGGAGGCGAGCAGCAGATGGTGGCCATCGCCAGGGGCCTGATGACGCAGCCCAAGCTGTTGTTGCTCGACGAACCCTCACTCGGTCTGGCGCCCAAGATCGTGGAAGAGGTGTTTGAGAAGGTCAAGGAGATCGGCAGACGCGGCGTCACCGTGCTGATTGTCGAGCAGAATGTTGTAGATGGCCTGAGCATCTCCAATCGCGGCTACGTAGTGGAGAACGGCGCGGTTGAGCTCGGCATCGGCGAATCGGCGCAAGAGCTACTGAGCAACGAGCGCCTGCGGTCGGCGTATTTGGGACTGTAGGCTTCTCCACAATGATTGTCATCCCGACCCTGTGTTTCCCGCTGGGTTCGGCAAACGCAAGGTCCCTCCACTCGGTTCTGAAGCTCCTCGGTCGGGATGACAAGCATGATGACAATCCTGTGAACGCTCCCGAAAATCTCATCGTTCCCATCAGAAATCTGCGTTTTACCTGGCGGGCCTAGAGGGCTTACATACTAGATGTGGGTAATCGCCCTCAACGCGTCTGTGTCGACCATGATGCCTGCGGTATCGGCTTCATCGCGCAGCTCGGCAGCGCTGGCTCGCGCGAGGTGGTCGAACGGGCCCTCACCGCCCTTGAGCGGCTGGCCCACCGCGGTGGGGTGGATGCCGACGGCACCAGCGGCGATGGCGCCGGACTGCTGACGCTGATCCCTGAAAAGTTCATTCGCACGCGGGCGCACCAGGCGGGCATCGATCTTCCGGATAAGTTCGCGGTGGGAATGGTTTTCCTGCCTCGTGGGCATGCTTCGCTGGCGCGCGCCGCCGTCGACGGCACGGCGGCAAAGAGCGGCTTTCGATGTCTGGGCTGGCGGACTGTTCCCACGGATCCCTCCATCGTAGGTCCGCGCGCGCTCGATACTCTTCCCATCATCCAGCAATGCTTCTTCGCTCCCAAGCGGCCAGTTGACGATCTGGAACCGCGGCTGTTCCTGCTGCGCAAGCGCGCGGAGGCCATGGCGCCGGCGGGAACGTATTTCTGCTCACTCTCATCGCGCACCATCGTTTACAAAGGCTTGCTCTCGCCCTGGCAACTGCCGGCGTTTTATCCCGATCTTGCCAGCCCGAAGTTTGAGAGCCCGCTGGCCGTTTTCCACCAGCGCTATTCGACCAACACGCGCCCAAGCTGGTCGCTGGCGCAGCCGTTCCGCCTGGTGGCGCACAACGGCGAGATCAACACCATCAGTGGCAATCGCCGCTGGATGAAGGCGCGCGCCTACGCTATTCGCGAGCAGCTTGGCCTTGCCAAAGAGGCGAAGCTGCTGGAAGAGGGCGTCAGCGATTCCGCCAGCTTCGACAATGCGCTCGAAATTGGATTGCGCCGGGGACACAGCCTGGCTTCCGCCATGTTGCGCATGTCGCCGCCGGCCTGGGAAAACGATCACGATCTTTCGCCGGAATTGTCTCGCTGGTTCGAGGCACAAACGCGGGAACAGGAGCCCTGGGATGGCCCGGCGGCGATGGTCTTCAGCGACGGCTGCGTGGTGGGCGCCAAGCTCGACCGCAATGGCCTGCGTCCGCTGCGCTACACCCTTACCGCCGACGGCTTGCTGGTGGTCGGTTCCGAAGTCGGCATCACAGACTTCAGCGGGAAACGCATCGTGGAGCGGAGCAGGCTCGGCCCGGGCGAAATGCTGCTGGCCGATCCCGCCACCGGCGCGATTTTCCGCCCGAACGACACGGCATCGCTGGTGGCGATGGATGTGCCGGAGAAATTCGTCAGCGCCCCACGGCTCATGCCGACCAGCAAGGGCGCCGGCGCTCCCGTATCGGAGCCGAACAAGAAGGCGGCGGCCCTGGGCTGGACGGACGATCAGTTCCGCATGCTCTTCCAGCCGCTGGTACTGGAGGGCAAGGAAGCCATTTTCAGCATGGGCGACGATGCTCCGCCGGCGTTCATCTCGTCGTCGCGGCGGCCGCTGTGGGACTACTGCAAGCAGCGTTTCGCGCAGGTGACGAACCCGCCCATCGATCCGCTGCGCGAAGCGCACGTCATGTCGCTCGACGTGTATCTTCGCTCGTCCCTGGTGCTGCGCTCGCCACTGCTCGATGCCGGGCAGATGGAGTTGCTGGAGCGGGAGCTGGCGCCGGTCCACCGTATCGACATTACTTTTGACGCGGCGCTAGGGGAGCGAGGCGCCCGTCGCGCGCTGGCGCGCGTGCGGAGGATGGCGCGCGCCGCCGCAAACTCCAACGGAATGGTTGTGCTCTGCGACCGCAGCGTGAGTGCTGAGCGCGCGGCATTGCCGGCGCTGCTGGCCCTGGCCGCGGTTTGGCGGTCGATGACGAGTTCGCGCGGCTGCAACGTGCCGGTGGTAGTAAAAACCGGGCAGGCGATCGATACGCACCACGTTGCGTTGCTGATTGCCGCCGGCGCGAGCGCTGTGTTTCCGTATCTCGCGCTGCAGTTGGCGGAAGAGCTCAAGCCCGAAGGCTCCGGCGCGTATCGCAAGGCGGTTGAGGCAGGCCTGCGCAAAGTGCTTTCGCGGATGGGGATTTCCGCGCTCAGCAGCTATCGCAACAGCCAGTTGTTCGAAGTCGTGGGACTGGATCCGGCGGTAGCGGCGGAGTTCTTCGAAGACGCGAACTCTGTGCTCGGCGGCAAGAGCCTCGACGATTTGCTTGAGGACTGCGTCATCCGCCACGCCGCGGCCTACCGGCAGGAGCCGGCGTTGCACGATGCCGGGCTCTATCGTTTCCGCCACAACGGGGAGCGGCACGCCAGTTCTCCCGAGCTGGTGCGGCGCATGCACCGTTATCTCAAGTCTCCCAGCGAGGAGACCTACAAGGCTTTTGCCGAGCTGAACGCCGAGCGCGAGCCGGTGGCGATCCGCGACCTGCTGGAGGTCAAGCCGGGAAGCCCGATCCCCATTCACGAAGTGGAAAGCGAAGCCGGCATCCTGAGCCGCTTCAGCACGCAGGCGATGTCGCTGGGGGCAATCTCTCCGGAAGCGCACCAGACACTGGCCACCGCCATGAACCGGCTGGGCGGGCGCTCGAATACCGGCGAAGGCGGCGAGGATCCTGATCTTTATCGGCAGCATCCCGAAGCCAACAATCGCGTGAAGCAGGTGGCTTCCGGGCGATTTGGCGTAACCACGGAATATCTGGTGCATGCCGACGAGATTGAAATCAAGATGGCGCAGGGCTCCAAGCCTGGCGAAGGCGGCCAGTTGCCGGCAAAGAAAGTCACGGCATACATCGCGCGCCTGCGGCACGCCGTGCCGGGTATGTCGCTGATCTCGCCGCCGCCGCACCACGATATCTACAGCATCGAGGACCTGGCGCAACTGATCTATGACCTGCGCGCCGTGAACCCGCGCGCCCGCATCGGCGTCAAGCTGGTTTCGGGCGCGGGCGTGGGCATCATCGCGGCCGGAGTGGCCAAGGCGGGCGCCGACGTGATCACCATCAGCGGCTACGACGGCGGCACCGGCGCCTCGCCGCTTACCTCCATCAAAAACACCGGCCTGCCGTGGGAAGTCGGCCTGCGCGATGCGCATGTTGCGCTGTTGCAGGCTGGGTTCCGCCGCCGCGTGCGCCTGCGCGTGGATGGTGGACTGAAATTCGCGCGCGACGTCATCATGGCTGCTCTGCTGGGCGCGGAAGAATTCGGCTTCGGAACGGCTGCCCTGCTGGCCATCGGCTGCGTAATGGCGCGCCAGTGCCACCTGAACACTTGCCCGGTCGGGATCGCGACTCAGGACGAAAAGCTGCGCACGCGCTTCAACGCCAATCCCCAGATGGTCGAGACTTACTTCCGCGGCCTGGCGGCGGAGGTCCGCGAGCTGCTGGCTTCCATGGGCGCGCACACCATCGACGACATTGTGGGCGCGGTCGATCGCCTTCAGCCACGCACTGCAGCGGCGCGGAGTGCGCTGCGCGATCTGCTGGAGCCGCTGGGCGACGTTCGTCCGCAGTCGGCCGGACCGCACGAGCAGGATGGCCGTCTGCAGCGCGACCTGGCCTTGCTGCTGAACGATACGGAGAGCCTTCAGCCGCGCCGCCTGGTGATCACCAGCGAGGACCGCGCCGTCGGCGCTCATCTGAGCGGCGAAGTCATTCGCCGCACGGGCTCCTCCGAGCTGGATCTGGGTTCGGTTGACTGTGAATTCCTGGGCTACGCCGGCCAGAGTTTTGGGGCATTTCTCGCGCCGGACATCAACTTCCGCCTGCTGGGCGAGGCCAACGACTATGTCGGTAAGGGCCTGAGCGGCGGTACCATCGCCGTTACCGCCGGGCCGGAAGCCTCCCGCCGCGGAGACGTCCTGGTCGGCAATACCTGCCTCTATGGCGCTACCAGCGGCGAACTGTACGTAGCCGGCCGCGCGGGCGAGCGCTTCGCGGTGCGTAACAGCGGCGCGCTGGCGGTGGTGGAAGGCGTGGGCCAGCACGGCTGCGAATACATGACTGCCGGCGTGGTGCTGGTGCTGGGGCCGGCAGGCATCAACTTTG
>Ga0335078_10018008_pt1 | contig 10504 bp, 9 predicted proteins | sample Lox_Sample_32_FD_206711 | JGI IMG/M metagenome (GOLD analysis project Ga0335078, IMG submission 206711) | Soil microbial communities from Loxahatchee National Wildlife Refuge, Florida, United States - Lox_Sample_3.2 | ecosystem: Environmental > Terrestrial > Soil > Wetlands | place: USA: Florida...
AATAGGAATCCACGAAATCATCGCGGCGGCCCTCGGGAGCGTCCAAGATGGGCACGTCCCATTTCCGTGCGCGTTGGGTGATCCAATCCCGGAACTGATCGGCGATATCGGTTAGGAGGGAACGGGTCACCCGTTGTCCCTGTCGATAGGTGTTGAAGAAACCGATCACTCGTTCCGGTTGCTGGAAGGGCTGGATCAGACCGTTGAGCAGAATGCGGTCGAAGCAACGATACTGGAAAGCGATGCTATCCTGGTGGTGTTGGTAAAAGGCGTTCATGGTTTCCTCCAAGGTAGTGGGATACCTCAAAGGATAAACCATGGACGCCTCAAACCCCATCGGCTTGAAGTCGCTCCGTACCGGCAAGTGACAACTGACGACTGACAACTGACAGCTCCAAACACTCAGGGATATCAAGGGCGAAGCCCTTGGCTAGTTTGGAATTCGAAAGTCCGGCCCCGTATTCCCGGACGCAATTCCTCCTGAGGTAAAGAAGGAAGTGAACCTGTATGAGCGCAACCGGGAGTGATCTGTTTTCTTTGCGCAACAAAACGATTTTGATTACCGGAGGCACACGCGGCATCGGCCAGGCCATTTCACTCCGCTTCGCGCGGGCGGGCGCTACGGTCATCTCGAATTATCTCCGTGACGAAAAGGCTGCCGAACACTTGAAGTCGATCGCGACGGAGCAAGGTTTGACTATTGCGCTGTGTCGTGCGGATCTGACCAACGAAAGAGGTATGGAGCAACTTCAGCACTTCGTACAAGAACTGGGTCCGCATCTTTCTGGGTTGGTCCATTGTGCTGCTACTGGGATTCACCGCCCGATAGAAGAACTCAGCGAGCGCCATTTCGACTGGACGTTTAATGTGAATGTTCGTGCCTTTTTCAAGCTGATCAAGCTTCTAATGCCGCGTTTTTCCAAAGGATCAAGCATCGTGGCGGTCAGTTCTTGGGGGGCCTTGCGTGCCCTCCCATGCTATTCGTTGGTTGGCTCCTCCAAGGGCGCGCTTGAAGCGCTTGCACGCCAGCTCGCCGTCGAGCTGGCGCCGCGCGGCATCCGCGTCAACATTCTAACGGCCGGGGCAGTGCTCACCGATGCCTGGAAAGCGTTGCCCAATAGCGAAGCGCGCATCGCTGAAACCATCCGGCGCACCCCGGCCGGACGCTTGGTCTACGCCGAGGAAATCGCGTACGGGGCCCAATTCCTTTCCTCGGACGCGGGCGCTGGGGTCATCGGCCACACTCTTGTCGTTGACAATGGTATAGGGATCGTGGCCTAATGATGTGACACGCTCCGTCAACGACAGAGCTGCTTTGCTCGGGCTCTTCTTTGGACCCGACAAGCCACGAGCGTGTCTTAAGAACCGCCTGCCGCTGCGTCATCGCTTACGAGCAAACCGACTCAGCAACGTCACGTTAAACGGGTGCACGAAAGGGTGAAATGAGCGATACGGATGACATTTTAATTAGAGTGCGGGAGGCCTTCAAAGCCGCCTTTGACATCGACCCACAATTGGTGTCTATGGAGACCACTGCAAGTGACATCCCTGGCTGGGATTCCGTGGGCCATTTGTCTCTCGCCAGTAACTTGGAACAGGTTTTCGGGATCAGCCTGGATGTGGATGAGTTGATGGAAATGGAGAGTGTTCGCGAGATCGTGCGCGTCATTACGACGAAGCTTTCTAAGAAAGTGTAAAGTGACAGCCACTGTCGAATGGAATTTCGCCGGGCGATTGGTAAAGCGCCTGGGACCGTGTTCGTACTTAATCGATGCCGCCGCCGGGCTCACGATTCGCCCGGAGGATTTGCCCCGGCTGATTGCGGCTTATGGCGCCTCCTTAATATCCGCTGGTTTGAGGGCGAGCGATCGGGTATTGATCGGTTGTTCTCTGTCTCCCGCCAGCGCCCTGGTTTATTTGGGAGCCATGTACGCAGGCCTCGTGGCGGTGCCGGTGGAAGATCGCGCGGTGACGGCCTCAGCGGCGATGCTGCTCGAAGCCACGGGCGCCAAAGCCGTGTGGACCGAAGCAGGTCAACCGGAGGGACGGAATTACCAAGGATCCGTCCTTTGCATGCACGGTGACTTGGCCAGGGAAAGCCAAGAACTAATGCCGCCCGCTGCTTGCGCAGCCTCGGATCTGGCGGCGTTGATGGCCACTTCCGGTTCCACTGGCGTTCCTCGTTTCGTCATGGTCAGCCATGGGAATTTGATCGCCAACACCGAAGCCATCATCCGCAGCCAACGATTGGCCAACGACGAAAGGGCGATGCTGATTCTCCCCGTGAGCCACTGTTTCGGTGCCAGCCTGCTGCATACGCATCTCTATCAGGGCGGTGGCGTAGTGTTTGACCGCCGCTTTATGTTTCCAGATAAAGTGCTCCAAAGCGTCGCGCGATTTGCTTGCACCACATTCGCTGGCGTGCCGACGGTTTATAACGTGCTTCTTCGACGATCGAACATTCGGCGGATCACCACGCCTAACTTGAGGCGTTTCCTCCAGGCTGGGGGGGCCTTGGCTCCCCAGAAAATCCGTGAGATGCGGACGGCTTTCCCGCTGACGAAGTTCTACGTGATGTACGGGCAAACCGAAGCAACCGCCCGGATTTCGTGTATGGAACCCGAACGCTGGGAAGAGAAACCTGGAAGCGTGGGTCGGCCTTTGGACAACCTGACGATCTCGATCGTGGATGAACAAGGAAATCATTTGCCCGCCGGGCAGGTCGGCGAGCTGCGGGTAGAGGGACCCTCCATATGCTCCGGTTATTTGAACGACCCGGAAGAAACGCGCCGCGTCTTCGGCTACGGTTGGCTGCGAACCGGCGACTTGGCTCGCCAGGATGAGGAAGGTTATCTGTGGATCGAAGGACGCAAAGGCGCATTTCTGAAAGTACGAGGAGCGCGGTTGAGTTTTGCGGAAGTGGAGGAACGAGTCACAGCAATTCCCGGGGTTTATGAATGCGCCGCCCTGGCGGTCGATCATCCGGAGGCCGGAGAGGCATTGGTTTTGTTTATCGTGCCCGATCAGGGAGCTAGAATTGGAGTGGAAGAACTGCGCCACCACCTTCCAGCCCATTGGACTCTCGACTCGATTCGTTTGATTTCTGAATTGCCAAAAACCTCAGCGGGAAAAATAGCGCGTTCGTCTCTTTCGGTTTTGGGCAAGGAGCTTTCATGCGGCAACTTGATGATAAGATAGATCGCGTTCTGTCGATGCCTCCTTATTGTCAGCCTCCTGAAGAAAAACGCGCGGATTTGGTGGAAATACTCAAGGAGGAGCTGGAATACGAGTGCCAGCGGCACGCCGGCTATAAGAACTATGTCCAGCACTGGCCTGTGGACTATCGATCCGCTGGTCAGATTGCCGACCTTCCCTTTCTACCTGTGGGAATTCTAAAGGCCAATCCCCCGTTGTCCTTCGTGGGTCCTGATGAGATCAAAAGAACCTTGACCTCGAGCGCGACGACGTCTCAGGTGCCCAGCCGAGTTGTGCTCGATTTGCCGACCACGCGGCGCATGACCAAGGGAACGGCGATCATCCTTCGGGATTTTATCGGCCCCGCCCGCAGACCCTACCTCGTTGTGGACGCGCCGGGTCTTATGGGTAACGGGAACGCGCTCGGGGCGAGAGGGGCGGCCATTCAAGGGCTGCAGCCTTTCGCCAATGAGACCACCTACTGTCTTGGCCTGGACGACCGGGGCGACCTGACGCTGGATCGGGACCGACTGAGGGAATTCGCCAAAGACCGGCAGGATACCGAGTCACTTGTGTATGGCTTTACGTTCATTCTATGGAACCACTTGGTGAAGCCCTTGATGGCGGAGGGTATCTGTCTCAACTTGCCGAAAGCTCGAATCCTGCATAGCGGCGGCTGGAAGCGTTTGCGGGACCAAGCCGTTGAGAAAACGCTGTTCAACCAGCAGTCGGCTCGGGTATTTGGGTGTTCCCCTGACCACATCGTGGATTTCTACGGCATGGTAGAGAGCGTGGGAGTGATTTATCCGGATTGTCCCGAGGGTAACAAGCATGCACCCGGGTTTGGCGATGTGATTGTACGAAATCCGCTAACGCTCGAACCCGTCGCGGCGGGTGAAAACGGTATTGTCCAGGTTTGCAGTGTTTTACCAACGAGCTTCCCGGGTAACCTGCTGCTTACCGAAGACGTGGCTAAAGTGATTGCTTATGATGGTTGTCCGTGTGGGAGGCGGGGCATTAGCTTCCGCTTTGCGGGACGCATTCCCAAGGCTGAGCTCCGAGGCTGCGGGAATCTGCAAATCAATCGTTCGCTCGTGAATTGAATCAAGATAATTTCGATGACTAATCTAACAGAGAATGTAAATTCGCCCGCAGATATCTCCTGTGCCGCAGTCAAGCTGCGTCAAGCGGTTTTGGATGCGGAAACCTCACCGAATGACATTATGACCGTTTTTGATTCTTGGGCGAAGAGGTTGGATGCCGGCGAACTTGACGACATGCCCGGCATTGTTTTCCTTCGGATGTGGCTAAGGCGGGGCACTTTGGAACCCATTATTGCCCGCGAACTCGGGGCCAATGGCTTACATGGCGGGTGGACTGCATATGGTCGTGCCCAGTGCAAAGCCTTTCCCGTCGGCGTGGTGGGCCACTGGCCCGCCGGCAATGTCGAGATCCAGCCCATTCTGTCCATGACCTGCGCTCTTCTGGGGGGCAATGCCGTCTTGGTGCGGATTCCGAGCGGGCTTGTCGACCTGACGCAGTGTTTGATGGAAAAGTTGGTTCAAAGTGATCCAGGCGAACTACTGACGCGACGCATTTTTATGGCCGCGTTCGAGCACGGTCGGCAGGATTTGCATGCAGCCATAGCTCAGGCCGTGGACGGAGCCATGATTTGGGGGGGCGAAGAGGCCGTTTCGCAGATTCGGGCATTGCCGTTTCCACACTGGGCAAGAGTGGCAGTCTTCGGGCCCAGGATATCCGCAGCAGCGATGGACGCAGGGGCTTGGGGCAACCCCGATGAACAGGAGTCTTGGTGCCGGCGCATTGCGCGCGATGTGTGGCAGTTTGACCAGCAGGCCTGTTCCTCACCCCAGGTCTTGTTCCTCGAAAAAGGGAACGGCCAGTCGACCGCTCAATTTCTGCTACTTCTGCGGCGAGCCTTTGAAACCGAGAACCAGGCGCACCCACGGCGAACCATTCCTGCCGCGTTGACTTCAGCGATTTGCCAAGCGCGTGCGTCCTGGCTGCTGAAGGAAACCGGACATCAGGCGGTTTTTCCGAAGGCCCCGGATTGGACGTTGCTACTCGGCTCCGGGTCGGACCTTCCCCAACCAATTCACGGGAAAACCTTGACAGTACTGGAAGTGGACAATCTATTGGATCCGGTTTCGAAGTTCGATGGAAATGTTCAGACGCTGGGTTTGGGCATAGCCGATCCCGAGAAAGAGAGGAAACTTGCCTTGCTGGCCGGAAAGAGGGGTGTGGACAGAATCGTGAAACTGGGGCGCATGCATGTCTTTGTTCCTCCGTGGGACGGGGTTGATCTAATCCGGCCTATGGTCAGAATGGTTCGGCATGTTTGCTTGACGGACTGAATACACGACGAAGGACAACCCAGAATTATGATGGATGCCAAGGCGTTTCTTAGAAGTCTGGACGCAAATGCCAGGATGTTTGCTCACTCCGCCCGAGCCACCTATGAGGGGAATGAAGCACTCTGTTCCTGGATGTTGAACCCGCTCGCCCGCTGGGCTGAAGCGGCATATGGTGACCGCGCTTTTGACGATGCTGCCAAGGGCTACGTCAAGTATTGTCTGGGCGTGTGGAAGTCCCAACAGCTTTATGAAAAAAACGGCCGGTACACGCCCGAAAAGATGCCGGACCTCATCGCGGAAGTTTATGAAGACGAAGGCTACATGGTTCCCTACATGTGGGCCGCGATTTTGATTTATCCTTTCTGGCCCTCGATGATCAGCCACATCGCACTATACCGGGACGTCTTTCTGAAGGCGGTGCCGCCTGGGGCCAAAGTCCTGGAGTTGGCCTCCGGTCATGGAGTGCTGAGCCTGTTGGCGGCGGAGACAAGACCGGACATCCATCTGGAGGGTTTCGACATCAGTCCGCCGGCGGTGGCCGTGGCAAATCGGCTGCTTAAGGTCTCCGGGCATGGCCACAGGGTGACCTTTGAGGTCAAAGACGCCCTTAAATTGAACCTGACGGAGAAAGGGGGAACATATCAGGGAATTATCGCCGCCATGCTGGCAGAACATTTGGAGGATCCGCGCCCCTTGTTCACAGTGCTCGCACATCATCTCGCAGGCGACGGGCTCGCCTTTTTCAGCACCGCGTTGGAATCAGCTCAGCGGGATCACACTTTTGAGTTCCATCACGAAAGTGAGCCCTTGAAGATGGCCGAAGGGGCTGGCCTCCGCGTTACCCGGTTGGTCTGTGATGCGGGCAACCCTGTTCCTGGTGGCCGTTTTGTTCCGCGTGCGCTGGGTATGGTGCTGCGCCGGCGTTGATGAAGACCACCGAATTGCAAATATGAAATGATCAGTTCCCGCTCTGTGAATGGCGGTCAAATCGAATTTGTTAAACGATTATTTATGACCATGACCTTTGAAGAAGTAAAGGCACATTTAAAGCAGCGATTCCCGTTCATAATGGTAGACAGGGTCTTGGAGTTGGAACCTGGGATACGCATCAAAACCCTTAAGAACGTCGCGGGCAACGAGATTCAGTTCCTTGGACACTTCCCTGAATATGCCATAATGCCTGGGACTTCTATCATTGAAGCCATCGGTCAAAGCGCTTCCATCCTGTTTAGCCACACCACGGGCAAAGGCATGAACCCAAGGGAATTCATGGCGCTGGCCGCCGTAAACGACATGAGGTTCCTGGTGCCGGTGTTACCGGGTCATACCATGATTATGGAAGTAAGAGTCGTTAAAATGACGGAAGAAGCAGCCTTGGTTGAAGGAGTCGCCTGCGTCGAGGATACAGTCGTGACCCGGGGCAAGCTGAGCTTTGCCCGGAGGATTGTGTGACTATGCGCGACCTTAACCGACCGCGCTTAGCGTGGGTCCCGCAGGCGCGAATTCGCTTCTGAATTTAAGAGGCTCCCATATGAAGCGAAGATTATCGATCGACGTTTTCTAAAGCTTGGCTCAGAACGGGGTTCAACGGGATGCTGCCTTAACCAAGGATTGGCCTTAACCAAGTGATAAGCTATGCTATAGCCTTTCCACGGAATTCGTGGGTGGAAATTGGTTCGAGTTCTGATGGCGGGTGAGACCAGTGAGTGGCGAATCGCCGACCCAATCAACAGTTGACCATTATAAATGTCTGGCCGAAATGTTGCCGGTCGGGATCTGCGGCGGTCTTCTTGAGAAGACCGGATTCTTTCGGTTCGGTCCCGACTCCGTGTGCTACGGGCAGTGCTCGGCCTTCGAACCGGCCGACCATCTGAACGGATCGTTGAATGACGCCTTGGGCCATGTTCGATTCGACCAGAATGGGGTAACGGTCCCATTTCATGCCTCCCGCGTTGTTTCGGCGCTCCGTAATGAAAGCTACGTCGACTCCCAAAACGGACGCGACGCTTTCGGCTTCGGACCAGTCGCTCGGGCGTCCTATTACGCAATCCGCCCTCTCTTGCCGCTTGGTCTCCGCAAACACTTACAACGATTCGCTCTGCGCGACTGGCGGGAGAGAGTCTTTCCCCGCTGGCCGGTAGACACTTCGGTGGAGCGAATTCACGAGTCCGTCATGAGCCTCGCCTTGAAGCTATGCGACGGAAACGGAATTCCGTTTATTTGGTTCTGGCCAGATGGGGCTCCGGCCTGTGCCATCGTAACGCATGATGTCGAAACGGCCAAGGGAAGGAACTACTCTGGCGCACTGATGGATATCGATGACGCCTTCGGAATCAAGTCCTCTTTCCAAGTCGTGCCTGAAAAGCGTTACAAAGTGCCGACTGAGTATCTGGACCGCATTCGACAGAGGGGGTTTGAGGTAAACGTTCAAGACCTGAATCATGACGGGCTCCTCTACCGCTCCCAGGAGGGATTCTTCCGGAGGGCCAAAGAGATCAACCGGTATGTCAGGGAATTCGGAGCGCAAGGTTTCCGCGCGGCGGTTCTTTACCGAAACCCGGAGTGGTACGACGCGCTGGACGTGTCCTATGACATGTCCTTTCCGAACGTCGCCCATCTTGAACCTCAGCGCGGAGGATGCTGCACGGTTTTCCCGTACTTTATTGGGAAAATCCTGGAGCTTCCCGTTACCCTCACCCAGGACTACACCTTGTTCCACATTCTCGGCGACTATTCGACTGCACTCTGGAAGGAGCAGATCGCTTTGATATTGGAGAAGAACGGCCTCATCAGCCTAGTTGTCCATCCCGACTACACAATCCCCGCGAAGTCCAAGCGAACCTACTGTGAGGTGCTTGAACATCTGGCACAACTGCGGCAAGAGCGGCGAGTGTGGGTTTGCCTTCCGAGGGACGTCAACGCCTGGTGGAGGGCCAGGCGGAATATGAAACTGGTAAATGAGAAGGGCAAATGGCGGATCGAGGGCGAAGGCAAGGAGCACGCGCGGATCGCCTACGCCCACTGCAGTGGGGACACGGTTGTCTACACGATCGAAGGCGACCAAGGGGAAGCAAGACAAGAATTTCGGTTTCGAAGCAACGTCCGGGCTGAGCTGCTATGCGGGCTCGATGGTCCGGAAAGTGCCAGCCTTCCCGCACCGTCACAAGCGCCAGAGCTCACTGGCATTTTCATGGCCTGCAAAGTGACATGAAGCACTGCTGCGAGACTCATGTGCAGTGCTCGGCTGCAAGCATCCATGCGTGTCGTGAGATTGACCCCATTCACGATCCGAGCTGGCTTGACTTGGTGGAAAGGCATCCGCGAGCCTCGGTGTTTCATACGCGCGGCTGGCTGGAGGCGTTGAGGAGAACGTATGGATATGAACCTGTCGCGCTGACCACCTCCCCGCCGGCCCGAGAACTGGCTGATGGCGTCGTCTTCTGCCGCGTATCAAGCTGGCTCACCGGGCATCGAATCGTATCGTTGCCATTTACTGACCACTGCGAGCCCCTGGTTGACAAGGGTGGGGAATTACGTTGCATCTTGGCGGCACTGCGCGACGAGTTGAAAGGGAATGGGTGGAAGTACATCGAGATAAGGCCAGTCGAGTCCGACCTCGGCGCTTTTCCAGACTTGAGGAAATCCGACACCTTCTGCCTGCACCGGCTGGATCTGCGTCCCAGTTTGGAGGATCTCTTCCGCGGATTTCACAAAGATTGCGTGCAGAGGAAGATTCGGCGCGCGGAGCGGGAAAACTTGGCTTACGAAGAGGGTCGGTCGGAACTGCTGCTGGAGAGGTTTTATCGCCTGCTGGTGCTGACGCGCCGAAGGCAACTGTTGCCGCCACAGCCGCTCGCCTGGTTCCGCAATTTGATTGCATGCATGGGCGAGAAGCTGAAGATTCACGTCGCTTCCAAGGATGGGCACCCCGTGGCAGGTATCCTCACGCTCAGACACAAAAGCGCGCTCGTTTACAAGTACGGTTGCTCTGACCGGCGATTCAACAACCTGGGGGGCACGCACTTGGTGTTCTGGAAAGCCATCCAGGAAGCCAAACGCAGTGGCCTTCATGAATTAGACATGGGAAGATCCGATTGGTATAACCTCGGACTCATAGCGTTCAAGGACCGCTGGGGTGCGGCCCGGTCCACTTTGACGTACTGGAGATACGGAGCGGTCGCGTGCGAAGTTGGGCGCGCCGGCTGGAATGCCCAAATTGCGAGACTGATCTTCGGGCACATGCCGAGTAGCCTGCTAACCACGACTGGAAACTTTTTGTACAGGCATCTCGGCTAGACGAGGTGTCAACGGATGGCAGCGGGGATTACTCATCGCAATCGCGACCAACGAAGTCCAGAGGCGTTCAATCATGTTTCCCGATCAGAAGGTTGGAGCCCACAGTCAGGCCACGGCAATAGATCTGGCTAAGGCCACGCCGAGTACATCGAGACATTTGGTGTTTGTCCTTCTTCTTATCGCATCGATCATTGGATTTTGGACACCCCTCAGGAATCTGACGAGTCTTTCTTTTCAGAATGAAGAATACTCGCATATTGTCTTGATCCCCGTCATGGCGCTAGTTGTTCTGTATTTGGAGAGACGGAGGACCCGTCAGACAGTTCATTATGCTTTTGGTGCCGGCGCCTTGGTGCTTCTCGGTGGAATCACGCTCGCTTGCCTAGCTGTCGAGTATTCAACACGCTTGAGTCAGGACAGCAACCTGTTCCTGGAGATTTTGTCGCTGGTGATCCTTTGGGTAGGCGGATTTGTTCTCTGTTATGGCACTCAGGCGTTCCGCGCCGGAGGTTTTCCGCTGTGGTTTAGCTTGCTGATGGTTCCGCTGCCTCGCATCCTGATGCACAAGCCTATTGAGGTTATTCAACACGGATCTGCTGAGATCGCCGGCCTGTTCTTCAAAGTCGCTGGCGTACCCG
>Ga0335078_10018009_pt1 | contig 10503 bp, 8 predicted proteins | sample Lox_Sample_32_FD_206711 | JGI IMG/M metagenome (GOLD analysis project Ga0335078, IMG submission 206711) | Soil microbial communities from Loxahatchee National Wildlife Refuge, Florida, United States - Lox_Sample_3.2 | ecosystem: Environmental > Terrestrial > Soil > Wetlands | place: USA: Florida...
TACTGGGCTCAGGGACATCTGCCAGGTTGGACTTAGCCCGGAAGTGATGGGCCATGGTGCGGTTGTGGAAAGTCCCGACGATTTGGCCATTGGAGTTGATTCCGATGACGACGGTTCCACCCCCAGCGGAGGGGTCGGTAAGCGTGACGAAGGTGCCGTCGGTATCCACGGAACCGTCCAGTCCCGCCGCATCTTGCAGAAACTCAAAGACTGGACCGCCGGCGTTGATCCAGTCGGGGAAGGGCTCGTTGGCGGCCGTGGGATCATGGATGGTGGTGGCGGTGGCTTCCTCGAACCGCACTGCCAACGGGCCGCTATCATTAATCTCGATCTCCCCTGCGTCCGTCTCATCGCTGGCTCTGTAGTCATCGATGGTGAACGGGTTAATATCCGCGAACACGGCCTTACCGCAGTTCCAGAACATCCCGAACAAAATGAGCGTTCCGATCCCAGGGAGCTTCACATCCTGTTAGAGGGAATCGTGACGGCATTCTCTAAACTAAATAATAAGTCCTTAATATCTTATACATTTAGGGCGCCAAAACCTTGCCGCGGGTCTCGGATAGTAAGAACGCCGCCAGCGCCATCGTGGCATACGCGAGAGCCGCAAACAGTCCGATGGCCTGCCCCAGCGCCATTCGCGCGGAGAGTACACCCACCAGCGTCGGAAACAGCGCGCCCGTCGCCCGGCCGACGTTATAGGCGAAGCCTTGGCCAATGCCGCGCACACGCGTGGGAAAGTGTTCCGTAAAGAAAGGGCCCATGGCGCTGAACACGCCGGAGGCGAAAAAGCCCAGCGGAAAACCGAGCACCAGCATGGCGCCATTGCCGAACGGAATCATCGTATAGGTCACTGCAATCGTGCCCGCGCCCAGCGCGAAGACCAGGAAGGTGAGCCGCCTGCCGATCCGGTCTGCCAGCACTCCGCCCGCCAGATAACCGCAAAACGAGCCGGCGATGGACACTGCCAGGTACCCCGCCGAATTGAGGATCGACAGGCGCCGCTCGGTGCGCAGAAAGGTCGGCAGCCAGGTAGTCACGGCATAGTAGCCACCTTGGGCTCCCGTTCCCATTAGCCCGCCGAGAACCGTGACCCGCAGCAGGGGTGGGCGGAAGATCTCCAGGAACGACGGCCGGTCACCGCTCGCGGCCAGTTGGGTGCGCGACTCCAGATAGACTGCCGGCTCTTCCACATACCGCCGCACGAAGAACACCAGCAGCGCCGGGGCGATTCCCACAAAGAACAGCACGCGCCACGCCGTCTCGGCCGGCAACCAGGAGAAGAACAGAGCGTACAGCAACGCGGCTGCGCCCCATCCCACGGCCCAGCCCGCCTGCATGACTCCCAGTGCTTTGCCGCGATGCTGGGCGCGGATGACTTCTCCCAGCAGCACCGCACCCGCGGCCCACTCGCCTCCAAACCCCAGCCCCAAGAGAGCGCGCGCCGCAAACAATTGCGCGAAGTTTTGAGCGAGACCCGATAAGAAGGAAAAGACGGCGAACCATAGGATGGCGATTTGCAGTGTGCGGACGCGCCCGAAGCGATCCGCCACCCAACCGGCGATCCATCCGCCCACAGCCGAGACCAGCAACGCCGCGGTTCCCAGTACGCCAGCCTCGCCGCGCGTGATTCCCCAAGTCGCGATGAGCGTAGGGATCACGAAACTGTAGATCTGCACATCCATCGCATCCAGGGCCCAGCCTCCGGCGCAGGCCACGAAGGCGCGTACTTCGCGCGGTGCAAGATCCGAGATCCAGCCGAGTGCGCCCGGTTTGACAGCCGTACCGGCGGGAGCTTCCATCACAACCCTTTACGAAACGGCGCCGCGGCCCCACAAGCGGGCGGAGGCGATGTCCGCGCCCTGGCGAAGCGATTTCAGCTTCAACCATACGCCATCCTCGATGACCCATTCGCGATTGGTGAAGGTGCCGAAGCCGCAGTCGGTGCTGGCGATCACGCGCTCGCGGTCGCCAACGGCGGTCACAGCCTCCTGCAGCCGCCGCGCTACCACCTCGGGGTGCTCCACGATATTGGTGGTGGTATCGATCACGCCCGGCAGCAGCACCATGTGAGCAGGAAGGGGATTCCGGCGCAGCGCCTCGTATTCGTGCTGATGGCGCGGGTTGGCGAGCTCGATGCTGAGCGCGCCGACGTTGGCCTGGTAAAGCACCGGCAGGATCAATTCGAGCGCGACATCGTGAATATGCGGCCCGTCCCAGTTGCCCCAGCAGCAATGCAGCCGGACGCGGTCGCGCGGGATGCCTTCGATCGCCTGGTTAATCGCCTCTACGTGCTTCTCCGCGCGCGCCACGAACTCCGCGTCGGACAAGTCGCGGTAGAACATCGAGCGGTCCATCGCCAGGTCGGGTGAGTCGATCTGCAGGAGCAGACCAGACCGGTGGATCGCCAGATACTCATGGCGCATCTCGCCGGCCAGTGCCTTGAGGTAACCATCGTGCGATTCGTAGTGGGCATTCAGCATGGTGGTCGAGATGATGCCCGGGGAAGGCGCGGTCAGGAAACACTCGCTGAAGCCGCCCACCGCTTGCGCCGTTCGTTGGAGCCGCTCGATCTCCCCTGTGATGGCGGCAGTGTCGAGATAGCGAAGCTCGCTCTGCGCCTCGGGAGCATTCTGCATCTTGCTACGCTTCGGGAAACGCCGGAAAAGGGCCTCCACCAGCGCGGGGAACTCTTCGTAGTCGCGGCCCCGGCGGCGTTTGGACTCCCCGGCGAAGCCGGACATGCGCTGCGGTATGTAAGTCTGGAAGCCGACCCGCTGCTGCTCTCCGTCGTTGGCCACGTCGATGCCGGCTTCAGCCTGTTTCTCCAGCACGTGCCGCACCGCGTGGTCCATTTCGTGCGCCAGTTGTTCCGCGTCGATGGCTTCCCCCTCTTCACGCTTGACCAGAAGGAACGACAGCGCATCGTTGCGCGGCAGGCTGCCCACGTGCGTCGCGAGGATTCGGTTGCGGCTGGTGACCATGTTTTCGCGCTCCCTTGAGGCGCCTACCAGTATAAGGCGGCTCGCCGCAGTCACTCCATTTGATAGACTCTCCCCATGGCGCCTGAAGAAAGAAGCGAGATCGTGCAAGTGCTGGAAGACAGCCGCAAAGTGTTCAACGACGCGGCCGGAGGGCTTTCGGAATCGCAGGCCAGCACCAGCCCGGCGGAGGGACGGTGGTCGGTGCTACAGTGCGTCGAGCACGTGACCACGGTCGAAGAGAGATTTCTGGGGTTCCTGGAACAGGCCGGCCGGCTAGACTCGCCGGTGATTGATTCGAACAAAGAGGCGGACCTCATGGCGCGTGTCACGGATCGGACCGCGCGTGCGATGGCTCCCGAGCCAGTCAGGCCGTCGGGCCGGTTTAACAGCTTGGCGGAAGCGGTGGCAGGGTTTAACGCCGCCCGAACGCGGACCATCTCGTACGCTACCGAGCGCGCCGCGGAACTGAGTGCCATGGCCTGCCAGCACCCGCGTTTCGGACCCATGAATGGGCGCGAGTTGTGTATGATCATCGCGGGACACGCGCGGCGGCACGCGGAGCAGATCCGTGAAGTCCGCGCGGCTCTCTAGGAAGTAACTCTGGGCAGGGCATGGCCCCGCCCCACTACTCGATCATTTTCAAGCTAGCGACCTTGATGGTGTCGCCCTTGACCTCGGCGGCTATTCGCAACCCAGATCTACGTTCCCGTGATGATCGCCGGGCAAATGACTAGTAAGATCAAGCCATTGGAGGATCGCCGAAGCCGATGGGTTCAGGTCTTCCGGCGGTTGAAGCCGGGTGTCGGCCTCCAGTCCGCCAGCGCCTCGACGGCTTCCCCTTCTTCACGCTTGACCAGGAGGAACGACAGCGCATCGTTGCGCGGCAGGCTGCCCACATGCGTCGAGAGGATTCGGTGGCGGCTGGTGACCATGTCTGTGCCTTCGTGCGGCGCCTACCAGTATAAGGCGGCACGGCGCGGTCACTCCCTTTTGTGGACTTTCCCCATCGCGCCTGATCGTGCAAGTGCGGAAGACAGCCGCAAAGTGTTCAACGACGCGGCCGGAGGGCTTTCGATCGCAGGCCGGCCGGCTAGTTAGTGCGTTCTAATGCAGCCCCCGCTTCTGAAGATGGCCGATCAACTCCGCCGGATCGTCGGTAACGATGGCGTCCACCTTAGCTTGGATGAGCATATCCCAATCCGGCGGCGTGTTGGCGGTCCAGGGCACTACCTGGAGACCCGCCGCATGGGCCGCCGCCACCTTTTCCGGCGTCACCAGATGAACATTGGGTGAGATGATCTCTGCATTGCCCCCTTCCTCAGCGATCGCGGAGAAATCGCGCCCATCCGTTTCTGTCAGCGCCGACAAACGAACTTCCGGGGCCAGCCTGCGCATCGCCAGGAGAGTGCGGAAATCGAACGACAGCAGCACGACCCGCCGCTCCAGTTTATAGTGGCGGACCCTTTCCAACACCATGGAGGCGAACTCGTCCGGCGGCGGAGTGTACTGAGGCTGGCCGGGGAAGCTCTTAGTCTCGATGTGGTAATCGAAGTTGCCGCTGGCGGCTAGCTCGAATACATCGTCAAGCGTTGGCATGCGCGTCCCAGGCAGCGTCTCCTGCATTGGAAAGCGCGGATTCTGCACGGCGCCGCAATCCCACTCGCGCACTTCCGCCAGCGTTAACTCGCGGATGACGGCGTTCTCCTTAGGGCCGGTGCATACGGGGCCGTGCAAAATCGGATCGTGCGCGATCACGATGGCGTTGTCCTTCGTGACCGCCAGATCCATTTCCAGAGCGTCCACGCCCCGCTGGATGGCATACTCGAAACCCGGAAGCGTGTTCTCGGGCAGACGGGCCCTGGCGCCGCGATGGCCGTGCACCCGAATTCGGGGCGAATCTACCCTAAGCAGCATTCACAGCGCCGCGGCTGTTAAGAAGTGACGCATGGCCCTGCGGGCCTCCGATGGAGATGAGGATCCAAGTGGGGTCAGGCCTTCCGGCCTGCCGCCGGGCTTCTGCCCGGCGCGCCGCGCCGAAGCGCGGCGGCCGCCCCGAAGGGCTGCCCCACCCACCGAGCCGATTTTCTGGTCACGATCAACGGCGCATTCTTTAGAACTGAAAGCGCGCAATGATCTTGCCGCTTCGGGGCGTGGCGCCGGCGCCATTGAACCAGTTCACGTAGCCGAAGCCCGAGCTCAACAGACTGCTCTGGCCGGCAAACGCGTTTTGGTTGCCGGGGGGCGTAGCGGGATTGACCAGGCCCAGGAATCCGGCCCCATCGGACGGTGTCGAGTAAACCATCCGGTTGAAGATGTTCGTGAATTCCGACCGGATCTGGAGCGAGTAGCGCCCTTCTTTGCCCACCCGGAAAATTCGCCCGAATCCCAAGCTCTCCGACGGCTGGCGCTGCCAGCGGAAATCGCTATAATATGGCGCGGAAACGCCGAACTGCCCTGGGGCCGCGTCCGTCCACGCTGCCGGATTCAGCACCAGCTGCGTGGTCGGATCGAACTTGGAATTTGGATTCACCAGGAACAAAGGCACGCCCGGGTTGCGGTTATAGAATGTGGTGCCGCCGCCCCACAACGCCGGATTGTTGGCGGGTCCGCGGCCCAGGTCCGAAAGCAGATTGTTGTTGGAGGGCGGAGTGGGCAGCAGGGCGCCGCTCTGATAGCGCATCACCGCGCTGAAAGTCCAGTCGCGCAGCAGCCACGACAGAGCCTTGGTTCCCGTGGCGCCACTTCCCGCAGCCAACTTGGGCGTGAGGTAGGTGAAGGAGACCACGAACATCTGCGGCAGGTCGAAGCCGGAAAGCTGCTTGAGCGAAGCCAGGTTGAACACATCGTTGATGAGCGGAGGATCCGGCGTCACATAGGAGGTGTTGGAGTTCGCGCCATTGGTGAGCGACTTCTGCCACGTATAGGCTGCCGCCCCCTGGAGCCCGTGCCCGAATCGCTTGGTTACCTTGGCCTGCAGCGAATCGTACCAGGTGTCGCCCATGGGAGGGCCGAGGAACGGCGGGATGCCTCCAAACCACTGCGGGTACGGAACCAGTGCAGCGATCAAGGGCTCCGAGGCTGGGAATCCCTGGTACACGCTGTTGGGATTGGCGAACTGCGGGAACCGCGCCAGCACGGACGGCGAGTTGATCGGACTGTTCAGAAGCAGGGCATCGTTGGCATTGGCAACGTTCAGCCCGTACTGCGATTGCAGGAACTGCGGTGTCACCGCGTTGTAATTCGGGAAGCCTGCCAGCAAGGGCGCGGCCCACCAGGCGCCGCGATTGCCCACATAAGCGGCCTCCACCAGCAGGTCGCGCGCAACTTCCCGCTGCAAGCCGACGCTCCACTGAAAGATGCGCGGCAGACGGCCGGCGTTGGACGCGATGGAGATGAACGGTGGCGCGGGGGGTATCACGCCGTTGGCCGTCGGCGCCGGAAAGTACGACGTGTTCAGAAACGAAGACGGCCAACTCAGCACGGGATTGCCCAGAACATTGCCGGGCCCGTACACATCGCCGTTCTTCAAAATCGCCGCCGGCGATCCGTAAGCCGGAGTTCCCAGGGCCAGGAAGTCCTTATCGATGTTGTTCAGTTCCGATTGATCCGATCCCGCCCCGTAGGAGATGGCGCCACCGGCGCGGAACACCGTCTTAGGTGTAATTTGATAGGCCACGCCAATATGGGGCCCGATCGAGAACGGGTAGGCGGTGGAGAAGTTGCAGTGGCAGGTGGCCTCGTATTCCACCGCTCCCAGTCGTCCGCCGATGGTCGGGTTGGGAAGACCGAAATCGGCGCTCTGCATCCGGCCATGTTCTTCGCGCCAGAGATTGGCGTAATCCCACCGCAGCCCCAGATCGAGCGTTACTTTGCGAGTCACCTTCCAGGTGTCCTGGAGAAACAACGAATAGGCATGCATGCCCAACCGCAGATTCCCGGGCGCCGACACCTGGAGCTGGTTGGCAGCCCCCAGCAGGAAGCTGGCATAGCCGAGTCCGCTGCTGGCGGAGTTCGCAAAAACTTGACCGAGCTGCCACGGATCGGCGGTCTGGATCTGTCCGAACGTGAACTCTCCTTGCGCCTGGGAGTTGGTGACGGTTGGCAGCCCTTCAAACCGCGCGGTCGCCCCGAGCTTATAGGTGTGGTTTCCGTGCACCCACGTCATACTGGCGTTGAACGTGGGCTTGATATCGTACTGCGACGGCGTCTCATAGAACGAGCCCGTAGAACTGGCGATGCCGGCGACGGGCGGGAAGAAACCGCCCCCGAACGGGCTCCACATTCCCGAAACATAGGGGAAGTTTTTCGCAGGAAACGGGGTTCCGTCCGGAAAGATGTTATTCGCCGCCTGGTCATAGAACGCGGTCTGCTGGGGATTCGACGTGTGCAGCAGGCCGGCCCCCAAATGCATCAGCAGCGTGGGCGTAAGGGTATAGTCAAAATTCACGCGGATGGTCTGCGACAGAATGTCCTGAGCTTGTCTCGAGGACCATATCTGTGGGAAGCCGTTATTCAGGGGCGACACCGTACGCGTGGCCGAATAGTACCCCGCCACCTTCATCTTGGTGTTGATGTTGTGATCGACCTTGAGCGAAGGGATGGTGGTGTGCCGGAAGTCGGAATAGCCCGGCGCGGTGTAATTGAATAACCCAGGCGTGTTGGGCTCCGGAAACAGGCTCTGAATTTTCAGGGCCGTCGGGTCGAACATGGTCTTCGGAATCGTGTTGTTCGGGAACGGATCCCGCACCACGCTGCCGTGGTCCAGGCGGGTGGTGGTGGGGTCGAAAATCTCGTTGATGCAAACCGTCGTGCCGGCCGGATCCTTGCCGCCGCAGGGAATAAAGGGCGCTAGAGCCCCGAGGAAATTCCCATTCTTATAATCGTCCGTGGGCATGGACGCTGTGGTGTTGGTGGTGAAATTGTTCTGCCGGAATTGCTCGAAGCTGAAGAAGAAGAATGTCCTGTTGTGGCCGTTGTAGATCTTGGGAATCTCGATTGGTCCTCCCAGGGTGAAGCCGTAATCGTTCTGCCGGACCGGGTTGCGGACATGCTGGCCTTCTTTGGACGGATTCTCGCTGCCCGCGTCCGTGTACGGCAGGCCGGCGTTGAGGGCTTCATTGACGAAATAATCGTAGGCGCTTCCGTGGAGCTGGTTGGTGCCCGACTTCATGGTGTAGTTGAAGTAGCCGCCTCCCGCCTGGCCAAACTCGGCCGCGTAGTTGCTGGTTTCAATCGCCACCTCCTGAATCGCATCCGTGCTCGACTGGACCATCTGAGTGAGCTCCCACTGGAAGCCGTTATTGGCATTCTGGCCCTCGATATTGATGGACTGCGAACTGGAAGGCATGCCGTTAATCCGGAGGATGTTATCGGTGGCGAAGTTGGTGCCCGGCAGCAGCGTTACCGCGGACAGCGGATTGCGGATGTTGCCCAGACCTGCGTTGGATTGAAAATAATTGTCCGCTCCGCCGCTGATGGACAGGATGGGCAGGTCGTTCAGGGTTTCGGTGGGCACGTTATAGCTCAACTCGGTGCTCTCGGTCTTGAGCAGCGGCGCGGCCCCGGTCACTTCGACGGTTTCGGTCGCGGTGCCCACCTGCATGGCCGCATCGATACGAAGAATTGCCGCGACCTCCACCAGCAACCCGGCGCGGACATACTGCTTGAAGCCCGCCGCGGCGATCGTCAGATCATAGGTGCCTGCCGGCAATTGAGCCACCGTATAGTTGCCGGTGGCCGAGCTCGCGGCCGGGTAGACCAAGCCCGTAGCTTGATTCTTCGCCTGGACCGTTGCGCCGGCGATCACCGCGCCCGCAGGGTCGGAAATCGTTCCGGTAATGGTGCCGCGATCGGTTTGAGCAAGCGCGACAAACGAGATTGCAAGAAAACCGCCGATAGCCAGCAGGGAACGCATAGGAACCTCCTCAAAAAGAGACAAGAATGCTATACAGCTCTACAAGAGAATCGTTTCGAAGGAAGACTAAATTGAGGCCCCGTTCCCCCCGAATGGCAGATCGTAAGTTTTTTACACCAGTTGTCGACCGATGTCAAGGGTAAAGCACGTCACCGCACCGCATACCGCATACGTCACCGCATATGTCCCTTCTTGCGCATGTCTAGAAGATCAGAGTAAGATACAGGACGGCTTATCCCCATAAGCCGAAGAGGGGCTCGCCATGCTGATCTCGCAAGCGGTACGGTCTGGGTTTTGTTGCGTAGCCATGGTGGCCGCCAGCACGCTAGTTGCGGCGAGTCCCGCCCTGGCGCACCACTCCTTCTCCATGTTCGACATGGAAAAGCGGGTGACCCTGACCGGCACTGTCACCGCGTTCGAATGGACCAATCCCCACGCGTACATCGAGATCGATGTCGCGGACGACAAGGGCGGCGTGAAGCATTGGAGCATCGAGTTGGGCAGCCCTAGCATCCTTCAGCAGAGCGGTTGGAAGTTCAGCAGCCTGAAGAAGGGAGACAAAGCTACGCTCGTCATCAGCCCCTTGAAGAGTGGCCAGTCGGGCGGCTTTCTCAATACCGCAACCCTGCCGGATGGACGCGTGCTCGGAAATGGTCCCGGACGGCAGCCCTAATCCCACGGAGAACGTCATGGAATCAAAGTCGCGTCTGCGTCTCGGCCGTTTGCGGTGTGTGATAGCCGTGGCGCCGTGGTTCTTGGCGCTGTTGCCGCTTAGCGTCGAAGCGCAATCCGGCGCGGATCATCCCGACCTGACAGGCGCCTGGGGCATCTACCGCGGCGGTCGCGGCGCCGATCCGAAACTCGCAGCGCCCCCGGCCACACCGCTCGTGTTGAAACCGGAGTTTGCCAAGCCTTATGAGGCGAAGCGTGCGGCGGAGGCCGAGGCTCAGCGGCGCGGCGAGCAATTGGCCAACGGGAGCGTGATGTGTGTTCCGTATGGCGTTCCGACCATGATGTCGATCGCCATCTACCCGGTGGAGATCATTCAGACTCCCAAACAGGTGACCATTATCGGAGAGGCTTTCAGCGAAGTGCGGCGCGTCTATATGGACCGGCCCCAGGCCAAGATCGAGGATGTTGCGCCGGGCTACTATGGGCGTTCGGTGGGACGTTGGGAAGGCGACACGCTGGTGGTGGACACGGTCGGCATCAAGACCACCGTCAATGGCTATCGGGGCATGCCGCACAGCGAGCAGATGCGCGTCACCGAGCGATTCCACCTGGTGGCGCCGGACATCCTGCACGATCAGATCACCATCGAAGACCCGGTTGTGCTGGAGAAGCCAATGACCTACACCGTAGCCTACAAGCGCATGCCGAACTACGAGATGGTCGAGTTTGTCTGCGATAATAACCGCGAATACGTCGACGATAAGGGAGTCGTCCGGATGAAAGTGCGCGAGCACTAGAGGAGCGATACGATGCAGAAGCGATTTCGAATTCCGAGGGCGGCTCTGGCAACGGCCGGTGTGTTCGCTACTGCGCTCACGATGATGGCTGCCGAAGAACCGGCACAACTAGGTGCGCTGGCGCCATCGAACATAG